>Ga0315902_10011800_pt1 | contig 11442 bp, 11 predicted proteins | sample LakEriMetagenome_9_FD_203523 | JGI IMG/M metagenome (GOLD analysis project Ga0315902, IMG submission 203523) | Freshwater fungal communities from buoy surface, Lake Erie, Ohio, United States - Buoy 12 MA117 | ecosystem: Environmental > Aquatic > Freshwater > Lake > Lake biofilm | place: USA... | reverse complement strand
ATTCGCTTCAGGGGGTTTTCCGTCAGCCGCCCCGATTCGATGCACCAGTTGCAAAATCCAAGCAACGACTGCAGGTAGGTATTCCGCGTCCGCGCTCCCATGCCTTCGCGGGATCGCGACAGCAACCAGCCTTCGACGGCTTCGGTCGCAATGTCTCGAAGCGACTGGAACCCACAATCAGCAATCAATCGCCCCGACAATCGCCGCAGGTCGGCCAGGTGTCGCGATGAAACCCCTGCGACGGCCAGCCCATCAAGATATGCTTGCAGATGTTCTTCCAGCGGCTTTGCTGCGTGTTCGATGATTCGGCAGTCCGCTGACGTCAGCAGTCCGGCCTGCACCTTTTCAGCGTTTCGCATCAATTCCGCCAGCTTTACCCGCGCCGCCTGCAGGTCGCGACAGCCAGTTGGGACAATCCGAAGCAGATTGTTGGCGTCGCGGTACTTGGCATAGTAGGTGTCAGACTTCACCTGCACCCGCTGCGACCCATCACTGGCGATAACAACAACCGCAGTCCTCTTCCTGCCCGACCTATCGCGCCAAGTCGCGACGGTTTCCTGGACAATCGGCTTTTGTGGATCGCGTCGAAGCTCCTTTTCTGTCGCCTTACGGCTTTGGGTTCTGACTTCGGCCCTCTCTGGCAGCGGTCGCGTAATCCGTTGCTTGTAAATAGCTCCCATTGCAATCAACCCTCATTGCACAACTCGAAATTGAAAAATGCCGAAGCAACCGGGGAGTTATTCCGGCTTGTCAGCCCGTCGACCTAGCTTCGGCGGCTCTATCCTATTCGTTGCTTTCAGTCGATGGTAGCCAGCAAATCGCCATCACTATCGCCAGAAACCAGCCAGCCCGCGAAGCGACAGCCCGGAAGGGCAAATCGTACCGACTGCCAGTTCTTTGTCTTGCGGCCCCCGCCAGGCGTCAGCCATCAGCGGGGTGCCGCTTATGCCCTTATGGGATGCCGGAAGCCTGCTTCCTCTGCCACGGTCGCAAAACTTCCGCTGTCAGCAGGAAGTCTGCTTCCGCTGGGGGAAGACTTTGTATCGCGAAACGCCACGGTTCAACCCGCCACGGTAGACAACTTGCAGCAGTCCGGCTTGCTCCAGACTGCCTATTGCATTTCTGATTGCACGTTCCGACAGCCCCGCCCGCGTTGCAATGTCCGACTGTGCCGCTCTAGCAATTCCATCTCTGGTGTCGCGATACAGAATCATCCAGGTAGCAAGTTCGGCCCGCGTCAGATCGGCCATCGAGCAATCAACAAAAGCATTCAGGATTCGGAATCGGTCGCCTTGGCTCGCTCTCCGATTGTCTTTCTGGATCGATGCCGACGATGTTGCCTTATTCGGCTTCATGGGCGGCAGCATCGCGGCTCCTTCCAAGATTGCTGGCGGCTTGGATTCTATGGGGTCCATTCTTCGCCCCCATTCGGCGCATGTCGCAACCATGCTTCATTCAATTCATCGTCCGATGCCCCGCTGTCGCTTCCATCGGGGTATGGCTTGAATTGCTGCGTTGCGCCATCGAATTCCAATTCCAGGTCTTGCGTTTCACCATGCCTAGCTTTCAGGTGCTTTAGCACTCGTCCGCCTGGTAGGTCTTTCGACGGCGCCAAAATGAAGGCGTCATCCGCCCCGAATTCCAGTTCGCCTGATTCTTTGTAACTCGCCAGATTGATGAATTCGGCGTCATAGCTGGAACGGCCTCGATTGTCTTTCTGGCGTCCTACCGAAGAAACAACCAAAACAGCCGCACCTTGCTCGGCATACCCGCGAATGGCATTCATCGCGAAATCCACCGAACCGCGTCTGTCGGCATAGGTGCCAGGTGACTTTATCCGCTGTAGATAATCCAGGACCAACAGCAACCGGTCGCTTCCCGATTGCCCCGTCATTTTGTTAGCGGTTGCTTCAATGTTGCCTAAATCGAAAGGCGGCTTCACGAAACACAACCTGTTGGCAATCTTTTCAATGGTCGCCAAACCCAGTTCGATACGTTCAGGCGGCATTTCAGCAACCCTACGGTAGCGGATTGATGCCAGCGGAATGCCCGACAGCCTTGCCAGTTGCCGTTCCAGCAAGACTTCCGGCGTCATTTCAACGTTGCAGACGACCGCCTGCAAATCAGACGTCAGCCGCAAGGCGTCGACAACGCTTTGCATGACGAAAGCCGTCTTGCCCGCTCCAGGTGCGCCGCCAATCAACGTAATCAGCTTCGGCCCAACCTCGATTCGTGAAAGCGGTGCATTTTCGGAAATCGGAAAGAACGTTGGCGGCTTTCCGATTCGCAGTTCTTCACGCCACTTAACCAGCGCGTCAGACGCCAGGATGAATTCGCATTTGCTCATTGCTTTGCCCCTCCGTGCTCAATTCCGCTTTCAATCTGCCGCCTCACTTCGCGGGGGGGCAATCCCGAGTCCGATGCCGCTTCGGACAACAGCGCGAACGCTAGGTCGAAAGAACAGCCATATTCGCCAAGGTTCGCTGCTGCCGCGAATAACCTCTTGGCCCGTTCCCCATTCGATGCACCTTCGCGGATGAAATCGAGCGTTGAACGGTTCAGCGAAACCCGACAGTCGCCCGCCGACCTACATTTCATCATCGCGCCTTGCGAATGCTCAACCGCTGCCGTTGCTGCACTCCAATCGTCGACGGCGCAAGTATTCCGTCCCAGCATGGTCGGCAGTTCAAACGGCTCAGGAACGCTGGCCAATTCCAGAATGCGTTCCAACGCCAGGCGCATCAGCTCGCCCGCCTCAAGAAACCGCTTGTGCCGCCCCGTCTTGGGGTGTCGACTGTTGGGCGCCCGGAACGCTCGAACGTGATCGTAAACGCTCAGATCAACAGCGACTTGGCATTGCTGCGCGATTGCTTCGGCAAGCTTTCGGCATTGCTCCGGGAAGTCGACCGACGGCGATGGTTCCCATAACGACGTCGGCAACCCGATATGGAACCCCTTGCTTCCACTGAAGAACAGCAACAGCTCTTCATCGCCCAGCCTGTAGCGGTCCAACAGTCCAGCAACCAAACGCCTGGCGTCACTCAGCGCCTGCTGCAGGTCTTCGCGGTCGACGTCCAGCCACAACCAAGACGCCCACGCTGCCCCCCTGTAGCCTTTCGTTGAAAGGTTTGTCTTGAAGTAGGAATTGAAGTCGTCGGCAAACTGAAACGCCGACAGGTACGATTCTCTTTCTAATTCCGCTCTGGGGTCGCATTGGCAATATGCAAGAAACGCCGACGGCCAGACAACTGGCACCCGGTCGTTCCTGCAATCGCCAACAATGCGAAACCCAAGAGGGGTTACGCTATTGCTGGTTGTCATTGCCCGGCCCCCTCTGGAAAATCTTCTGGGGGGGCAAACGGGTCTTTCGGCAGCTTATCGATTCGCACAAATTCAAATGACTTAATGCGGTTTCGCTCGATGCCCTTATCGTCGCAATGCAGGACAACCTTGCATCGGCAAACAATGCCAAGTGGAATCGGTTCCTTCATCTGCTCGAAGGATCGAATACCGATTTTTGATAGGTCGCGTTTGGTGTAGCTCAAGGCGCGTTCGGTCAGCCAACAGTCATGCCACAACCGGCGGCCCTCAAACTCTCCTTCCAAGACTTGAAACGTCAGTTTGTAGCCTGGCGTCCCTGTGCTTCGCGCCGAACAGAGTTCGCCCGATACAATCCGGCAAACGTACTCGCCTGGCGGAAGCGGCCCTGCATCGGCAGCGGCTTGGATATCGTCCCAAATCTTGCTCAGTCCATCATCTTCAGGTAGGCTACTCGCTAGTTGCATTGCTCGAATTCCTCAATTGTTCGGGTTGTGTAATTGCCATTTCATCGCCCGCAGCGGTTGCCGCCGCTTGCGGGTTTTCTATTGCGCTGCTGGAACGCTCCAACAGCCTTGCAAGTCGCCTCGCTGCTTTGTCGCGGTCTTTCAGACGCCAACAGTGCAGCAATCCCCGATGCCTCGATGGTCGCATCGATGCGGTCGCCCCAATGGGTTCAATGATGCCTGCGACGGCCAGCCCTCGAACGACCGTTCCCCGCCACTTCCCGCCGTCCCGAAACGGTTCAGCCAGATCAGCGGTTGCGTCATCAATCGAGCAATAACCGCAGGTGGAAGACAGCAACGCCCGAAGGAATGCCACTTGCTCGGCGGCAATCGTAGCGGCATTGTGCCGCGCCCCGGATTGCATGCCCTGCTGCTTCATTGCTTCGGCTTGCTGCTGCAGGTCGTCCAAGATGAAGAAATCGAACCGCTTCTGAATCATCGCCCGGCCCCCTTCCGTTCAATAACGGCAGGACAGCCTGCATCGATCCATCGGCGGATTTCGTCGCGGTCCCATCGAACCGCCCCGCCAAGCTTCAGCGGTCGGGGCATTCGCCCGCTATCGGCCAGCCGATAAACATGGCGGCCAGATACGCCAAGCAATCCAGCGACTGCTTGGACGTCTAACAACCTTGCCGGTTCGACGACCGGCATTCCTCTGTTGTGCATCGCTCAACCTTTCGTGGTTTCCACTCGCCAGCGGTCCCGACTGCGTTGTCGTGAACAACCACTGGCCTACGTAGAACCACGATTCCGAACGATTCCGAACGATTCCGAACCAAGATTCCTGCGGTCAAAGAATGAAAAAACCCGCGTTTCAGCGGGTGACATTAGAAGTCGTTTTTTTTCAAGAATTCGGAATCGTTCGGATTTAAGGAAGATCAGCTCGCTTAACAATGCTCCGGCTAGTTGTGCCTTGGCGTCGCCCCTTTCTTCTCTTTCCCATGTGTGAAGACGCCTTGGAGTAATAGTCCTCAAAGGTTTTCTTGTCGGGTAATTGATAGATTGCCACCCAAGAATGGCCTGGAATATCTGCTGTACCATTGTCCCTAAGGTACTCCCAAATATCAGAATAAGTTGCATCTTGCGGTAGCATTCTCTCGGCAAACCATCCAACAAGAAACGCCTTTTGGTAGCAGGGTGCTAATTCCTCCAATCGCAATTGCCATTCAATTTCTGCGCCCGTTTCGTGGTCAGCTTCCACCGTTTCTTTAGGGGCAGCTAGCGATCCATTTGCACCTGAAACAACAGGATTATCCCTCATCAATGCGTCAATTTTCGGCTTGATCGTAGCGCTTAATTGCCAAAGAAACGCTGCGAGTTCACGGCTTCTGTCCCCACAGTCTCCATACGCGGAAGCAAACGCCACTACGGCTTGCGGTAAGTGTGAATCCCTGTCGTCCCAAAACCATTCCCAGTATCTTTCGGAAAATCTCCAAGCTATTTCGTCTTGGGCTTGCTCTTCTGGATAATCAACGGGTGGTGGTCCATAGGTCATTACTTGGTAGGTCCAAGCTCTATCATTCACGAAGTCCAAGTAGTCGCGGACGGATACGATTCGCTGCTCTACATCTTTTGCGCATTCCACAGAAACGACAACCTGCAGCGTCGGTATTGCCCTCTCGAAGAACCTATAATCGCTCAGAATCTCCCGAAACTTTATTAGCCCCGGTATCACGTTTCCGCCTGCGGCCTCATCTATAGCCGTCGCCATTGGTTCCAAGCAGTCGGTGCAAAGGTGCCACGGTTCTTTCGATAAATTCATCGCTACTTGCCTTGCGGAGTCGGGTCGGCTCATACGGGGACGGCGGCAAGTTAAACCATGCCCCGCATGAACCGTGCGCCGGGGATCAGTCGGCTACCCGATAGACTGGGATAAATGAATCGCTACTTATTCGTCGTCGTCGTCATCGCTGACGTCTTTCATGACTTCCGATATGGTCGCAAATTCTTCTGCGTCCATCGAAATCGATTCGCGGTACTGCAGCGCCTCAGGTGTCGCGACATACTCAACAACGCCTTGCGACTGCTCAACGATGCCCCTGATTTCCTCGATGGAAACGCGGAAGAATTCCTTGCGGAAGTTCACCTTATTCAGCCGCCTGGCGTTGAACGCTCGATGCAATGAGTTCTCCAACGCTGGGGCATTCTCGCTAGAAATCATCATGTGGACATCGAAGGGGAACGGAACGGAAGCATCCCCGAGTTCCCTGACGCGGTCCATCGGGTCAAGTCGTCGCGTCATCCCAATTTTGAAGACGTCTTCCCCAAAACTTCCAATGTTGGAAATAACATAGACGTATCCGGCTTTGGTTTGCTGCGCCATAGAAAGCGACCGCTGGCGGTCTTGTGCGTCGGCCAATCGGCGTTCCAGTTCCTCGATTTGGGCGGATGTTTCGGCGGTCGCCTTTGCTCTAGCTTCCTGCAACAGCCGCTCTACCAGCTTCTGTTCTTGCTCCAGTCGCTTTCGTTCCCTCTCAAACTCGGCTTCCGCTTTCTGCTCTTCGCGTATCCGTTCCTTTATCTTCGCTTGCTCTTCCTTCGCGGCTTGCTTCCTTACGGCAGCTTCAAATTCCGTTTTTAGTTCAGCCAGAAAGCCTGCGATTTCTGAATCGCTGACGTCGTACCCAACGCGCCTGCAGAATTCCGCTGCCTTCGACAGCCGCTCTTTGCTTTGGGCAAGGTTATCGGGGGTAATCTTACCGACCAGATTTTTTCTGACATCTTCAAAGTATTTACGCGAAATAGCCTCTGCAGCTTTCTCCGCTTCCGCAAGTTTTTTTTCCAGTAGGTTAGTCTGATTAAGGAAATCGTTCTTCACCGAAATAATTTTTTCATCGCATTCTCGCTGGGTGATTAGCGCTCCGTTGTGCTTGCGGACAACGAAATCCGAAATAGATTTACCCTGCTTTTCGGCGGCGCCCAACAGATCTGAAATCGCGTTCCTTTGCTCGGTAATCTTGTATTGCTGTGCGAGGAATATAGCTATGGCGTAACAGCCAACCACAAGCAAAACAACGGACAGAACAACCGGAATAATGAAGAATCCAACCAGGAACAAAAAGAAAGTCAGTGCCAAAATAGTTGTTGCGACAATCGCAAGCACCAAAATAGGTTTCGGCGGAATGATTGCTTTGGCGTTGCTAGCCTCTGCGAGGGTTGTTTCTTTCTCTGCGTCGCGTTTTTCACCTACCATCGTGAGCCCCGCATGTTCGCATTCGACTATCGACCGCCGGTCGCATGGCGCCCGAACGCGATAGGCAATGAAGTAAATTAGTGAGGATCTATGCTGTCTCAGAGCGGCGGATTGGGCCATCGAAACACGAAGAACCCAACCTTGCTACTTTGACGCTGCTCCCAAAAAACCGATTTTCCGGGATGAACCATAGGAGGGGATTTCACGCCCTCAAATCAAATCGGATCCGTCGTCGACCGATGCGAAGTATCGAATAGTGAGAAATTTCCAAACGGAGGGGAGGTTGAGGTATTTAAGCTCGATCGTAGTTGTCGGAAATCGCCAAATTGCTGTCGCGTCCGTTTCACTTCCATTTTGTATTGCAGGAGTTCCATATTTATCAGCTAGCATCTGCATCAGTGCCTGAAAGCCGGTCTCAAATAACGCAGGTTCAGCGAAGCGCACCAAAACCTGTTGCAGTCGGTCTGTAACCGAACTCATTTGGAATTCAACTGTTGCATCAAAACCCCCGATCGAAACTTCGGGTATCGCATAGGCAGCATAGCTATCTTTGTAATTTTCACGTTTCTCGAGTTTTCTGATTGTTGATGGAAATATTTCTATAATTTCTTCGCTGGTCATTCCCCAACAGGTGCGATGGTAACCTTTGACGTCTTCAATTTTTTCTTCTTTTTCCATTGAAATTCCCTCAGAATTTTATCTGAAAATAGGTTAGATACATTTAAACATAACTCGGAACCGGAATTAGATCTCTACAACAACGAATTCAAGCGTCCTTGAAAGTTGCTGCTCAGACCCGGATCTTAGCGGACTCGAAATGAAGCAATCCGGAGGCTTGTTTGGCTTTCACTGTCTCTTTTTTGCAATTCATTATCTTTTAGGGAAATTCCTATATATTTAAAAGCTATCTAATGCGTCTTCTCGCCTATCCTTGTCTCGAAACTCTCAGAACCATGGGTAAGTTGAATCATAAATGCTTGATTGGCGTAGCCGCAGAAAAACTCCGATGGTATGAAGACTCGTATTTCCTCATTGGTGCGTGGACCACCCAAACAAACCGAGATATTAGCGCTGTCCCCTGGATAAATGGGTTTAGGGTTATTGTAATAATCAGCTATCGAAAACAATTTGATATTCTTTTCACCTTGAACCGCAAATGGAGACAAGTGTTGGGGGGGCCAGCTATCTGCCGACCACTGATAGTGTTTCCACGGAACTATTTCGCGTCCATCGTTTATAACTTTGAAGTAAAAGTACAGGTATTTATCGTTGGGTCGTATATTTCCTAATTCGATACGCAGGCTTGGCCGGCCTGGGATGCAAGCGGATGGCGAATCGGGGTAAACCATTTTCTCCGCGATTGCGGGCAGTGGCCCTGCGTATGGAAACCGAAGTTTTTCTAATCCCGCTATATAGTCTTTCAAATTATGTTTAGTAGGGGGAGATAAATTTTCTCTTGTTATCTCAATAGAATCACCAGCAATTCGCAGCTTTTTCCCGTTTTTAGAGACCGCTGTAATAAGAACGATGTCCGATACTAGGCCACGATGTCCACGTAGGCCAAACTGCCCAGACTGGATGGTTTTGGGGTGGCCGACATTGCTCAGCATTTCCCGAATTTCTTCCTCAGAGGGAATCAATTTCAAGGCCCTCGGACGAATGAACTTCCATCGGTACTCAATATCAAATTCGTCTTGCAATAATCCTTGATTGTTGCCTACGAAAAGAACTTCGTCACCTCTGTGTAAAATCCAGTCTTTATTCGGATTGTGCTCCCTTGCCACCCCATAAATCCCCACATCGAACCTGCCGATTCTGCCATAGTCCTCGAAATCATCATTCCCAGATCTTTTTGCTAACCGGATATCGGAGCGGATGGTTTCATTGCCAATAAAAGGAGACCAGACCGGGGTAAGTTCTCGCTCGAAACTATGCCCAGGAAGGATTCCAAGGGGTAATTTCGCCCATCCCTTCCGATCTCTTATTCCAGGAACTTTTAGCAAGAGGTGATTATTTAGCATTAGCCCATGCGCCCCACAGGAAAAGACAGAGGAAGATATAGGCGCCCATAATGAACAAAAGTTTTGCAAAGAAAAAACAGGTTAAAATTTGTGTCATCCAGAGTGGGTGTTCTAGCTCCGGATCTTCCCCTATTTTGTCAATTTTTCGTTCCTCATATGTAACAAAGCAGTAGAAAAGAATCGATGCTACGACATAATGAAATAAATCAAGTGCTAACCCTAGTGAAAAGAGAAAAGTGGGCGTTAAAAGTTGCGTTGGCAGACGAGGTAACGGGCTCGACGGGTCTGTTCTGAAAATCCAGGCAATTGCGATTCCAGCGAATGCTGCAGTCCTTGCTACGTCGCTAGCCCTGCCCGAATGCTCATAGTAGGTATTTTTGTATTCACTAAATTTCATGTTTACGATTTCTTTTTAATGAATTGTTTTTTGGCATTGTGACGTTTAATAGAAGGACGACTCGCAACACGATATTTCTCATTTGCTTCTCTCAATGCAAGACGTGCAATTCGATACTTTTCTTGTGCAAGCTTCAAAGCAGCACCTTCCTCAGTAGCAGGTTTGGCAGCTGTACGCACTTGCAGATACCGCAATGAAGCTAGGCGCAAAGAATCAGCGCTCTCTGCAGCTGTGGCCGCAGCAGCAGCAAGCCTCAAAGCTGCAGCACTCTCCGCAGTAGTAGCCACAGCAGCGGCATGGCTTAAAGCTGCAGTTAGCCTTGAGGCATCACTCTCCACAGGATTACGCTTAGCGGCTCCACGCTTCGCAGGAGCACTCTCCACAGGATTACGCTTAGCGGCTCCACGCTTCGCAGGAGCACTCTCCACAGGATTACGCTTAGCGGCTCCACGCTTCGCAGGAGGCTTGATGAACCCTAGGTAACTCAATACCTGAGAATCAAACCCCTCAACTGTTACTGATTTTCTTGGGCCGGTAATGCTGGTTGTTGGTCTTGGGCGCTTTTTTTTAGCCATGGCAAAGGTCTTTTGGATGATTGTGGTCGGATTGTGCTGAAAACTGATGAACCATTACTGATGTCATCAACCTGGATGTCGCTGGGCGATGTAGGTAAATTTCCGAGGACTTTTTTGTGCTAGTGCAGGGGTTTGCTGCTGGGTGGGCGGCAGTGCAGCCTTTCTGTCTGGTGTTTGGCCTGTCCCTTTCAGGAATTTGACTGCTGTGGTCAACAGGAAACAAAACGGGGGCGCGGTTTCCCCTCACATTGCCCAGTCTCAAGGGAAGAGATCCTGCGTTGGCTGTTTTTCATGACCAGGACATGGCTGTCTATGTCTACCCTCTTAATCGTAACCAGTGTAGACGCTGAATTTCCAGTCCTGAAAACCGGATAATTCGGCATTGCAAAAGGAAGGGGGGACGATAGGTCGTAGCCAGAACGATAGCCACAATTTAGCTACCCCCCCGGCGTCGCTCTGCCCCGCCGACAGCGTGAAGGAACGACCGGCGGCTTGCTCAGTTCAGCAACCAACAATCCCAGTTGTTCAGGCGTCAGCATCGACCGCAACTTGGCGGCAACGTCAGCAATGCAAATTCCGTTGGTGTAACAGTTGGTGTAACAGTTCCCGCCAGCGCAGGAAAAGCCTTGTTTTTCTTGGGTTCCAATGTCGGATCGCTCGGCCTCCGAAGCCGAAGGTTGTGGGTTCGACCCCCGCCCGGGATATTTTTCTGCAACTGAAAGCCGTGCGATTTCCAAGCGAGTCGCACGGTTTTTTCGTTTTAGTTCAAAGCGGCGAACAGCCAAACCTTCAGCCGCCCATCGTCATTGCGCTATCCCACCGGATGTTTACCCATCACACCAGCCCCGGAGGGGCGGCACTACTCTTGCCGGGGCCGACCCAAGCAGACCCATGTAGGGTGTGTGAGTCGATCGCGGGGCGAGAGGGATGAAGTGGCTTGTGCTGAAGTCAGGCGGCTGAACGACGACCTGACTGCCACGATCGCGATCGCGAACACACCAGGGCCTACTCTGTCGCAGCAACACACCACATGTTTACCCACCACACCAGCCCCGGAGGGGCGGCAGTAGCTCATGCCGGGGCCGTCAGGCCCCGGGGTGATAGGAGGAGAAGAATTCCCATCCTATCCCACCGGTGGCTATCGCCACCGGCTGTCACTGTGTCGGCCCTCCGGGCCTGGAACAAGTTGCGAACAACCTCTGTTGCAGCTACACACCTCATGTTTACCAAAAGCACCAGCCCCGGAGGGGCGGAAGTACTCTTGCCGGGGCCGTCAGGCCCCGGGGTGGAAGGAGGAAAAGAGTTCCATCCTATCCCACCGGTGGCTATCGCCACCGGCTGTCACTGTGTCGGCCCTCCGGGCCTGGAACAAGTTGCGAACAACCTCTGTTGCAGCTACACACCTCATGTTTACCAAAAGCACCAGCCCCGG
>Ga0315902_10011798_pt1 | contig 11442 bp, 8 predicted proteins | sample LakEriMetagenome_9_FD_203523 | JGI IMG/M metagenome (GOLD analysis project Ga0315902, IMG submission 203523) | Freshwater fungal communities from buoy surface, Lake Erie, Ohio, United States - Buoy 12 MA117 | ecosystem: Environmental > Aquatic > Freshwater > Lake > Lake biofilm | place: USA... | reverse complement strand
TGAAGCTTTGATACCAAAGCATTAAAAACATCATCGCTAAGCCTTAAGCTTTTGCGAGAGAGAAAAAGGGCTATAAGGGCTGGCATATCTTGAGGCCGGTCTCTCAAAGACGGGATAACAAATTCAAGACCCATCATCCGCATTTGAATATCAACCAGAAAGCGGCCTTCGGCGACCTCTATCGATAAGTCCTTGGTCGAAGCAACAATGAGCTGGAACTGGCTTCTATGGGTTTTAGTTTCGCCGAGGCGATTGTATGTTCCATCGTTTAACACACGCAGGAGTTTTTGCTGTATCGGAATAGAAAGAGTCTGGATTTCATCGAGAAAGAGAATGCCTTTGTCCGCCTCTGCTATATAGCCAGTGCCGGCCTCGTCAGCGCCTGTGAATGCACCCTTCTTGTGTCCAAACAGTATCGACTCAGCAAGGCTTCCAGTAATGGTTGCGCAATTCACAGCTACGAAGGGTACCGGACCTTCGTCCTCACATCGAAATCGATGTACCAGTTTAGCAGCCTCTTCCTTCCCCGTTCCGGTCTCGCCGATGATGACGCAAGACGCTCGTTTCTTGGCGGCCAGCCGGGCGATCCTTTGCTCCCGATCGCCTAGGACGATGCCATATGGATAGAGCTTCGCAAACTTTTCCCAGTGGCCCGAAGGTTTGCTCTTTCGGGATGATTTATCCGCGTCGAATGCCATTCGCCGCCGTTCGCTGGCCAGCTTAAAGGCAATTTCGATTTCGTCAGACTTAGATAGAGGCTTTCGGATGAAATGGTGTGCACCGGCAGCCAGGGCGTCGCTCACGATCTCCGTCCGGGGATCACTCGAAGTTGCGACGATCACTATATTGGGCTGCAGCTCGATAGCTGCCTTGATAACAGTGAGCCCATCAGGGCGTTCAAGACCAGCTTTTGTTTCTATGTGAAGGTCAGTGAGAACGTAGTCAAAGGAACTTCGCGAAAGATGGTGTAAGGCATCAGACACTGTGGCGGCATGAATGAAATCAGCTTTGAGAAGCTTAAGCAGGCTTGAAATGCTTTGAATTTCATTATGGTCGTCTTCTATAAACAAAACTCTTCGTTTTTCAAACACGACATATCTCTCAGCTAAGGTTAAATTTTCGAACTAAGCGATCAACGATCACGTTTTCATCTCCCCAAAGTTGGGAAACATGTATGAATTCCTGCTCTTCCCCTTCGAGCACTGCAAACATAATCTCATCGATATTAGAGACGACTATATGTGCTCCCTCACGTTCTTTGGAAAAGGCAAAATCATTAGATTCATAAGAATTGATTCTAGATAGAACGGATAGCGAAAGTGAGATCGGCTCTAAGCAAATCGCCACCCTCTTTGTACATTTCTGTTGCAGCTCGATTTCCGAACACGCCGTCTTTTTCACCAATTGATCCCTTTCTTGTAAGACTGCATTAGGCAATCGGCATTCAAAAATGGTCAGGTCGTTTTCCCGCCGATAGGTGACATCCCCGCCATGCCCACGCATGATTTGCCTTACATATGCGAGGCCTAGGCCAGTGCCATCTGTCTTGCCATGTGTAGCTCCGCGTTGAAAAAGTTTTGGTAGAAATTCATCCGGAATGCCAGAACCGTCATCAATGACCCTAATTATTAAACTATCGGATCTTGTGCTAGCCTCAACCCTGACAAACGTCTTTGCCGCTTCTATTGCATTAGAGGCTACATTAATCCATGCTCTTTCAAGCTTCGGCGCATCTATCAACACTACATCAAAATTTTCTTTATTGATCTCTAATTCTATACCTTTACTCAATGCCTTGTGTATGAGGCTCTCTTTACCAAAATCAAAGTCCAACTTCGACTCTACTCTGTGAATTAAAGTCTCGCTTTCGGTATGCCTAAGTGCCTCAATCATCGAATACAATCTATTAAGAGAATCACTAACAGCAATTTTCATCCTTGAAACTTCATAATCTGGTGCAATCATGAGACGCTCGATCGTGCTTAAAGGAGCTCTCATATCGTGAGACAGGTGAGCCGTGATTCGCCCTATAGCTGCTTCCTTCTCTAAGCTATATGCCATTTTTATCCTATCCATGGCATCCAATACGTTGTCTGCTAGCTGCTCGATTTCATAGAAAGTTGTGCGTTCCCTATGGTTATTGTCTAAGCTGACATTTGGGTCAGAATCGAAAATCTTAACGACCTCGTTGACGGCTTTACCAATTCGCAACGAGAGCTTTTTCAGGGCAGAATTTTGCCACAAGAAAAATATTGTGTTAAATACAAGCAAAATTATGCTAATGATTAGCCATCGCTGAACCTGAATTTTGTTTAAAAATACTAGATCTCCATAGTGGATACTATTGAACACAATAGGATGTTTGACCCATAAAAATATCTGCCAATCCTTGATCTGAAATCGACCTTTAAAAGGAGGCAATTCGGTTTTGTCCTGACTTGCTGAAGATAGCACCTTGCCATATTCATCAATCAAATGTACTGAAACCGTCTCATGGGTGGTGAACGACTTCAAAAGATTTTTGATTTGAAAGAGATCTCCAGCCGACATTAATAGCCCCAGAGATGATGCGCTGCCACGTGCAAGCACACCAGCTCTATTTTCAGCTTCCTTATAAGAAAGATAGGACAGAAGTACCGAAACTGAAAAAAGCTGGACAATGGTACACAGGACAAATAACCTCGAACTTTCTTTCGAGACATGATCTGCTATAGATGTGAGTTTGCCAGAACTTTTTTCATTATGTTTATGCAAAAACGTCCACCTATTTCAGCATAGATTCAAAATACTTTATATTCTGAAGTATGGCACTTGCATACTTTGATGTCACATGCGGCTCTATTGCCTGAATCCCAACCATCAAATCGTTTCTATAGATCTGGTAGAGTTCGGTTAGGTAAATTCTTCTTTCGATTACTGATTCATCTTCTAATAGTGCTGCTACAGTTGAGAGCATATAGGCAAGTGCGACTGTGGCATGAAAAGAACCTACTGCTGGCCTTTGGGTTTTCCGAATCGAAGAATATACGAGTTTTTGGTAATCGTCCATGATATCTTGACCGTATTCGTAGATCATAAGTACCTGATGGGCAAGTTCATGGGCAAAGGATACATTAAGGTCGATGTCAGGAAATTGTGAAGTATCTTCAACGCTAACAAAAAGGTATCCAATATAGTGCCTATCGCTGAAACCATCACCATTTTGTCTCCTGCTCAGATTATTACAGATAGGGATGATACCGCGGACTACTGCATCAAATACTCTTTTTTGCCAAGGGAACCATAAATTCACCAGGTCATTAGCTGAAATAAATTTAAGCAATCGGTCAGCTTGTATCTGTAATACCTCATACTGAATATCAAGATTATGTTCCACCTTGTGTTTTGATGGCCCTTTCCATTCGAATGAGCTCCTTACCACTTCGAGATATCCTTCTGAGAAATCTAAAAGACCCTTAGATATAACAATTGGTATGGATTCAGGATTCTCAAGAAACTTCAAAGAGATTTCCGGAGATGTCATCCAAGGTTGATACGGAATTGAATCTCCAAGTCTAGCTTCAATTCTTTGCAAGCATCCAGACATGAGAGCAGAAACCATTGTCGATATTCTGACTGCAGCATAATTTCCAATGACCCACTCTTTAGTGCTTGCTTGCTTTGACATTATTGAGTCTCTATATTTTCGAGATTGAGATCAAAGGCGTTGTTTTCGAGGCCCAAACTTTTAATTCTCTTACTAATATAATAGACGGGGTATCTTTCAGATATAGGAACTTGGATGTGCTTTTCTCTAAAGTAGTTTGAAAGGTCTTTGATCAACCTTCCTCTATCTTGCACGAATTCAGCCTCATCAGCTTTTTGAAAAAGATTCAGTATTTTTTGATCATTAACGGGAGTCTGCAGAGGAAACCCGCCATCTGGTAGATAATAGGCAAAAGACATGAGAGGATCGCTGTCTACAACCCGTCCATGAACAATCATCGTAATGTCCTTATCCTCTTCCGTAAGCTTCATTTTTTTACTGCCAATAGCTTTCCCCTTAAGGCCAACTATTTCAAGGTCTTTTAGAATATCAACCATATATGGTGGTACAGGCTTATCAGGGAGTCCATGATACATTATGGTGTGTGTTTGTTTTCGAATTTCTTCAGGAAGACGGCTGACTATTTTTCTTGCTTCTTCGGGGTCATAATAAGACCTTGGTTTACTTTTTCCGTAAGTAAGCGAGGTCACAATTTGATCGGTTGCAACTTCCCCAGGGTAGTTCCTTAGTTGCCACTCTTTATTCATAGAAAGTGCTACAGCCTTTCTAAAATCTTCATTCTTTCCAGCGGCTGTCGAATAATTGAAATCCAGAATTTCGACAGCATAAGGCGCCTCGCCCTGTAGGCGAGAATATCCTTCTTTCAAATGGTTTTTCATCTGGGCGGCTCCTCCGCCCATTGCAATATCCACTTTATTTTTCCATCCAGTACCTGAGCTATAAAGCTCAACAATCTTTGGACCTTTATCACTCGCTATTCTCTCTAATTTCACCCATCCATTTTTTGCATCAAAATCGGCTACCCTGTAGTTCCCGCATCCAATGGGCTTTCCTTTAAATGAATATAGATCCTCTGCAAACTCGTCGATAGGCGCAAGAGGCGCCAAAACAAATGAAGCCAGAGTATAAAGGAATCGCCCTCTACCGCGTTCCAGATAAACTTCTACCCTGTTATTATCCTGGACCTTAATTCCTTCCACCATTCCTGTTTTAAATGGCTCACCCCGCTTTAATTTTGTAATACCTTTAATATACATAAGAGGTGTCTGGTCACTTACACCGACAGTCCCTAAGAATGGTTTTATCAAGACAAACTCAAAGTCGTATGCCGAAATCGGCCTCCCGTCATGATACTTTAGGCTGCTGTCTAGAGTAAAAATAAACTTATTGTCTTCATAGTCCCATTTCCAGCTTTTGATGTAACCTGGTTTAATCTCAAAATTTGAGTTTATAAATACAGGGCGCGAATGCACTGCTTGCCTATATGTAGCTGCTGCTGCACCTGCAGCTTCATAGTGCCAAGGCAATAATTCAAAAGTACTAACCTGAATTTTAAGTGAATCTGAAAGTTTCTTAGCTTCCTTAGCATGGCTATACGCTGACCCGACCCATGCTTGAAAGAAAAAGAGAATTATCGGATAAGTTCTCCAGAATGCCTTCAATAGAACACTTGCTCTCATATCCTTCGTCCTCTTTGATTTTTTCTAATGAGATTCATGCTAAGGAAGATTTAATCTGTTACTATTCTGAAACTCTTTCTACTCCCTGCTCCAAAAACTCTAACTCTTTAGACACGCAAAAGCTCTCCACACTAAGGTTCAAATGATCTATTAGCTCTTGGAGTTCGAGATCATCTAGCGACTCCAGATTAATTGAATCTGCATTGAATCCTTCAAAACTTTGACACCCTTCGATAAGGGTATTTTTTGCTGCAAGTATTAATAGATCTCTTGAGGTTAGATCTTGTGCGCTGCTATTGGCCGAGGCAACAGATATTGAGGCTGTGACCGCTAGAGCTTTGATAATAGGTTGTGAATTTCGCATTGGTGTGTCTCCGTTAGGTTACTGTTTAATCTAAATTAATTGCCAAGATGGCAAATCTCATTTCATCTATCTTGGTCGTGCTTGATCGCTTTTAAATTGTGCATTCCAGTAACAGAATTGAAGTCAGAGATTGGGTTTTTGGTTATATCGAGTTCCTCTAAATGGCTTAACTTTGAAATTGGTTCTAAATTTGATATCTGATTCTGCGACAGGTTCAGTTTAACTAGACTTCTGGCATCCAAAAGGTCCAAAACACTTGTTAATCCACATTTCGATAGATTAAGCTCTCTCAAGTTTTGAAGGTCTGCCCAAGGAATTAATGACAGATCAATTCCAACGTTACCCGAAAGATCAAGAACCTCTAGAGATGACAACGAACTCCAAGGAATGGCATTCTGGTCAAAACCAAGCTTGTTGTTGGCAAGGCTCAAACTCTTAAGTTGAGTTAGCTTATCAAGGAACTCTAGACGCCATGGAATTCTTTGCTTTGAGTCATGGTCAACATTATTGCCTAAGGTGAGGCTTTCAAGCTGGGCAAGCTCACCTAGAGGTGTTGTATCAATAATGCGGTTACCAACGAGTGTTAGAGATTTTGCAGATTTTAGATATTTGAGAGGACTGACATCAGCAATCTGATAAGACCTCAATTTTTGACTGGATGGATTGAAATAGATTCCGTTATAGGCGAAATCTGTCCAGCTCTGGATAGATGCAGCGATTCTCTTTGTATCAAGAAAAAACGATCCGTCGTTATCAGCTGGAAGATTTTTTTTGAAGTGTTGGATCATAATTGCTATAGTATCCCACGATGACTTCCTAAAGTCTTGCTCATCGATAAGTTCATGAAGATCCATATATTGACTGTCGACGATGTTAGATGGCTTACTCGCTTGCCTATCGGAAAGGCTACCAATCGGCGAGCCTGAAATCGACCAAATCCAATTAACATATGGCCCAATGAAGTTATATATTGACTCACCCGATTCACAGATGCTGCCCGATTTCAGGACTTCTTTTGTGTTCATAAGCGGACTTTTGCCGCTGAGAACACCAGCCAGGTACCACTCATTTTCCAAATAAACATATGCTGGGCCACCTGAATCACCGAAGCATGACCCGTATCCAGGGGTGGGACCAAGAACCATTTGACTAATGAAATGGGAAGTATCAACAGCATTTCGCAAGGTCGAATTTACTTCCCTTTTGATGCCAGTGCAGTCAGTCGAACCGTTGGGGCATTTGGTCGCCGCTTGACCAAATCCAGCCAGCTTAACGGCAAGAGGAACGCCAACAAAACTTTCAAGCTGCTCCCAGTCAGTCAGTACCTTTACTGGCCTCGATGAGTTCGGAGCCAAACCTGTGAGCTTGATCCATGCAACGTCAAAGTTCGGGAAGTAACGATAACCTTCCTCCCTGAATGACTTGAATGACTCAACTTCTGAAATGACAGACTCTGGAGAGTTCGTTCCGTTACCAAAAAGCACTCTCAACTCTGAAGGGCTTTTAACATCGTAAAGACAGTGAGCGGCTGTAACAATCAGATCTTCGCTTACAAGTGTCCCAGAGCAAGACCACTCAATCGCATCTTGATTTCGAATGACTTTACCTATCGCTACGGTACTCGACCATGCGGGACTGTTATTTGGGCTTTCAATTCCACCCACAATGGACAGTCGAGAGGTGAGCTCGCTACTGCATCCAGACAACAGCAGCAGTAAAACTGGTGTCGCCCTAAAGAATCCTATTACGCTAAATAGCGACGTTAGCATAAACTCTCCAAATACGTTTTAATCTGTCTCGCTGGGTTTAATTTCCACTTGAACCGTTTTGTTTCACCTCATCGATCGGCATCCATGCCCACGCAAATCTGCGCCAGACGCAGACTATGTCAGTTTCAATTCATCAGTTAAGCACAGTGTATGCCAGCTGTTTCTTTTTAAGTCAATCGCTCCAACAGAGTTGAAGTTTAGTTGAAAAGGGTTAATTTGTAAATCAAAATGACGCTAATATTGGCTAAAAAGACGGATTTTAGAGATTTCATTCTTCGTAAACTGATAACCATTTACCGGAAACTAGGAAGAAGAAAAGGCACAGACCTGGTCGTTAACAATTTTCTTCGCAATATCAGCTAAGCCATTGCTATCACCCATATTCCCACGAAAAAAATCCTAGCTAAATCGATTATCATGCAGCAATCTAACCTCCTGTTATCACGGAAGAAGACTCTAAATGAGGCATGAGCATGGACGTCACATCGGCAGCAGGGCTGGAAGCGGTTAGTTTGGATCATCTCGGTATCGTGTCTGCAGTGGCTCACGAACTTGATCTAGTCAAAAAAGTCGATGCTCGCCTGCCCCGCTACGATGTTCGCCGAAAAGTGAGCAATGGACAGTGCACCCTCGCTATGATTCTGAACGGTCTTGGTTTCTCAAATCATCGGCTTTATCTAGTGCCCGAGTTCCTGCAAAACAAGCCAGTGGATCGACTGATTGCGCCGAACATGAAGCCGGATTATTTTGACGATCATGTACTAGGTCGAACTCTTGATGAGATTGCAGATTACGGAGCGAGCAGGTTTTTTATGGAAATCGCCTTAGAAATAGGCATTGAGCAGAATCTACTGGGAGATCTGGCGCATATCGATACCTCGACGTTTTCCCTCGAAGGCAGTTATAAGTCCTTACCTAATGACGAGCCTCAACAGATTTCAGTTTGTCACGGCTACTCAAAAGATCAACGTGCAGACCTGAAGCAGGTTGTCCTTAATTTGGCGACCACAGGCCCTGCAGAACTGCCTATTTTCATGAATCCACTGAGCGGCAATGCTTCAGACAAGAAAGAGCTCCATGACGGAATAGCAATTGTCCGCGAGTTTAAGAGTCAGCTATCACAGGGCTTTGCGAATTTTACTTGGGTAGCAGATTCTGCTTTGTATTCAAAGGATCGCCTGCTGGCCGACAATTGCTATTCGTGGATCACCAGGGTGCCCGAGACAATAAAGGAAGCCAAGGCGCTAGTCTCCAAAAGTGATTCCGAAATAACATGGATTGAGATGGCGGATGGTTATAGGATTTCATCCTATAACAGTACATATGGTGGAGTCGAGCAGACCTGGATACTGGTTTCCTCTCAACAGGCATTCGAGATAGAACGAAAAACTTTTCATGAAAAAATGGATAAGCAAGAGAGCAAGCTGTTGCAGGAAGCCTGGCACTTTTCGAATCAGGTTTTTAACTGTGAGATCGATGCGAGAAAAGCGCTCGATAAACTGATCAAAGCTTATCCGTATCACGTCATCGGCAAAACTGAGTTAGTCACGATTGAAAAGTATAAAGGCCGGGGCCGACCCTCAGCTGATGCACAAAAAACAGTGCTTGGGGTATCATTGAAAGCAGAAATTATGCGGAATGTCGAAGCAATTGAAGTAGAGACTCGAAGGAAAGGACGCTTTATCATCGCTACCAATCAAACCTTAGGCCTTGATCCAGCAGAAATCGTCCGTAGCTACAAAGATCAGCAGTCGGTTGAAAGAGGCTTCAGATTCTTGAAGGACCCCTGGTTTATGGCAGACAGACTGTTCCTCAAATCCCCGAAAAGAATCGAGGCCCTCATGGCGATCATGACCCTTTGCCTTATGATCTATAACATCGCCCAGTTCAAGTTGAGAGGTGAACTTATGAGAAGAAATGAAACCTTGCCAAACCAACGGAAAAGGCAAACAACCGCTCCGACGCTAAGATGGGTTTTTCAGATGATGGAGGGCGTGATCGTACTAAGACAATCTCAAGCAGTGTGCGCTGAAACTTGTGTCTTGAATCTGTCAGAAGTGCGGCAAAAGATAATAAGTCTTTTTGGTGAAACTGCTCAAAAAATATACGGAACATCATAAATTTTCGTGGGAATGTGGGATCTATGGTTCCGAAGCTCTTCATTAAGCTGGCTATCTGTTTGGCTCTTGTGGGGCACGCCTACCCCATGGCAGCGTCCAACAGCGGGACAGCGTTTAAAAAACAACCGGACGAACCCGCTGGACTTCGCAGTGGGCACCTGTTCTTTCGCTTTCCCGTGACATGGGAGATCATGCGCTCGGGTTTCAACACTCTCGATGTTGCTATGGAGGCTGAGACATACGTCGAATCCTGGGCTATCCATCGTGTCAGTGCTCAGGAAGTGTACCTGCTCACACCGCGGGCGCGGACTCGCGTGGTTCCCCTCCTCATCGACGAGTCAAATGAGGTAGATTTCGACACCCTTGCTCTCACCGAAGTCCAGTTCGCGCAGCTGCTGGGTCTTGCTCCCGTGCCTGTTGAAGCAGCCGAGCGGAAGATTCTCATTCAATTGCCCATCGCTGAAACCGTTGAACAAAATCTCATCCTAACGGCAAGCCCCAAATACTTTATCAGTGTACATCTCAACCTCAGCTTCTAAAACGTTCTATCACTTTTTCTGGCGGTGATTCAAGCCGAGCAACTTCCAGAGCCTTTTCCCACAACGCACTGAGTGTCGCTTGATTGGCAACGTAAAACTCTTTGAAGTAAGCTTGACAGCTATTCATCGTAGTCGGACCGATCGCGACCGGAGTAAACTTATAAAAACAGGCCTCTCCATGGTAGCGGACAATCTCCACAAACGCTTTAACCGCATTAGGGTTCGCGAAGCAGACGACTGCAGATTCAGCAAATAGCTGCTGCAATTGGGCAGGTGGGATGGTCTTGATCGCTTCGGTGCGATAGAGTTCAATGTCGTGAACTTCGAGTTGATGAGCCCGAAGATGCTCACTGATGGGAAAGGCCGTGTCCTTGGGTTTAGGAAACCAGATCACAGTACCTTTCTTCAGTTCGTGCACCAGCATCTCTGCGAACTCTTTACCTCCGTTCGCAGTCATCAGGCGAGCTTTGAGATTCTGAGAGGCGAGAAATTTGTAAGTTTCGAGCCCGAAGGTGAGGAATTCAACCTTGCTCATCTGATCCTTGCTGAGACAAGGTTTGCTCAAAAAGGCATCAGCTGCCTTGCGACTTGTCACGATCACAAACTCGCAGACCTTGGTTGGCAGCTGAGGCGAGATCGCTACCTGCCGGGTGACGGGGAAATGATGCACCAACTGTGCAGGTTTGAGCAGTTTTTGATCCTGCTGCCAATCATGGTCGGGACGTGTCCAGATAATCTTTTTCATGCAGCTCATCTCCCAACACCGCTTTGCAGCACCTGCTCTTTTGGGTACAATCGCCAGGGCCCTATCGAGGAGTCTTCTGACGTGATCGACCTTCAAGCCATTTCCAAATCATACGACAAGACACCGGTTTTGAGAAACATCAGCTTTCAGGTTGCGGCTGGAGAGCGTGTTAGCCTCCTGGGTCCTGGGGGTTGTGGCAAGTCCACCATTCTGAAGATCCTTCTCGGGCTTACTCCACCGGATCAAGGAGAGGTCCGTTTGCTCGGCTGTGATATGGCTCACGGGGAGGACAAGGACAAACTCACGACTCTGAAAAAAGTGGGCATGGCGTTCCAGCAGGGGGCACTCTTTGACTTCATGACGGTCGAAGAAAACCTGCTGTTCGCCATGGAGCACATGACCGACCTTAGTGCTCAACAGATGTCCGACCAGATCGAAAAACTCCTGAATATCGTCAAACTCAGCCGAACCCGCCGCATGTACCCCCACGAGCTATCCGGAGGTATGAAGCGCCGGATCGGGATTGCTCGAGCCCTGGCCACCAGCCCGCAGGTTTCGATCTTCGACGAACCGACTTCCGGCCTCGATCCCGTGACCTCGACCATTATCCTGAACATGATCGGCGAAATTGGCGGCCAAAACTCCCAGAATACCTTGCTCGTTTCGACCTCATCAGTAG
>Ga0315902_10011796_pt1 | contig 11444 bp, 7 predicted proteins | sample LakEriMetagenome_9_FD_203523 | JGI IMG/M metagenome (GOLD analysis project Ga0315902, IMG submission 203523) | Freshwater fungal communities from buoy surface, Lake Erie, Ohio, United States - Buoy 12 MA117 | ecosystem: Environmental > Aquatic > Freshwater > Lake > Lake biofilm | place: USA... | reverse complement strand
ACTGAATGTCTATTCAGTAGGTTCCGGAGGTTTGTACTACAAGGGAGACAAAGGAAACGGAACCTTCAACAGCGACGGTTGGACGAGTGGAGGAGTTCACTTTTCGAATACTTATGCGAACGATCCAACTTATGGTCCTTACTGGGGCGGTTCCGCTTATTCGCGAGTGAACAGTGGCACCGTCGGTGGTTTCGAAAACCAATTTGCGGCGCGACCAGGGTTAGGGAGCAATGGCTCTAGTCAGTATGCGATTTTCTACAATAGCTACCAAGGAGAAGCGGTCATCACGTTCGGTGCTCAAGTGAGTGTTAAGTCTTTCGACATCAGCAATACGAGTTATGCGTATTACTCGATGAAGAACGGGGACTCGTATGCCAAAAAATTCGGTGGAGATACTGGAAACGACGCGGACTTTTTCAAGCTGAGCATTCACGGCTTTCGAGGAAGTTCGCTCATCGGAACGGTCGATTTTTTCCTTGCGGATTATCGATTTGCCGATAATTCAAAGGACTACATTGTGAGCGATTGGACCAGTGTGGGCCTCACTTCGCTAGGTGCTGTAGACTCGTTGCAGTTTTCGATGCAATCCAGCGATACGTCGGTTTACGAGGGGATTGAATACATGAATACACCTTCGTACTTTGCGATGGACGGATTGCAATTCAGTTCGGTCCCCGAGCCCGGAACGATCGCATTGCTTGCGACGGTCGCGGGGTTAGGAATGCTACGAAAGCGATTTAAGAAGAAGGCAACGTTGACGGTCGGTTAAGCATCCCTGATCAGATTCTATGCCCAGAGGCCTGCCGACGGCCGCATTCTTGTTCCAGGTCGGATTTTCTTCGTACTAGTACTCGTACTTAGTGAATCGATACTTGTACTCGAAAGGACGCAGATGACCGAGCCAATCTTCGACCACGAACGAATTGAGGTGTATCGACTTGCAATCGACTACGTCGCGTCTTCATACCGATTCGCGAGAGTTCCGTGGTCCGGATCTCGCTACGTTCGTGATCCATGGCTGCGCGCGATCCAATCGATTCCAAACCATATTGTCGAGGTTAAAAGGGCAGCAAAGCCTCAACAACAGAAATCGGTTTTTCGAGATCGCTCGAGGTTCAGCTTTGCAATGCGCTGCAATTCATGACAGACTCGTTTCGCTCGAGGCGATCGATTCCGAACCGAATTGGGTTGGCGCGCCTAACCTGAAACGGATCGTGTTGATGTTGACTTTATGGGATCCAACGATCTGATTCGGTTTCGGAGGAATCGATCGAGTGCGAGTAACGCGATGCTGAGTACCAGTACGCGCAGAACCACCAACAAAGCATGGGACTGAAGTGTTCGATCGAGCGTTTTAGAATTGCGTTGCGTCAACTCCTCGTACTCGGTCAATCCGGGCGATAGCAATAAAAAACCTAGCTCTCGTCCAGGAGGATCAAGAGCTAGGTCGTTGCTTATTTAGGAATCGAGCTTGGGTTATTTGCCTTCGGAGCAGCAAGAACCTTTTTCGCAAGAGGCGGAATCCTTGGCCGCGCTGTCGCAGCAGCTAGAAGGTGCCTTGGTTTGCTTGCAGCATGATTGGCCTACGCAGCATTCGCACGCGCAAGCATCGCAACTGCAAGATCCCGTTTCGCAACAGCACGAACCATCGGGACAGCACCCCTTGCAAACGCATGAAGAGTCTTTGGTTGCAGCCGTGGAGTTCTTGGAATCCCGGAAAGCATTCGCACCTGCGATGGTGGCAACCAAAGCGAGCAACAAGGCAAAAGCACCTGCGGTGAAGTAAGTCGTTTTCATTGTTTTTTAACCTTTTTTAAATCGATTGTATTGGTTCAGTGGAAATCTATTGATCGAGTGGTTTCGGAAGGTGGGGAATCGGATTCATTCAACCGATGACCGCGTTCCAAAATCAGACAATGTTAGGTGCCGCGAGAGTATCGCTATTCACCATTGGTCAAACCGTGCGAAGCAGGCAACTGTGTGCCAGCACGCGACTGGATCGATACACCGCTAGATCAGCAATTCCACCGCTGCAATTGCGTACGGAAGGGTAGAGATGCGAGAGTGCCTGAGCCGTTGCTCCGAGTGCGAAGCCATCCATCGTTCAAGGCGCTCTTCGAATGTGGCGATGAAGGTACTAGCCAAACCACGAAATCATCGAAGTCGGCTTTCGATGGGCCTGTGAAGGTGGAGCGTTCATTGGAAAGAACGACGGCGTGGAAGCAACCGCAGGGAGTTTGCGTGTCTATCGAACAGCACAAGGGTTTTGATATCGAGGACTGCTTGGAACGTTGTTGGGTGGTGTCCCGCTTGGTGACTTGTTCGGTAGGCCTGTCTGGGGTTGTGTAGCAGGAGCTCGCCGTGCAGCACGACATTCGGGGAGCTGCGTCAGTCTCGTTAGACTGGCCACCACTAGCGCCAGTTCCAAACCATTTGCCAACGAGCGTCGCGACGTGGCTTGCAGTGCAGCAGCACGAATTGGGACCCCAAAACAGGGCCATGCTCATGGATAGGGCAATCAGTGTTCGGAACATCACACACCTCTTCAAGGAACTATACGATCCTGCAAGTGCGGCGTCTCGGCCAATTTTCACCGTTTTTTAAGAAAAGAAGTGTCGCTGGTGGGAGTCGAACCCACACGACCGTATCACCGGTCCTTGGATTTTAAGTCCAATGCGTCTGCCATTTCGCCACAGCGACCTTTCTCGCGGAGGGGTAGTTTATCGTATCACCCGTCTCTCTGGAACAGCTCTATCCATGGTCTCGCCTTGGAATTCGTTGCCGAATCGTCCCGCTTGCAGGTATACTTCAGGTGCTGGCTCGGTTCCTCGCGCCGATAGGCGCACGGTGTTTCCGAACGTGGACTTTCCATCGCTTGTGGGTTTTTCGTAGCATCCAAGCGAGCGGACGGTATGGGTTCGGAACACCTCAACCTGCTGGCTAGCTCCGAATGAGCTACCCCCCCTTTGCGCGGTGCGAGCGTTACCCATGGAAATGGGTGGTTCGCTCCGAGGAGCCATCCCGCCGATCCGCGACTGCTCCGAATGGGTTACCTGTTCCCTCCAACACCGAATCGTTTCTTGGATGAATTTTTTCACTTGTTTCCAACGTAACATCTCGAGGCCCGTCGGGTTCTTGCCGGGCTGCTTGGCGTGGTTGTCCCCGGTGGTTTTCCTTTTCAGCGGTGGGATCGATTCATGTGTTGGACAGGATCCAAAGATCGATTTTTTTGAATCGAAGATCCGACCGATCCTCGTGGAGAAGTGTTACGAATGCCACAGTGCCAAGTCGTCGGATCTCGGGGGCAATCTGCGGCTGGATGCACCGGGACTGATGCGTCGCGGTGGCACGATGGGTCCAGCGTTGGCGGTTGGAACCGCCGATCAGAGTCTTTTGATCCGAGCGGTCGAGTACAACGATACTGGACTCCAAATGCCACCCGACGGAAAGCTCACCCAGGAGCAAATCGACGATTTGAAGAAGTGGATAGGAGACGGAGCCATCGATCCACGGCCTGAACTGGAGGAGGCTCCATCCGCATCCATGAAATTGAATCCGCAGTTGCTCTCTGCCACCCACTGGGCCTATCAACCCCTTGCGGAACCAAGTATCCCAGCCCCATCGGGTGATCTATCGACAGAGAGTGACCCGATCGATCGAATCGTTATGGCAAAGCTGGCTTCGCATGGATTGTCGCTAGCGACGGAAGCGGATCGACGGACACTGGTTCGCCGTTTGTATTACGACTTGCTAGGGATTCCGCCAACGTTAGGGCAAATCCAATCGGTCGAAGCAGACGCATCGCCTGACTGGTACACCAAGCTTGTCGATGGATTGCTGCAATCCCCTCACTTCGGTGAACGGATGGCGCGCCGATGGATGGATGTGACTCGTTATGCAGACAACAAAGGATATGTCTTCGTCGAAAATCGCGAATACCCACACGCCTACCGCTATCGAGATTGGTTGATCCGATCGTTCAACAACGATCTCCCTTACGATCAATTTGTGCGTTTTCAATTGATTGGCGATCGATTGGATCCTCAGAATGCGGAAGGGCATTTGGATGCGATGGGGATGCTAACGTTGGGGCGTCGATTCCTGAACAATGTTCATGACATCGCGGACGATCGGATCGATGTAATCACGCGAGGCTTGTTAGGAGTCACAGCAGCCTGCGCTCGATGCCATGATCACAAGTTCGATCCAGTTTCCATGGCGGATTACTATTCACTGCATGCCGCATTGCTAGGAAGCGAAGAACCGGGTGGCGATCCGTCGCCGATGCGCCTTGTGGATAAAGAGAACCAAGGTCCAACGAGGTTGCTTCTTCGAGGTAGCCCAGGAAATCCGGGGCCCGAAGTTCCGAGGCGTTTCATTGCATTTCTAACCCCGACAAACGCTGTCGAAATGAAGACAGGAAGCGGTCGGCTGGAAATGGCGGAAGCGATCGTCGATGCGAAGAATCCGTTGACTTCGCGTGTGTATGTCAACCGCATCTGGGGTTGGATTTTCGGAGTACCTCTTGTTGATACCCCTAGCGATTTTGGCGTTCGGTGCGAACCGCCGGTTCATCAAGGGGTCCTGGATTCCCTCGCATGGGATTTTCAAAAACAAGGTTGGAGCACGAAGCAGTTGATTCGTCGGATTGTCGTATCGCGGGTCTATCGTCAAAAGAGCGATCATCGTCCGGAGGCTTATGCGCTCGATCCAGAGAACCGTTGGCTGTGGAGATCGCAACGCAAGCGGATGGACTTTGAATCGCTCCGGGACGCCCTCCTTGCGGCGACTGGCCAACTCGATCGAGCGGTCGGCGGCACGAGTGTCAACATTACCGAACCTCCGTTTCCCAAGCGACGCACGCTTTATGCTTACATCGATCGCCAGAATTTGCCGCAGATCTTTAGATCTTTTGACTTTGCGTCCCCTGACTCGCATGTTCCGGTGCGTCCTCAGACCACCGTACCCCAACAAGGTTTGGTTTTGATGAATAGCGATCTGCTGCAAAGCATGCTTGTCGATATCGCCGGGCGGGCTTCGGAGCGAGGGGGCGAAGCCGGTATCGAATACTTGTTCGAAGAGATCTTAGCTAGAAAATGCAATCCACAAGAACGCGAGTGGTTCACCGCATTGATCGCAGCCAACGACCGATCTCTTCCCGATAGTCCACAGAATCAATGGTCGTATGGCGTGGCCACCTACAGCCCTGAAACCGGACAAATCGAGCGATTCCGATTGCTGCCTCGGTTTGTGAACGGGAGATGGCAAGGCACCAAAGATGAATTGCCGGATCCGGAACTCGACTGGGCGCTGTTGAACTCAACAGGTGGGCATCCTGGCGCTCGGTTGGATCAAGTAGTCGTTCGGCGGTGGACTGCGTTCGCTCCTGCCACCCTTCGGATCCGTGGCAATCTAAAACACCCTGCCGAGCCTGGGAACGGTGTGCGCGCTTCGGTGGTGGTGCGAGGAGTTGAGAAAGTTGGCGAGTGGACCGTTCACCACGGTTCCATGGAAACCAATATCGACGAAATCGTCGTGGCCCCTGGGGATACCATCGATTTCGTTACGGATAGTTTAGGTGATGCCAACAGCGATACTTTTGAATGGAAGGTGCGCTTGGTTTCCAATGGCGAGGGAACGTACAAAGCCAATAGCGAGCGCCACTTTAGCGCGATCCAACCGGTAACGCTTTCGCCGTGGGAGCAAGCTGCACAGGCGTTGCTGCTCACCAATGAGTTTTGTTTCATCGACTGATGGAGCAATCGCAATCGTTCGCGTTGGTCTCCACAATGGCTATTTTAAATCCCTATCCCACAATCCCAGTCCATCCACGAACAGAGTTGAAGGAATCGGAGCAGAACTACATGAACCCTTCGTCGAGCTATAACCCTCGAGGCGGCTGGTCGCGGCGCGAGCTTTTGCAGCGCACTGGTTTTGGACTGGGATCCTTGGCATTGACCGGAATGATGCAATCAGGCTTGATGCCGGAATTGCTCGCTGGCGAGTCGTCGCCGAACCCTCTTTTGCCCAAGCAGCCGCATTTTCCTGCGAAAGCAAAGCATCTGATCCACATCTTCGCCAACGGTGGGCCATCGCATGTCGATACTTGGGATCCTAAGCCTGCGATTGAAAAGCACGCGGGGCAGGAACTCCCAGGCGGAGCACCTCGCACCGAACGACCCACTGGGAATTTGTATCCTTCCACGTTCAAATTTCAAAAGTATGGTGAGTCTGGGATCGAAGCGAGCGAGCTTTTCGAAAAGACCGCCAGTGCGCACGCGGACAAATTATGCGTGATCCGGTCGATGCATGCGGATGTCCCAAATCACGAGCCCTCGTTGCTTCTCATGAATTGCGGGGAGGCTCGCCAAGTGCGACCGAGTTTCGGTTCATGGTTGACCTATGGACTTGGTACCGAAAACCAGAATTTGCCCGCGTTTATCTCGATGTGCCCTGGCGGTTATCCGATTCAGGAATCCCAGAACTGGCAAGCTGGATTTTTGCCTGGCATCTATCAAGGCACCTACATTGATTCGAAGCACGAATCGGTAGATAAGCTTGTGGAATACGTCGTCAATCGCAAGATGAGTCGCTCCGCGCAGCGACGCGAGTTGGACTTGATTCAGAAAATGAATGCCGAGCATATCCAGTCCAGGGCGGTCGATCCGATGTTGGAAGCTCGAATCCAATCGATGGAACTCGCTTACCGCATGCAGGAAGAAGCGATGGATGTCTTCGACATTTCACGCGAGCCGCAGCATATCCTCGATATGTACGGACCTGGGGTCCAAGCTCGCCAGATGCTCGTCGCTCGCCGATTGATCCAACGAGGAGTCCGAGTTGTTCAATTGTGGCACGGCCAAGGCCAACCGTGGGATAATCATGATCGTATTGCCGAGGGGCATAAAAAACTCGCAGGGGAATGCGATCAAGCGATTTCGGCACTGCTGACGGACCTCCAGCAGCATGGGCTACTCGATGAGACCTTGATCTTGTGGGGTGGTGAGTTTGGTCGAACTCCTACCGTCGAAATGCCTCAGAAGGGGGCAAACGATGGCACCATCAGCGGCCGGGATCACAACCATTATGGGTTCACGGTATGGCTCGCGGGTGGTGGCGTTAAGGGTGGTCAAGCGTATGGTGCTACAGATGAGTTTGGGTTCAAGGCCCAGGAGAATCGAGTGCATGTGCACGATCTCCACGCAACCATGCTTCATCTGATGGGATTCGACCATACCAAGCTGACTTATCGTTGGGCGGGACGCGATTTTCGATTGACCGATGTTCACGGCCGGGTCATCAACGATTGGATCGCGTAGGGCTCCAGCGGCACAGAAGATCCAGCGGCACAGAAGATCCAGCGGCACAGAATTAGTGTTAGTGCGGTCGTTGACTTCGGACTACGGAGAATGCGAGTCGTTGCAACTCGATTGCGAGATCGACGTCTTGCACGGTGGTGGAGCCGGAGGAATGGACAGCGATGGGGGCAAAATTCAAGATGCCAGCGATACCCGCTGCTTCCAAGCGGGACGCGACAGAGCGAGCTGCAGAGGCTGGGACCGCAAGGATTGCTAGGTCGATCTGTGTGTTTGAAACGAAGGACTCGAGGGAGTCCAAGTCCTGAACTGGGAACTCTTCGACTTTGGATCCGATTTTGTTGGGGTCGCTATCGAAGACGGCGACCAACCGGAATCCTTGTTGATCAAAACCTTTGTAGCCTGAGAGTGCGCGGCCCAGATTCCCCGCGCCTACTAGGATTACGTTCCAGGCGCGATCGGTACCGAGAACGTGCTCAATAGCGACGATGAGATCGGCCACGGGATAGCCAACGCCGCGTTGTCCGACTGGACCGAGACACGACAGATCGCGTCGTACTTGGGAATCTTTTAATCCGAGTCGCTCGGCCAAAGACTGGCTGCGAACATGAACCGTGGCCCCGCGTTGCAATTGCTGCAATTCGCGCAGGTAAAGAGCAAGCCTCGAGACGGTGGCGACGGGTATTTCGGATCGCGACTTCGGCATCGGCGATCGCCTTGATCAATGGGATGGTGCGCTTCGGAACGATTCAGGAGCAATCGCTTTCAGGTTCTCAGCACACTTGTCCACAGCGAAGAGAATCTGTTGGTTGGAGTGCGTCGAATTGATGAAAAATCGGAGTCGAGCTGCGGACTCTTCGACGGCAGGGTAGAGAATCGGTTGCACGTTCACACCGGCATCGATCATCTTTCGAGACAATTGCAGTGCATGCAGCGAGTTTCCGGTGATCACCGGAACAACGGGTGTCTCACCGCTATTGCCTGTATTCAACCCTCGTTTCTTGGCCTCGGTCAAAAACAAGCGGGACGCTTCTTTGAGTCTTGCGACGCGAGCAGGATCGTTTTTGAGAGTGCGGATGGCAGCGAGTGCTGCAGCTGTGTTGGGTGGGGATAGCCCGACGCTGAACACGAAGCCCGGCGTGGTGAACTTGAGGTATTCGATCAAGGCTCGCTTGCCTGCAATATAGCCTCCGCAGGAGCCGAACGATTTGCTCAAGGTTCCCATCCAAATATCGACATCGTTGGGGTTGATCCCAAAATGCTCGGCGAGTCCTCGGCCGCTAGCACCCATGGTACCGATCGAGTGGGCTTCGTCGACCATCAACCAGCATTGATGTTTCTTGCAAACTTCAACGAACTTGGGCAGATTTGGGAAGTCGCCATCCATGCTGTAGACACCTTCGACGATGACCAGCACACGTCGGTAGCGTTTGCGCTGCTCGGTGAGCGCCGCGTCGAGGGCTTCGTAATCGTTGTGTGGGAATGGTCGGCGTCGGCTTCCGGAAAGGATGGCGCCTTGGACGATGCTGTTGTGGGACAAAGAGTCGTGGAGTATCAAGTCTTGTTGGCCGACGATGTGTCCGATGACCGATTCGTTGGTGGAATGACCACCCACCATGACGATAGCGTCTTCCACCCCGATCCAGTTCGCGATTTCTTGTTCGAGTTCTCGGTGGATATCTTTTTCGCCGCTAACTAATCGTGAAGCGGATACGCTTGTGCCGTACTTCTGCGTCGCGTGAAGCACCGCTTGGGTGACATTCGGATCACCGCTCATACCGAGATAATTGTAGCTGGCGAAACTGATCAAGTTCCTGCCATCGACAGTGGTGGTATCGCGAGTCAGCCCTTGATGGACTGAGAAGTAGGGATTGGGCAGTCCGGTCATTGCGAACTGTTCCATCATTTGCTTGAGCCGACGGTATTCGGGCATCAAATCAAAACGGTAGTCCTCCGGAGCGACGGTGCGTTCCACAGGTTCGTTGGACTCGGGAGGGCTGAGGTCGTCGCGGATGCGGGATTTGCCGAACAGTTTTTCGATGGCTTCAGCGATTTCGCGGATCGTTTCGATTTCCTGCAGGATGTCTTCCGGGAATCGGCCTCCGACGGAGTTTTCTAGCGAGTGGGCTATCTGCAGTCGTTCGAGACTATCGAGGCCGAGATCGACGATCACGTTGGTGTCGAGGTCCAATAGCTTAGCCCGTTCCTGAGCTACGTTTTTGACAGCGCGCTTGACCAGTTCGACGACTTCGGGGTCAGGGTCGCGTGTCTTCTTCTGATGAGAGCCTGAAGCAGACGCGCCATCCTTGATGTCTTGGAGGGTGGCAGCGGCGATCATCGGTGGACCGTCGAAGAGGCTTTCCTCCCAGCTGAGCCATTGATGAACCACTCTCAGGCTACCTTCGCGGAAACTGCGGAGGCAAGCATGACGCTGGATTTTGCCGGAAGATGTTCTCGGCAAGGATCCGTGCCGGACGAGGACCACCGCGTCGGGTGGGATTTCGTGAGTTGCTGTGACGGCGCGGCGAATAGCTTGAACAACGGGATTCCAATCATCCTCGAGCGAGCGCTGCACTTCGACAGTGATGATCAATCGTTCACGCGGTCCCGAATCGTCGGCGAAAGCAGCCGCAGCGGCAGAGAGAATCGATTCATGGCATGCCTCAACCGTCTGTTCAATGTCCTGTGGGTAGCGGTTGACCCCTCGGACGATGATCAAGTCCTTGACTCGACCGGCGACGTAGAGCTGCCCTTCGCTGAGGAATCCAAGGTCACCGGTTCGCAAGAAGGGACCGTCGCCATCCTTGGTCACTGCATGGAATACTTCTCGGCTTAACTCAGGCTTTTCCCAATAGCCAAGCCCTACGCTGGGGCTATCGACCCAGATCTCTCCGATCTCGTTGTCCGCCAATTGGGTTTTGGTTTCGGTGTTGACGATAATCACCCGTTCGTTGTCGGTCGTTACACCGCAACCGACCAGCGCCCTTGCGTTCGGTGAATCGGGCTCGACAGCTTGGACGTTGCGAGCGTCGAGATGACGCCCATCGAACGAGCGAATCACAGGGGGCGTATCGCTGGGTCCACCGGTGACGATGAGGGTCGTTTCAGCCATCCCGTAGCATGGCAGATGCGCTTCGTGCTTGAAGCCGACCGACGCGAACCGTTTGGAAAATTGCTCAAGAGTGGCCGCGCGCACGGGTTCCGCACCGTTGAATGCCACTCGCCAATGGCTCAAGTCGAGGCCTTCGAGTTCTTCATCGGTCACTTTGTCGACGCAGAGTTGATAGGCAAAGTTCGGCCCACCGCTGGTGCTCGCTTTGTACTTGGAAATCGTACGAAGCCAACGAACAGGTCGTTGCAGAAACGTCATGGGGCTCATGAGCACCATCGACGCTCCAAAAAATAGCGGTGACAAAATTCCACCGATCAAACCCATGTCGTGGTACGTGGGAAGCCAGCTAACGCCGATCGCTTCGCGGCTTTCGCCGAATAAGACCGAGATGATCTCGCAGTTGCGAATCAAGTTTGCATGGGTCAGCATGACCCCTTTCGGTTCTCCAGTGGATCCGGATGTGTATTGGAGAACCGCCAAGCTCGAGTCGATCGTCGGGGTCTCGTGGAATTGGATAGCAATCGATCGGTCGATAGCATCGGTGCCGATCAGATCCAAGCTATGGGTCTCGCTTCGCATATTCTCGTCCTTGAGAATCTGCTCCACGGACTCAAAAGTCGACAAAGCGACGGCCGCTTGGCAATCCTCCGCGATCCCTTGGATGCGGGCTCCCTTTCGATTCCGGCGGGGTGGGTACGCCGGCACCGCGACGCAACCAGCGTACAAACAACCGAAAAAGCCGACAACGAACTCGATACTTCCGGGGGGGTAGAGGAGCAGGCAACGGGAGCCGGCGGGGTGCTTTTCCAGGATTCGGACGGCTGTCGCTCGGGCCGCATGATCCAACTCCGCGTAGGTCATCGAGGTTTGGTCGTCCCCTTCACCGTCGGACAAATAGAAGGCGACCTTATTCGGGCATGTGTTTGCCCAAAACCTCAGAATGTCCACCATCGAGTTTCTAGGCGGAGAATAGGGAGCATGAACTCGGGAGACATCTAGCACGAGCTTCCCCCTGG
>Ga0315902_10011795_pt1 | contig 11445 bp, 10 predicted proteins | sample LakEriMetagenome_9_FD_203523 | JGI IMG/M metagenome (GOLD analysis project Ga0315902, IMG submission 203523) | Freshwater fungal communities from buoy surface, Lake Erie, Ohio, United States - Buoy 12 MA117 | ecosystem: Environmental > Aquatic > Freshwater > Lake > Lake biofilm | place: USA... | reverse complement strand
TCTGCCTGCCCTACCCGCCGGGCAATCCATTCCAAGAGCTGTTTTGAGAGTCCGTCTAGCTCACTGTAGCCCGTCATCAATTCGGCCTGCGCAAAAGCAGACCGCATCTGAAGCCACAGTAAGCTGTCGGCAGGGTGAATCTTGGCTGCTGTGGGTTGAGATGGGGGTTGGGGTTTCAAGGGTTGGGGGTTCAAAAACACAACGTCTACAGTCACACTCGAATTCCAGAGTAAAAGCTTTGCGAGTTTTGATCTCGTCAGCTTATGGCTCACGCCGCTGTTAGTTACTCACAAAAAGTAGTCATCCCTGCAGCATCCCAGCCCTTACCTCGGACTCAATCAGCCTCCAGATCTGATCCACTACCCGGCCAAAGGCCGGCTCGCGCTTGATCCCGAGCTCCCGTGGGCGGGGAAAATCTACCGAAATCTCATCCCGGACCTGCCCGGGGCGGGCGCTGAATACAACCACCCGGTCCGAAAGAAACACCGCCTCATCGATTTGATGCGTAATCAGCATGATGGTCTTGCGGGTGGACTGCCAGATGCTGAGCAACTCCGTTTGCATAATTTCGCGGGTCTGTGCGTCCAAGGCAGCAAACGGCTCATCGAGCAAAAGTATTCGCGGGTCAACGGCCAGGGCCCGCGCAACATTCACCCGCTGCCGCATGCCCCCCGACAACTGATGCGGATAGTGGCTTTCAAAGCCGGTCAAGCCCGTCAAATCAATAAACCGTTGGGCCACAGTAGCGATCTCTCTCTTGCCTTTATTCGCAAGGGAGAGGCCATAGCCAACATTTTCGCTCACCGTCTTCCACGGTAAGAGCGCATCCTGCTGAAAAACCATGGCCCGGTCTGCCCCTGGCCTCGTCACAATCTGACCATCAACACAGACAGTGCCGGCAGTTGGCTCTAGAAGACCATCAATAATTCTAAGAAGCGTCGACTTACCACTGCCGCTAGCGCCCACGATTGATACAAATTCACCCTCTTGTATTGAAAGGTTGATATCTCGCAGCGCCTCTACCGCCGACTTTTCGTTGCGCGTAAATGTCTTACTTACCCCCTGAATCTGTAAGAGCGGATTCACTCGAACCTCCAGGGTGCGAGACGACGCTCCAGCGTTGCAAATGCAACGCTTCCAATCAAACCCATCGCGCCAAGCAAGATCACATAGCCCAATACCTTGGCGGTATCAAAGGTCTGGCTAGCCGACATGATGGCGTAGCCAAAGCCTGCAAATGATCCGAAAAATTCAGCAACAACAATACCCACCAGGGCTCTTGCCCAGGCGACCCGAATTCCGCTCACAATAAACGGCAAGGCAAAGGGAAAGGTGACGGTAGTAAACACCTGAAATCGGGTGGCGTTAAACGACTGAGCGGCCTCGATCAACGGTTTGTCGGTTGCTCTAAGCCCGGCCTCGGTAGTCACAACCACAGGAAAGACTGCCACTAAAAGCACAAGGACAAATTTAGAAGCAAATCCCAACCCCAGCCATGCGATGAACAAAGGGGCTAAAGCAATAATCGGTACAGAATTCAATGCACTTAAAACCGGCCCACCGGTAAGCGATAATAGCCGGCTGGAGGCCAGCGCCAAGCCAATGGCCACCCCCAGAACTACCGATACAACAAAAGAGGTGACAACTGCGGTTACGGTGGCGAGGGCGTTGGTTGCAATCGCGCCCGCCTTAAGTTCCTTCATCAGGGCAGACGCTACCTCGGCCGGCGGAACCAGCAGTAGCCGATTCGTAACCACCAAAGCCAGGAGCTGCCAGACCAAAAGAATGCACAGCGTAGAAAGTGCAATCCGCGTGATACTGGCTGTCCGCGTGTCACGCTCTAGAAATGCATAAAAATTTCGCACTTTAAGTTATGCCGCTACGCGATTGCTGCCGACACCTGGGCGCGGGCCTGTTTTCCCCAGCCTTTTTCTCCAATGACCTCGCCATTGAGATACACCGTTCGGCCCCGCACCATGGTGTGGACTGGCTTTCCCCGCACTTTTCGTCCAGCATAGGGACTCCAGCCTGTCAGACTTAAAACATCACCATCTGAAATTTCATACTCCCGATTGAGATCAACGAGAACAATGTCAGCATCGCGGCCGACAGCGATATCGCCCTTTTTGGTCAGACCAAAAATTCTTGCTGGCGCAGTGGAGCATGCATCGACCACACGCTCAAGAGAGATCTTGCCTTCTAGGGCTGCTGTCAAAAACATACTCAGATAAAACTGGGTCGATGGAGTGCCCGTGTGCGCCTTCCAGCCGTCCTGCCAGCCGATTTCCTTTTCCTCGCGGGTGTGCGGCGCGTGATCGGTGGCCACGATGTCAATTGTTCCGTCGTTAAGGCCCTCCCAGAGGCTGGGAACATTCTTCTCGGGCACCCAATAGGACAACGCGTACGAACCCAGACGCTGAATAGATGACCACTCGCAGCCTAGGAACAAGGCCCAGGGATTGATTTCGCAGGTAACCCGCTGGCCCTCGGACTTGGCTCGACGAATCAGATCAACACTGCCAGAGGTTTGCGTGTGAAGAATGTGTAAGTGACAGCCAGCTGCCTTTTGTAGCCGCAGTAGGGTCGCTATGGCTGTCTCCCATATGACCCCATCATGCGCCGCATAGGCTTTTGCGTAGGCCAACGCGTCACGCTCATTTCGATCCCAGAACTCTTTCTCGATCGTATCCATCAGCGCTTGATCATGCGGATGCACCATTAGCGGAATATTGACCTTGGCACAATGCTTCATGATTTCAAGAATCTGCCCATGGTCGTGAACGCCGATGCCCGGCATATGTGGGTAGCTTCGGCCTGTATCGACCACCATAAAGATTTTAAATGCCGCGATTCCCTGAGTTGCCATTAATGGTATTTCGTCGCGAAGTGTCGGTGCAGGATTAAAGTTCCAGTCGACGATTGCATCACGCTCGTAAATTGCAAACTGTTTTTTCAAAAGATCAAGAGAGTTCGGCGGGGGATTGACATTCGGCATGGCTACAGATGTCGTCACCCCGCCCGCGGCACACTGCCGTGTTGAGGTATAAATCGTGTCCTTATATTCAAAGCCTGGCGCACTGCCCTCGCGATGATGGGAGTGCATATCCACCACGCCAGGAAGAATTGCAAGGCCGGTTGCATCAACAATATCCCCACATGCGGGCTCCTGGCCAGGTGTATAGATTCCGGCAATGACCCCTTTTTGAATGCCGACTGACGCAGATACGCGGCCCGCCGCTGTAATAAGTTGTCCGTTCTTAATCAGCCTATCCATAAAACCCTTTCTTGATAATTTTCAGCCTACGCGACGCTTCCGAGAGAATCGACCGGCGCCCTGCGAGAGATCGTTTCGTATACCTCTGCAACAAAATCACGGCTCAGCTTGCGCGTAATAAAGACTACGACCGACTCCCGCCGCTGCGCAGGCCAGTCGGAAAGCTCGAATGGCGGGTGAAATAAGCTTTGTACCGCCTGAATAACCACCGGACGGTCTCGTCCCGCAATATTGAAAATCCCCTTTACGCGAAGCAAATCCGGTCCATGACCCACGACCAACGCATCAAGCCAGTTCGCCACATGCTCCCAATGCAACGCTTCATCAAATTTAAAGACAAAAGAAGTGATATCGGCGCTGTGTCGATTGATATCATGATCCTGGGTGTGATGTCGATGCGACATCGTTAAGCCATGCGTGACCCCATTTAACCAGCGGACTACATCGCCACTTTTTGTCTGCGGATCGTAAATATCTACTGACGATAACTGACTTGGCAGAAGCGGTGACTGAAAAGACGATGTATGGAACTTAGCTGAGCCATTCCATTGGCGAATCATGGACGAGAGCGCTTCGGCATTCTCGGAACATAGATCAGTCTTTGTGAGGATGATTTCATCCGCGACCGCGGCCTGCTTGACCGACTCTGGATGATTGGCAAACGTAACGGCACCATTGACCACATCAATCGTCGTCACAACGCGGGCAAGACGAAATCGCCGCGCAACAGGAAAAGTCATGATGGCCTGTATGACCGGTGCAGGATCAGCGAGTCCCGTCGTCTCGATGATCAGGCGATCAAACTGGCGCACTTCGCCCTTTTCTCGACGCACAATCAATTCCCGCAGGGTATCGACGAGATCGCCACGCACAGTACAGCACAGGCACCCTGTTGAGAGCTCAATGGTATTGTCAGTGCTCGATGCAATTAGCGCATGATCAATCCCGACCTCGCCGAACTCATTTACAACAACCGCTGCATTTTCGAGCTCAGGCGCCCGAAGCCAAGTATTCAGGAGCGTGGTTTTTCCGGAACCAAGAAATCCCGTCAGCAACGTGACGGGCAGTCTTGTATCGCTCATGAAAAACCTCGTGGACGAGCCAATTACTTTGCCGCCAAAAAACTCGGATCAAAGTAACGCGACAGCTCGAAGATTTTGCTAGATGCTGGACTTGCCCCGATGGCCTGGTCAATCTTGACGATATTCTCAAGCCCTGCAGCATTAATCTGTAAATTACGGCCGATTGCTTTTTGCTGCTCGATGATGAATGTGTACGAATCGGCACAAACATCAGCAGGGACGTTTGTGAAGGCCGCGAGTATTGAAATTGCCTTCTGCTTGTTTGCCGGATCATAGATCCAGATTGCTGCCTTCTGGAGCGCTTTGGTGAGTCCAACAGCAGCCTCCCGATTTTTTGCCGCCCAGTCCCGATTAACGATCAGCGGGGTTTGTACATAAGGATCGGTATATACATCCAAGATCTTCATCTTCTCCCGCACTGCGAGCGTATCGAATGGCGCAATCAAAAGAGCACCCTTCACCTGTCCGTTGCCCAGGGCGACAACCCGATCTTTTGAATTGGTGAGAGCAACCATCTTGACACCTCTGGGATCAACACCACCCCGCTGCAGCTGGAATCGAAGTAGATTCGCTGTTCCACCCTCGACCGCACCCGCAGTAACATTCGCACCACTAAGCTCTTTGATCGTGCCGACACCAGCACCACCAACAAGTCTTAAGATCGTTTTCTCTAAAATTGCCCCAGTCATGATGACAGGGGCGCCCTGATCAATCGCCCGGATCACAACGTCTCCCAGGGAGATTCCGGCCTCGGCGCTTCCGGATGACACTGCCTGAAGCAGCGCCGGGCTCGATCCGGCTACGAGCTCTTTCACGACAATTTTTCTCTCGGCGTAAAACCCTTGATCTTTCGCAATCGCGTGCAACCAGAGCAGTGCGCTTGGGGCGAGCATCGCCACCCGCACTTCGGTCTGGGATTGGGCGCGCGTCGGAGTAATCACGGCTGCCAGCGAAACCAGCAGGATGCAGAGCTGCCGAATAGTCGTATTCATTTCTTCCCCTTGTTTTTAGTCGTCTTAGACAGTTTGCATTACCATTTTCAGTATATCGACGGGATTTCTGGGTTGCAACAAATTTCTTCAAAAATGAGAATTTATAAACTTCCTGTTTTATGGAAAATATGACAAAACCCCCCATAGGCGAGATTTCGCAATGAGTGCTCCAGGCCGTGCCCTTGCTATCCTGCAGCTTTTTGAGAGCGGCGCCTCAGTGTGGACCGTCGAGGACATCGCCCGGGCACTGCATTCATCGAGCAGTACTATCTATCGGCATGTCCGGCTACTTGTGCAGGCAGGTTTTCTCGATCCAACACATTGGGGTGGCTATCGACTCGGGCCCGCCTTTATTCGCTACGACAGAATTTCGCGGCAAAGCGATGAGCTGATTCAGCATGCTAGCCCTCTAATGAAGAAGCTTTTGAAAGAGACCACGCAGAGTGCAACGGTCATTCTCTGCCGCCGCTTCAAAGAATGTGTGATGTGTGTTCAAGAGGAACATGGCCAAAAGCCGCATGCACCGACCAGCTATGAGCGCGGTGTGGCAATGCCGATGTTTCTGGGGGCAACATCGAAGGTAATTCTTGCGCATCTGCCCGAGCGTAATCTTCGGGCGACTTATCTTAATTACGAGCGCGAAATCCGCCGGGCTGGATTAAAGGATTGGTCAACATTCAAAGATCAGATGCGCTTGATACGTCGGGCCGGAACAGCCATGACCGAATCGGAAATTACACAGGGCCGAGTCGGTATTGCTGCCCCCATTTTCCGTACAGGCTTGGTTACAGCAGGCTTGAGTTTAGTTTTTGTTCCAACAGCTAGTGACCGAAGGAAATTTGAGATTTTCGCAAACAAAATAAAGGGAGTGGCTCGTCAATTAAGTGAGCTAATATCATCACCTTAGCGAACGGCTTCCAATCACTAGTGCCGACACAAGATTGGTAAAAGCGTAACTTTTGAAACGCAGCACTAAAAGATTGATGATCCGCGTGGTTCAGACGATATCTGGTCTTAAGTTGTCAACCGCACCACCCAAGCGCAAACAGTGCTTTGCCTGTCCCACATTATGAAAAAAACCGTACGTTTATAAAATCGAATTTGGACGCGCAGTTCTTAATAAAAAGTTTCTGGACTTTTTTACCGCCCCACCCCTTAAAAGTATTAGCCGCGCTTGCAAGTTAGTAACTGATGGTCACAAGAGGGTGTCCTCATAAAGAATCTTTCCGAATAGCGAGATAGATTTTTATAGAGTAAGAATTTAATTTTCATTGCTCAGGGTCGGCATCAGCTCAAACTGAGCCACCGTTGGTTCATGAAAGCTCCCATTCGTTCAAAAGCGAGAACTTTGAAAACACGCTGCCTCTAAATACATTTGGGCCTTGAACTACTCTCTGATTTACGGTCCGCAACCCTATTCGCTCATTAATCAAGGGGTAACATCGATGAGGCATTTGAAGTTTCTTTATCAGGCCGTCTTATTGTGCTGTATCGCCACCACCACGATTCCGACTTTGGCTGCAACAGAGCCTCGCGGCTTTTACGCAACCGTGTACGCACAAGTAAGTCAGCTTGGCTCAACCAAATTTGACGAAAGCGGAAATGCCGGCTTTGGGTCTGGCCTTACTGCTAAATTTGATAGGGGATTTGGTCTTGGTGGGGATATCGGATTCCGCTATGGCAATGGCTGGGCTGCAGAGGTGGAATGGAACTACCGACGCCACAACCTGGACACTTTGCGCAGAGGCGCAACAACGCTCGCCGATGGCGGTGATTTTGCGTCAAATACTCTTTTTCTTAACGGTCTACGCCGTTTTCCTGGCGCTTCAGGAACCTGGACACCCTATATCGGGGCGGGACTTGGTTGGGTCCAAGAAATTGATTTCGACCTAAATTCGAGCGGCTCAGAGCGCGCGTGGTCCAAACAAGGAAGATTTGGTATCCAGCTCATTGGGGGCGCGGAGATACCCCTTAATAAAAACTGGAGAATGGCGGCAGATGTTCGCGTGCTCAGGCTTGGGGGCGTCGAATTGTCAGCCGAAGAAAACGTTATTGGAAAACTTTCTAAACCAAACTACAACCCGGTATCTGTTCAGATTGGTCTACGCCGGGCCTTCTGATCGTGTCAAGCTGGTTCGATCGATGTGGGATGGTAGCGTGCACTATTTCCAAAACGTACTATGACGTCGGCCTTGCGACGACGACTGACTGGCACTTCAAGGCCGTTACTCAACTCGCAGGCTGCACCGTCACTCTTATTGCGAACACGAACAACATGTTGGGCGTTTACCCACCAAGAGCGGTGGACTCGAACCCCGGTAAGGCCCTCGCTCTCCTCAACCTCCTGAAGCGACCCGAGTATTAATGCACTTCCTCGTGTAGTCCAGACTCGAAGGTATTGGAGCTCAGAGCCTACAGCGATCAACTCATTACCAAGCTGGCTTGGCAAAGCAGCCCGCCATGAAGGGGCGAGCGCGCCATTTTTAATGGAAGCTAATGACGCGGTCGAGACGGATTCAATTTCCGCCGCTGGGGATCCGCTCATAAGAGGTGGAACCAAACGCTGCAGTCGTGGCCACGAGATCAAAACCCAGGCGGCAGTGACCGGTCCGACGATATCACTAAACTCATGTACCAACGCGGGCAACTCGAAGGTAAGAGTTGATTTACTGTTTGCAGCGCCGTTGCTTTGTGTCGCAAACCCAAGAACCTGCTCCATGAGGCCCTCACCAATTAGCCAGTAAAGTGGTGACAGGAATATCGAGCCGACAACACCACTGACAACTACTACTATCCACAGAGGCCATCGACAAACCGTCTTAAGCCGGGTGATCAAAAACAATACGAGCTGCAAAACCACTAGCCCGATGCTAATTTGGAGTGCCCAAAAAAAAGCCATCCACGGCAAAGGCGCGAGAAATCCGACATCGGGTTTCAGTGCAACGATCAGTGCCCATAGCGCAATACCGACTCCCCCAAGGTAAAAGGCAATTGATGGATTACCTGTTTGCTTGGTAAGGTGCCTGAGCCTCAAAGAACGTGACTTATTCAAAAAAGCAATGCTCCGCAGGATGGTATTCCGCGGGAGTTTACTAAGGTCTATATCAACTTGGCTATGAATTGGCCCACAGCGATGCGGCTCACTCCGACGCTAGTCGCTCAGAACGCATCCAGGTCCATTGCAAACCTATTCCGGCGCGGTAGCCAGTAGTGCGGGATACCAGAGGGCTATCGGTGTTTACCGCACCGGCCACACTATCTAAGCGTACAAAACCGAAAATGCGCCAATCTCGCGTCAGACGATGCGACCCGGCCACCCCAAGCCGCCAAGCAATCAGGCCAGCCTTAGCATCGTAGGCCGGCCTAGCGGCTGTGGCATAGACATCTGCGACGTCATAAAAAGTGCCTGTTAGCTGACGATTGCCGATTAGCGGACCCGCATTAACACTTAGGCGCCAGCCCGCAACACCTGGATGGTTCCACTGAATCCTGGGCTCCAACGCCAAGCCCCTAAATGCAAAGCTATCGTTTACATCAAAGACACCACGTAGCGGCAAATCAAACCGCCACTGGCCGCCCCCCGGAGCATTGCCGAGATTCCATCGCCCGCGGGGCCCAAACTCCACCAGCGTGCCTAAATCTGGCATGCCTTGCCGCGCCTCAGTATCCCTGGCTCTGGACCCGAGTGAGCCGGAAAATCCGATATCAAGCTCAAAATCTTGTCTCTTTATCGCGCGAAGTCCGAAAGCCTCACGATCGATACGCAGCAAGGGGCCTCTGTAAAGCACATAAGGAAGTGTGATTGAGCGGTTCACGCTTTCTGAAGCCCCGGGCCAAGCCTGTTGATTTAAACCAAAAGCCGCGACACCCACCTCCCACAACGGGTCTACAGGAGCGGTTGTGGTGGACGACTGCGCTTTAACGGGTCCGACGATCAGAGCAATAAAGGTGAAGATCAGAGAGAGTTGACGGCCAAAATCTCGAATCGGAGTCGGTGGGGCTGGTGGTGATGTCATGCAGGGTAGCGTAGCTGATTTAGGCGCGAGGGGTCGATTTAACAAAAGACTCAAGCGGCCTGCGGGGTGTAGCTGCCGCCGCAGTCTTTGGGTACCCAAGTCGACAAAACATTTGTATGGTTTCATCATTCGGTGATGCCGGGGCCGGCCGCTTCAGCATCAACTCATGTGCCCGAACATAGTGGGGCGCCATCTCCGGAAACTCTTGGAGCGCTTGGCTCATTGGATGTACGCCAAGGCCCAGCTCGGTGGCCTTGAGCTGAAGCCGCACATAGGCACGGCCTGCATTAATTTGATCGGTACGTCGATTCTTGCCGCTTAACCAAACAAATCCCATAGCTGTCCGGCTATGTCCTTCAAAACGGCTCATCATCGCCTTGTAGGCCTGACTTCCCTCTTTTGGCGGGGCGCTGCGATCAAACTGGCCCAAAGCATCAATGAATCGCACCATCAAGTCATTGATGGATATCCCGTCACGATGTTTGAGTATTTCTTTGGGTCCAACCCGTGTGAGATAGATACTCTCCATTACAGTGCGCGGGGTCAGCAGCTCCACCTGTGCTGATTTCCAGCACAGATCTCGTAGCGGTGCCAGCTCCTCTAGCTTCACAGTACCGCCTACCCGAATCGCTCCATCGCGGACACTCTCCATCAACGCATTTAATGCTTGCGCCGACACCAGACGGCCAGCATCGTAATCAGACTTTGGCGTATGACGATTGAGCACCTGCGCAAAAAGCGGATCAGGCGAGCCACCGCTTTTGACATAAATCCGTGCGATAGGACGAAGGTCCCAGCCCGCTAAATCGGCCCCAAGCTCACCTTTTGGCCATAGGGTCAAATCAGCGGTAAAGCCCTGCTCGGCTAACGCCATCGTAAGCAGTTCAATAAAAGCGCCGTGCCCCACCAGTATCTGGCGCCCAAATGGATCTGTCTGAGGGAGCACCCGTTCGCGGTCAGTCATGACGGTAATCACACCGTTTTCCTGCAAATCGACCAACCAGGGCTGAAGGTTATGCGGATTGGGGGCGGTAATTGCATAAGCGAGCGCCCTTCGGCGCGGATCAGACTCATTCTGGGGACCCCTCCAGGCCTCCACCGCCTGAGCGGGATAGTCGCTATTTAGCGAGCAGCCGGCCATGGGCAATGTGGCTGCAGTGATGACGCCACCGCCGACCAATCGAATGAAATTTCTGCGCTCCATCTTTACTCCTCCTTTAAAAAATCCGATCGGATACTGGTTTTTTTGTCTGACCTAAGAGTATTGTGTGCAGCGAAACGTATCTACACAATTGCAAATAATTGAATATTTAATATCCATTTATGAATACCCAATTTGACTGGTCTTTGGTGCGCTCCTTTCTTGCTGTGCTGGATCACGGCAGCCTTCTCGGCGCCGCACGACAGCTGAATGCGAGCCAGCCCACCATTGGCCGACATGTGACCGAATTGGAAAACCACCTAGGAATTGTTTTATTTGATCGAACGGGACGCGGCTTAATACCCACCGAATCAGCCCTTCGACTCGCAGAGTCTGCGCGCGTGATGCAAATTGGGGCAGACCAGCTTGCGCGCAGCGCCATGGGGGCCGAGCAATCTAACGCCGGCACAGTACGCATTAGTGCCAGTCAGCCCATCGCATGCTTTGCCCTTCCCGCGGTCTTGGCTCAAATGCGCCTCACACTTCCGCAGGTTCAGATCGAACTCGTCGCAAGTAACTCGGTCAGCAATCTATTGAAAAGAGAGGCCGATATAGCGATCCGTATGGTGCAACCCGAACAAGCGACACTGGTGGCAAGAAAGATTGGAAAAGTCGCTATACGCGCCTGCGCGCATCAAGATTACCTGCGTCGGCGTGGGGTTCCTCGGCAGCCGGCTGACCTTCTGTCTCACGACCTAATTGGGAGCGATCGCAACGATGAAATTCTCAAGGGATTTACAGCCATGGGGTTTGCAGTCACTCGAGAGAATTTTGCATTTCGCACAGACGACTTGATTGTCGTATGGCAGGCGGTAAGAGCCGGGCTCGGAATCGGTTTTGTGAGTGAGCATCTGATCAGGACCGACCCAGCAGTCGTCCC
>Ga0315902_10011793_pt1 | contig 11446 bp, 8 predicted proteins | sample LakEriMetagenome_9_FD_203523 | JGI IMG/M metagenome (GOLD analysis project Ga0315902, IMG submission 203523) | Freshwater fungal communities from buoy surface, Lake Erie, Ohio, United States - Buoy 12 MA117 | ecosystem: Environmental > Aquatic > Freshwater > Lake > Lake biofilm | place: USA... | reverse complement strand
AGCCACGCACGCGGGAAGCCGTACTTCTGAGGCAGCACGAGCACCTCATCGAGCACGGGATGCCCCGGCGGCCTGCCTTCCTCGACACATTGCTTCCAGAAGTTGAGTTCCCGTTCTTTTTCTTCCGCTCCCGCCGCCGTGGAGTCAGCGATGTCATCGACAACGCGGCAGAAGGCGTAGAACGAGATCATGTCGCGCCGCCGCTCCTTCGGCAGGCAGGCGAGCGCGAAGGCCAAGTTCGACTTCGCCCGCCGCGTGATCTGTTCAGAGGAAAGTGTGCCGCTGGTCATGCGGTGGGAGAACGTGGGAAACCGAGGCGCAACATCAGGAGAAGAGCGCTCAGCAATAGCCAGCAATCCAGCATCGCAAGCACCAATGCGTCCAGCGGCAGCATGATCGCACGCAATGGCGCGGAATCCGCCACGAGCGCGCGCCCCAGAGCGGACGCATACAAGGAGAGAATCAAAACCGACATCGCGGTGATGCCAAAGAGCAGCAGAGGCAGGGCCGCCCGCAGCAAAATGCGCAGCGCAACGGCACCTTGATGCCCGAAATGGCCGGGCACCGCCGCCACAGCAACGGGCAATGCCGCGAAAACCAGCAGCAACTCGATCCACAGCCACAAGCCGAGGCCCTGAGGCATGTTCAACTGCCACTGGCGCCAGAGGAGCCACAGCAAATCGAAGGCCGCCAGGAACGCCACGCTCTCCCAACGTGCAAACGTGCTCTCCAATGCCGCGACAGCATCCTTTTCAGAGTCTGTATCCCGAGGTTTTTCCCACGCGATGACAAAACGCGCCAGCCACACCTGCATGCCGGCACAGGCCAGCGCGGTGAATACATAGCGCAAGCCCAGTTTCACCGACTCCGCCCCCTCCGGCAGCATGCGTGGCAAGGTGGCCGCTTCGAGCGCCAGCCAGGCGAAACCGATGAGCGTGAACGCCAGCAGCGTGATCTTCTGCTCCGGGCCGGGACGGCGTTCTCCGTAGCGGTAGGGCCAGCGCCAGATGCGAACCGTGAGAATGGCGAGCACAAAGGGAATGACGCATGCCAAAGGCCACGGCTGGACCAGCGCGTGCGGCAGCAGCGCGAGGTGGGCCAGCGCGTCGCGGGCCAGCGGCACCACCAACTCGCTCCAATCCATGATTTGCAGCAGCGGATACGAGGTGGACCGACTGTCGCCGAAAAGCGAGGCGAGCAGCGATGCTCCCGCCACCCAAAGCACCAAAGCCGGCCGCAGACGCAGCAGATCCCACGCGTCCGATAAATACTGCCGCAAAGGATGCCAGCGCAGATGCAGCGCCAGCCCGACGATGAAGCCGAGGAGCGCGAGCGCTGTTGCCTGCCAGTGGGAGAGATTCAAAACGTGGCGATCAATTCGCGAAAACATCTCGACATGCCAGCGCGTATTCGCTTCTCTCATTCCGCCATGAAAATCATCTCCGCGCTCCTGCTTGCCTCGCTTTCGATTCAATCTGTCGTTCTCGCTGAAAACTGGCCGAACTGGCGCGGCCCGAGCCAGGATGGCTCCAGCGGCGAAACAGGCCTGCTGGCGAAATTCAGCACGTCTGAAGGCGTGAAGTGGGCGGCCGATCTTCCCGGCATCGCCGCTTCAGTCCCGGTGATCTGGGGTGACAATATCTTCATCACCGCGCCCATCGCCGCCGAAAAGAAGCTCGTCGGCCTGTGCTACGATAAAAAGACCGGCGCCGAAAAATGGCGTGTCACCATCTCCGAGGGCGCCGAGGTGCAGTGGGATGACAAGAGCAACCTCGCCAGCCCCTCGGCCGCAACGGATGGAGACCGTGTGTATTTCCTCTTTGCCAACGCCGTCGCCGCAGCCTGCGATTTCAGCGGCAAGATCGTTTGGAAGCGCGACTTCAAGGAAACGCACGGTGCTTTCGCCACGCAGTGGACCTACGGCAGCAGCCCGACCATCGACAGTGGCAAGCTCTACATCCAGGTGCTCCAGCGCAACGAGGCTTTCACCTTCCAGGGCAAGTTTGAGAAGGGCACCCCGGGCAAGGACCTGAGCAGCTACATCCTCGCCATCGATCCGGCCACCGGCAAAGACCTGTGGAAGCACATCCGCCCCACCCTGGCCAATACGGAGTCATTGGAAGCCTTCAGCAGCCCGGTTTTCACGACCTACAAAGGCCAGCGCCTCATGCTGATCTCCGGCGGTGACACGCTCACCATCCACGATGCGGTCACGGGTAAAGAATTCTCCCGCGTCGCAACCTGGAACCCGCCAGGAGACGGCTACAACAAGTTCTTCCGCCTCGTGCCCTCACCGGTGGCCGGTGACGGCATCGCCATCGTCTGCGCGCCGAAGAACTCGCCGGTTTTCGCCATACCACTCGATGCGAAAGGTGAAACGCAACCTCTGTGGCAGACCGAGCCCAAAGGCGTGACAAGCGACGTGCCCACGCCCGCCTTCTACAAAGGAAAATTCTACGTCCTCGATGGCGGCAAGAAAGCCCTGCATTGCGTGGAGCCAAAGACCGGAAAGGTCGTGTGGTCTGGCGAACTCGGTGGCAAAACGAAATTCGAAAGCAGCCCGACCGTGGCCGACGACAAGGTGTATTGCATCAACTTCTGGGGCGAGGTTTACGTCGCCAAAGCGAACACCGACAAGTTCGAGCTTTTGTCCGTCAACGAAATGGGCAATGGCTCAAAGCCGAACGGCAACGCCGATAGCGTACGCGCCAGCATTTCCGTCAGCGACAGCAGCCTCTTCATCCGCACTCAGGACAAGCTGTATCGCGTCGGTAAGTAAATCAGTGCGTCGGTGGGACACTTGGTCAGTCGATCAGCATCCTTCGACGCCTGCTCTGACCTGCTGAACCACTGACCTACCATGCTCGCTCGCACCCTCTCCCTCCTCGCCGCCACCGCATCACTCATCAACGCGGCCCCGAGCGAGCATGTCATCCTCGTCAGCATCGACGGCTGGGCGCATCATTATTTCGATGATCCCAAGTGCCACATGCCCGCGGTGAAGTCGCTCGCGGCGAATGGTGTGCGGGCGAAACGGATGGAGTGCTCGTTTCCGACGGTGACTTGGACCAATCACACCACGCTGGTCACCGGTGTGCATCCCGCAAAACACGGCGTTCTCGCCAACGCATACTTTGATCGTGCGACGCGGAAAAAGGTGCTGCTCATTCCCGATCCGCTCTTCAACAAGGACGAGATCGTCAAGACACCCACGATCTATGACGCGGCCAAGGCCGCAGGCCTGACCACGGCAGGCGTCATCTGGCCCGCCTCACGCGGCGCCAAGACACTCGACTGGACCGTGCCGGATGTGTTTGAGCAGGAGCTGTTCGAGAAATACGGCACGCCTTCGCTGCTTGAGGAAGCTCGCGCCGCCGGCATCCCCGTCGAAAAGCAGATGGAATGGTGCAAACTTGGCAACGCAGGCAAGGCGCAGCGCGATTACATGTACACGTTGCTCGCCACGCACATCATCAAGAAGCACAAGCCGAACTTCCTCGCGATTCACCTCGTCAGTCTTGATTCGTTCGAGCACGCTCATGGCCGCCAGGTGCCGGAGGCCTACTGGGCTGCAAATGACTCTGACAACCGTGTCGCCGACCTGATTAGAGCCACCGAAGAAGCCGGTATTCGCGAGAAAACGACCTTTGTCATCACCACCGACCACGGTTTCGTCACCTTCACGAAATCGATCAACGCCAACGCGGCGCTGCGGAAGGAAGGATTCGTCAAAGCCGTGCTCGGCAAGAACCTCGCACCCGATTCCCAGGTCTTCGCCATGGCCGAGGGAGGCGCGTGCTTCGTCTATGTGCTCGATGAAGCGAATCGCGAGAGCGTTTTGAAGCAGATCACGCCAACACTCGCGAAGTTGAAAGGTGTGAGCGGCGTGGCGGAAGCCAGGGACTTCGACAGCAAGCTCCACCACCTCACCGCCGACAAGGACGGCCGCGAGCCCGACCTCGTATTGCTCGCAGGCGACGGATACACCTTCACTGACTCGCTCGCCGATAACGATGTGATCATCCCGAACGATCCGCCGAAGGGTGCTCACGGCCATTACCACCTCGACCCCAACCTCTACGGAAGCATCGTCATCAGCGGAGCAGGCGTGAAACAGGGCGTCGTGCTCGATGAGGTGAAAAATATCGACGTCACCCCGACGATGGCGAAACTCCTCGGCTTCCCCTTCCCCGGTGCCGACGGTCGTGTGCTTGACGAGGCTCTCAAATAAGCGAACGCCGCTTGCCTCCTCAGCCAAAGCTCAACGCTTGCGATGCCTGTCAGATGACAGGCTGCGACAATAAAGACTTATATAAATCAAAATGGTGGAGGCGAGGGGAGTTGAACCCCTGTCCGAATAACCCGTGCCCGTAGCATCTCCATGCTCAGTCACTCATTTGATCTCGGTGGGAGCCGACGAGGGACAGCCTGCTCTTCACCCAGCGTCCTGTTTGATCTCGACTGTGACCCGGTCGCCCGGCCATCAGCCCAGCCTGGTGGTGTCATCGTTCAGGCTACCAGACATCGCCTGAAAGATGTCGCGGGGCTTAAGCCGCGAGAGCGAGCTCGTTAGAGTTCACATTTATTGGTTTGATCCGGTGATTAACGAGGCCAACGAATCATCCTCGGCATGCAGCTCCGAACTAAGGCTACCCGTCGAAACCAGTACGCCCCCGTTTGAAGTTGGGAGTAGAAGATACTGCCCTGGGCGGAAAGAGCAAGCTCTGCCTCATTCGGCATTCGACTTTCCCCATTCGTCATTCAATTTCCCCGCCCTCATGCCTCTCAAGCTCCACGACACCCTGACCCGCTCCGACCGCGAAGTGAAGCCGCTCGACGGCAAAACTCTGCGCTTCTACTGCTGCGGCCCCACGGTCTATGGTCCGGCGCACATCGGGAACTTCCGCACCTTCGTGGCGCAGGATGTGATGCGGCGCGTCGTGGAAGCCTCGGGCACGCCCACTCTGCACGTGCGCAACATCACCGACGTGGATGACAAGACGATTCGCGACTCCCAGAAGGCCGGTCAGACGCTCACCGACTTTACCCGAAGCTGGACGGAGAAATTTCACGCCGATTGCGCCGCCCTGAACCTGCTGCCGCCGCAAGTCGAGCCGAGCGCCGTGGCGCACATCCCGCATCAGATCGCGATGATCGAAAAACTCATCGCCAACGGCCACGCTTACGCCGCTGCGGACGGCAGCGTGTATTTCCGGGTCTCCTCGTTCAAGGATTACGGCAAGCTCAGCCATCTGGAAGACCGTGAACTGCGGCTTGGCGCCAGCGAAGCGGCCAGCGCGACCGATAGCGACGAGTACACGAAGGATTCCCTCACCGATTTCGCCCTCTGGAAGGCCCGGAAGCCCGAAGATGGCGCAAATTACTGGCCCAGCCCCTGGGGCGAGGGCCGTCCCGGCTGGCACCTCGAATGCAGCGCGATGATTCTCGAGTATCTCGGCGAGGACTTCGACCTGCATAGCGGCGGAGTCGATTTGATTTTTCCGCATCACGAGAACGAGATCGCGCAGAGCTGCTGCAGCACGCACGGCAAATTCGCGCATCACTGGATGCACGTCGCCCATCTCATGGTTGATGGCGGCAAGATGAGCAAGAGCCTCGGCAATCTCTACACGCTGGCCGATCTCGCCCAGCGTGGCTACAGCGCCGCCGAGGTGCGCTACGTGCTCATCTCCGGCCACTATCGGGCTCCGCTGAACTTCACGATGCACAGCCTCGATTCGGCACGCCAAGCGCTGCAAAAGCTGGCAAAGGCCGACAAAGCCCTCTCGGCCATTTCTCCAACACTCCAACACTCGAACTCTCCCGGCCCCTTCCAAGACGCCTGGGACACACTGCTGAGCGATCTGAACGTCCCCGGTGCCCTCGGCGGCATCTTTGGCGTGCTCAACAAGCTAAAGCCAGCCTCGCTCTCGAACGAAGAAGCCGCCGCAGTGCGCAATGGACTGCATTTCATGCTGAGGGCTCTCGGCATCGTGCTTCCTAGCGTTCTCGAAAATGTCGTTGCCGAGGTGCCTGAAGACATCCAGACACTCGCTCAGCAGCGCTGGGATGCCAAACAGGCCAAAGATTGGGCCACGGCGGACACTTTAAGAAAACAGCTCGAAGCCGCAGGCTGGCTGATCAAAGACAGCAAAGAAGGATTCACCGTTGTTCAGAAGTAATAGTCATCCACCCACCATGAAAAGCATCTCACTCCTCGTCGTTCTCTCGCTTTCCACGCTCCATGCCGAAGACTGGCAGCCGGAAGCCAGCTTCACCTCTCTTTTCAATGGGAAGGACCTCACGGGCTGGTGCTTCCGAGAGAAAACCAAGAAGGACGATCCGAATCCGGGCAAAATCCTGGAGAAACACGACGGCAAGACGGAGGCCGCCGATGCTGGCCGCTACATCGTGAAGGACGGAGCCATTGCGGTCACCTTCCCGAACGAGGCGGACAAACTGACCGGCCAGCTCTACACCGTGGCCGAGTTCCCGAAGAATTTTGTGCTCAAGCTCGAGTTCCGCGCCAGCGTGAACGCCGACAGCGGAGTCTTCATCCGCAAACCGCAACTCCAGTGCCGCGACTACCTCGTGGCCGGGCCTTACAAGGATTTGAAGCAGTACAAGCCGCAGGAGTGGAACCAGATGATCGTCGAAGTGAAGGACGGCGTCGCGCACTGCACCTGCAATGGCGAAGTCCTCGAAGCCGCGCTCGCGCTTCCCGCCACCGGCCCCATCGGCCTCGAAGGCGACCGTGGCGTGATGGAATACCGCCATATCCAGCTCAAGGAGCTGCCCTGAGAGCAAGAAGAGCGCTCCGGCGTCGTAGCAGTTTCACCCCCTATGAAACACCTGCATCGCCGCCAATTCCTGCGCGACCTCGGCGTCTCCGCCGCGGCTTTCCCCTTCCTGTCCGGCCTGCCCAGTGTGACCGGCGCACCTGCACCGCAGAAGCGCCAGCGACTGATCATCATGTTTTCGCCGAACGGCACGCTGCCGAACGAGTTCTGGCCGGATCAAGAGGGCAGCGAGTTCAGTTTCAAATCCATCTTGAAGCCTCTGGAGCCTTTCAAGAAGCAGATGCTCGTCCTCCACGGCATTGCCAACAAGGTGCGTGGCGATGGCGACAGCCACATGCGCGGCATGAGCTGCCTGCTCACCTGCGACGAGCTCATGAAGGGCAACATCATGGGCGGCGGCGGAAATCCCGCCGGATGGGCCAGCAGCATCTCCATCGACCAGGAGCTCAAAAACTTCCTCCAGAGCCGGAAAGAAACCAAAACGCGTTTTGGCTCGCTCGAGTTCGGCGTGGCTGTCCCTGACCGTGCCGACCCATGGACACGCATGAGCTACGCGGGCCCAAACCAGCCCGTGGCACCGATTGACGACCCGCACCAGATTTTGAAGAAGGTGTATGGCAAGATGAAGGACAAGGAGAGCCTCGTCAGCATTCTCGACGATGTGCGCGAAGATCTGAAACGCGTGTCGAACAAGCTCAGCGCCCGCGACAAAGCCCTGCTCGACCAGCACATGACACTCGTGCGCAGCCTCGAACAAGATTTGGCCGATGCGGACAAGGTGGGCAAGCTCACGCATCCCGTGCCTGCCGTCGATCCCAGCATCGAACTGGTGAACGACAACACGCCGCAGATCAGCCGCATTCAGATCGACCTCCTCGTCAACTCGCTCGCCAACGACATGGCCCGCGTGGCCACGCTGCAATACATGCGCAGCGTCGGCATGGCGCAGATGCGCTGGCTGGGTGTCGAGGAGGGGCACCACAGCCTCTCGCACGATCCGGACGACAAGAAGGACAGCTACGAGAAGCTCATGAAGATCAACACGTGGTTCGCCGGCGAGTTCGCCTATCTCGCGAAGCGCCTCAGCGAGATTCCCGAGCCTGCAGGAGACGGCTCCATGCTCGACAACACGCTCCTCGTGTGGACCAACGAGCTCGGCAAAGGCAACACACACACGCTCGACAACATCCCCTACGTCATGGTCGGCGGCGGTTTCGGCTTCAAGATGGGCCGCAGCCTCAAATTCGACAAGGCCGCTCACAACCGCCTCTGGATGTCCGTCGCACACGCGATGGGCCACGACTTGCAGACCTTCGGCAGGAAGGAGCTTTGCGAGGGCGGAGCTCTAGATCTGGCGTGACCAGACTTCTCCGCACGATCATCAATCCAGCGTCTTCTTCGGCGCGGCGATGCGAACTCGATTCCTGAGCTTGGGGTCCTCCGGCGGAGTCGGTGTGAGGCGCTGCACCTCGAAGCCGGACACGTTGAGAGTGAGGTCCAGCTTGGCGAGAAACTCCCATGTTGCGGGAACGCCGATCTCGTCGGCGATACGCCGCGCCTCGTGGTAGGTTTCAAAGGCGTCCGGCATGACTTGGAACAAAGCGACGCCGCTGGGATCGGCCTTGATATCGCGCATGAGCCGGATGTAAGCCGAGTTCGGCTGCTTCATCGACTCGATGGTCTCGCCACCTCCGCCCTTCGGCGTGAGGGCGAGTTGCACGAGGTTCCCAGCGGGATTGATCTTCGGCTCGAAAGCATAAGAACCGGCGATCAGCGGATTGGCGGCCGCACGCTGCAGTAGTGCGACGACGCGTGTGGCATCATAAATGGTGCGCGCCTTGCTGGCGTCCTCGATGCCCTTGAGCTTGGCGAGATCCTGGAAGTACCCGACGACATCCTTGGGCGTGGCCTTGACCTCCTGGGTGTTCGCGCCCCAGGAGAAGGTGATCTTGCCACCGGCGGATACGGCCTTGATGACAGGTTTCGCAGGGTCGCGGGATGGATCGAGCTTCACCCATGCGGAGACATCGCCTTTTGCCGCAGTAACGACAGCGGCGGCCACGTTTTGCATGGGCTGCCCGGTGACACGGGCGATGTCGGCCAATGCTGCGAGAAGTTGCTTCGTGGCAGGCAGACCACCGGCAGTCAGCGCCTTGTAGGCCAGCGCCGCCTGCTCGATCTGTACGCGATTGACGAGACCTGCGATCTCCGGCCAGGCTTTCTGCGCGTTCGCTGGCGATCCTAGCAGCGCCTCAAGCAACTTAGCAAAGGGTGTGTATTCGACGCGCTGATACTCGAGCTGCGACTTCACCTTTTCCATGCCTTCGAGGATGGGCTGGAGGAACTTGGCCTGGTTGAGCGTGAGCACGCCCTGCTTGGCGACGAGAATGCGCGTCTCATCCGGCTTTTCGGGATACGGACGCGGGTTGGGAAGGCGGATGTAGGTGGGAGGCGGCGGTTTGAACTCCGGCGTCTCATCCAGCAAGGCATTGAGCCGCTCAACTTCGGCAAGCAGCTTGTCGGTGGAGGCCTTCTGGGCATCGCGCTCTTTTTTGCGCTCCTCGAGCTGCTTTTTGAAGGCATCCAGGTCCATGAACTTCATCTTGGACTGCAATTCGGAGGTATCGACGGTCTTGAGGTCTTCGACGACTTTTTTGAGATCGGTCTCGGCCTGCTTTTGCTTCTGGTCCACCTCATCCTCGGTAGGCAGCGGTGTCTTCTTTTGCGCCAGTTCTTTGAGCTTTTGCAATTCCTCCGGTGTGACGGGGGGGAGGTCCGAAAGGACTGTTTTGACAATGTTGGCGACGCTGAGTCCGACCATGACGAGCACGATGATGAGCACGCCGACGACATTCGTCATCGTGTCCATCAGGGCGACGAACGGCAGCTCTTGCTCCTCGTGTTTGTGTTTGGGCATGGTTCAGGTTGTTTTCTTTGGTGCTTCAGCCTTCTTGGGGCCTGCGGGCGGCGGGGCCTTTCCAGGCGCGGGCGCGGCGGCACCCGGAGGCGGCGTGATTTTTCCGCGGTATTTTTCAAAGAGGGCGAGATCGAGCACGCCACGACCGGGAACCGGCAGCTTGCCGACTCGAATCTTGTAGTCACTCTCGGCACGACCGGCTCCGTTGTTGAAGGCGCCCTGACCATCATCACGCACGAGGAACAAGATGAAGGACTTCGGATTTTTGGCCAACTCGGTCAGAAAATGATTGTAGGCCACGTCGGCGACCACCACCTCGGCGGCGGCGCTCAGGCGATAATCCTCCCCCCATGCGCCCAAAATCTTCAAGGCGCCGCTGCCCGCCTCGACGAAGTAGGCCTTCGTGTCCTCCGGCATGCCGCTGCCGGAGGGCTGCACGATCACCGGCGGGATTTTCTTGTCCGCGGGCACCTGCCGTTTCTTCAATTCGGCCAAGAGCTTCGTGATCTCCGCCTGGCTTTCCTTCTGCTGCTCCTTGAGGCCGAAAATCTCAGTGAGCAGGTCGTCGAGCTCCTTCTGCATCTGCTGGCTGATCTTGAGATTGGCGTCCATGATCTCCTGCGAGGTGGTCAGGAGCTTGCGTAGCTTGATGAAACGCTGCTGCTTCTCATCGATCTGCTTCTGAAGTGACTCCAGCGTGGCGATCTTCTCCTTGAGCACGATCTCCTTGACCTCGCGCTCCTTGATCTCCTTGCGCAGCTTCTTGGCCTCCTGCGCCATCTCCACCTCGGCTTCCGGGCGGCCGTCGGTCTGCTCGGTCATGGAGACGCAGAGCACGACGATGATGAGCACCAGCACTCCGATCAGGGAGCAAAGAATGTCCAGGAAGGGGATCAGGAGGATCTCTTCGCTGCCTTTCTTCTTGTGCTTGGCCATGACGGTTGCGGGTGAGCGGGTGCTGCCTGGTCAGTCGCGGCTGAACCAGCCTTTTTTCTTCACCTGATGAATCATGATCTGCTTGCCGCCGAGTTCGGACAGCAGCGTGTTCAAAGACTGGATGCCGCTGGCGAGCGCACGCGTGTAATCGGTGGTGGTCTTCACGCTGTCCTTCACGGCGTTTGTGAGGTCGTCGCGCATGCGGTTGAGCGCGGTGGCAAACTCGGCGTCCACGCGCTGCTGATGCGCGGCGGCGCGTTTGTCGAGGTTGTCGGCCTGTTCCTTGATCTGCTTGGACAGCGCGTTGAGGTCGGTGAGGAACTCTTTCTGCGAGTTTGCGACGGCTTTGACGAGCGTGTCCATCAGACCGTTCGTGTCGCCCCCGGCGATGCCGCCGCCGTCATTGAGGCGAGGGAGAAGCACCTCGTTGCAGAAGGCGTCGATGGTGTTGAGGTTGTCGTCCTCCGCCTTGGCGAGGGCGTTCATCGGGAAGTTCAGCAGCGTGGCGAGCACGAGGCCGAGCAGCGTGGCGTCGAAGGCGGTGCCAAGGCCGCCGGTCACGTTTTGCAACGTTGACTTCACCTGCTTGAGGTCGTCCATGTCGCTGAAGTTCATGCCGCCGATGGCGTGTGAAAGACCAATGACGGTGCCGATGAAGCCCAGGAGAGGAATGGCCCAGAGGAAGGCCTTGGTAAGCGTGTAACTGCCGCTGATGCGCATGCCGTCGATCTCCGACTGGCTGGAGAGCATGTGGCTGACATCCCCGGCGTTTTGTTTCACCTCGAAGAGTTCG
>Ga0315902_10011788_pt1 | contig 11448 bp, 7 predicted proteins | sample LakEriMetagenome_9_FD_203523 | JGI IMG/M metagenome (GOLD analysis project Ga0315902, IMG submission 203523) | Freshwater fungal communities from buoy surface, Lake Erie, Ohio, United States - Buoy 12 MA117 | ecosystem: Environmental > Aquatic > Freshwater > Lake > Lake biofilm | place: USA... | reverse complement strand
TTGGTAGCTTCATTGTTGAATGTCACCGTAAAACCATCGCAGGTAGTTGGGCGGGGGGATAGTTGTGCGCTGAGTGGATTGCAGTCGCCGACCCGTATATGCAGTTCTTTCCGGGTGGTGCCGATCATTGTCCCCTGTCGGTATTCACGTACGCATACAGAAACGACATATTCACCTGTCATAGCCGGTGCAGTTCCACTGATCAGTCCGGTACGTGAGTTGATCGTGACGGCAGGTCCGAGTGGGAAGACGCCGGAGTAGGCAAAAGAATAGGGAACAGATGCGTATGGCGGATTAGCTGCCGTGGGAGGTGAGTTATTGGTTTGGTCGCCACCCTGGATGGCATCACAAAGTTCATAGGCCAGACTGTCCCCATTAACATCCGAGGCCTGGAATGAATATTGAAAAAAATTGTTGGCACAAACGATCGCCGTATCGTTCACCAAAAACAGCGGGCTGCTATTTGTTTCAGCTCCCGCTAACACGTTTGTTCCGGGAATCTGAATGGAGAATGAATTTCCAACAGTACCGGAATTTTGAATGTTATTGATTCCTGCGATCCGACAACAGCGTTGATAGGCGAATATGTAACCAGAAGCGGAAGGAGCCAATTCGATCACCGGCAAATCATAGACAACGATCGTATAGAAGCATCCGCTTTGATCTCCTGAAATACAAGGTTCGTCTGCTGCTTTCCCCAGGTCGTATTGACTGGTGATGGGGACACTTACATTTTGAATGAATTGATTGTTTGCTGCGTTGAATATGCTAAAGTTTATCGGATTTGAAAGCTGACCGGTGGATGGACCACAAATCATATAGACGGTCAGCGTAACTCTGTATCGGAGATTGGTGCCTTGCCCAGGTCCAAGATATTGGTAGGAAAAAAAACCTCCCTTGATGTGAGCAGCTTCGGCAAACATCAACGTAAGTGAAAATAAAAAAGTGAGGAGTAGTTTTTTCATGGATGCCGGACCAACGGTTTGGTTGGATAAGCGTCTGTAAAATTATGCATTTTGGTTTCTACCACGGCTGACTAGACTCCAGGCCCATAGTCCAACATAAAACGCCAGTGCCAGCTTGGAAAGTATGTCGCCAAATCGGGCATAGAAAGTGTAATCTGTTGTCTGAACCGGGATCGATCGTCGGATGCAGGCGGCGGTGTTATAGGGTTGAGGGTCGATCCATTTTCCCTGCGGACTGATGAATCCGCTGATGCCGGTATTCGCGCTGCGGGCTACCCAGCGCCTGTTTTCTATGGCCCTCAGTGCCGCATACAAAGCATGTTGTTTGTGCCCGGGGGTATTTTGCCACCAGCCATCGTTGGTGACGATGGTCAGCAGGTTCGCACCTTCCTTGAAGTAGCGGCTGAGGTGCTCTCCGTAAATGCTCTCATAACAGATCGCCGGTGCCAAGCGGAATCCGTTTGTTGCAGACAAGACAGTTCGCTCGGACTGGGGTGTATATCCGCCCGCTGTTCCGCCGAATTCCTCGAACCAAGCAGAAAGGAACTGCAGAAAGCCTGGAAGCGCCTCCACTCCAGGGACCAATTTTGATTTGTGATAGAACGCGCCAGCTCCGTTGCTGTCGAGCACTGCTGCTCCATTATAGGATTCAACGAAAAGCGGTTTTACTTCACCGGGCTTTTGTAACCAATCAGGTGCCGGGATGCTGTTCGGTGATTTTTCTGATGTGATCCCGTAACTCTCTACGCCCGTGAACAGTGTAAGTTTTGGATAACGACGCAAAAATGTCCATAGTGAGTCGTAGAGCTGTCCACGTTCTGTCAAATCTTTTTCACCGATCCCACCGCTTCGGTAGAGCGCGGTTTCCGGCCAGATCAACAGCGATGTGTTTTCTGTTATGTTTTCTTCGCTCTGGCGGATCAGGTTTTGTAGTTGTATGTCGAAGGATGTGTAACTACTGACCTTTTCGTAGGGATCTATGTTGGGCTGCAAGACAGCCACTTCCAGCTCTGTATCGGATTGATCAGGAAGGTTGTTGCCGATCCACTGTGAGATTCCGATGGGTATTGCCAATACGGCCAAGGCGATCCACCTGTATGGAAAGATTTTTTGCGTTTCTGGATTTTTGTATTGATGCCATTGCAGGAATAGAAGGATGTTCACGGCTAAGATCCATAGGGTTCCCCCACTGGTGCCCGTATATTCATACCATTGGATCCAGCCAGTTTGGGAAGCCAGTCCGTTTCCTAAGGTGAGCCAGGGCCAACTGAGCCCCCAGTCTTGCAGGTGGATATATTCAAATGCCATCCAGCCTGTCACTAATGCCAATGAACCGATCCCCAATCCCTTTTTCTTTTTGATGAACCGATACCCGAGCCAGGGCAAACACATCAGTAGGCTATTGGCAACGATAGCTGAAACAGCACCGGGTACACTGGCATACCAGATCCACCAGGTGGTCAATCCGTTCCAGACAAGCATATGTAAAAGCAGAAGCGAAAAAAATAGTCCGTTGGAGCGAACGGTTCTCTCCACCCAAAGCAAGGGAATCCACGCGATGAATAATAGCGGCGTGTAGGGAAGTGGTGGCCAGGCGACGGATAATAACGTACCGCCCAGCAGGGCAAACAGGAATGGTAGGATGCGATTCAAATCAGTTGAGTTGGAAGCGAGGGTAATATTGGCGAAATTAACATTCCCTAAGCATGGAGGACCTTAGCTTTATCTTAAAATCTAGTTACATGAAGCCATATCTCAAAACCGCGGTCATCTGTCTGACTGCCTTGATCGGCATCCTGATCCTATCCGGCGCTTATAAATACAAATTCCAGGCGCAGGAGACGATCTCGGTCACCGGTTTGGCCGAGCGGGATTTTATCAGTGATCAAATTGTGTGGAGTGGAAACTACAGTCGCAAGATGATGGACCTGAAAGCGGCATATGCACAATTGAAATCTGATGAGCAAGCCATTCGGAACTATCTGCTTGGAAAAGGGGTGAAAGAGAATGAGCTTGTATTTTCCGCCGTTGGTATTGAGAAAGAATTTAATACCCGATACGATGGGGAAGGGCGTCAATTGGGAACGGATTTCACCGGGTATAAATTGACCCAAAACGTTACGGTTGATTCCCGCGAAATTGAAAAGGTAGATAAGATCTCCCGTGAGGCCACCGAACTGATTGAGTCTGGGATTGAATTCAATTCGTCCAGTCCTTCTTATTATTACTCTAAATTATCCGAATTAAAGATTGATCTCTTGGCCAAAGCCAGCGCCGATGCGAAGGACCGTGCAGAGACCATCGCAAAGAATTCCGGTAGCGATCTGGGGAAAATAAAGAAAGCTACGATGGGGGTGTTTCAGATTACCGGACAGAATAGCAATGAAGATTACTCGTACGGAGGTGCCTTCAATACCAGTTCCAAGAGTAAAACGGCCTCGATCACGATCCGGGTCGACTATGCAGTCGATTAACGACGACTGTAATTCGGGGCTTCTTTCGTGATATCGATGTCATGTGCATGACTCTCGCGCATCCCGGCATTGGTGATCTTCACAAACTTGGCTTGCTGCAAGGCAACTATGTTTTTTGCTCCGCAGTAACCCATGCCGGCACGTAATCCGCCTACAAACTGATATACTACTTCCCGTAACATGCCTTTGTAAGCAACACGTCCCTCGATCCCTTCGGGTACATATTTTTTCGCATCCGATTCGCCATCCTGAAAATAGCGGTCGCTGCTTCCAGTGGCCATGGCACCCAGAGAGCCCATGCCTCTGTACTCCTTGAATTTTCTTCCTTCGTAGATGATGGTATCACCCGGACTTTCCTCCGTGCCGGCAAAAATGCTGCCCATCATTACGGCATTGGCTCCGGCGGCAATGGCTTTTACCATATCCCCTGTGTAGCGAATCCCACCGTCTGCAATCAAGGTGGTGCGAGATTTTTTCAAGGCTGCGGCTGCTTCCATGACGGCTGTCATTTGCGGCATACCGGCACCCGCCACGATCCGTGTGGTGCAGATTGAGCCCGGACCGATTCCCACCTTGACCGCATCTGCGCCTGCATCGGCCAACGCCTTCGCACCAGCTGCGGTGCCTACATTGCCGGCGATGACTTCTATTTTCTTGAAATTTTTCTTGATGTTTTTCAAGGCTTCGATTACGCCTTTACTATGGCCATGCGCACTATCGAGTGCGATTACATCCACACCAACTTGTTGTAAGGCCGCTACTCGATCCAAAATATCTTTTGTGATACCGACGCCAGCACCCACAAGCAGTCGACCGAATTCATCTTTCACGGCATGGGGATGACTTTTCAGTTTTAATATATCGCTGTAAGTGAATAGTCCTACTAATTTCCCTTGCTTATTAACGATCGGTAATTTCTCAACCTTGGTTTTTTTAAATAGCTGTTCGGCCTTACGGAGATCGGTGCCTTCAGGGGCCGTGTACAGATTCTCCTTGGTCATCACTTCACTTACTTTTCGCTTCATGTCCACTTCAAACCGGAGGTCACGGTTCGTGAGAATGCCCACCAGCATTCCTTGCTTATCAATGATGGGGATGCCGCCGATTCGATTTTCTCTCATCAGCCGGAGGGCATCTCCAATGCTGGCGTTGGCTTCCAGTGTAACCGGATCGATGATCAGTCCGCTCTCGCTTCTTTTTACTTTTCGAACTTGCTCGGCCTGTTTTTCGATCGACATGTTCTTGTGCAGGATGCCGATTCCACCTTCCCTGGCCAATGCAGTTGCCAAGGCCGCCTCTGTTACGGTATCCATAGCAGCTGACAGCAAGGGTATGTTCAGGGTGATATTTGGGGTTAGTCGGCTGCGGATATCTACTTCACGGGGAAGTACTTCACTGTAGCCGGGCATCAATAGCACGTCATCGAAGGTGAGTCCTTCGAGTGCGATCTTGTCCGATAAAAGCTGGGGAGATTTTTTGGTTGCCATGGGCAAAGATAACTTTTTGCCCATCATACTTCCAAAACCTAGCGAATCAGGGTGACGGTGCCCTTACGGGAAACAGACTGACCGCTCCCCGGAACAGTGTAGGTAAGCATCCACACATAGACGCCCCCGGGTTGCTCGCGACCATTCCAACGACCATCCCATTTTTCCTGCCAATTACGGGAGTGGAACATCCGTTGTCCCCAGCGGTTGAATACTTGAAACTGGTAGTTGTCGGCTTTCAAGGCATTGTGCGGCCCAAAACGATCGTTGCGTCCGTCGTTATTCGGCGTGAAACCAGAGGGTACTTCAATAAGACAAAAATTCAGTACGGTCAGGGTTTTCCGAAGACTGTCACTGCAGTTCAGAATCGAATTGAAGGCCGCAAGTTTTACGGTGTAATAGGACTCTCTACCATTATTGGGCCATTGAACCGGAGGCGGATCTTTTAATGTGCTACCTCCTAATACATCGAATTGCCATTTCCAGGAAGTCACGGTGCCACTGGAGGTATTTTTGATCAGTAGGGGGTCTTCCGGACAGATCACCGAGGGCATTTCAAAGTTTGCTTTGACTTCGTTATTCAACATGATCTGTTGTGTGCTGGTGTCGATGCACGTGCCATTTGTGACATAGAGGGAAACTGTATTCTGGCTGATTGCGGGAAAGATCTGCGTATGCTGTTGGAGTGTGCTTACGGCAGCGCCATTGATGATCCAGTTCCATGCATTCACCTGATTGGCTCCATTGTGGATGAATCGTAATGTGTCTCGCTGACAACCCAATCGTTCTGTGTAGCTAAAGTCGGCATTGACGGTATCTGCGGTGGTGAAATTAAGTTGTTGATCAGGCGTTTCCTGTCCGCATTCATCGATCAATACGGATCCGTCACTTCCTGGCCGCAGTGAAAGCGTGTATGTACCGCGAGTATAGATGGGCGCGGCGAATCGGACCACTACATACTCGGTTTTACCTTGAATGCAATTGCCGCCGGCAGCTGTTACGTTCACGGGGGTTGGTCCGGTTACAATGAAATCCGAACCATTGGTAGCAATGCTGGCACAACTGATTTGCTTGGGAAAGTAAACACGAATTGAATCAGGTTTACACGCCGTTTTCCCGATGGAATCAGCATAAATGGGCTGTGGTGCCTGATAGGAGAAGGGAACCTGTTCATTCACAGGGATACTTCTGCTGCAATTGTCGAGCAACGTATTGCCGTCGCTGCCATTTTGGATCACCAGTTGATAATTGCCGTTGGGTAATGCGCCACTCAGCGTGAGTTCCAGTTCATCGAAATCAAAGGAAAAGTTGCAGGAGTCGGGTTGGGCTGCGATCACCGTCTGTACGGCAGGTTGTATGCGAAACTCTGTTCCGTTTGCAGTGAGACTTCGACAACTGACTTTCTTGTTCAGCTTGACCCGAATTTTTATTCCGTCACAATCCGCTTTCGCATTCAGGAGATGTGGTTCAGTGGGGTCAGTAATCACGGCCGTCCCTCCATTGAAGGATAGCGTGTATCCGCTTTGTGTATTGGTAAAGTGACTCACCAGGAGAAGGTATTCACGGCCCTGAATGATATTGGGCATGGCGGCGAAAGTGGGTGCGTTGGCAGCCGGGTCGGAGCCACATTGGATTCCGTTTACACCGGCGGCGGAGGCTCCGGTGGCGCCATATGTGCCCGACCAATTACCCGTAACCACAAGGCTGTTCACGGTGAAAATGTCGTTTGGGTTTCGGCCGGTGATGTCATAAAGTTGCCAATCATAATCTTCATTAGCGGCGAGGGGGGTGATCACAAATCCCAGCGTACCCGAAACAAAACAGGTGAATCGATAAAAAAACGGATTTCGATTCTCGTAGGTGGCACCTCCACCAGAACAACCGGGAACAAATAAGCTGTTGGTGGCGCAGAGGGGCACACTGTTCTGTGTGAAAGTGCTCGTGCCGCATACGGGAAAAGCAGTGGAGGGGGTTTGCCCCAGCGTCGTACAAGCTTGTGACCAAGTTTTATCAGGATGAAAGACAAGTCCGAGCAACACAAAAACTCCAGTAAGGATTCGGAAAGAAAGTTGATCGGATCTCACAGCCTAGCTTGAAATTTTTTGCCCGGTAAAGATACGACCACCCCCCTCATTTCTAATTGCAGTAGACAACTGCTCAGCTGCGCGGCGGATATGTTTAATTTCCATCCGATCTGATCCTGATGCAACGCATCATCTTGCTTGAGCAGTGTTACAATTTTGTTCTCCGTCTCTGTTAACTCCGAGAATAGGGAGGGGGCCGCCTTTTTTTGCGGGGCTTGTTGTTCGCCCCATCCCAGGTGTGTGAGCATGTCTTGCGTGCTGATGAATAGTTCAGATTGATGCTGACGGATCAGCTTCAAACAACCTCTGCTTTTTTCATCTTGCATTCTTCCGGGCAGGGCGAACACATCTCGATTGTATTGATTGGCCAATGAGGCGGTGATCAGGCTTCCGCCTTTTTCACCCGATTCGATCACGAGGGTTGCATCCGCCATACCGGCAACGATCCGATTGCGCGCCGGAAAATGATAACGATCCGGTTCGGTGCCGTGCACAAATTCTGTTAGCAATCCCCCGGTCCGTTCCATTTCTGCCGCAAGTTTTCCATGTTGAGGGGGATAAATGCGGTCTAATCCGTGTGCCAGTACACCGATCGTTTTTAACCGATGCTTTAATGCCGTGCGGTGGGCAATCGCGTCAACGCCCATGGCTAGTCCACTTAGTATGCTGATGTTATTTCCACTCAGTTCCTCCACGATACGTTCTGTCCACATACGTCCGTTTTCTGTGGGCTGACGGGCGCCGATGATCGCCAGCATTCGTTGTGCATTCAGGTCGGCTTCACCGGCGAGGTACAAGAGCACCGGCGGATCGTAACAGTGCAGTAATCGTTTCGGGTAGTTGGGGTCACTTATCGGGATGGCTTTGATCTTTCTTTTTTCTATGAATCGCCGTTCGGATTCGGCCCGGGAGAAATTTCTGAATCCAATAATGGCGTTTGCTCGTTCCGGTCCGATGCCTTCGATCGATTGAAGTTGATTTCTTTTTGCCCGAAAGATCTCTTCGGGTTCGAAGTGTTGTAAAAGTATTCGAGCTTGAACTGGACCGATCTGTGGAACCAGTGTGAGGGCGATCAGGGAGAGTAGTGGGTCGGACACCCGGCAAAACTATTTGGAACGGGTAGTGCGAGCGGAATCAATGGCGCAGGATTTTCATCTCGCTTCGTCTGTTTTTTGCTCGTCCCTCAGCGGTGTTATTATCGGCAATGGGGCGGGTGGCACCATATCCTTTTGATTGCAGTTGTGCAGGTGGTATGCCTAGGTCGGTGAGAAATTTTGTCACGGCTTCTGCTCGGCGTTTACTGAGCGAAAGATTATCACTTGCGGAGCCTTGATTGTCGGTATGGCCACTGATCTCGATGATCAGTTTCTGATTTTCTGTGAGGAGTTCAGCCAGATTGATGAGTTCAGCTCTTGAGCTGTCCGACAATTCGGCGCGATTGGTTCGGAAATAAACATGTTTTAAAACTATGGCCGTGTCGGTTGAAAAAGGTTGCAAAGCCACATCGATCGAACGGGGTTTCACGTCGATGTTTTTTTTCAATTCGAACGTTTCGCTGTAAAAAAAATAGCCGGGATGTCGGACCGATAGGAGGTAATTGATCCCAGCCGGTAAGGTTACGAGATAGTTGCCTTCTTTATCAGCTTGCACTTGTGTAATTTCTTTTCCGCTCTCGGCTTCCCGTAGATTCAATTGAGCGGCAATCGGATTTTTGTTGGTTCGATCCGTGATCTTTCCTTTCACCCAATAGGTGGGCGTAGAGCGTGCATGAGTAGGTAATCCGAATTGATAGAGGTCCATGTCGCCGTGTGAATCGCTTCGATTGCTTGCATAGTACGCGGTGATGCCATCTGCGGCAATGATCAGGCTTCCTTCCCGGTCGATTGTATTGATGGGGTATCCCAGATTTTCCGGTGCCGACCAAGTGCCGTCCGCTTGCTTTCTCGAAAGGAACAGGTCGTCGTTTCCATAGCCAGGCCAAATGGGGCTCGTAAAATAAAGTGTCTGGTTATCGGCATGTAGAAAAGGACATTGTTCATCGCCGGAGGTATTGATCGTTGGTCCGAGATTTATAGGATCATCCCATCTGCCATTATTGAGTAGATGGGACACGTAAATGTCACTGCCACCATAGCCGCCGGGTCTTCTGCTGACAAAATAAAGTGAGCGTTTATCCGGACTGAGACAGGGCTGTGTTTCCCATTGGTCTGTGTTGATTCGTCCGCCCAGATTTTTACCTGGTGTCCAACCCGACGGTGTTCGGTACGATATATACAGATCGCATCCTCCATATCCATCCGCGCGTGAGCAGGCCGTGAATACCATCCATTCGCCGTCTTGTGAAATGTGCATGGCTCCTTCGTTGGTAGGTGTGTTCACCTCACCGGGAAGCGGTTTGGATGATTGCCATTGTCCGTTACTATCGAGTTCCGTGGCAAAGAAATCTTCATTTCGTCCGCCTCGGTTTCGGGTGAATGCCAGTTGTTTTCCGTCGATCGTTAAAGAGGGAAGGTATTCAGCGTCTTTACTGTTTACAAGTGCCCCCAGGTTGCGCGGCTCAAAACGATAGGTAGTGTCTTTAATTTTTGATTGGTATTCAATGGCAAAAAGAAAGCGGGTTCTTTTTTTCTCCAGGTATTTTTTTACGCTGATCAATTCGGCATAGGGCGTGCGTAGGAGTGAATCTGTTAGTGTGAACGCGGATTCAAAAGCCCCGGTTCCAGCTAACTCCTCGGCAAATACAGGAAGAAAGGGTTGCATTGCGGATCCATCGATGGATCGGGCTTTCTGAAAAGCCCGGACGGCTTGTTCATGTTGTTTGCGGTCGGCATAACCGAGGCCCAATCCGGCATAGGTTCTTGCCTGATTTGAATCGAGGGTAATGGATTCATGGAACAAGGCGATGGCCTGAATGGTTTCACCTTCTTCCAATCGGATGAATCCTTGCTCGGTTAGTTGTTGTGCTTTTTTGATCGTATTTCTGGATTGCGCAACGGCGCATCCACTAATGAGTAAGAGTAGGGGGATCAACTTTATTGAAAAGGAGCGCAACATGTTTCGAATCTACCGGATTTAACGGCTGGGTCGGATGGAAAACTGTTAATTCTAGGGTACGTTCAAAAACTTATGCATTTGTAGCGTGGCTCTCCATCGGGGATGGGCTTTTACATAGTCGACCAGAAGCGGGATCATTTCTTCCGATCGGTCCCATTCCGGTTGGAGGTACAGCGCACAAGAGGAGGAGACACCTTGCGCGTATTGTTCAGCCCAGGCAAGATCGCTTTTATGAAATACGACCACTTTCAGTTCATCTGCCAGTGGTAATATGTCGGCGAGTGGTGCTTTGAATTTTTTAGGGGAGAGGCAGATCCAGTCCCAGGTACCGGTCAACGGATGTGCACCGGAGGTTTCCAGGTGTGTTCTATAGCCGGCAGACTTCAGTTTCTCCGTGAATAGCGTCAGGTCGTGCATCAGCGGTTCACCGCCGGTGATGACGACTATTTCCGAGGGTGTTTCTTGTATGTACTGGAGTAATTCATCGATCGGAATGTTGGGGTGTTTGGATCTGTCCCAGCTCTCTTTCACATCACACCATACGCAGCCCACATCACAGCCCGCGAGTCGAATAAAATAGGCGGCTTTCCCTTGGTGCAGACCTTCTCCCTGCAGGGTATAAAAATGCTCCATTACGGGGAGCGTATGCGTATTGGACATGATCAAAGGTCTTTCTGCAAGCAGGCTTGCAGGGTGTTTTGCAAAAGAGCGGCGATGGTCATCGGACCCACTCCACCTGGAACTGGTGTGATCCAGCTGCACAAAGGCGCTACGGATGAGAATTCAACATCTCCTTTAAGTTCAAATCCCGATTTTTTAGAGGGGTTTTCTACCCGTGTGATGCCTACATCGATCACGATCGCACCGGGTTTGATCATATCGGCTTTGACGAACTCGGGTTGCCCCAAGGCCGCTACCACAATGTCGGCGCGGCGAATATGTTCGGCAAGATTCTTGGTTTTAGAATGGCAAAGTGTTACAGTACAATTGCCGGTCTCTCCAGGCTGACTCAGTAAAACACTCATGGGTCGGCCTACGATATTGCTACGACCAATAACAACGGCTTCCTTGCCAGTCGTCTCCACGCCATATTGTTTCAACAGCAGTATGATTCCGTAGGGAGTCGCCGGAATGAAACCGGGTTGACCTTGCATTAATAATCCCTGGTTGACGGGGTGAAAACCATCTACGTCCTTTTTCGGATCGATAGCATGGATAACGGCTGTTTCACGGATCTGCTTGGGTAACGGAAGTTGCACCAATATTCCGTCCACTTCTGCATCGTTATTGAGTGATTCGATCTTCTCCAGTAATTCATGCTCGGGGAGGTCACTTTCATAATGAAGCAACGTAGAACGGATACCGGCTTCTTCGCAGGCTTTGA
>Ga0315902_10011787_pt1 | contig 11448 bp, 8 predicted proteins | sample LakEriMetagenome_9_FD_203523 | JGI IMG/M metagenome (GOLD analysis project Ga0315902, IMG submission 203523) | Freshwater fungal communities from buoy surface, Lake Erie, Ohio, United States - Buoy 12 MA117 | ecosystem: Environmental > Aquatic > Freshwater > Lake > Lake biofilm | place: USA... | reverse complement strand
TTCCCGCTGGGGTCGCTTCCAGTTTTCGTGGCTGAAACAGTACAGGGTCAGTTGTTCGAGTCCGAGTCGGGCACACTCTTCCACCATCCAGCGGACCGTCTTGACACCCCGACGGTGTCCTTCGACGCGGGGGAGGCCACGCTGCTGGGCCCAGCGTCCGTTGCCGTCCATGATCACCGCGATGTGGCGGGGCAGACGACTGCGGTCGAGCCCTTCCGCCGCCAGGATGTCATCGGTGTAGGGGGCGGTTGTGCTCACTGGAAAGCCTCTTCGTGTTCGCGCACCTGCTTCATGGTCCGGCGCAGAGCGAGGACCCGGGGGGCAAACTGTTCGCGGGCGGCCTTCAACTGATCGACCGAGTTGGAGAGGGCGGCGTCCCGCTCGCGGCGATCGACCAGCGTCAAGCCCTTGGCCAGGTTGACCAGGGCCTCGCTGAGCGGTTCGTCAAGCAGTTGCAGGAGGTCGGTCCCCTGGCTGGCAAGTTGGGAACACAGCTGGTCCAGTTGCTGCCGGTCATTCTGCCGTTCGGAACTGGTCAGGCGACGTTGTGAAACCACCTCGGCGTCCTGACCGTGCCGGAGCATCTCGCGATTCACCAGTCGGCCAAACGGGTTCTCCTTGGTGACCACGTCCTGCTGGGCCGATTCGCAGGTTCTCAGCCCCTGCTGGGCCCGCTTCGACTCGGGGCGAAGTTCGAGCGCCTTCTTGAACTGGACGGTCGCCTGGGGGATATTTTTTTGCTCCAGGTAGACCAGGCCCAGGTGCACATAGGCGTCGGCCTCTTTCGGTTCGAGGCGGATCGCCTCGCGATAGGCGGGAATGGCGAGGGCCCATTGCCGGAGGTGACGGTAGGCGGACCCCAGGTTGAAGAAGGCCGCCCCGGACGTTCGCTCGACCTGCACGGCCCTCCTCAGCACTTCCACGGCCTTCTGGTAGTTCTCGAGGCGGTTGTAGATGGCCCCGAGATTGATCCAGGCGGTGCCACGACGGGGTTCCAGGCGGGTCACCCGCTCGAAATGTTCGGCGGCGAGGTTGAGGTCCCCCAGGAGATAATGCGTGGTGGCGAGCCCGTCGTGGACGTCGGGATCCAGGTCATCGATCTGCCGGGCTCGCTGAAACACCTGCAGAGCCCGTCGGGCATCTCCCCCCCGCAGCAATTGGCGGGCTTGGGGCAGAAGCTGTTCCACAGTCTCTTCCGAGGCCATTCAACGACTCCCGCCAATTGTGGACCGGGGGGCCGGAACGAACGATTCCAGCACCGCCGAGGTGAGGAACTCAAAACCGGGGTCTCGTGAGAATACCAGCCGTTCCGCAGGACGATCAAGAACGGTTCAGAAACATGTTGGCGAGTTCCACGAATTCCGCTACAACCCGATCGCCACGTCTGGCCGGGAGGGGTGTTCCTCCGACGGCCGGGGGGCAGGTTCCCTGATGAGCCGCCCTGATGAACCGCCCTGAAGAACCGATCGAGGAAGGCCCAGGTGCAGGGATGAATGTGCATTCCCGGATTCGAATCGCCCCGCTGTGCCGGGGATTGCTGTGGTGGGGACTGTGCTTCCTTGGTGGCTGGAGCCTGGTGGTCGCCGGTGCGGCCGAACGGGTGACCCTGGAAGACGATCCGGGCGCCGCACAGGTGTTTGAGGTGGCGACGGCGCTGAAGGTCGAGGGGAAGATCTATCCGCAGCCGGGGGCGAAATCGGCATTGCCCCTGAAGGTCGATGCGGGATTCCGCTATCGCGAGCGACGGGGGGAAGGAGCGGGACGTCAGGCCCAGTCGCTTCGCTCGGTGCGGTATTACGACCAGGCGGGAGCCTCCATCACGGCCGGGAACCAGGTCTCCAACGTCAGCCTGCGGGATGAGGCACGCCTGATTGTGGTGGAAGGAACAGACAGTGGAGTTGAGCTGTCGAGTCCGTCCATTCCCCTGCGGGTCGATGAGCTGGAATTGTTGCGGGCGGCGGGAGACAGCCTGGTTGTGGCGGGCCTGTTGCCCCGTGAGGCCGTGGAGGCCGGCGACACCTGGAAGCCTGCCTCCTGGGTCCTTCCGACCTGGGCCGGCATTGAAGCGGTCGAAAAATCGCAGCTTTCCTGCACCCTGGAACGGATCGATTCCCAGCAGGCGGTGATCCGTTTTCAGGGAGAGGTGATCGGAGCGGTCTGGGGAGCGGCGGCCAGGGTGACGGTCGAGGGAGCGTTGGAGTTGGACCTGGCCAAGAAGCACTGGAAGAAACTGACGCTGAACCAGACCGAAAAGCGGGCGGTCGGTGCCGTCTCGCCGGGATTGAATGTGACTGCGAAGGTCGAAACCACCCGTCGCCCGGCACGGACCGAGGGGCGGCTGTCGGAAATGGATCTGAAGGGAGTGCCCCTGGCGGCGAATGAGGCGACGCGCCTCGTGGTGTTTGAGGCCCCCCTCTGGAACCTGCGGTTCTATCACGACCGGAACTGGCACCTGTTGAACCAGAATTCCGACACCTCCACCCTGCGCTACGTGGAGCAGGGGGACCTGCTGGCGCAATGCACGATCAAAAAACTCCCGGAGGCCCAGCCTGGAAAACATGTCTCGGAAGAGTTGTTCCGGGCCGACATCGAGAAGGCTCTCGGAAAAAACTTCGAGAAATTCGTCCAGGCGGAACGGCTCAAGCTGGGGACCGAGACATTCGTGTATCGGGTGGTCGTTCAGGGGACTGTGAAGACCCAGAACGACAAGGACGAAGAGATTCTCCAGCCGATGCAGTGGCATTACTACCTGGTGGCCGACGCGCAGGGGCGGCAACTGGCCCTGGTTTTCACCTTCACCCCGGAACATGCGAAGCGATTCGCCGACCGGGACCTGGCCATCGTGGGGGGGCTGGAGTTCTTCCAGCCAAACGCCCCCACCGAGGCCCGGGGGGGCAATTCCGGGGGGCGAAAGTGAACCCTGCCACGCCGGACATCCCCGCCAGGGGGCCCGGTTCCGGGCGACGGGTATTGCCGAGTTGATGCCGCTGGACTAGCATCGCAGAGGGCCGTTTTCCGGGCGGCCCACCTTTCCGGAAAAACCTGCCTGCCTCCTGCGGGATTCGGGCCAACTTTTGCACAACCCCCGATTGCGGGACACCTGTTGCGAGACACCCATGAAGCTGCAAACTCCCTCGAAAGCTGCCTGCACATTGGGAACGGCCGCCTTTTTGCTGGTCGGGACCACGTTGCTGGCTCAGCAGTTGGGCAACCTCGGTGATGCCAAGCAGGGCAAGGTGCCTCAGGCCGTCGTGGAGATGATCGAGGCGCAGCACATCCTCCAGAAAGATGTGGATGATGCCGTCTCGGCCCAGCTGGTTGACGAATTCATCAAGCTGCTGGATCCCCAGAAGTTGTACTTCCTGCAGGCCGACATTGCCGACTTCAAGGTATATCAGCACGACCTGGATGATTACCTGAAGTCCGGCAATGTTGAGTTCGCCCTCAAGGTGTATGAGGTGTTCCAGGCCCGGCTCAAACAGCGGATGGACAAGGTCAACCAGCTGATCGACGAAGAGCACGATTTCACGGTCGACGAGTCGATGACGATTGACGCCAAAGACCTGCCGTATGCCTCCTCGACCGCCGAACTCGACGAGCGCTGGCGCAAGCGGATCAAGTACGATCTGCTCTCAATGAAGTTGGAAAAGAAGGGGGACAAGAAGAAGGGCTCGAAGACCCAGCCCGAAGTGGATCCCAACGCCCCGTTTGACATTGCCGAAGCCCGCTCGCGTCTCCACAAGCGGTACAAGACGCTGTACGACAACTACCGGGGGACTGAGGGAGAAGAGGTGGCCGAGTGGTACCTCACCAGCCTGTGCACGGTTTTCGATCCACACACCAGCTACATGTCTCCCCGGACGTTGAAGGAGTTCGACATCTCGATGCGGCTGAAGCTCGAGGGGATCGGGGCCGCATTGAAGGTTGAAGATGGCTACACGATCGTCAACTCCATCGTCCCTGGCGGAGCGGCGGCCAATGATGGTCGCCTGAAGATCAATGACAAGATCATCGGGGTTGCCAATGGAACCGCGGATTTCGTCGACACGGTCGAGATGAAGCTGACCAAGGTGGTTGACATGATCCGCGGGAAGGCGGGGACCACGGTCCGCCTGAAGGTCCAGACCGCCGACACGGGTGAGGTGAAGGTCTATGACATCAAGCGGGCCCAGGTCGAATTGAAGCAGCAGGAAGTGAAGGGGGAAATCATCGATGCCGCGACCCGGATTCCCGGTGCCCGGGGCAAGATTGGGGTGATTCGAATCCCGAGTTTCTACCGCGACTTCCAGGGGGCCGACAACAACGATGCGAACTTCGCCAGCACCGCCCGGGACGTCTCCCGGGAGTTGGCCCGGTTCAAGGCGGCTGGTGGCGTGGATGCGATCCTGATCGACCTGCGGTTCAATGGTGGCGGTGCCCTCACCGAAGCCATCGACGTGTCGGGTTTGTTTGTGAATGCCGGACCCGTCGTCCAGGTGAAGACCCAGAGTGGCAAGCCGAAGGTTCTTTCGTACGACGAGAACAATGGCGATGTGAAGACCCCGCTGGTGGTGGTGACCAATCGACTGTCGGCTTCCGCCTCCGAGATTTTCGCCGGGGTGATCAAGGATTATGGTCGAGGGCTTGTCGTGGGTGACAGCCGGACACACGGGAAGGGAACCGTTCAGAGTGTCATGCCTGTCGGCCCGAAGGTTTTGCCGATTTTCAACAAGCCTCAACTGGGAGCCGTCAAGCTCACCATCCAGCAGTTCTATCGTGTCAATGGGCAGAGCACCCAGAAACTGGGGGTTCCGTCCGACATCACGTTGCCGTCGCTGCTGGATCACATGGATCTGGGCGAGGAGTTCCTCGACAACGCCATGCCATTTGACAAGATCGAAGCGGCGCGGCACTCGATGTACAACCTGACCGCGAAAGACCTGGTCACCTCGCTGGCAGATGCCAGCAAGAAGCGGGTCGAGGCGGATGCCGATTTCCAGCGAATCAACAGTGACATTGAGAAGTACCTCTCCCGCAAGCAGCGGAAGTCGATCAGTCTCAATGAGCAGGAACTGCGGAAAGAGCGGGTTGAGGAAGAGCAGAAGACCCGTGAAAAGGCGGAGTCGGGTGACGAGTCGGGTGACGAACCGGTGTTCGCCGACAATGCCTACAACAAGGAATTGCTCTCCATCACGCTCGATTACCTGCAGGGCCTGAGCGAGAAAAAGACCGCCCGCCGCTAAGGGGCGAGTCGCGACACCAGTCGGCACAACGTGGCGGAGACCGCCACGTTGTGCCGATTTTTTTTGGGTGCCCCGTTCACCGGTTGACGGCTGGTGGGAACCCTTCCAGCACTTGGAAGGGTCACGTGTCAAAAAATCCCCCCCGGGGTTCTAAGAGAATCTCCCCGAGGGGGGCGAGGACAGCGGTCCTTGTCGTTTGGCCAGGTGATCTCGACTGGCGCGTTGTGCCTGAAATTGAGTTGTGGATCGATGCTTGCCCAGCCGTTGTCATGAACTCGAAAATCCAAAGGATGGTCCGCCAACATTCGGGAGTTTTTTCAAAAAAGAGCGGCGGGCAGTATTCGACAGGCTGCACCCTGTCATGCGATTGCCGGACGCTGGGGATGGTTTCCCCTGATGGTGGTTGAGGTCGGCTCCCACGGCCGAATCGGGGTTTGGCGGATTGGTCTCAACACGCATCCGATGGTCGAGCGTCCCATTGGGTGAGGTGATTGCAGCGGCTGGGAAGTGCGGGGTATGCGAATCCGGAAAAGTGTCGATCAGCAACCTGCAATTCCGATTCCTGTCAGAGACGGCAGCCGAAAGAAGGTCAGTGTCACTGCGGGATTGAAAATCACTGTCCACGGTCAATCGCTGGCCAGGACAGAACATGGACCAGGAGTGTGCTCTGAGGTCGCGCTGCGGCCACAACGGAAGGCCTGCTGCGTGGGGCCAACGGTGCTGGCGTCGGTCATCGGGGAATCCCGCAGACATGCGACAGGAATTCGCCGGGAACCGTGTGAGTGCGGTCCCTCGGGGATTCGGACACGCGATGAGGAGTCACCGGCGCCGACTGAGTCGGTCAATCGAGCTGGCTGGTTTGCGGAGTGCGGTCAGCCGTTGGCGATCAGGAAACGGGCGTCGTTGGAAATCGGACATCAGGCACACATCAACCGCGGGGGATTGAAAGAATGCCGGCCAAAAAATCTGTGTTTCTCGCGATGGGGCAGGTGCTGTTGCGCGAGGCGCTGCTGCAGGTGATCTCGTGCCGGGTCGACCTGGTGGTCAAGGGGGTGGCCGGCACCGCCGGCGATGCGCTGCGGTTGAGCAGCGGGATCAATCCCGATGTGACGATTCTCGACCTCTGCCTGCCGGATGGGGGAATTCTGGAATTCATCCGAAGATTGCGGAACGCGGCGGGCTCCAGTCCGGTGCTGGTTCTGGCGGACCGGCGCGATCCTCTGCTGGCGGTGAAGGTCCTGCAGGCGGGAGCGGCCGGAGTCCTCGACGGCGACCGGTCGCTGCAGGAACTGTTTGCCGGGATCGATTCTGTCCTGCAGGGGCGGATCCAGGTGGGGGCCGAGGTCGCGAGATACCTGTTGTTGGGGAAGGAGAAATCCGGAGTCACCGGGGAGGCGGAGCTGGATCTGCTTTCACCGGCCGAACTCGAGGTGTTCCGGATGATTGCCGATGGACTTCGTTCCGGAGAGATCGCCCGCAGGCTCAATCGCAGTGTGAGTACCGTCGAGACGCATCGGCTGAGCATCAAGCGGAAGCTCGGCTGTCGTTCCGCCGGCGAGTTGAGTCGTCTGGCGGGGGAATGGCAGCATCGAAGTTCGTGGTAGTGTCAGCGAGAGATGGTCTCTCCGCATCTGGGTGGAGCAGAACATCCCGGGCGGAGATCGCGTTGGGAGGAAGGAAAACGGGGGAATCAGTTTTCGTGACAGGCCCCCCAAGTCAGGGAGCAAACAGGGCCGTCAGCGTAGCGGTGGACAGGATGTGGCCATCAAGTTGGGCGGCGAGTGTTGCTGCGTCGATTCCTGGGGGAAGTCCCAGGGGACGATCACTGGCAAACAGGCGAAAACGATAGCGATGCGGCGGGTCTCCCGGAGGAGGTTGTGGTCCGCGATAGCCGAGGGTTTGGCCCTCTCGCCAGGAGTTCCGTCCCTGGCAAAACCGGAAGGGGGTCTGCTGTTCCGGGATCGGAGGGATGCCGGCGGGAAGTCCCAGCACCTCGGGCGAAATGCCTGAGATGACCCAGTGGATCCAGGGGCTGGAGGAATGAGCGTCCGGATCATCACAGATGATGGCCAGTTCCTGTGTGCCATGTGGGGGAGTCGTCCAGTTCAGGGGGGGAGACTGGTTTCCGTGACGTGCCGCATGCCTGGCTGGCAAAAACTCTCCATCGACGAACGCGGTGGAATGCAATTCCATGGGAAAACTCCGGGAGTGGGCCGGCGGGTCTCGAAATCGTTGTGGGACGTGGCCGGGTGGGGCCCCAGGAGATTGTCTCCATCGGTTCAGCCAGCGAAAGCTCTCCGCTCTGAGACCGGGATCAGTCATTCCGGTCGGGCAGTGGCTTCCTCCTGATCCGGAGTCGATGGGGGGAGGCCTGTTCGCGGGGAATGGGTTGTGGCCGAAACCGCCCCGGTCTGGAGATGACGGAATCGTACGATTGGTCTGAGTTTTCGCCCGGTGGTCAACCTGTGGTTCGGGTCGGTGGGGCTGACTTGCGGTGGCTCTGGGGAGATTCCCCGATACAACCCTCCCCATTCACCCCGGGGAAGTAATCGCCTTCTCCCGATCCCCCAGGCAGTGACTGCATCGAGAATGAAATCGGAGGCTGCCTGATTTACCCAGGGCTCGCCATCAGTATCTTTTCCCCATCTTGACACGCAGGTCTCATGATCGGCGTGGTTGGTGGTGCAGTCATCGAAAAGAGGAGTCGCGTCGTGCCGAATGTGCCCAGCCAGGATGAGTGTCGAGGACGAGTTGCCCACCGACTCGTCACTTCCGTGACTCATCACAACAGCCGATGGGAACGCCCACTGCGACAGGCTGAGGCGGATTTCTGGAGACGCACGGGTCGGGAGCCCTTCGCGACCGCAGTCACCGCGGTCGGGAGCCAGCCTCCCGTGCGGTTGGAGTTTGATCACCGCGCAGGCCTCGGGGCCCTGCACACCTCTCCGGTCGTTTTACCAGGAAACGCGGGGGGCGGCCGACGTCGCGAGGTCTCGCCTCGTGTCTCCCCCAGGAGGGAGGGAATGGGGCGCGATGCGTCGGGGTGCGTGATCCGGAACGGCGTACCATCATCCCAGTGTTTCCCCGTCAGACGTCTGCCGCAGTCCACCTGGCCACACCCACCACCCCGCGGTGACTCCCCGGTGTCTCGCCGGTTGCACCGATCTTGAAGCAAGCTGGCGACTGCGCCAGGCCCGGTCCGTCTCGGTTTTCGATTGTCTCACTCCAGTCGCGACCAGACCCGTCCATTCCCAGCGCTCGACAGTGGAGAGTCATCCCCTCCACCGATCGATTGCGGGACACAATGCGTGCGTGATGTCAGCCCTTCCCATGGGGCCCAGTCAGGCACACATTGGCCGGCCTGGCGCCGTCAGCCGACTTGCTCCCACGATTTTCAGCCGTGTGAACCCGCACGGTTCACATCTCGCAGGTCCGTCCTTCCCCTGACAATCATGGGGGAGAGGCGAAATCCAACCAGTTTTCACCAGGCCAGATCGCTTCGCCAACCGAACAGTTCCCGGCGAATTGTCACGGAAAATTCGAGGCTCTGTTCCACTCCATCTGTCACAACCAGGTTCTCGATCGGCCCACGGCGGCCGGTCACTACAGCATCCAATGAGAGAGCAGTCATGAATCATCAAGAACGAAGTTGTCGAATTCTCCTGATTGACGAACATCCGGTTGTTCGCGAAGGGATCAAGGCGATTCTCAAGCAGGATTCCACCATGGGGGTCTGTGGCGAAGCCGATGGCTTGAGGTCGTCCCTTTCCCAATGGGATGAACTCAAGCCCGACATGGCACTTGTGGAAATTGCACTGCGTGATGCCGACGGACTGGACCTGGTGCGTCGGTTGCATGCCCGGGATCAGCGGGTTCCGATTCTCGTGGTCTCCGGTCACGAAGAGCGCCTGTTTGCGGAGCGGGCTCTGTCGGCGGGAGCCCGCGGTTATATCAGCAAACGGGCCGCCCCACGGGAGTTGCTGCAGGCGGTCAATGCGGTCTCGCGCAACACGATTTACCTCAGCGAGGAGATCAAGAACCAGATGTTGACGCGGGTGACTGGCCGAAACGGAAACGGGCAGGGACCCGAGCGCCAGTCTCGCCTCAATCGGCTTTCCGACCGGGAGCTCGAAGTGTTTCGTCTTCTCGGACAGGGGCGAACCACGAATGAAATCGCCACGCTGCTGCGATTGAGCCGCAAGACGGTCGAGACTCATCGTCTCCACATTCGGGACAAGTTGAGCCTGACGGACGGCAACAAGTTGATCCAGGCAGCGACGCATTTTGTCATGGACGAAAGCCGGTTTGATCAATTCGAGGATGGTCGGTCTGAAACCATCTGAAGAACCATCAAATGACGGATGGATCGAAAATGAAACGGACTGGCCTTGGGGGGCCAGTCCGTTTGTTTTTTGAATGATGCCGCAATGTCCCGATGATGAAGCGAACGCCGACTGTCAGTCGAGAAACGTGGGGGAATTGTCGGTTGAAATGTGCCTGGAACAGCCGGTCGATGGCTGGCCCGTGTCTGCTTGCGGAAGCGGACGCAACACGCCCGCCGGTTCGGCGAACGGGGCCCGGCCCGAGGATTGGCGGACTCGACCGCAACAATCGGGTCGAGCCGACGTTCCATGGTCAATCCCCGGGGCGTTGATGCAACTCACCTTCCGCCTGCAGCCAGAAACAGACGCCATCGCCCGGAGGGTGGCCCGCCTGCTCCCAGAGTGAGAACGCCCGTGTGCGAATCGCATCGACCGGAATGGTGGCCGAGCGGGGTTGATGATCGTGGGATTTCGCGATCGCGGTGTGGGCCAAGGGGGTCGCCCGGGCCACCGACTGCTGCGGTCGGGCGAGATTGGGGGACTGTTTTGTGGGGTGAGCGGGCTTGTGTGTCATGGTTCGAAGTTCCAAAAAGGGGGGCGACAGGAAAGACGCGCGGGGCGTGACTCAACGGATCTGCGATCGGGCTGGTTCAGAGCGATTCGTCGGCTGGCTCACGGATGTGGGGTTCCTCGGGCACGGTTGTCAGCGTGGCCTCGGTCAGCAGCAGAACACCGGCGACGGAGACCGCGTTCTCCACGGCGAGACGCACCACCTTGGCCGGGTCGATGATCCCGGCTTCCAGGAGGTCGACAAACGTGTTGCGTGCGGCATCGAAGCCAAAGGCCCCGGTCCCCTTTCTCATCTCCGCCACCACAACCCCACCATCGGCACCCGAGTTCTCGGCAATGGTGCGTGTTGGCATTTCCAGGGCCTTCTGCAGAATGCGCAGTCCAGTTCGGGCATCACCCTCACATTCCGGTTCCTGCCGGGCGAGCGAGTCGATGGCCCGCAGGAGACAGAGTCCGGCCCCGGGCACCACTCCTTCGGCCAGGGCTGCCTGGGTCGCGTTGATGGCATCATCGACCGCTTCTTTGCGGCTCTTCAATTCCACCTCGGAAGGGGCCCCAACGCGGATCACGGCCACACCTCCCGACAGCCTGGCGAGGCGTTCCCGGAGTTTTTCGCGGTCGTACTCCGATTGTGTGTCTGACAATTGCTTCCGGAGCTCTGTGCAGCGGGTGTCGACGGCGGCTTTGCCACCATGTCCGCCGATCAAGGTCGTTGTCTCGCGATCGATCACCACGCTGTCGGCCTGTCCCAGTTCCGAGAGGGTCAGGTTCTCCAGGGACATTCCCAATTCATCGGAGACGAGTCGTCCCCCGGTGAGAATCGCGAGGTCTTCCATCAATGCCCGTCGACGATCCCCGTATCCCGGGGCCCGGATGGCAGCCACGGAAAGGACCCCCCGGATCTTGTTGACGACCAGGGTGGCCAACGCCTCTCCCTCGACATCCTCGGCAATCACCAGGAGCGGACGTGCCGCCTGCGAGAGTTGCTCCAGGAGTCCGACCAGTTCCTTCAGGGTCGTCAGCTTGCGTGTCGTCAGCAGGATGGCGGGATTCGTCAGCTTGACCTGCAGTGTCTCGGGATCGGTGATGAAGTAGGGAGACAGATAGCCGCGATCGAGTTGCATCCCTTCGACGAACGCCAGGGTCGTCTCGATCCCCTGGGCTTCCTCGACCGTCACCACGCCATCGGCACCGACTCGCTCGATCGCCTCAGCGACCAGTTGGCCCAGGCGGGCATCATTGTGTGCGGAGACTGTGGCAACCTGGATGCGGCGGGCCTGGGTTGTCACGGGTTGGGCGAGTGAGTGGATCGTCTTCACGACCGACTCCAATCC
>Ga0315902_10011783_pt1 | contig 11450 bp, 3 predicted proteins | sample LakEriMetagenome_9_FD_203523 | JGI IMG/M metagenome (GOLD analysis project Ga0315902, IMG submission 203523) | Freshwater fungal communities from buoy surface, Lake Erie, Ohio, United States - Buoy 12 MA117 | ecosystem: Environmental > Aquatic > Freshwater > Lake > Lake biofilm | place: USA... | reverse complement strand
TATCTCCCGGAACTAGAATACTTTAGAGATACCATTTTTCTTTTCAAGTTCTTGGCCAATGCTGAAAATGATTCATTTCCCGAAATAAAGACATGGATAAACACAGATGTCAGATTGAAATGGTCTTTCAAGGGTTCTTTCCAAGTCCTTGGTTTTGGAGGGAAGAAAGTCTTCTGCTACTCGGAACTTCCAGAAGAAACGGAGGAAATGAAAGGAAAAGGTATTGCTAAAGAAGAGCGAGGTTTCTTTGGACTGTTTGGCAGCAAGCTCAAGACAATCAGTGGTGCGGATCCTAGTGCATTGGTAGGTAAAGCAATAACTTGTGAAGAAGACATTCTTCACATTCGAACGCTTCCTGACTTTGATGGTAAGCTTTCCCAAAGAGATTGTGAACTCATGCTCACATATCTCACTGCTCCTTACATCAGAATTCCCTTGTTACTCAACTTTTTCAGTGAAGGTGATCATTTTCAGTCTCTTGGAGCTCGAGAGATTCAAGAGATTCTCGAGAGTGCTGTGTTTGAACCAGGTATCTTCAGACCCGACGAATCAATTCAAGCTATCGAGCTTCCTTCCACGGTTCCCTCCAAATCCAGGGATCATCTTTCAACTTCTTGTGGTCTCCTATTCAATGAACTTCTGCGATCTTCAACTGGGATCCTGGGTTGCATGACGGAATTGCTGAACCTTATTCTTGATCAAGACACTGGAAGATACACCAAAGGTACTGCTCCTACAATTCTTTACGTCATTCGTTTGGTTTGTAGAGTGGAAGGATTTCTGCTGTACTTCATCAAGCATTATGACGATCCTCAAGTTCGCGGTCTTCAATGTGATGAAGCAATGGCTATTGCACTTGCCAAAAAGAGGTACGAGCTAAGGAAAGCACTTAACACTCATGTTTTCTTTCTGCTTGACAATTGGCTAGAATACTCAGTCAAAAAGGATAGGATTTCTGAGGCCTGTGAAATCCAGGCACACATTGCCTTTCTTTTTGCCAATCTTCCCTATGAAGAGTACACGCAGCAAGTTGTCATTTCTTTAATCACTGCCTTTCTTTATCTGACTGCTCAGCATGATTTCAATCTCGTCACTGAGAAGAATGAACGGATCAGAAGATCTGCATTAACGTCTGGAAAGGCTAAAGTCAGCGAAAATCCTCTTGGCATTTCTGATCTGGAAATTTTCGAACTGCTTCAGTCTCAACGAATGAATATTCTTCAGTGGCTCGAAGAACATCCTGACAAAACTAGTGATCTAATGGAGAATGTAATTGCTGTTGTAACTTTGAACAGTGGTGGTTTCGGTTTAGCTTCGGGAAGCTCACTCGTTGCCAAGAAGCGCTTTTGGAGGTACATGGATGGACACAATTGCATTGGTCGTTATGTTCCAGATCAAGATAATCGTAGCATGGATGATCAAAAGAAAATGGAATCTCTTAGACACAAGATGAGACCAGAAGAGGATACTGAAGTAGAAATCAACCTACAGCTGGGAAATCTCACGCTGAATTCCAACATTTTGAAGCCGTTAAGCAATACGATTGCTGAGATGGCAGATTTCAAGTCTGTGTTTGGTATGGAGGATCATCACTTCAGGAAGAACTCTGCACGACAAATCCAGAGTGCAGATGTGAAGCTTTGCTCAAATCGAAGATGGTTGAGATTGGTTGGAAGAAGACATGATGTCCTGATTTGGAATCCTGATCTTCGAAGCGCTCCAGTTGACTTCCCTCGTCCTTTCAATCCAACTTCAGCATCTCGACGAGAGCGATGGATAGCAGAAGCTCTAATTCCAGTTCTGAACGGGAGTAGTGTTCTTCACGGGGCGAATTTGTTCTTACCTTTGAAGAAACAACAGCAAGACAAGATTCCGTTTGCAAGGATTATGGCTGTGTTTCAGAGAGACTCTTATCCAGGATTCAGTTTCTCTGGTGATAACAAAGCTCCAAATGAACTGAAGGAAATCGTTGTCTATTCAAAGAATGGCGTCGTGCATGTCTTCAATTTAGTCGAATATGGTCGAAGATTTTATCGATGTTTGTCCTATACAACAGACTCGTCTTGGTGTTTACATGATTGTGAACTAATCAAGGATGCAGTTCCTGAAGAAGATGACAAAGTCCCTCCTGCAAGTGATTATGGATTCATTGCTACAGATTTGTCCAGTGATATTCGATTTCAACCTCGATCTACTCTTATCATCTCTAGAAATCTTGGAACTACAGCACAAGATGAACAAATGTTCCTTCCAACCCGATTTCTGATGGGAATTTTGCCGGACTGTCTGATCAATTCGTACAACTTTTGGCAAAACGTTGACGATTCCTTAACGGGCTATCCAAAACCTTCAGAACAGAAAGATTCCCAACGAGACTTTTATCTCAGAATCGAATTCTTGGACCTTGCAGATCCTTCTCCAGAAGGAGATGAAGAGAAAGATGATGAAGAAGAAGCAAAGACTCCAACACAAGCTCTTGTACCCGGTGCTGCTTGTGGTGATTCCAATCTCTCCAGCGCGTCTAGAAAGAGTGCAGTTAGGATATCTAGAATTCCTCTTGACGAGAAGTCTGCAGACCCTGTGCTCTATCTTCTCAATCTAATTGGAGCTCCGAAGGGAAGCCTTCTTGCTGATGTCGGGGACTATTTCTCTCGGGTTGAGGACCTTGCTCACATCCTTGTGTGGACCAGAGATAACGTGTACTATCCTTGGGACCAATGCTCTATCCATCTTATTGAGCTTCCTCGACTTGGTTTGAATTTTGCTGCAAAGGAAGTGAATGGAAAACTCAGGCTGTTTAGCTCCGATCAAAGCGGCATGTTTATTTCCAATTGGGAAAACAAGTCTTTACCACTGAAACGCTTATTGTATGGTCTTCCTCATGCTCTTCTTCTGGAGAGTACAGACGGTGCTCATGGAATTCTGCTTCCGGCTCATCTCCCTTTGGCTAGATTCGCCTGGTTGAAATCAGAAGGAAAGCTTGATCCTAGTCGACAAATCCTTAAGTTTGATCGTAAGAACTTGGAATGGAGAAATAATCTTGGAATCAAGTACTATTACTTTCCTGTGCATATATCCAATGTTTTTATGTTTTCTCAGTCTCTTGCCTCTGTACTTTATGTACTTTTCTTGGGCTTCCATTGCAGAGACTACGCGCGAGTCTTTCGCTTAGCTGATGCTTGTGCATCTGATATCGAACTTTCTCCTGAGGAAAGTCAAATCTTTGATCGACTTGCTCTTGTAAAGGATGATTCTCATCCTGATGCGCATGCTTGTCGATTGAAACTGCTCTTGATGACGTCTCATGCAATTAACTCGCAGCAGATCTGGAATCTTGAAGAAGAATTCAACGAATATCTCAGGAAGAGGCCCTATGTTTCTGCTCACTGTCGTTTTACCGTCAATGAAGAACATGAGCTGCTGAGTTTGTGCAAGATATCAACGTCAGCGATCGAGAATCGTAGAATCATGGTTGTTTCGATGATGAGTGGCAAGACTTCCATGAGATGTCTCCCACAAGTCCCAATTAGGCCAGTGATCTCCAATGAGTTTGACTCTATCATTGACAAGACATGTATTGATATCGATGACGAGAAGAAAGAGAAGGAATTGAAACAAGCAAGTAAGACTGCATATTCAAGACCAGAAGAAGTCTCTGGAGTTCAACTTTTGAGTCAGTTGAATACTTGGATGAAGCATGGGATGGGTCTGAAAGGAGGACGAGATGACCTTGGCTTCTTATTCATTTATGAATTGCTTACAGGCACTCTGGACATCAAACTGTGCAGCCGTGACAAATCTTTTAATCTGGGCTGTCTGATGGCTCGTCTTCTATCTCCTGATGACTACCTGAAGATAGGACTGAGCATGTCTGTGCTGCGAGCTCTAATGAACAATCCTGACATCGCCATGAAACCTACGATTCCAAAGCTTCTTGACGTCAAGAAAAAAGGTGGTTTGGGAATCAAAGGGCTGGGTGCTCTGTTTGCAAGTTCAGACGCATCATATCTCAAACTCATGAAAGACCTTCGTCCTTGGCTTCGTGGATTTAGTGCTGGAATCGTCTTCCCCAAATCTTCGGTTACGGTGCTTACTCCATTGGCAGCTCAAGATGTCTCGTTGCCAAGCATCGACAATCTGTCGCGTCCATGGATTTGTCCTAGAATTCTTTCCCTTTCATGCAGTGCAAGAATCTTGAAAAGCGTATCTTCCGACTCTTCAATTGACGCTGCATTGCAGCTTTCCGAAGAAGACATACTGGCATTCTCAACTATCCCGACAATTCCTCTCAAACTCAAGGACTTCTTCAAGAATAGAGCGAGAGACAAATCCAAGACAGTCCCATTTCCCATCAATGTCGAGAAGCATCCTCTTTCAAAGCTAGCTCTCTCAAAGAGCACGATTCAAAGGCTGCAGAATGATCACAAGGTCTACATCGATCAACTCGATGTTGCTGAGGAGCTAGAAATTAACGGACTCTCTGTGTCTGAAATAGAAAAAATGGCAGAGACAGGATCTGTATCAAAGGCACTGGACCTGTTGAGTAAGCTTCAAGAGAAGATAACAAGGCAGATGGAGATTGACAATGAATTCATGGAAAATGCATTGGATAAGGTTGTTCAGACCGCAAATGACTTGAAGCTCTCTGATGTTACTGAGAGTCAATTTGCAGAAGATGACCCTTACTTGAAATCTCGCCTTTGCTTCTATTTACAAAGATCTGCAAGACAGGAAACGATGATTTGGTTTGAGTACTTGGTTACAAATCTTCTTTCTTGGGATGCCATTCTGGAACTCGAAAGCTTGAATCCTCACCTTGGGGCAGAGGGCGCTCGAAGAGTCATTGATCTAACCGTTGCAACTCTTCTTAGAGCGAATCGAGTTGGTCATCTCAGAAACTGTCTAGCCCAAGCTAAAGACGTCATGGATTCTATTGAGAAGCTTGCACAGAAAAACTCCAGAATACCGGTCAAAGTGTTGGCTCAAAACATCTACACAAGTGCTTCTGAACTTGTCAAATTACTGACATTTCCTCGCTCCTACATTCAAAAAGGCTCGGTTCCTTCAGTCAATCCGGAAGTCAAACCAGCTGAAGGTTTGGTGTATGATCCTCGCTTCTTGGTCTTCGAATTTGCTCAAAACATAATGCTCCGAAAAGAGCAAATTGAAATGGTTCGTCTTCTCATGAAGAGCTTGGATGATCCTGAACGACAAGGAATGTGTCAGCAGATGATCATGGGAGCTGGGAAGACTACAGTCATTGGCCCACTCCTTTGTCTGATGATCACCGAATCCTATGAGCCAGGAAACGAAGGAGTGACCATGCAGGTGGTTCCAAAAGCCTTACTCGAGTTCTCAAGAGGGGTACTTCGAGAGCGCTTTTCGGCAGTGATTCTCAAACCAGTTTATACTTTTGGTTTTGATCGCTTTCAGAAAGTATCGGATGCACTGCTCAGGAAAATGTCCAATGCTGCAAAGAACCGATCAATTGTCATAAGTCATCCTACTGCAGTCAAAGCTTTCGCTCTCAAGTTTGTTGAACTCTTGAACCTTGTCGAAAGCAGTACAGTTGATAATTCCATTAGCTCTCAAGAAATTGCATCTGCGAAGACTCAGATTAGCAATTGTGCCTTCATCTTCAGGCTGTTCAGAAAAGGCGCTTTAATCATTGACGAAGTTGACTTGGTTATGCATCCTCTTAAATCTGAACTCAACTTCCCTGTGGGGCGGAAAGAACCTGTGGATCTATCTCAAAGTTCAATCGGAGCAGGATTAAGGTGGGAACTTCCCTTTAGGCTCATTGATCCTCTCCTGTTCTTCACTTGTAAGCAAATGGCTACTCCTGTAGAAAGGAGCAAGGAGTCGCAATCACTGGTACGAGACATCTCTAAAGTTATTGATTCTGGAATCGAGAAGAAAGGGTTTCAATCTACGCCTCATTTGATCTTACTGGATCCAGAATTTTATCACAATAGTATTAAGCCTCTTCTGGCCCGATGGATCTCCCTGTGGCTTGATTCAATGCCTCATTCTGATATCAGTGAATCCGAGATTCTAGCGTACGTGAAAGATAACAAGAAACCAGTGAGAGCGGATCTCATTGACGATGATTTCTTAAAGCTTGTCAATCTTACTCGTGATTGGCTTGAGTGCTTCTTGCCCTTTGTCTTGGCTAAGATTGATCGGGTCAGCTTCGGATTACTCAATACTGAAGATTTAAGGAGAGCACTTGAACGAGACCCTCGGATGCCCAAATCAAGAAAACTGACAGCCGTTCCCTTTGTAGGCAAAGATGTTCCTTCTCAGTCTTCTGAATTCGCTCATCCAGACGTGGTTATTGGACTCACTATTCTGGCATTCAGATACGAAGGTCTTCGAAAATCAGACTTCAAAGTTCTGTTGAGGACTCTTCAGCAAGAACTATCCAATGAGGTTGGAGTCATTCACAAGCGACCGTCGAGCAAACGATATCAACTTTGGGTGACTCAAGCTGGAGGTCGAGTCAAAGGTTCCACTCGTATCCAAAGAATCCCAGCAGAAGAATCAGAAATCAACAAGGAAGAGCCGATTCAGAAGTACAAGGAAGGTCTGATAGAAGTCTGACCTCTTCACTTGGTCGATTTGAGTGATGACGAGCAATTTGATGTGATCTACGACCTATTGTTCAAAGTTCCTCAAATGAGCTACTACTATCTCACATCATTTGTCTTTCCTGTGATCATGCGAACACAAGGCTTGAAACTCTCAGCCTCAGGTCAAGCATTGGGAGGGAAAATGATGTTTGACCGAAGGATCGGTTTCTCTGGGACTCCCAGTGAGCTCATTCCTCTAGAATTCAAGGGTTGTAACTACGAGAAAGGATCAGATGGGAAAATTCTAAACTTCTTGACATCAACTGAAATTGTGACCCTCTGGGATCTCAAGTATGTCGACTCATGGAGTGTAGAAAACTTATTGAAGTCCATCGCTTCATGTAATCCACCATTCCATGCCTTGATTGATACGGGAGCCCTTGTCACAGGATTGACGAATTACGAAGTTGCTGCTTTCTTGCTTCGAAACGGCCTTGAAGGTATGGATGGAGTCGTGTTTCTTGACGACGAGGATCGAAAGATGATTCTTCTTCGAGACGGTTTCATTGTTATGCCTCTTGAAAGATGTGGTGTTCCTCGAGAGAAGCGCTTTTCTTTCTATGACCAAATTCATACCACTGGCATGGATATCAAGCAGCCTCTTGTCTGCAAAGCCCTTCTAACTTTGGGCAAAGATATGACATTCAGAGACTATGCTCAGGGAGCTTGGAGAATGAGAGGCATTGGAAAAGGTCAAGTAATTCAACTTTGTGTAATTCCAGAAGTTCGAAAACTGATTGCCAAAAACATTGCTATATGCGGGCGTAAATCTGTGTTTGAAGCAGATGCGAGCAATGATCAACCGAGTGCTTTGAAAGAGGTATGCGAATGGCTTGTTATCAATGGCATGAAGTCCGAAAGGACCCAGTTCAACATGCTTGGCGAACAGAACATGACAAATCTTTGGAGAAAACAAGCTTTCAATATGCTCTGCTCTGGATATCGTCATGTTGGGATGGAAAAGAAAATGGAAGAGTTTCCATCACTTGAACATGCCATCGACTTGTTCAGAGAACGAATTGACTATTCCATAGCCAACATTGTTCCCAAGGCACAGAATCTTCCAGAGAAGTTGGACAAGCTTTTGAATACCTACGAAGGTTTCTTGGATGACGCGGACTGGGCTATTGCAGAATACATTCAGAAGGTTGTTCGTGGGTCAGCCGAAATGAATAGTCTATTCTCTGGTCCAGAAGCAGACGAAGATGAATCGAGACGAGCTTTTGAAAGCGAGAATCTTCAAGAGAACGAAGAAGAAGCCGAGGACGAACAAGAACAGGAACAAGGTACGTATTAGTGTTGATTATTGTTGATTCTCATTCTACAGAACAAGAAGTTGAAGTTGAGCAAGAAGTTGAAAAGCAAGAACAAGACGAAGAGTTTGTCAAGAAAAAGTACAGCACCAAGGAACAGCCTACATTTATCTGGGACTTGGTACAGCTCCAGGAGAAAAAGCCCGTTGAACAAAAGGGAAACTACTTTCCCTTTTACCCTCAAAGTGACTTCAAGATCTTCAATGAGAAGTTGAATGGCTCTGGAGAGCCTCTCAAGTTTCCTCATTACATGATGGTATCGCAAAACTATTTTACCTTAAGTCTGGCTGGACTTGCCCATCGAAGGCTGAAGAATGTCATTGTCGTCTTGGAATGGGTTCCTGATTCTTCTTCCATCAATATCGAGCCTCCTGTTTCCAGGACCATTGGGTCTAACGGAGACATCATCACTCCAGCTCAAGGAGAACGAATCAATCGGGCATTCAATTTCTTTGACCGAGATAAGACAGGTTCCTTGGCAGAAGATGAATTTGCAGCAATCTTGCAGGCGATTGATGTTGAACATCCTGAGAATGTTTCAAAAGAACTAGGAATCCATGTTGAGTTTCCTCTTGCTCTCAGAGAATTCCGAACTATCATTTCCAAACAAGAGTTTCACTTCGTTGAACGGGGAAGATACTTTGTTATTCTTTCTCTTGAAGAAGCTGAGAGTCTTCGAGGCGTGATTCATTCTCGCTCTGGCACTGAAATCTTCCCAGGAGTCTCTATTGCCCTCAGACTCGGATCAAAGGTTCTAGATCATTCCGTAGGATTCAAGAGGTCGCCTGAGTATCAAGAGTATTCTGCAGCTCAGTTGTGTCGGTTCTTTAACTCTGATATCCAGTATCGTGACAGAGAGCTGAGTGTTATCCTCAGATCTATCCAAGACAATCCCAGAGAAAAACGAAAACTATTCTTTGACGAGGTTCGATCTTGTCGCCGTCGGGTCCAAAGAGATTCTGATTTCTTACAATTGGCCACGGTCTTTCGCATGGAGGATGAGTTTGCGTTGTTTGAATTCAGAGCAATCATTTCTTGCATCAGATTTCTACTCAAGAAACGAGGCCTTGGAGCTTACGACGCCTTCAGAGCATTTGATATTCTCAGAGATGGTTTGATTTACTGCTCTGAGTTGTATGGAGGATTGACTTGGCTGGGACTGGACCTAGTGGAGTCTGATGTTTATTCTGTGATGAAATACGTTGACGCTACTGGGGAAGGGCGCATTCGATATACTGATTTCTTGGCAGCTTTTGGAGATGCAGACAATGATGATGGATCAGGGTTCTTGGAGTCTGCCTCAACTGTCTACGGCACTGGCGATGTCAGTTCCTTCAGTCGTCCAACAATTCAAGTTCGAATGATTCCAGAGCTGTATGAGATGAAATTAGCATCTGACAAGGACGTCGTCAAAGAAATCGCTTCAGATGTACTTGAACGTTTGAAAGTCAAGACGAAACCTGTCAAGTACTTCAAGTTTGTGTGGAGCACAGAAGGAACCAAGGCTCGTAAGCCCGTTTCCATTTGGGCAAACGACATTGAGACCTATAACAAGAAACAACGACTACGAAGGAATAAGACACAAGTAAGCATTGGTGACTATGCGATCGATAGACTTGGAAGACGACTCAACCGACTGAAGTCTCCTAGCGAGCTACAAGGAATGACTATTCAGATTACCGATCGGAACATCAATATGCTGTTCAAATCTGAGAATCTCACAGAATCTCATTTGAATCATTTGCTTCCTCATCCCCAAAGATTCAAGAGAGTATGGTCAAAAATGGGAGGAAAGACACCTCTTGTGATTTGGAGAGCTGTTCCTCCTGATGGATTTGTGACTCTAGGAATGGTTGCTACGAACTCTGAAGATACTCCTTCTCTCACCTGTATTCGCTGTGTTCCTCTGGCTTGGGTGAAGCAAGTGACTGAGCCTCCTACACTTCTCTGGGATGATGCAGGAACAGGAGGCAAGCGTGGGAGTTTCTGGAAAGTCAATTCTATGGGTTCTCTCTGGGTCGTTGAAGACCTTGAGCCTCCAGACGGACCATTTTATGATCTATTGGCAACAAAACTGTATGCTGGAGAACACTATAGCAAATCTTCTCATGATGCTTTGTTTGGTCAAAGTGATACTGTTGGTAAACTCAGAGCCATGTCTTCTGTTGCTTCAGGAGGAGATTCTTCTGATGAAGACGCTGAGGACAAGTTTGACTCACAAGGGGATCCGAGTTCGCCTAAACGCTCGACCATTGACAGACCATCAATTTCAGTCGACAGTCGTGCCTCGTCTCCTGTTGTTGTGAGTGGATTACTTTCTCCCAAGCTCCTTCCTGGATGGAAAGAGACACAAGATCCCGAAACTGGAGAAACTTATTACTACAACGAGAGCACTGGAGAATCTAGTTGGGAGCCTCCAACCGCTCCTGATCCTCCAAAGAAGCCTGATGCCACGACTGCTCCTGCAACTCGAGGATTCTCATTGTCCATTTCCAGATTATCAGACTCTCAAACTAGCAAAACTGCAGTCGTCTCTACAGGGAAATCCACTGCAGCTTCAACGAAGCCCGACAGCACCAAACTCTCAGTTCCTGTACCAAGTCAGCTTCCTTCAGGTTGGTCCGAGGCTGTAGACCCAGACTCTGGAGAAACCTACTACTACAACGAACAGACAGGAGTGACCCAATGGGAGCATCCGACAAAGTAAAACCTTAATTCCCAGTGTCCAAGACCTTGTCCAGCACTTCTTGAGCAACAAGAGGACCCTCCTTAACCACTCGTTGCTTGAATGTGCGCAACACAGGCTCCTCTACGTGCCCTCGCTTCCTCTTTTTGCGCTCAGACATGGCTGCAATCTGCTTGGATTGGTTGACTCGGGCTGCATAGAACTTCTGCTCTCTCTTGGATTGCGACATTTCAGTACGAATCTTTTGATCACGAACAGCTTTCTCATAAGCTGAGACCCAGTCAGTCACAATGTCGAGACCGACTCACCAATCTTTTCAGAGATTTGTGTCCAATTGAACCCTTGTAGGAACTTGAGATTCCACAGGTCATCGTGGAACTTGGATCTCTTCTTTCCTCCAATAGGCATGTTGTTGAGTGCTGTGACGGTATCTTTGGCTTGACGCACACTAGCAAACTCCACCCAGCCTTCTTCAAACTTGCGTCTACCATTCCCGTGGAGCTTGCGTCTCTGCTTCGTGACGGATTTGTCTTCTGCAGCAAGATACACTCTCGTGACTTCACCAAAGATACTCAGGTGTTGTTTCAGCTGCTGCACAGTCATGTAGGGAGGTACTCGGGACACATACACCACTCCTCGCACCGGCTCTTCCATCGCGGTGTCCGTGCGGCCCTAACACATGGAGTGGGGTAAAGTAGGCTCGATCAGCACTGAAAACCTACACATCGAACCAGTCGCTGGTAGACGCTTCCTCGTACTGCGAACTTCGCAGAAGTGTCTTTCTGCACTCATGAAGCCTTTGTTTCGCATCATGCTGCT
>Ga0315902_10011782_pt1 | contig 11450 bp, 10 predicted proteins | sample LakEriMetagenome_9_FD_203523 | JGI IMG/M metagenome (GOLD analysis project Ga0315902, IMG submission 203523) | Freshwater fungal communities from buoy surface, Lake Erie, Ohio, United States - Buoy 12 MA117 | ecosystem: Environmental > Aquatic > Freshwater > Lake > Lake biofilm | place: USA... | reverse complement strand
GGTGTAGCCGGTGCCGCCGCCGCGCGGAATGACGGTGAGTCCGAGCTCGATGCAGGCGGCGACCACGGAGCAGACCTCATCTGCGCTGTCGGGGTGGATGACGACAAAGGGGTATTCGACGCGCCAGTCGGTGGCGTCGGTGACGTGTGAGACCCGCGCCAGGCCGTCGAAGCGGATGTTGTCGCGGCGGGTGGCGCGGGCGAGCCGCGCCAGCGCGCGCCGGCGCAGGGCCAGGGTCTGCTCGAAGTCCGCGGCGAAACCGTCAACCGCGTCGCGGGCCGCTGCGAGCAGCCGCGCCACGCGCTGGTCGCCATCATCGCGCCGGGCCTCGATGCCGCCGAGACGGCTGCGCATGCCCTTGACCAGCGCATCGCGACGCCGGCGGTTGGCCAGCAGGTCGTCCTCGATGTAGGGATTGCGCTTGACCACCCACATGTCGCCCAGCACCTCGTAGAGCATTTTCGCCGAGCGCCCGGTACGGCGCTGCGCGCGCAGCTCGTTGAGCAGGTCCCACTGCGCGGCGCCGAGCAGCCGGATCACGATCTCGCGGTCGGAGAATGAGGTGTAGTTGTAGGGGATTTCGCGCAGGCGGGACATTGAAAACCGTGATGGATACGAGCGGTGACGGGGGCGAGCGGTGACGGGGGCGAACCGTGAAGGCGGCAGACAGCGATGGGTGCGAGTGATGGGTGCCGAGTAATCGGTGCCGAGTGCAGGATGCAGGGTGCGGATCGAAACTGCACCGGGTCAGGGATCAAGGCATGGTCTAGTGTAGCGGATGGGGCTAGAGCGCGGTGGTGGCCGCGGCAATGACCCCATAGCGCAGGCATTTGCCGGTAGCGATGAACAGGGCGGACCACCAGGGATCGAGTCGCAGCCAGCCGGCGGCCACGCACAGCGGATCGCCGATCAGCGGCACCCACGACAGCAGCAGGGCCGGGCTGCCCCAGCGGCGGATCAGGTCGAGTCCCTTCAGATCCTGTTTTTGCGGGATCAGCCGGCCGATCAGGTAGGAACTGAGCCCGCCCAGGGTATTGCCGAGGGTGGCCACGCCGAGCGCGGGCCACAGCAGGTCCGGCTGCAGCTTGAGCACCCCGAATAGCGCCGCCTCGGAGCCGCCGGGCAGCAGCGTGGCAGCGAGGAAGCTGGCCGCGAACAGGGCACCTAGGGTCAGTGGGGGATCCAAGCGGATGGGGGCGGCCGGGCCGGATGATTTGAACTGGAGGCGGTGCTTGATTACACTCCCCGATTCCTTTGACCGGGTGCGCCGCGAGTGTGCGGCTGCCCAGCGCCCTGACCGCCTCCTGATTGCCATGAGCACGCTGATTTCCGAAGAATACCGCAAGATGCAGGAAGAACTGCATCGCAATCCCAATTACGGTGTGGCCTCGGTGCAGTATGCCCCGGTGGTGGCCGATATCCTCAAGCAGACCGGCGCGCCTGAACTGCTCGATTACGGCGCGGGCAAGGGCCGTCTCGGGGAGACACTGAAAACGCTGATGCCCAATCCGCCGAAAGTCCGCCATTACGACCCGGCGCGGCCGGAGTGGGCGGCGGCCATCCCCGAACCGGCCCCGTTCGTCTCCTGTATCGACGTGCTCGAGCACATCGAGCCGGAACTGCTCGACAACGTGCTCGATGACCTGAAGCGCGTGACCCACGGCGTGGGCTTTTTCACGGTCCACACCGGCCCCGCGGTGAAGCTGCTGGCCGACGGCCGCAACGCCCACCTGATCCAGCAGCCACCGGCCTGGTGGCTGCCGAAATTCCTCAGCCGCTTCGATCTGGTCGTATTCCAGCGCATGCCCCAGGACTTCTGGGTTGCGGTTGAAGCCCGGCACGGCTGATGCCCGTTTTGACTGATTTTCTGACTGTTTCGTCTGACAACCACAACCAGCAAGGACTGCATCATGAGTTACGTCATTGATTTCCCCGGCGTCGTCACGTTGCCGGTGGTCGAGAGCAGCAAGGCCTTCCCGGTCGGTCGCATCTATTGCGTCGGCCGCAACTACGCCGAGCACGCGCGCGAGATGGGCCATGACCCCGACCGCGAGCCGCCGTTCTTCTTCATGAAGCCGGCCGATGCCATCGTCCACAACGGCGCGACGATTCCCTACCCGCAGATGACCAAGGACGTGCACCACGAAATCGAGATGATCGTCGCCATCGGCAAGGGCGGCGCCAACATCCCGGTCGAGCAGGCGCTCGACCATGTGTTCGGCTACGGCGTCGGCCTCGACATGACCCGCCGCGACCTGCAGGGCGAGGCCAAGAAAATGGGCCGCCCGTGGGAGATGGGCAAGGCCTTCGACAACTCCGCGCCCTGCACCGCGCTCAAGCCGGTGTCCATGGTCGGCCATCCGGCCAAGGGTGCGATCTGGCTCAAGGTCAACGGCGAAGTGAAGCAGAAGGGCGACCTGTCGGAGCTGATCTGGAACGTGCCGGAAACCATCGCCTACCTGTCGCAACTGGTCACGCTGCGCGCGGGCGACATCATCATGTCGGGCACGCCGGCTGGCGTCGGCCCGATCAAGCCCGGCGACAAGCTTGAGGGCCATGTCGATGGCGTGGGTGATCTGACAGTCCACTACGCCAAGTAAACCGGCTCCGCGCAAGACCGGCGACGCGTCGAGGCGCGTCGCCTTTTTTTCGGCCCTGCCGGCCGGCAAGGCCGGGCAAGAGGAGAAGACAATGCAGAAACGCAAGCTGGGGCGCCACGGCCCCGAAGTGCCGGCCCTCGGCCTGGGCTGCATGGGCATGTCGATCAGCTACGGCGTGCCGGACGACGCCGAATCGATTGCCACCATGCACCGCGCGATCGAACTCGGCTGCAACCTGCTGGTGACCTCGGATGCCTACGGCAGCGGGGTCAACGAGGCCCTGGTCGGCCGCGCCATCGCCGGCCGCCGCGACCAGGTGCTGATCGCCACCAAGTTCGGCAATGTCGGCCTCGGCGGGGGGGTGCCCGAGGGGCTCTCCGGCGGGCATCCGGATTACGTAAAGCTCGCCTGCGAGCGCAGCCTGCGCCACCTCGGCATCGACTGCATCGACCTCTACGGCCTGCACCGCGTCGATCCCCAGGTGCCGATCGAGGATACCGTCGGCGCGATGCAGCGCCTGGTCGAGCAGGGCAAGGCGCGCCACCTGGTCCTGTCCGAAGCCGGCGCCCAGACCATCCGCCGCGCCCACGCCGTGCACCCGATCACCGCGGTGGAGACCGAGTATTCGCTGTGGAGCCGCGAGGTCGAGCGCGACATCCTGCCCGCGTGCCGTGAACTGGGCATCGGCTTCATGGCCTATGCGCCGCTCGGCCGCGGCTTTCTCACCGCCACCATCAAGAGCGTGGACGCCCTCATCAACCAGGACCGGCGCCGTGACCACCCCCGGTTCTCGGCCGAAAATATCAATAAAAACAATGGGTTGCTAAATCATCTCGAGGACATTGCAGGCGCCCACCAGGCGACGCCGGCGCAGGTCGCACTGGCCTGGGTGCTCGGTCGCGGTGACGACATCGTGCCCATCCCCGGTACCAAGCGCCGCAGCTACCTGGAACAGAATCTCGCCGCAATCGACCTGCAACTCACCGGGGCTGAGGCGGCGCGCCTGGATCGTGCCTTCGCGCCGGATGTGGCTGCGGGCACGCGCTATCCGGAGAAGCAGCTGAAGGGGCTTGGTTTGTGAGCCGGGTCTGTGTGCTGGCCTGACCTCAAGCTGTCATCAGGGCTGTGGGGCCGGCGTGCAGCATGTCGTTACGTTCGCTGATCCACTCGCCTGAATATTCGCAATTCCGGTAGGCCTCGAAGTAGGGTCCGCCCAGCGTGTAATGAACCAGCGCAGCATCCGGACGTGGCGCGTCATAGCCGACCAGATGATTCCAGCGCGCGGGCAACTCGCCGATCAGCCCGTCATCGCCCAGCCATTTGAACTGGTGCAGTTCCAGGCCGCTGGCGGTGTTCACGTAATCCGGCGTCAGCGCGTTGCAGCGGGCATTGTTGAACAGCATCACGCTAGACCAGTTCTTCTTGTCGTAGCGGGTTTGCGGCTCGTTGAGGAACTTGGTGTCCTCCTTCGGCACGTGCTGGTGCTTCACCACCATCACCGCGTAGCGCTCATCGCGCAGCGCCCACAGCCGGGCGATGTCGTCGAGCATCAGCATGTCGCAGTCCATGAACAGGGACCAGCCGCCGTAGCCTGAAAGGTGGGGCGTCAGGAAACGGGAAAAAGAAAAATCGGTGGATTGCAGCGGATGGCGCTCGCGCCGGAACACGGACTGAAGCTGCGACAGCATCAGCGGGGCGATCGACACCGGAGCACTCGCGCGGCGATGGATGCTGTAGGAGAGGACATTGAAGGCCACTGCTTCGCGGCCATCGAAGCCGATAAAGACCCGCATCTGTCGTGTTTCTCCGCAAATCGATGCCTTGTCCCGGCGCGGCTACGTCCTCAGCGTTTGCCGGCCATGTAGTTTTCGATGATCTGCGGCATATAGGGTGTCATTTCCGGCGGGCCGAAGGCTGCCACGGACTGCTCACCAGTGAACTTCTTCTGCTCCGTGACCTGTTCCGTATACACCAGCATCCGGTGGTGGCGCTGCGCGAACTGCTTGAGCCACTCCAGCGCCCGCGGCGGGATGCGGCGCCCCACCGGTACCGCGACGTCGATCGGGATACCGCCGAAGGTCATTTCCCGCCACAGCACAATGACCTTGGCAGCATCCGGTCGCATCCACTCCGGCAAAGGGCTCCCGGGCAGTATCCACGCGCAGTTGAATGACCGGCAGGGGTCTGCGGGCCTCCGGTCGTAGTCGCTGCAGCCCTGGCCCGTGCTGAATGGGCATTTTTTGCCCGGATGCACGGGCTGTCCGGCAATCTCTATGCGCAGCCAGCCATCGCAACAGGCCGTGCAGGGCTGGCAGCTACGGGGCGGGTCGGGTCGTGCCATGCGCGCAGGGGTTCAAGGTGTTGGCCGCGTGAATGTCTCGTCAGACGTCTTGGGAGGGGCGTTCGAAGGGGCGGATCAAAAAGGGCAAGCGGTTGCAGGATCGGCAGTTTCATGGCCGATGCAGGGTAAGAAAATACGCCACCGCGCAGGGGTTAAGCCAACTGGTGAATTCTACAGACAAGCTGCAGTTAGAAAAGTGGATAGAACAGTTCTAGGCAGGAAATAACTGGCCCCGGGAGGGCGGGGTTTACGGGAAGCGGATCGGGGACGGTATTGGATGGCTTCTTCAATAGACTTCAATAAGTTCTATATTGCGGACTATTTGGGCTTGGCCCGCATAGAATTGATCGAGGGGCAACCCAGAGGTGTTGCGAAAAACCAACATTTAACCGGCTACCCCCGACTTCGGTCCCGTCAAAGATTGTTTGAGACGGGATCGTACGCAATGATGGACACAGTCTATAGAAATATAGGCAAAACAATCATTAAAAAAACCAAGCCCGGGCTTGGCATTACCAGCCCAACGTTGTTCAATCTGATTGGAGAAGCAAATGAAAAAGAAACTGATAGCTGCTGCAGTGGCTGGCATTGCTGCCGTGCCGTTCTCGGCAGTGGCCCAGAGCTCCGTAAGCATCTACGGTAACGTCACCCTCGAGTATGCCGTGACCAGCATCCCCGGTCGTGTCACCGCCGACCAGACCGACGTCCCCGGCGGCTCGGCCCTCGGCTTCCGCGGCGAGGAAAAACTCGGCGGCGGCCTCTCGGCCTGGTTCCAGTGCGAGACCTCGATGGACACCCGCGGTATTGACCAGGTCGGCCTGTGCTCCCGCAACAGCGCGATCGGCTTCCGTGGCGCCTTCGGCAACATCTACCACGGTCGCTGGGACACTCCGTTCAAGCGCGCCCTGAACGTCGGCACCGTCGGCGCTACGGAAACCGGTGCCCTCGGCGCCTCGTTCATGGCCTTCGGCGGCTCGGGCGGTGCGGACGCTAACGGCGCCAACGGTGCGGCTGCTGCAGATCAGACCAGCAACAACCGGGCACGCTGGAAGCGTCGCGAAACCTCGATCACCAACTGGGACTCGCCCAACTTCGGTGGCCTGACCCTGCACGCTGGCGCCACCACCGGCAACGGTGGTATCGACCAGGCCAGCGGCACCACCAACGCCAAGCCGCGTGTGCTCTCCTTCGCGGGTATCTATCGCGCGGGTCCGCTGCAGGCTGCGGTCGGCTACGAGATCCACAAGGGTTTCATCGGCCAGGGTAATCCCTTTGACGGCGGTGAAGACACGGGCCTCGGCCTCGCGGTCTCCTACCAGCTGAACAAACAGATTCGTCTCGGCGCCACCATGCTGGACACCGAATATGAGACTGGCGTCAATGCCACCACCAAGAAGAAGACCTACACCATCGGTACCCAGGTCAGCCTTTCAGGCCCGCACAGCATCGAAGCCCAGTATGCCGTCGCTGGCGATACCAAGGGTAACGGCGGTAACATCCAAGGTACCAGCCGTCAGGGTGTGATCAACAGCGCCCTCGGCGAAACTGGCGGTAACCAGATCTCCCTGTGGTATGTCAACGCGCTGTCCAAGCGCACCACGGCGCGCCTGGGCTACACCCGCATCAACAACGATCTGCGTGCGGGCTATGCGCTGGGCAACAATGCTCAGACCGTTGGCCAGGACCAGAAAGCCTACGGCTTGCACCTGAGCCATCGCTTCTAAGCTGCAGGTTGCTTAGCAGTATTGCATCAGGCCTGCGCAAGCAGGCGTTTAACGGGCACCTTCGGGTGCCCGTTTTTTTATGTGCCCACCGATTGCCGCAAGGCGTCGCGATACAGGGTTTCCAGCGCCCGGGTCAGCGCAGGCGTGTCGAACAGCGGTGCCGTTGTTCGTGCGTCCGCGAGTTGCCGGCCGAGGGTCTGACGCAGCGCCGGGGTGCGGGCGAGTTCAAGGATGCGCGCTTCGTATTCGTGCAGGTCGCTGGTGATCAGCTCCGGCAGGCCCGCCGCGGCGAGGATACTCGCCGACACGCGCGACGCGAAAGTCTCGCCACGCAGCGCCACCAGCGGGCAACCGCACCACAGCGCGTCGCTGGCGGTGGTGTGCGAGGTGTAGGGACAGGTGTCGATCGCGAAGTCGGCGACACGGTAGCGCGCCAGATGTTCAGCCAGCGGCAGCCTGGGCGCGAACACCAGGCGATCTTCGCCGATACCGGCCGCCCTCGCGACCGCGCGCAGGTTGGCGGTGGACCAGCGGTTGTCATCCACCAGCCACAGTACGCTGTCGGGCACCACCTGCAGCACCCGCATCCACACCGCGAATACTTCAGGCCGGATCTTGAAGGTCTGGTTGAAGCAGGCGATCACCACGCCCTGCTGCGGCAAGCCGTAGTCGGCGCGGCTGCGCGGTTCGGCCACGCTGCGCTGGCGATCGATGGGCTGGTAGCAGTGCGGCAGCCGCAGGATCTGCTCGCTGCAGCCGTGGGCTTCGCCTGCGGGAACGATCACCGCATCGGCGATCAGGTAGTCGATGAAGCCGGTGCCGGTGGTGCCGGGATAGCCCAGCCAGGTCATCTGCACCGGACTCGGCCGCCGCGCCATGATGCCGAGGCGGTCGCCGACGGTGTAGCCCTTGAGGTCGACCAGGATGTCGATGCCATCGTCGCGGATGCGGCTCGCGGCTTCATCGTCGCCGATCCAGGCGATGTCGGTGAAGCGGTCGACCGCGGCCACGATGCGCTGTCGCATTGCACCCTCGTCGCGCGGGCCGTAGGAATAGGCGTGGATCTCGAAGCGCTCGCGATCGTGGAGTTCGAGCAGTTCGGTGATGAGGTAGGCGGCCGGATGTTCCTGGAAGTCCGAGGACAGATAGCCGACGCGCAGGCGGCGCTGGCCGTCGAAGGGGATCGCCGGAATGTTCGGGGCTGGCGATGGAAAGCGTCGGGACGCCCAGCGCCGGGTGTAGTCGCCGATCTGCACCGCATCGAGGTCTTCGCACAGCAACGCGAAGGGCGTACCTGCTTCTTCGCCGGCCAGCAGGCGCGGCTTGAGCAGGCTCCAGGCATGGGCCCAGCGCGGCCAGTCGCAAAGGTGGCGGGCGTGTTGGGTGAGCATGCCGAGCAGGGCGGTGCTGCCGGTGGCCTGGTGGCCTGCTTCCAGCAGGTCCACGCCCGCGGCGAGCTCGCCGCGCAGCAGGCACAGTTGCGCGCGCAGGCTCCACGCCCAGACCTGCTGCGGGTCGAGTGTCGCGGCGCGGTCCGCGGCCGACTGCGCGCTGGCGAGATCGCCGGTTTGCAGCAGGCTGTCGGCGAGCGCACTCCAGCCAGCCGCTGCTGCAGGATCGGCAGCGACCAGCTGCCGCAGGTATTGCACGGCTTCGCCGTGGCGACCCTCGGCGCGGGCCACGGCGCCGAGGCCCTCGAGGGCTGCCGGCAACGCAGGCAGCTGCGCGAGGGCGGCTGCGAAATGCCGGCGCGCGGCCGCGGTATCGCCCTCACGCAGGCGCAGGCTACCCAGATTGGCATGGGCATGGGGGTGGCCGGGCATGCGGGCGAGCGCACGGTGGAGCAGTTGCGCCGCCTCGGCAAAGCGTTCTCCGCGCTGGTGGAGGATGGCCCGGTTGACCAGGGCATCGGTGTGATCCGGGTGGCGGGCCAGCACCGCGGCGAAGCGTTCATCGGCGCGCGCATCGTCGCCGGCCTCGAGCGCCAGCACGCCGAGGTTGAACAGGGCGTCGACGTGGCCCGGCTGTTGCTGCAGCACGGTTTCAAAACTGCGCGCGGCTGCGGTGCGGTCCCCGCACGCCGCCTGGGCCTGGCCCAGCGCCAGCCGGAAGGCGGCTTCCGCTGGCATCGCAGCGACCGCGCGCTGCAGCGGCAATAGCGCCTCGGTGGCGCGACCCTGCTGCAGCAGGGTGAGGCCCAGGCGCATCGCTACCGAGGGCGGCGCACCCGGCAGCGCTGTAGCGCGGCGCAATACCGACTCGGCCTCTGCCGCAAGGCCCAGTTGCAGCAGGGCCTGGCCGAGATATTCCAGGGTCATGCCGTCGTCAGGCGCGGCTGCTGTGGCCTGGCGCAGGTCGGCCGCAGCCTCGGCGGTTGCGCCCGTCATCAGGCGCGCGATGCCGCGCAGGCTCAGGGCTTCGGGGTTGCGCGGGGCTTTCGCCAGCACCGCGTCGCAGGCGGCGATGGCCGCCATCGCGGCGCCGCTTTGCAGGTGCCCGCGCGCGGCGCGCAGCTTGTTGTGGAGAAGGGCGGACATGAATTGTGCAGGCGAAAGATACCTGTTTCCGCCTGCGCTGTCTGCGCCGTGGTGGCGTGAATGTTTGGACAGCACCGCACCTTCTACCTAGAATGTCGCCGCAGCTTCCGACCATCCTTCCCATCCGGCAGGCACGCGCGTGGCAGAGCGGCAAGACCCACACAGCAGCAACGAAAACCATCTCGAGCGCGTGATCGGGCTGCTGCACCGCCACGAACTGGTGCAGAACCTGGTGCAGCGCGAGGGCGGCGAGCGCCAGGCGCTGGTCGAGAACCTCGTCCACCGCCAGCACCTCAACGAACTGCAGCAGCTACTCGACCGGCTGCATCCGGCCGACATCGCGAACGTGCTGGAGACGCTGCCGCTCGAGCAGCGCCTGCTGGTCTGGGACCTGGTCAAGGCCGACCGCGATGGCGAAATCCTGCTCGAGGTCTCGGACGCGGTACGCGAGACGCTGATCGCGCACATGGACCGCGACGAACTGGTCGCCGCCACCGGCCAGCTCGATGCCGACGAGATCGCCGACCTTGCGCCCGACCTGCCCGACGAGGTGATCCAGGGGGTCTTCAAGTCACTCTCCACCGAGGAGCGCGAGCAGTTGCGCGCGGCGATGTCCTATGCCGGGGACGCGGTGGGCGCGCTGATGGACTTCGAGATGATCGAGGTGCGCGAGGACGTGACCCTGGAGGTGGTGCTGCGCTACCTGCGCCGGCTCGAGCAGCTACCCGACCACACCGACCAGCTGTTCGTGGTCGATCGCAGTGAAAAACTGCAGGGCCTGCTGCCGGTGAGCCGCCTGCTGGTGACTGATCCCGAGACCCTGGTCGGCGAGGTGATGACACGGGAGTTCGCGAGCTTTCAACCGCAACAGGACGCGCGCGAGGCGGCGGGTGCGTTCGAGCGCTATGACCTGGTCTCGGCGCCGGTGGTCGATGGCGAGGGGCGACTGGTCGGCCGCATGACGGTGAACGCGGTGGTCGATTTCATCCGCGAGGCGAAGGACACCGAAACCCTCGCAGCCGGCGGCCTGGCCGAGGATGAGGACCTGTTCGCCTCGGTGTGGAAAAGCGTACGCAACCGCTGGGCCTGGCTGGCGGTCAACCTGATCACGGCCTTTGTCGCCTCGCGCGTGATCGGCGCCTTCGAGGATTCGATCGCCCAGCTGGTGGCGCTGGCTGCGCTGATGCCGATCATCGCCGGCATCGGCGGCAATTCCGGCAACCAGACCATTACCATGATCGTGCGCGCGCTGGCCCTCGGCCAGATCACCCGCGACAACGCCCGTGCGCTGTTCATGAAGGAGATCGGCGTCTCGGTCCTCAATGGCCTGATCTGGGGCGGCATCGTCGGCCTCTTCGCATTCCTCATCTACCACAGCTGGCAGCTCGGGGTCGTGATGACCGGCGCGATGGCGCTCAACCTGCTGCTGGCCGCGGTGATGGGCGTGCTGATTCCGATGGCGATGCACAAGCTCGGTCGCGATCCGGCCATCGGCTCCAGCGTGATGATCACCGCGATCACCGACAGCGGCGGTTTTTTCATCTTCCTTGGCCTGGCTACCCTGTTTCTGGTCTGAGCCGGGCGCCCCTAATCACAGCCGTCGCGAGTGCCCGGAGCCTTACCGGGGCATGCGCGGTAGCGTCGAGTAACTAATTGATTAAATTGGTTTAATTCTGGACGCGCGGTGGAGGGCTGCAGCGTCTGTGGTGTCACCAGTAGCGGACCCTAGAAGCCCTGCCGGGTGCTGCGCTGAAAGTGTCACTGGGGGTTACCTTGGAGCACAGAAGGACCCGCATTTAGGGCCCGACGCGTATCGCAGCCCGTGACGGGAAGGTGTGCTGAAGGTAGCGGTGCGAACAGCAGGGCTATGGCAGTCAAGCATGCAACGGTTGTCACAAATGCGAAGGCCGGGTTTCCCCGGCCTTCGCATGAACTACCTTACTTCTTCTTGGCTACTTTCTTCTTGGCTACTTTCTTTTTGGCTTTCGCCTTTTTCTTCGCTGCCATGATCGTCTCCTTGAAAGTTAACTTAGGCATCGTTTGAGTGCGGCTTTTGTTCCGCACTACCATCGCACGGTCTTCGAGAACATTTCGCATTTCTGCGCCGCGTTCACCAAAAAATTTCGGTGAAGACCGTGTGCGGTGGCCAATTCTATGCTAGGCCGAAAAAAAAATGCAACACCTTTGTTAAGTTTATTTGTTGCGGCAGTCCTGCTTGTCTGTACGGCACCACATGACGTTGCGATGT
>Ga0315902_10011781_pt1 | contig 11450 bp, 9 predicted proteins | sample LakEriMetagenome_9_FD_203523 | JGI IMG/M metagenome (GOLD analysis project Ga0315902, IMG submission 203523) | Freshwater fungal communities from buoy surface, Lake Erie, Ohio, United States - Buoy 12 MA117 | ecosystem: Environmental > Aquatic > Freshwater > Lake > Lake biofilm | place: USA... | reverse complement strand
CGCGAAGCCGGCCGCCGTGGCTCCGGCCGCACCGCCGGCTCCCGCGGCCGTCGTCGCGAAGCCGGCTCCTGCTCCGGCGGCAGCGCCGATCGCAGCGTCGGCCCCCGAGCCCGAGCCGCGGAGTGGCACGGCGACCGCCGTCGAGCCCGCCGGCCCTGCGGTGCGGCGGCTCGCTCGGGAGCTGGGCGTGGATCTTGGCCGCGTTCGTGGCAGTGGGCCGGGCGGTCGGATCGTGCGGGAAGACGTCGTGGCCGCCGTTCGTCAGGCGAGCGCGGCGGGCCCCTCGCTGCGGCCGCGGGCCGACACGGGCGCGACCGAACGCGACGACTGGGGGCCGATCCGTCGCGAACAGATGTCGCGGATGCGCAAGACGATCGCGGCCAACATGGTTCGCAGCGTGCAGACGATCCCGCATCTCACGAACTTCGACGACGCCGACGTCACCGAGCTCGAACACCTGCGCAAGGCCAGTGCCGCCGAGTATGCCAAGAGCAATCTCAAGCTCACGGCGCTCTCCTTCGTGATCAAGGCGGTGAGTCTGTCGCTGCGGCAGCACCCCAGCGTGAATGCCACGATCGACCCCGAGAAGGGCGAGATCGTCTACAAGGACTACGTCAACGTCGGTCTCGCCGTCGACACGCCTCGCGGCCTCGTGGTGCCGGTGCTGCGCAACTGCGACCAGCTCTCGATCCCACAGATCGCCCAGGCGATCGCCGACACGGCGGAGAAGGCGAAGAACGCGCAGTACGGCCTCGAAGACCTCAAGGGGGGCACGTTCACGATCTCGAATCTCGGGGCCGTGGGCGGCGCCTACTCGACGCCGATCATCAACTGGCCCGAAGTCGCGATCCTGCTCCTCGGCCGGTCGAGGAAGATGCCCATCGTGCACGACGACAAGATCGAGTCGCGGCTGATGATGCCGCTGTCACTCTCGTACGATCACCGGATCATCGACGGCGCGATGGCAGCCCGGTTTCTCAACGAGGTGATCGGCTATCTCGAGAGCCCCGGCCGCTTACTGTTGGCAATGTGATCGAGGTGAACCGAGCGAGATCATGAGCACCACTGAAAACGCCGGCCCGGCCGGTGACGTCGATCTGGCGGGAACCGCCAACCTCGCGTTCCTCGAGGAGTTGTTCGAGAGGTACCAGCAAGACCCGTCGAGCGTCGATCCCGAGTGGCGGGCTTCGTTCGAGGCATTGGCCGCCGAGGAGGGCTTCGTGGCCCTGTCTGGCGGGGGCGAGGCCGCACGCGGCGCCGCACCGCCGGGCCCCGTGCACGCTGGCAACGGCCACTCCAAGACGGCGGCCGCACTCGTGGCGCCCGACGGCATCGCGACGGCGCACGCCGTGGCGATTTCCAACGGCGACGTGAAGCTCCCTGCGGCACCGGCCGGCGAGGCGATGCCGCTGCCGCTGCCGCCCGTGGCGACGGGCACGAAGGGCGAGGAGCGGGTCGCGTTTCTGCAGGATCGCGTCGACCAGCTCGTGCGGGCCTACCGTGTGCGCGGCCACTTGATGGCCGAGATCGATCCGCTCGGCCGGCCGCGGCCGGGGCTGCCCGAGCTCGATCCGCAGTTTTATCACCTCACCGAAGAGGACATGGACCGGGGCTTCTCGACAGACACGATCGAGGGCCCGCAGTCGATGTCACTGCGGCAGATCATCAAGCGGCTGCGCAACACCTACTGCCGCGCGATCGGGGTGCAGTTCATGCACATGGACGACCTGCGCGTGCGGCAGTGGCTGCAGGTGCGGATGGAGGGCTGTGAAAACCGCATCCAGCTCGACCGCCGGCAGCAGCTGCGGATCTACCGGCAGATGACGACGGCCGCCGTGTTCGAGGAGTTCATTCAAAAGCGGTTTCTCGGGGCCAAGAGCTTCTCGCTCGAGGGTTCCGAGAGCCTGATTCCGCTGCTCGAAATGGCGATCGAACGGGCTGCGGGCCAGGAGATCGGCGACGTCGTGCTGGCGATGGCGCACCGTGGCCGGCTGAACGTGCTCGCCAACATCATGGGCAAGAGCCCGCAGCGGATCTTCCGCGAGTTCGCCGACATGGATCCCGAACTGCACGTCGGCCGTGGCGACGTGAAGTATCACCTCGGCCGCAACGTGCACCTCACGCTGTGCTTCAATCCGAGCCACCTGGAGTTCGTGAACCCCGTCGCGATAGGCCGCATGCGGTCGCGGCAGGACAAAAATTCCGACGTTTTGCGGCAGCAGGGGATGGTGATTCTCGTCCACGGAGACGCGGCGTTTGCGGGCGAGGGGATCATCCAGGAAACGCTCAATCTCAGCGAGCTCGATGCCTACCGCACCGGCGGCACGCTGCACGTGATCGTCAACAACCAGATCGGCTTCACGACCGGGCCGCGTGAGTCCCGCAGCTGCACGTACGCCACCGACGTGGCGAAGATGCTGCAGATTCCGATCTTCCACGTGAATGGCGAGGATCCCGAGGCGGTCGCCCAGGTCGTGAATCTGGCGATGGATTTCCGGCGCGAGTTTCAACGCGACGTGGTCATCGACATGTATTGCTTCCGGCGCCGTGGGCACAACGAGGCCGACGAGCCGGCGTTTACACAGCCGGCCCTGTACCGCGTCATCGAGCGGCGGCCGAGCGTGCACGAGAGCTACCTCGAAAAGCTGCTCAAGCTCGGCGACGTGAGCCGTGCCGAGGCCGTGGCGATCGCCGACGAGCACCGGGCGAAGCTGGATGCGGAGCTGTCGGTCGCCAAGAGCGAAGACTACGTCCACAAGAGCGACCTCACCGGCGTGTGGTCGTTTTACGTGGGTGGCCGGGAGCGCGAGGCGGCAGACATCGACACAGGCGTGAAGCACGACGTGCTCGTGCACCTGCTCCGGCGGCTCGTGTCGCTCCCCGAAGGGTTTCAGCCCCATCCGAAGATTCAGAAATTTTTAGAGGGCCGTGAGGCGATGGCCGACGGCAAGCAGCCTCTCGACTGGTCGGCGGCGGAGGCGCTGGCAATGGCGACCCTCGCGACGCAGGGCTTGCGGGTGCGGCTCTCCGGTCAGGACAGCCAGCGGGGCACCTTCAGCCACCGGCATGCCGTGATTCACGACGTGGTCACCGACGACACGTATTGTGCCCTCGAGCATCTCGCCAGCGACCAGGCGCCGGTGGAGATCTACAACAGCCCACTGTCCGAGGCGGGGGTGCTCGGCTTCGAGTATGGCTACAGTCTCGACTGCCCGGACGGGCTCGTGATGTGGGAGGCGCAATTTGGCGACTTCGTGAACGCGGCCCAGGTCGTCATCGACCAGTTCATCGTGAGCGCCGAGGACAAGTGGAACCGGCTTTCCGGCATCGTGATGCTCCTGCCGCATGGCTTCGAGGGGCAGGGGCCCGAGCACTCGAGCGCGAGGCTGGAGCGGTTTTTATCGCTCGCCGCCAAAGATAACATCCAGGTCGTGGCGCCCACCACCCCGGCGCAGATGTTCCACTGCCTGCGGCGGCAGGTGCTCCGTGTGTGGCGGAAGCCGCTCATCGTGATGACGCCCAAGAGCCTGCTGCGAAACCCGGCCTGCATCTCGTCGATCGAGGAGCTCGAGAAGGGCACGTTTCAGCGCGTCATCGCCGACGGCTCGGGCGTGCCGGCCCGCGATGTGCGGCGAATCCTGCTCTGCTCGGGCAAGATCGCCTATGAGCTCGAGAAGCGGCGGCAGGAGCTCGGTCGCCGCGACGTCGCGATCGTGCGCATCGAGCAGATGTATCCGTTGCCGCGCCGCGATCTCGAAGCGGTGCTCGCCGACTACGCGCCGGGCACTCCGGCCGTGTGGGTGCAGGAGGAGCCGGAAAACATGGGGGCGTGGCGGTTTTTCCGCATTCATTTCGGCGACAAACTGCTCGATCGGTTTCCATTCTCCGGTGTCTGCCGGCAGAGCGCGGCGAGCCCGGCCACGGGCTCCAAGAAAAGCCACGACATGGAGCAGAACGAACTGCTCAGCACCGCATTTCACAGCTAACCCAGAAGGCACTGCACGATGGCACTCGAGCTCAAGGTTCCGGAAGTCGGCGAGTCGATCACCGAAGTGATGATCGGCGGATGGAAGAAGCGCGAGGGTGAGGCCGTCGCGACGGACGATCCGATCGTGGAGATCGAGAGCGACAAGGCCACCGTCGAACTTCCCGCGCCGACGCACGGCACGATCACCCGGATTCTCAAGGCCTCGGGGGAGAAGGCCGTCGTGGGGGAAGTGATCGGCTACATGGAGCCCGCGGGCGTAGCGGCTCAGCCGACGCCTGCACCGGCTCAGCCGGTCGTAGACGTGACCCGCAAAGACGGCCGGACCGACATCGGGTCGGTGCAGATGTCGGCTGCGGCTCCCGGGGTGCCCCCGCGGGTGATGCCGGCGGCCGCCCGCGTGCTCGGTGAAGCGGGGGCGGCGGCCAGCGCGGCGACGGGCACCGGCCCGGGTGGTCGGATCACGAAGGCCGATGCCGTGGCGGCGGTGGCGCGTCCCGCCACGCCCGCGAAGGCAGCCCCGCCGGCCGTGAAGCCCGCTGCTGCGGCGCCGGCGATCGCTCCCTCGGCGGCAGGCGCCCGCGAGGAACGCTACGTGCTCATCAGCCCCATCCGCCGCAAGATCGCCGAGCGGCTCGTCGAGGCCCAGCACCAGGCGGCGCTCCTGACAACCTTCAACGAGGTCGACATGTCGGCCGTGATGGCCCTGAGGGCGAAGTTCAAAGACTCCTTCCAGGAGCGCTATGGCGTGAAGCTCGGGTTCATGTCGTTTTTCGTGCGGGCGGCGGTCGAGGCCCTGCGGGCCGTGCCGCAGGTGAACGCCGAGTTTCGTGATCCGCATATCGTGTTTCGCGACTACTGCGATATCGGGATCGCGGTCGGCGGCGGCAAGGGGCTCGTGGTGCCGGTGCTCCGGAATGCCGAGACGCTTTCGTTCGCCCAGGTCGAGCAGGCCATCGGCGACTTCGCCCGGCGGGCGGCCGACAACAAGCTCAAACTCGAAGAATTGCAGGGCGGCACGTTCACGATCTCCAACGGCGGCGTCTATGGCTCGATGATGAGCACGCCGATCATCAATCCGCCCCAGAGCGGTATCCTCGGTCTGCACGCGATCCAAGACCGGCCGATGGCCGTGAACGGGCAGGTGGTGATCCGCCCGATGATGTATCTCGCGCTCACCTACGACCATCGGCTCGTCGACGGCCGCGAGGCCGTGACGTTCCTCAAGCGGGTGAAGGACTCGATTGAGGATCCGACGCGGCTCCTCCTTGAAGTCTGAGCGTGCTTTCGTTTCGGTCCCAGCCCTGCTCCAGAGGTGTTTCATGGCGGCGCATGATCTCGTAGTGATCGGTGGCGGCCCTGGCGGCTATGTGGCGGCGATCCGGGCGGCGCAGCTTGGCATGAAGGTGGCCGTCGTCGAGAAGGAGGAAAAACTCGGCGGCACCTGCCTGCGTGTGGGCTGCATCCCCTCGAAGGCCCTGCTCGAATCGAGCCACAAGTATGAAGAGGCGGGCCACGAGTTCGCCCAGCACGGCATCCATGTCGGCGGCGTGTCATTCGATCTCGCCGCCATGATGAAGCGGAAAGACGACGTCGTCGCGACGCTCGCCAAGGGCATCGAGGCCCTGCTCGCCAAAAACAAGGTGGCTCGGGTGCGTGGCACGGGCCGCCTCGCCGGCCCTGGGCGCGTCGAGGTGACCGCGGGCGACGGCACGCGCACGACGCTCGACGCGGCCCGCGTCATCGTCGCCGTCGGCAGCAAGAGCGTCGTCCTGCCCGGCATCGAGGTCGATGGCCGGCTCATCGGCACGAGCACGGAGGCGCTCGCCTTCGACGTGGTGCCTGGGCATCTCGTCGTGATCGGCGGGGGCTACATCGGGCTCGAACTCGGCAGTGTGTGGCGGCGGCTGGGGTCGAAGGTCACGGTGCTCGAGTATTCCGATCGTATCCTCACCGGGCTCGACGGAGACATCGCCGCCGAAGCCTTGCCGCTGTTTCGCAAGCAGGGGCTCGACATCAGGCTCGCAGCGAAGGTGAAGAGCGCACGCGTTGTCGGCCACAGGTGTGTCGTCGAATGCGAGGGCCAGGAGCCGATCGAGTGTGATCGGGTGCTGGCGGCCACGGGCCGACGGCCTGCGACCGACGACCTGGGGCTCGATACCGTCGGGATCGCGCTCGACAAGCGTGGCTGCATCCCCGTGGACGGGCAGTTTCGCACCTCCGCGGCCGGCGTGTATGCGATTGGCGACTGCATCCCGGGGCCGATGCTCGCTCACAAGGCCGAGGAGGACGGCGTGGCCTGCGTCGAGGCGATGCAGAGCGGGTGGGCCCACGTCGACTACGATCTCGTGCCAGCCGTCGTGTTCACGCATCCCGAGATCGCCGCCGTCGGCAAGACGGAGGAACAGCTCACTGCTGCGGGCGTGGCGTTCAAGAAGGGTGTGTTCCCGTTCCGGGCCAACGGGCGGGCCCGCACGATCAACGACACCGTCGGCAAGGTGAAGGTGCTCGCCGACGCGGCGACCGACCGTGTGCTGGGCGTGCACATCATCGGCCCGGCGGCGGGCGATCTGATCGGCGAAGCGGCCGCCGCTTTGAATTTCGGTGCGACCGCCGAAGACATCGCCCGCGTCTGCCACGCCCACCCGACCCTGCCTGAGGCCCTCAAAGAAGCGGCGCTGGCAGTCCACGGCCAGGCCATCCACGCATAGCATCGCCTACCAGCGGTAGCCGAAGCCTGCGTCTGAGAAGAAGTTGGCGGCGTCGTTGCCGAGGCCCCAGCCGACGCGCAGGCCCACCTCGAGCGACTTCGTCAGCATGTAGTGCGTGCCGGGGCTGAAGAAGGGTCGATTCGTGTCGACGGCCAGGCCCTGGGTGAACGTGCCGAAGTATTCCGCGTGCACCTCCCAGCGGTGGGTGACCGGCATGCGGAGGACGACGGAAGGCCCCCAGCGGCTAAACCAATTCGTCTCGGCTTCGGCGTAGGAGTAGCGCATGGCGGCATCCAGCCGCCATGGTTCCGCGGACGGAAAGGCCAGGGTCTCGGGGAGATCCCAGCCGAAGACATACGTGGCGACGGGCACCGTGCCGAACAATTCGCCGAAGGTCGGTGTGGTCGCCTCCATGATGAAGCAGCTCTCGGGCAGCAGGCCCTGCTGCTCCGTGACCGCGAGCTTGAAGCCGTAGAGGATGCTCGACTCGTAGAGCGTGCTGCCATCCATCGGCAGTTCGCCGATCTCTACGTTCGTGACGACATTGCCCTGCGTCCCGACCGAATAGTTGACGCCGATCCGCCACTCGAAGCGCTCCGAGGCGCCGATCCGCCAGAGAAGCTCCGGATAGCTGTTGGTCGGCAGCCCGGTCTGGTTGTCGATGAACACATACGACCCCTCCGTGAGCACCGTTCCGGCGGGGATGCACGCAGCCGCCGGCGTGAAGGCGTCGCGGTCGGTGTGCAGGTCTGGGTACCGGTCGGCAGGCAGCGCGGCGCCGAACGGCAAGAGGCCGATCAACAGACTGGCGGCAAGCCTCCGCATGCTGGCCAAACGAGGGCACGGGGAGAACCACGGCATGGGCATGCCATCCGGCGAAGGAAGACGTCATCCTTCGATGTCGGCGGCCCGAGCCCGGAAGCAGGCAGTTTTCACTGCGGCCGGCAAAGAACGCTCAGTCGCCGTCGTCTTCCGAGGCTTCCAGGATCGCCACGCCGAACCCCTCGAGTTCCTCGAGGTCGTCCGACTCCTCGTCGCTGGTACGCACGTAGGCGAGCAGTGAGTTCTTCTCGCTCTCCGAGATTTCGGCGTGCAGAAAACTATCGATGATCTCGAGCGCCGGCGGTGCGGCGACCACGCCAGCCCCCAAGCCCCGTCGGCGGACATACAGATCACAGAGTGCCAGCAGTTCTTCTCGGTTCACGGCCCGGCCTCCCAGAACAGGCGTCGACATGTGCCGCCGCGGAATCATGCGCCCGCAGCCCGGCACGACGCATTCTGTACGACGCGTGTGAGGAAACGGTTCAATCGCCCGGTCCAACCGAGAAATCGGCTCGTTTCGCCGTCCGCATGGCCCACCAGGAGGACGTCGCAAAGCCGGGCCAAATCACATGATGGCGGCCACTTTCGTGGACGTACCAGCTCGTACACGGGAGTTGCCAGACGCTGCCGTCGCTTTTCCAGACGCTCCGGTCGAATTTCCGCTGGAGGCGCTCGTTGAAGGCACGCTGCACGTCTTCGCGGACCTCGACCGAGGCAGCGATGGGGAGGGCGTGGTTCGTGCCGTCGGCGCGTGCACCGTCGATCCAATCGAGGCACTGGAGGATATACCGCACCTGGGCCTCGATCATGAACAACACTGAATTATGCCCGAGGGCCGTGTTGGGACCCATCAACAGGAACAGGTTGGGGTAGCCGGCGATGGCGACCCCTCGATAGGCCCTGGGACCGGAACGCCACTCTTCCGCCAACACGCGCCCATCTCGGCCCTCGATGTGGATGCCGGCCGAGATGTCGAACGGCTCAAACCCGTTGGCGGCGATGATCACGTCGAGCGGCCGCTCGCGGCCGTCGGCGGTTACGATCCCACCGGTCCGACTGTTTCCACCCCCGGCCCATGAGTTTTGGTTTTACGGCCAAGCCGATGGCGATCGACTCGGCCCGCCAATACTGCACGATGCGAACGAGATGATTGAGCGGCGGCAGCAAGGCCAAGGCTTGGCGGTACCAGGCGGGAATCACGCGATCATTGCGGGGCAAGACCCAGGGTGGGGACCGCTGAAAGACCGTGAGCGATCCCACGATGGGCGCGATCGCAGGGATCACCTGGACGGCACTCGCCCCCGTGCCGATCACGCCGACGCGGCGCCCGGCGAGATCGACGTCGTGCCTCGACGATGAAGTTTCTTCGCCCCGACTCCACGAGTTTCGTGGCCGCGCAAATTCCGCCAAATCCGGCTCCAAGAATGATGATGTCGACGCATGCCTGGTCGTCAGGCATGGTACCCATTTTGCCAGGATTCCCCAGGCTCGCAGGGCCTTGGTTTTTGAAATTGCACGCCATCGCCGATTGTGGGATTTCTCCATCAGGAAGGGCTGCGACGTGTCCGAAAAATCAGGCAAGGTGGCGCGTCGATGAGCTCACTCTGTTCCGCAATCCCGGTGATCCAGCCCGTGACTTCGGGCCCTCGGCCGAGGGTGTCGGTGATGGTGCCGACGTATCGGCCGGGGGTCATGCTCAGGCACACGCTCGAGTCGGTGCTCGCGCAAGCGGCATCCCATCGCGACATGCAGATCGCCGTGGTGGACGATGGCTCCGATCGGGACGCGCTCGAGCGCCTCATACGCTCGGTCGATCCGCAGGGCCGTGTGGAAATTCACGCCGACGGTCCTCATCTCGGGCTCAGCGGCAATTGGAACAGGGCGATCGGCCTCGCCCGCGGGCATCTCGTGCATCTGCTTCATCAAGACGACTCCATCCTGCCAGGGTTTTACGCACGGATGGAACGGGGGTTTCTCCGGGCGCCGCTGGTCGGGATGGCATTCTGTCCGAGCAAGATCGTCGACGGGCAGGATCGGCTCATCAAGTGCACCTGGCCGCAGCGCTGGCGGGCTGGTGTGATCGCAAACTGGCTGCCTCGAATCGCCATCCGCCAGCGCATCCAGACGCCGGCTGTGGTTGTCGCTCGCACCACCTACGAACTACTCGGCGGCTACCGCAGCGACCTCTGCCACACGCTCGACTGGGAGATGTGGGTGCGGATCGCCGCCCGGATGCCGGTGTGGCATGAACCACGGCCGCTCGCCGTGTATCGGCGACATGCGGCGAGCGAGTCGTCACGCCTGCTCGCGCAGGGCATGGTGTGGCCCGACCTCGTGCATGCCATTCACATCAACGCCGAGTCGTTTGCAGATCAGGAACGGCCAGTGTTCGTCGCCCGGAGCGCCTACTGGTATGCGGGCTCGGCGCTGCGGACGGTGGAAAAGCAGATCCGCTGTGCCGATGCCCAGTCGGCGCGGATGACGCTTGCCCACGCTCGTCGGTTGCTCGACTGCATCGGCGACGTTCGGCTGCGGAGCGGCATCGAAGGGCATGCCGCCGTGCTCGACCGTCGCATCGCGACGCTCGCAGCGGCGTAGCCAGACGTCGGTTGCATTCGTCGGAGCCGGCACCATGGCCCGCGGCCGACTACCTCGTGGTGGTCTCGACGTCGGCACGTGCCTTGCCCGACACCGTCGCTCCGCTCGTCGATCGGTTCATCCCCCGGCCAAACGAGGGCTATGACTTCTGCAGTTGGGGGGCTGGGATCGGGGTGCTCGGCGAGGCTGAAGCGTGCGATGAACTCATCTGTGTGAACGACAGTGTGTATGGGCGCTCGCCGACCTGGGCTCGACACTCGGCAATTCGCGGCTGGCGAATGTCGATTTCGGCGGGATGCGTCTGTCGACCCAGGATCCGGCGGGCGGCGTACAACCCCAGCGAGCTCCACTGGCGGCGGCTGCTCGAGGCAGGCGTGCCGTTTGCAAAGGTCAGCCTCTTCCTGCCGAATCACTATGGGCTCGACCGCAACGTGATTCTGCGCGGGCTCGCAACGCAGACCTCCTACGACGGGCGGCTCATCGAGCGACACCTCCATCGCCTGATCAGCGGGCTGTGTTCACGCAAAGCCTCGGCATCGTGCCTCGCTTTGCTTGGCCGACCCCCCCGTCGGCTCTCGATGGGCGGGCATCGTGCCCGCCAGTTTCCGCAGTACGCCCGGCTGGACTCGAACCAGCGACCCTGGGATTAGAAATCCCATGCTCTATCCACCTGAGCTACGGGCGCGAAAGGGTTTTTTGCGTCTCCGGGGACCTGGGTGAGCGCAAAGGTTAGCGCCGCCGACGGAAAACCGCCCTCAAGCATACCCGGTTCCGGGCGGCCCAGAGGCCCTACCGCATACGGGGCGACATCGACCACTTCCCGCCGACGGCCGCGGCTGTTGGCGGGATGATCGCCGATGTCGTAACGCCGGACGGCGTGGACGAAGGGAGCTCGACGCGTCGATCCTGAGAGCCCGCTCTCGGAAGCATCTCAGCCGCTGAGCGGATAGTTGGAAGACGTGCAGGCGAACCTTGCGGGGGGCATGACGATCGTCAAGCATTCCGTCCACGGGTTGCTTTCTGGAGCCACTCAACGCTGCTTTCCTGAATTTTTGGCACACGGCCAACAGGACCGTTTTTGTGACCTATGGTTTGCCTGCAGTCACTCCGGGCTGTTCAGGAGCGTCACAAAAATGTTTGAAACGATCGCCCTTTGGGTGGTGCTCGTGTTGTTCGCGTTCGGAACGTGGCTGATCGTGGGAGCCGTCTGGGGAATGGCAACCGATTCGAGTGCCCGCCGCAGCCGCCGATGACGGCGATGGGCGTGACGCCCGCCGATCCGCTGGGAGCGAAACCTGCTCAGGTAGGTTCGAGCGCCTCGATCACGGCGGTCA
>Ga0315902_10011780_pt1 | contig 11450 bp, 9 predicted proteins | sample LakEriMetagenome_9_FD_203523 | JGI IMG/M metagenome (GOLD analysis project Ga0315902, IMG submission 203523) | Freshwater fungal communities from buoy surface, Lake Erie, Ohio, United States - Buoy 12 MA117 | ecosystem: Environmental > Aquatic > Freshwater > Lake > Lake biofilm | place: USA... | reverse complement strand
GCCGGCCGGCGGCGGCCGTGGGGGGGCGTTTCGACTTCGGGGGCATGGGCGTTATGATCGGGGCGAGGAACGGACCAACCGGGCTCCGATCCTACACTCCCCCGGGGCCGGCCGCACCCATGCCCAAGTACCTGCTGGCGTACATCCTCGTCGGCCTGCTCATCGCCCTGGGCATCTACGTCGTCGGACGGCCGGACCGGCGTTTCGATCCGGACCGGCCGTAGTCGCGGCACCGTAGACGTGGCCGCCCCGCCGTCAGCAACGGACCTCGTCCGCGCACCCGACCGCCCGACGCAGGAAGTGGGGCCGCGACAGGCCGGCCGCTTCGCCGGTCTTGGCCGGCTGCTCGGCGGCGGGGGGGGCGATCCTGGCGGCGCCGAAGAACTCGGCGATCCGGCCGACCACCGTCCGCTGCTCGGCCTCCGTGAGCTCGGGGAAGATCGGCAGCGCCAGCGTCTCCGCCGCCGCCCGTTCCGTCTCCGGCAGGTCTCCCGTGGCCCAGCCGAGATGCCGGAAGCACTGCTGCATGTGGAGCGGCACCGGATAGTAGATCTCCGTGCCGACGTGATGCGTGGCGAGATGCGCCCGGAGCGCGTCCCGCCGACCGCCGGCCACGCGGATCACGTACTGGTTCCAGACGTGGCGGCCGCGGGACTCGTCGGTCGGCAGCGCGACATGGTCGGCGAGGGCGTACTCGGCGAAGATCCGTCCGTAGCGGGCGGCGTTGGCCTGGCGGTCGGTCGTCCAGCCGTCGAGGAACGGGAGCTTGACCCGGAGGATGGCCGCCTGGAGCGTGTCGAGCCGGCTGTTGATGCCGACCACCTGGTGATAGTAGCGCGGCTCCATGCCGTGCACCCGCAGCAGCCGGAGCGCCTGGGCGAGGTCGTCCCTGGTGGTCGTGAGGAAGCCGCCGTCCCCGGCGCCGCCGAGGTTCTTCGTCGGATAGAAGCTGAAGCAGCCGATGTCGCCGAGGCCGCCCGAGCAGCGGCCGTGCCAGGTCGAGAGGATCGACTGCGCCGCATCCTCGACCAGCGGCAGGCCCGCCTTTGTGGCGATTGGCAGCAGGGCGTCCATGTCGGCCGTCCGACCGAAGAGATGCACCGGGAGGATCGCCTTGGTCCGGCGGCTGATTTTCCGTTCGACGTCGGCCGGTGACACGAGGTAGGTCGTGGGATCGATGTCGGCGAAGATCGGCACCGCCCCCAGCCGGGTGACGGCGCTGGCGGTGGCGAAGAAGGTGTAGCTCGGGAGGATCACCTCGTCGCCCGTTCCCACGCCCAGCGCCATCAGGGCGAGCAGCAGGGCGTCGCTGCCGGACGCGCAGCTGATGGCGTGTGGCACGTCGAGCGCCCGGGCGAGTTCCGACTCCAGCGCCGACACGTCGGGACCGAGCACGAACCGGCCCGACGCGCAGACCTGGTCGAGGGCGTCGCGGATCCGCTCGCGGAGCGCGGCGTGCTGACGCTCCAGGGCCAGCAGGGGAACGGCGGGCAGGAACTCGGGCTCCGTGCCCGGGAGAGCCGCTGCGGGCGTGGGCGTCTGGCGGATCATCGTGCTGCTGTCTCCATCGAGGGCGTTCGGCCCGGTCGGCGCGTCGGCCGCGGGGCGGGTCGTACGGTCTTCGGAATCGTCATCGGAACGCGCCCGGCTGGAGTGGAAACGACGACTTTTCTGCTTCGCCGGTGCCGGGCCGGCCGCCGCCGCGATGCCCGGTCATCGCGGGGAGATAGGTGTTCTCGCTCGTCCGGGTCAAGGGCAGGGAACAGGGGCGAATCGCGGCCGGCGGGAACGCGGCGGCGGGCCGGGCCGCGGTCCCCCGTGTGTCGCCCAGATTCGCTCGTTTGACACCGTTCGGTCCCGAGCCCTAGATTCGTGTCGAATCCGGGTCCCGTCGGGCGCCGGTGCGTCAGCACCAGCCGGGGATCGTGAGGAGAGACGCCTGGTCGGCCGTACGGTTTACCGTCCGGCCGCCGCGAGCGGGATGGGATCCACAGCGATCATCGACCTTGGCCGCATCGCGCAGCGGCTCGACCTGCCGGCGGCCGGCGTCGAGGCGGTCGTGCACCTGCTCGATTCGGGCAACACGATCCCGTTCATCACCCGCTATCGGCGCGACCAGACCGGCGGCCTCGACGAGGAGCAGGTGCGACTGGTCGCGGAGGCCGTGGCCCGCGCCCGGCAGCTCGCCGATCGCAAGCAGACGATCGAGCGGACGATCCACGGGCAGGGGAAGATGACGCCCGCTCTGGCGGCGCGGATCGCTGCCGCCGAGAGCCCCAAGCAGCTCGAGGACCTGTACCTGCCGTTCAAGCCGCAGAAGCTGTCGTTGGCCGAGGTCGCGAAGCAGCGGAAGCTGGAGCCGCTGGCCCGCGAGATCCTCGCCGCCGATCCCGCCGCCGCCGTCGTCGAGCAGCGGGCCGCGGACTTCGTCGATCCCGACGTCGAGGTCGGCTCCGTGGCCGACGTCCTCCTCGGCGTCGGCCACATCATCGCCCACGAGTTCAGCGAACGGGCCGACCTCCGGCAGCGGCTCCGGGAGATCCTCCACCGCCAGTCGCGGCTCAGGAGCCAGCGGATCGAGCCGGCCGGCAAACCGCTCTCCAAGGACGCGAAGCACTTTCGCGACTATTTCGACTACGCCGAGCAGGTGCAGCGGATCCCGCCCCACCGCGTGCTGGCGATCAATCGCGGCGAGCGGGCCAAGCTTCTCAAGGTGCGGATCGAGGGGCCGGCCGAGGAACTGCAGGCGGCGGCCGAGGAACTGGTCGTGCCCGCGAACCACACCCACGCCGAATTCCTGCGCGGCTGCGTTCGCGACGCGCTCGCCAGGCTGGTGCTCCCCAGCCTCGATCGGGAAGTGCGGCGCGAGATGACCGAATTCTGCGAGGCGCACGCCGTCGGGGTGTTCGCCCGCAACCTGCGAAACCTGCTCCTCCAGCCCCCCGTGTCGGGCCGGCGCGTGCTGGCCCTCGATCCCGGCTTCAAGAGCGGCTGCAAGGCGGTGGTGATCGACGAGTGCGGCACGCCCCTGGAGCACGCCGTCCTGCACATCATCGGCCAGCAGGAGCGGCGGGCGGAGGCCGGCCGGAAGATCGTCGACCTGGTCGGCCGGCACGGCTGCTCCGTCATCGCCATTGGCAACGGCACGGCCGGGCGCGAGACGGAGGCGCTGGTCGCCGAACTGGTCGCCGGCGAGCTGCAGAGCCAGGACGTCGCCTACGTGATGGTCAACGAGGCGGGGGCCAGCGTGTACTCGACCAGCCAGTACGGCCGCGAGGAACTGCCGCAGCACGAGGCGGCGGTCCGGGGCGCGATCTCGATCGGCCGTCGGCTCCAGGACCCGCTCTCCGAACTGGTGAAGATCGAGCCGGCGAACATCGGCGTCGGCCTGTACCAGCACGACGTCAAGGCCCGGCACCTGCATGCCTCGCTCGACCGGGTCGTGGAGAGCTGCGTGAACTACGTCGGCGTGGACCTCAACACGGCGAGTCCGGCCCTGCTGCGGTACGTGTCCGGGCTCAATCAGGCGACCGCCAAGAACATCCACGAGTGGCGGACGCGGAACGGCCCGTTCACGTCGCGGCGCCAACTGCTGGAGGTGCCCGGCTTCGGGGAGGCCGCCTACGTGCAGGCGGCCGGGTTCCTCAAGATCACCGGCGGAGCCGAGCCGCTCGACGCCACCTGGATCCACCCCGAGAGCTACCCGGTCGCGGAGAAGGTACTGGACCGGATCGGCGGCAGCCTCGCCGATGCCGCCCGCGCCGAGCGGCCTTCGGACGGCGATCTCCGGGCGCTGGCGGAGGAGTTCGGCGTCGGCCGGCTGCTGCTGGCGGACATCATCGAGCAGCTCTCACGGCCGGGCCGCGATCCGCGCGAGGATCTGCCCAAGCCGGTGTTCAAGAAGGGCGTGCTCAAGTTCGACGATCTCGAAGTCGGCATGGAGCTGCTCGGCGGCGTGCTCAACGTCGTCGATTTCGGGGCTTTCGTGGACATCGGGATGCACGACAGCGGGCTCGTGCACATCAGCCAGCTCTCCAGCCGCTACGTGCGCGATCCGCACGACGTCGTCAGCGTCGGGCAGGTCGTGAAGGTCTGGGTGCTGGAGCTCGACAAGGCCCGGCGGCGGGTCGCCCTGACGATGATCTCGCCCGCGGACCGTGACAGGCAGCAGCGACAGCGGGACCGCAAGCGGGGCGGGCAGCCCGACGCCAGGCCCGCGGCGGCGAACGAGCCGACCGGTCCTGGAGCGGCGGGGGCGGCACCGGCGCCGGCGGCCGCGCAGCGCGATCGGGCGCCGCGTCCGTCACTGCCCCCGCGACAACCGCGTCGGGGTGGCGGCCGGCCGCCCAGGGAACAGGGGGCCAAGAGTTACGTGTCGCGCGGGCCGAGCCGGCCGGCAGAGCCGCTCTCGGCGGCAATGCGCGAGGGGAAGGAGCCGCTGCGCACGTTCGGCGACCTGCTGCAGTTCTACGCGGCAAAGTCGGAGGATGGCGGGGATGAGAAGCCCGCTGCCGGTGGGCCGGCAGCCGCGGACTCCCAGGCAGCGCCCGCCGACGAGCCGCCTGACGCGCGGGAAACTATCGTTCGCGAAACGTGATCCGTCCCTTGGTGAGGTCGTAGGGGGAGAGTTCCACCTTGACCTTGTCGCCGGGGACGATGCGGATGAAGTTCTTGCGCATCCTGCCGGCCACATGCGCGTTGACGATATGACCGCCGGTGATCTGGACGCGAAACCGGGTGTTGGCGAGGGCCTGCGTCACGACGCCCTCCACCTCGAGGGCCTGCTCTTTTTCCGCCATGAAACGTCCTGGGTCGGGTCGGGTAGGAAACGCCAATGGTAGCGGCCGGGGGGGAGGCGGTCCAGCAGGCCGGGAACGGGCCGGTCAGTCGTCGCCGGCGGCCGGCGCCGAGCCGGAGGCCTTCCAGCGCAGGAAGGCGTCGAAGAAGCCGTCGAGATTGCCGTCGAGCACGCTCTGGAAATTGCCGACGTAATGGCCGGTCCGCTGGTCCTTGACCCTCTGGTCGGGGTGGAGGAAGTAGTTGCGGATCTGCGAGCCGAAGCCGGTCTTGGGCTGCTGCTTGTAGCGGGCGAGCTGCTCGGCCTCGCGCTTCTCCTCCTGGAGCCGGGCGATGCGGGCGCGGAGCATCTTGATGGCCGTGGCCCGGTTCTTGTGCTGGCTGCGCTCGCTCTGGCACTGGACGACGATGCCGGTGGGAAAGTGCGTCAGCCGGATGGCGCTGGATGTCTTGTTGACGTGCTGGCCCCCCGCGCCGCTGGCCCGGAACACGTCCTCGCGGATGTCCTCGTCGCGCAGCTCCACCTCGGCGTCGTCGTCGGCGATCTCCGGCGCGACGTCCACGGCCGCGAAGCTCGTCTGCCGCTTGCCCTCGGAGTTGAACGGGCTGATCCTCACCAGCCGGTGGATGCCGGTCTCCCCCTTGAGGTAGCCGTAGGCCCGTGGTCCCTTGATGGCCACGGTGGCGCTCTGGATGCCCGCCACAGCGTCGTCCTGCCGGTCGAGGAGCTCGACGGTGTAGTCGTGCTTCGATGCCCAGGCGGAGTACATCCGCAGGAGCATCTCCGCCCAGTCGTTGGCGTCGGTGCCGCCGTCGCGGGCGTGGATGGAGACCAGCGCGTCGCAGGAGTCGTGGGGCCCCGAGAGCAACGACGCCAGTTCGAGGGCGTCGACGAGCTTCTCCAGCCGGTTCGACTCGGCGGCGAGTTCGGCCTCCAGGGTCGGATCCTCGCGGGCGAGTTCCTCGAGCGCCTCCAGGTCGCGGCCGACGGCCAGCGCCTCCTCGAGCGGCTTGAGGATGGAGTTGACGTTCTTCAGTTCGGCGACGGTGGCCTGGGCCTTGTCGGCGTTGTTCCAGAAGTCGGCCGCGGTCATCGCCCCTTCGAGCCGGGCCGCGGACTGCCTGCGTCCCTCCCAGTCAAAGAGAGTCTCGCAGTTGGAGGAGTCGATCGCGAATCGCTTCGGCACGATGAAAGAGGGCTGTGTCCATGTGCAGGATTGTACGCGCTGGCGGCCGCGGCGAGAAGCGGCATCCCGGCCGGCTTCCGTCCGCCGCGGGGCCACTGCGACTCCCAGAATCAGGCAGACCTTTCCGATCACTTGCCCGCATTGCCACAGGCCTGGTGAATATCGACGCCTCGCTGGCGGCATTCCGGGACTGCCCATGCCCCATTGCCGAACGTTCATTCCGGCCTTCCAGGCCTCCGTTCACCCGATGCTGCCTGCGCCGGTCAGCAACGCCGGCTCGCGGGGCATGGGCAATTCCGTGCGGGCGCGTCGAAACGTCGACGACACCCTGCAAGCCGAGTTGCCGCGTATCGAGCGGTAGTAGCTCGTCACAGGCACTACCGCGTGTAGGGGGTATGATGCTACCGCGAGAAGGCATGCCATGCAGCGCGGCAGTCTAGGCGGCGACATTTGCGAATTCGCACGACCCAGTGGTGGGCATCGCGGTTTCCGTCCAGCCAGGTGATGCCTTCGAATACTCCGGGAGAGTTCAGATGGGATGGTTGCTCGCATTTCTGTTCGCGATCGTGGCGGGCGTGTTTGGTTTTTTGCTGTTTGTCCAGTTCGACGAGCGTCGAAAGGCGGTGGCATTCTCCCAGCAGGCGGTCGATCGGATCAGGACGCTGGAGTCGGCAGAGGCCGAGCGTGCCAAGCTGCAGAAGGAGCGGGATAGTCTGGCGAAGACGTATTTGGCGCTCCGCACCCGCGTTGCAGGGTTGGCCAACGCCGACGAAGAGAAGGAGCGAGTCGTCGCAGAGGCCAACGCCCTGCGCGACAAGTTCAATTCACAATTAGCCGAGGCACGCAGCAAGTTCAATGCCGGCAAGCAGAAAATGGACGAGGAGATTGCCACGCTGGAGGCGGCTCTACGCGGACTTCGGAATGAGCATCGGCTTCTCAGTGAAGAGGCTTCTCTGCGCGAGATGGCTTTCTACGAGAGTCGATACACCTACACGACGTCCCAAGCCTTCAAGGAGGGATTGCACCGCAATGTGACGCGGCAAAAAGAAATGCTCCAGTCTGGTAGCGCAGCCAGCTGTAGTCGGGATGTGGCGATCGACGGCAACGCGGAGGCTGGCCGCAGGCAGGCCGAAAACACGCTCGCTCTGATGCTGAGGGCATTCAACGGGGAATGCGACGCCGCCGTAGGCAAGGTGCGTTGTAACAATTTTCAGGCCATGGAAAACAGGATTCAACGGGCATTCACAACCATCAACAAACTTGCTGAGCCTCAGGCGTGCGCCGTGTCTGAGGCATACCTCGACTTGAAGGTCGAGGAACTGCGACTGACCCATGAGCATGCTATGAAAGTGCAGGCTGAGCGAGAGGAGCAACGGGCGCTCAAGGAGCAGATGCGCGAGGAAGCGAAGGCTTCCCGGGAAGCGGAGAAAGCAGTCCAAGAGGCGGAAGCCGAGGAACGACGCCGGCAGGTCGCCCTCGAGCGAGTCCGGGCGGATCTGGAACAGGCAGCACGTGAACAGGCTTCCTCGGAACGACACGCGGAACTTGAAGCCAGGATGAGAGATCTCGAGCAACAGTTGGCGGAGGCGCATGCTAACAGCGAGCGAGCGATGTCTCTCGCGCAACAGACCAAGGTCGGCCACGTGTACGTGATCTCAAACGTGGGAGCATTTGGCGAGAACGTGTTCAAGATCGGCATGACACGCAGGCACGACCCGATGGATCGTATTTGGGAGCTGTCTGACGCATCGGTACCATTCGACTTCGACGTTCATGCCATCATTCGGTCCGACGATGCTCCTGCGCTGGAGGCCGAACTTCACAGTAGGTTTGCGGATCGGCGTATCAACATGGTGAACCAGCGCAGGGAATTCTTCTTCGTCACGATCGACGAGATTGCGGAGGTTGTCCGAAGTCGGTGTGGTGATGTTGAATTGACCATGGCAGCGGAAGCGATGGAGTTCCTACAGAGCGAAGCCCATCGAAAAGCGCGAGGCATGCCGTTGCTTGCCCGAAGGCAGATGGTGGCAGTCGACGAGGTGGTGGCATGATTTCCGCTGTGCAGGCAGCGCCTTCCAAGGAACTATGGTTGTATTCCAGGGATGGAGAGCGTTTTGGGCCCACTGATCTTGGCGGGTTGCGAAAAATGGCCAGTTGCCGTCACGTGCTCCCGGAGACGTTGGTGTGGAGCGAAGGCCTGCCGGCGTGGATTCCGGCTGCAACGATAGAAACACTGGTGTTTCCTCCCCAGGAGCCGCCCGAGCCCGGCCATGTGATGGAGCCTGCGATGGACTCGGTATATACCGGACTGTACCGAAGCAGTGACGAGCGCGTGGTCTTGGGCGTTTGCGCTGGTATCGCGCACAAGTGGAAGGTTCCGCTGTTGGCTGTTCGCATCGCGATGGTCATCCTGAGCCTTTTCTTGGTCGGATGGGCTTATTTTGTCGGTGCCTTTCTGCCGCCCTTGCCGACGAGACGGTCGAAGGAAAGTGCCGCTCAGTAACGGGATGCACAAAGCGTGGTCAACTGGCGGTCACCGGGGCCGCTACCGGCGGTCCACCAGGTTGCCGGGCAGGCGACGCACGATCCGACGCATCTCCAGCACGCCGATCGTGGCCAGCACCTGCGACGCCGCCAGCCCGCTGGCGGCGACGATGTCGTCGAGCGCGACCGGCCCGTCCACACGCAGCGCGTCGCAGGCGTCGAGCACCGTGCGCTCGAGGTCGCCAAGCTGGAGCTCGGCGGGCGACTGCACCGACCGGCCATCGGCCGAGGTGGCCGTCTCGAACAACGGCCCGAGCTCCTCGAGCACGTCGTCGACGCTCTGCACGAGCCGGGCGCCGTCACGAATCAGGTCGTGGCAGCCGCGCGACATCCGCGAGTCGATCGGACCAGGCACCGCGAACACCTCGCGGCCCTGCTCGCTGGCGATGCGGGCCGTGATCAGCGCGCCCGACCGGGTCGAGGCTTCGACGACCACCGTGCCCAGGGAGAGCCCGGAGATCACCCGGTTGCGCTGGGGGAAGCAGCCCGGCGATGGCTCCGCCAGCGGCAACGCCTCGCCGAGCACCGCGCCGCGGGCCGCCACCTCGGTCGCCAGATCGGCATGCTCCGGCGGGTAGACGTCGAGCACGCCGTTGCCGAGCACGGCCAGCGTCCGGCCCCCGGCATCGAGCGCGCCCCGGTGGGCGGCGGCGTCGATGCCCCGCGCGAGGCCGCTGACGACCGTGTAGCCCGCCCGGGCCAGGCCGCCGGCCAGCTGCCAGGCCACTTTCCGGCCGTAGGCCGTGGCATGCCGGGCGCCGACGATGGCGACGGACAGGCTGTCGCACGGCTCGAGGGCGCCGCGGACGAAGAGGATGCCGGGAGGATCGGCGATCCGCGACAGCAGGGGCGGGTAGCCCTCCGCCCCCTCGGCGACGATCCAGACGCCGCGCCGGCGGCAGAGGTCGATGACCTCGCCGGCCTCCCGATCGGTGGCCGGATCGGCGATCGCGGCGGCGAGTTTTCGGCCGATCCCGCTCAGGGCCGCGATCTCGGAGGCCGGAGCCGCGAACACCGCGGCATGCGAACCGAACCGCTCGAGCAGCATCTGTCGCAGCCGCGGTCCGATGCCGGGCACGCAGGTGAGCCGGACGCGGGCGTGGAGGTCGGGGTCGGTGGCCGCTGTGGATGGCATGGGATCGACGGCGCTGGGGGGAAGGACTGAAAACTGTACAAACGTTCTTAAGGGAGGTTGTATGACACGCCACGGCGGCCGTCAAATGCCCGGCGGAAACGCCCCGGGCCGCGTCGGCCGCCGGCGTCTGCTATCGTGACGGTCCACCCGGGTGCCTTTCATGCCAGCCGCCTCCCCCCGTGCCGCGTCCGCCACCGGCGTCGTGCCGGGCTGCCAGTTCGCCAGCGACAACACCGCGGGCATCTGCCCCGCGGCCTGGGCCGCGATCGAGGAGGCCAACGCCGGCAGTCTCGCGAGTTACGGCAACGATCCGTGGACGGCCCGGGCCTGCGACCTGATCCGCGAACTCTTCGAATGCCCGACGGCCGAGGTGTTTTTCGTGTTCAACGGCACGGCCGCGAACTCGCTCGCCATCGCCGCGATCTGCCAGTCGTATCATGCCATCCTTTGCCACGAGCTCGCCCACGTCGAGACCGACGAATGCGGGGCGCCGGAGTTTTTCTCCAACGGCACGAAGCTCCTCCTCCTCCCCGGGGCCCGGGCCAAGCTCACGCCGGATGGCATCACGCATGCCGTCGAGCGGCGGCGCGACATCCACTACCCGAAGCCGCGGGTCGTGAGCGTGACGCAGGCCACCGAGCTCTCGACCGTCTACACGCTCGACGAACTGGCCGCGATCCATGAGGCCTCCCGGCGGCACGGCCTGCGGCTGCACATGGACGGTGCCCGGTTCGCCAACGCGGTCGCGGCGCTCGACGTCACCCCGCGCCGGCTCACCTGGGAGGCCGGTGTGGACGTGCTCTGTCTCGGCGGCACGAAGAACGGCATGGGGCTCGGCGACGCCGTCGTCTTCTTCCGGCGGGAGCTCGCCGACGAATTCGCCTACCGCTGCAAGCAGGCGGGGCAACTGGCCTCCAAGATGCGGTTCATCACCGCCGCCTGGGTCGGGCTCCTGCAAGGGGGCGTCTGGCTCGACAACGCCCGCCGGGCCAACGCCGCCGCCGCCCGGCTGGAGCGCGGCCTGCGCGGGATCGCCGGGGTCGAGGTGCTCGGCCAACGTGACGCCAACGCGGTCTTCGCCCGGCTGCGGCCCGACGTCGCCGCGGGGTTGCGGGATCGCGGCTGGATGTTTTACGACTTCATCGGGTCGGGCGGCAGCCGCTTCATGTGCTCGTGGGCGACGACCGACGCCGACGTGGACGCGCTGCTCGCCGACGCCCAAAGCCTGGCCACGCCGGCCTGCTGACGCCCGCTCACCCTCCGGAGGCTGTCATGACACCGTCCCCGTCGTCCGCTTCGAGGCTGTCCCGCCGCGGCGTCGTCGGCGCCGCGGTCGCGCTCGCCACCGTCGCCGCGCCCGCCGCGGCCCGCGCCCGCCGGCTCGGCGACGAGACGATCATCGGCGAGGGGCCCCACCGGTATCGCGTCCGCCACCAGTTCCCGCAGCTCCCGGACCGGTTCACCTGGCAGACCACGCACGGCGTCGCCCTCGATGCGGCCGGCAATCTGTACGTGATCCACGAGGGGCGGAAGGAGAGGAAAGACCATCCGGCGATCTTCGTGTTCGACCCGCAGGGAAAGTTCATCCGCGGCTTCGGCTCCCAGTTTCAGGGAGGGGGCCACGGCATCGAGGTGCGGAAGGAGGCCGGTGGGGAGTTTCTCTACGTCTGCGGCTATCAGCAGGTGAAGGCCTTCGCCAAGCTGACCCTCGACGGGGAGACCGTCTGGTTTCGCAAGGCACCGATCGAGGCCGGGGGCTATGCCCCGGGCGAGGACGTTTCGACGAC
>Ga0315902_10011775_pt1 | contig 11452 bp, 7 predicted proteins | sample LakEriMetagenome_9_FD_203523 | JGI IMG/M metagenome (GOLD analysis project Ga0315902, IMG submission 203523) | Freshwater fungal communities from buoy surface, Lake Erie, Ohio, United States - Buoy 12 MA117 | ecosystem: Environmental > Aquatic > Freshwater > Lake > Lake biofilm | place: USA... | reverse complement strand
GCGCCGGATCACATTACGCGTAAACATCCGGAATGGTTTCTGACCTATGGCGATAAAAAATATTTCGATCCCGGAAACAAACAAGCACAAGCCTTCGTCACCGACGTGGTGCGCGACATCGTAAAAAGATATCCTGTAGATGCGATCCACATGGATGACTATTTCTATCCCTATCGCATCGCCGGAAAAGAATTTCCGGACGAAACAAGTTATAAAAATTCAGGTTCAACGTTAGCGAAGGATGACTGGCGTCGAAGCAACTGTGATTCGATCATTACCGCTATCCACCGCGTACTACGAAGCGAAAGACCGGAATGCCGATTCGGTATATCCCCTTTCAGCGTTTGGCGCAACCGGTCACAACATCCGGATGGAAGCGATAGCAAAGCCGGTGTCACCAATTACGATGATCTCTATGCCGACATTCTACTATGGTTGAAAAAAGGTTGGATCGATTACGTAACACCTCAACTTTATCTCGAGATCGGACACGATAAGATCGCCTACGAAAAACTTCTCGATTGGTGGGGCAAGCACAGCTACGGAAAACATGTCTACATCGGACACGGTATCTACCGAGCCGGAGAGAACAATTCGATCAAATGGAAAAACCCGAATGAGCTCCCGAACCAGATAAAACTTTTGCGCGAAAACCCGAACGTACAAGGAAGCATCTACTTCAGCAGCAAATCATTTGAGAAAAACTACAATGGATGGAACGATAGTCTCCAAAACAATTATTACAAAGAGCCGGCACTCATCCCCGCCACTCCCTGGCTAAGTAAAGGCAAACCCGCTTCCCCACAAGCAGGCATCGCCTCGGCCGACAGTAAACAAGCTACACTTGAGATCAATCACGATGCAAAAAAGAATGCCAACATAAAATACTACGTCGTGTATAAACAGGGGGATGTAAATAAATCGAAAACCATAGCGGCCATATTGCCGGCTCAGACAAATCTTCGGTGGACTGACACACTCGATGAAAAAGACCGCACTGTCCGTTACTGGATCACTGCCGTCAATCAAACCAATGAAGAAAGTGCCGCTAGAGAAAGAAAAATTACCCGCTCATCAGGTCAAACCTGGTCCATCCAATAATTCTCAACCCTCTCAACTTTTCTAAACTTCCTAAACTATCATACATGCCCGGATACGAAAAATGGAGCGACCTGGAACGTAAAGAATTGATGGATGTGATCGATAGCGGTATCCTGATGCGCTATGGTTTCGACGGTGCCCGAAAAGGCCACTGGAAATCCAAAGAGCTGGAAGCAGCCGTCTGTGAAACCTTTGGTTGCCACTACGCACAACTCACCTCCAGTGGTACAGCCGCCCTTACCACCGCCCTCAGTGCATTGGGTGTCGGCTACGGCGATGAAGTGATCATGCCCAGTTTCACTTTTGTTGCTTCCTTCGAAGCGGTGATCAGCGTTGGAGCCATCCCTGTACTGGCCGAGATCGATGACACACTCACACTCGATCCCGCTTCCGTACGTAAGAATATCACCTCTCGCACCCGGGCCATCATGCCGGTTCATATGTGTGGCAGCATGGCCGACTTGGATGCACTTAAAGAGATCTGTCGCGAACACAACCTCTGGCTACTCGAAGATGCTTGTCAAAGTATTGGCGGTACCTACAAAGGCAAAAAACTCGGTACCATCGGAGACGCGGGCACCTTCTCATTTGACTTCGTCAAAACCATGACCTGTGGAGAAGGCGGTGTAGTGATGACCAACAACCAGGAAGTCTACGTAAAAAGTGATGGATACACCGATCACGGACACGATCACTTGGGTGTTGATCGAGGAGCCGATCTCCATCCATTCATCGGATATAATTTCCGAATCTCTGAATTACACTCAGCGGTCGGACTAGCACAGATCCGTCGCCTCCCGGAATTTCTGGAGACACAGAAAAAAAATAACACCCTGCTGAAGTCCCTACTCTCCGAGATTCCGGGAATCAGCTTCCGACGCGTACCCGATCCCGCAGGTGATAGCTACAGCTTCATCAGCTGGTTCCTGCCTACAGCCGAACAAACACAACGCGCGGTAGACGCCCTTCGGGAAGCAGGAATACTGGCCGGCAATTTCTACTGGTACAATAACAACTGGCACTACATCCGCAAGTGGGATCATCTTAAAAACGCGTTGACACTGAACAGCCTCTCACCCGAACTGCGCACACGGATAGAAGCCGAAGCGAATAAAGACTTCCCCGTCAGCGACGCCATCATGAGTCGATGTGTTTCGACCTCGATCAGCTTGTTATGGACAGAAGAACAGATCCGTGAAAAGGGTACCCGCATGCGTGAGGTGATTGAAAAAGCCATCTGAGCAAAAAGCTTGACGTAATTTTGTCCGCACATGGGCATCGGACAACGACTGCAACTCAAACTGCAGCAAAAACTTTCCCCTCAGCAGATTCAACTGATGAAACTGCTGCAGATCCCTACTGCCACCCTCGAAACCCGTATCAAGGAGGAGCTGGAAGAAAACCCCGCACTTGAATGGGAGCTGTCGACCCCCGAAGAAACAACCTCCACGACAGATGAATACGATGCTTCGCCCGATGAATCCGTAGAAGATCCTGTCACCGATATCTACAACGACATCGATGTGAGCGATTATTTGCAAGATGGGGAAGATGAAATTCCTGAATACAAATTGCAAGTAGCAAATGGTTCATCGGACATAGAAGACAGAACTTTTCAGGATGCTTCCCCGGTCAGTTTCTATGAATTGATGCTCGACCAAATGCACTGGCTCGAACTGAACGAAACCGAACAACAGGTAGCCGAACAAATCATCGGCAGCCTGGATGAAGACGGATACCTGCGCCGCGACCTTCAAGCCATCGTGGATGATCTGGCTTTCCGACAAAACCTGTACGTAGATGAGAAGCTCGTAGGTGCCGTATTGAAACGCGTGCAAGAACTCGATCCGCCCGGTATAGCCGCCCGCGATCTTCAAGAGTGCTTATTGATACAACTCCTTCGCCTGGAAGCAGAAGGAAAAGAAGTGAAAAAAGCGAAACAACTCATCGAGCAGTATTTCGAAGAATTCACCCGCAAGAATTTCGATAAGCTGCAACGTGATCTTGGCATGAGCGATGAAGAACTTCGATCCGTGTTGCAACAGATCACCAAATTGAATCCCAAACCAGGCGGACGAAGTGAAGGGACCGAACAACAACAGTATGTGATTCCGGACTTTTTCGTGATCAATAACCAGGGTCGACTGGAGCTGACCCTCAACAGCCGAAATGCACCGGAACTTCGAGTCAGCTCCGAATACAAAGAAATGCTCAAGCATTACGATGCGAGCAGTAAAAAAAATCGATCGGAGAAAGAAGCCGTTCTATTCATCAAACAAAAGATCGACTCCGCTAAGTGGTTCATCGATGCCATTCAGCAAAGACAACAAACATTGACGCTGGTAATGGATCAGATCTTACAATATCAGCAACAATTTTTTCAGACAGGCGATGAAACAGCCCTTCGTCCCATGATCCTGAAAGACATCGCCGCCCGCACCGGACTCGATATCTCTACTATCAGCCGGGTCGCCAACAGCAAATTCGTACAAACTGAATTCGGTACATACCGACTCAAATTCTTTTTCAGCGAGGCCGTACAAACTCAAAGCGGTGAGGAAGCTTCCACCCGGGAAGTGAAGAAGATCGTATCGGAGCTGATCGAAACAGAAGATAAAAAAATTCCACTCAGTGATGATCAGTTGACAGAAACCCTCACTGAACGTGGGTACAACATTGCGCGACGTACGGTTGCGAAATACAGAGAGCAACTTAATATCCCAGTGGCGAGATTGCGGAAAGAAATCTGATGGGTTCTTTCGAATACAAATCGAACATTCAATTACTGCACTTGCATTATGAAATAATATACATATTAATAAATTAATTACCTTTAAATGGTAAAGGCGTTTGAAAGTATTAATCGTTTATTATGAAAATATATTCGTTGCTATTTGCAATTCTCCTGTCTTTCACCTGTGCATGGGGGCAACGAAATAATGTAGCGAAGATGCAAGGCATCTACGACTCCATTAAAGCCGCCGGTATCCGTCACCCAGATGTAGTTATGGCTCAGTGTATTCAAGAAACAGGCTGGCTGAATTGTAAAAATTGCTGTCTTTCAAGCAATAATATATTTGGATTTTATAATAGATCAATGAAGTGCATGAAATTTAGCTCAAAAGCTGAATGCATTGCTTATTACAAAAAATGGCAAGACAAGCGATATGACAAGTGGAAAAATAAGTTTCCTGGTCAAGATTATTTTCACTTTTTAAAGTCAGTTGGATATGCGACTGGAGAAAAATACAATAGAGAACTAAAACCCGCATTGGCTTGGGTGCAAAAAAATTTGACTTTGTAATTGTATTAGACTCTTAATCTCAGTTCGATCTCTTGATTGTGTCTTGTTTTGCCAATTGCTGTAATCGTTTGATTTTATTGATGTGGTACGGAGTATGAGCAGCAAAAATATTATTAATCACAAGCAGCTCATTGATTTTTTCTTTCTGCAGCATATCAACAAAATCTCCGGTATAATAGCGTTGATCTACTACTACAACCTTTTCGTAATGATTGGTCAAAAATGGAGCAAATGCGTTTCCGTAAGATTCCTTGATAATGGCAATACGGCGGCCGTTGTTTTTTAAAGTTTCCATCTTAACAATCGGAAGATCTCCTTGAATAAAAACCGAATAACTATTTCCATCCCGCGCGCCCTCTGCATACATTTTTGAGGGAATCCAATTGCCTAACGCGGGACTTGAACTAATAAAAAATCGAATGGGTTCATTAAAAATATAATAACGAACAGAATCTGGATTATTTTTCAAATTAGGATCGCGCGTTAAACGATACAGCGAGCCCAGAAAGCCAGACTTTATGCGAGATGGTATGGTATCAAGACTAACTGGAGTGAAGTTAGCCACAGTACAGAATGCACGATATGCATAGTAGGCGCCTAAGCTGGTCCAGTGGTGATCGGTATTGAAGTAAATATATTCGTCTCTATGCTTGCGCAATTCGTCAATAGCCCAAACTTTTTTAACTGATGAATCCAAGGCATTATAAATATTAGTGATTGCGGATCGGTTGGATTTTTGAAGTTTGCTGTACTTCTCAGTTATCTCGAACTCAAGCGCCAGGGGAATGACCAAATTGTAAACCTGTAAGGAGGGCAATCCTAGCTTTGTAAATCCATTTACTGTGCTTGAATAGAGTCTGCCCATTTCGGGTCCACCCCCAAAACGTTCAAATGCACGATTTTTATACACAAACACACCTTTCTTTAGTTCGCCAGTCACACCATCTTCAGGACGATATTGATTATCAGGTTTTGGAATTGTATCGGGTACACTTTCATTATTGCCACCCTGATTTTCACTATACAGCTTTAATTCTGAAGACTGAAAACCCAATGTACTGCGAAAGCGTGTGGAGGCTTCAATCCATCTTTGTCTTTGTGGAAAATGATCGGCGTAGTAAAGTTCTATAGCACGAAAATAATCGCCACTCCAAAAAGAACTATCTGAATAAACAGGGAATCTGACGAGTGTTCGATTCTCTTCGGCAGAAACAGCTTCTTTTTGAGTCATCAATGAGTAAATACCCCCCAGAGTCAATACTGCTATAAATACCACAATATTTAAGAGGCGTGCGCTCCTTACTAATAAAGAAATAGGGGTGGGTGTATCAATCATGTAGATTATAAAGTATTAGAATCTGAAATAAATAAAAGGATTATAACTTTTACCTACGAGTTGAGCCACACAAATGAATAAAATCAAAAGATTTATAATAATTGTTCCTCCATGTTGTACTCGTAGCGAAATATTTGAGTTTGAAATTTTTTGAGAAATCCAAGGGTAAGTCGGAATGCAAGTAATTATCGCTAGCAGTAACCAATACAAATTACTTGTCAAGGTGTTTTGCCAATCATCATATCCTAATTCGGGTGTGGTGAATGTGAATAGTTTATTCACATATGACAAAAGGAGCTGAATGTCTGTAAAATAAAATATAACCCACCCTGGGATTATTATACAAAGAGCGTATGCGTGAGAAATCCAACTCGGACAACGATCTAACCACTTTTGCAGAAATGCTTTCTCGAGTGCTATAAAAATAAAAAAGTACAAGCCCCAAAAGATGAAATTCCAGCTTGCTCCATGCCAGAACCCGGTCAAAAACCAAACCACAAAAAGATTCAGGTAGGTATTTTTCTTGTTGCCCCCCATCGGTATATAGACATAATCTCGAAAGATGCTTCCGAGCGAAATATGCCAACGGCGCCAGAAATCACTGATTGATCTTGCGATATATGGGTAATTGAAATTCTCTCGAAAATGGAAACCGAACATACGGCCCAAACCAATCGCCATATCAGAATAGCCTGAAAAATCGAAATAAATCTGTAGGGCAAACATGAGTAATCCGGACCAAGCTTCGACAGTCGACAAAGCAGAGAGCTCGGCAGTAGTCAAAGGATCAATTTGATCCCCCATATATTTACGGACAAGCTCAGCGGCGATATTCGCCATGATGACTTTTTTAAAAAGTCCAACGCAAAATCTTGTAATTCCTTTGCTGAAATCAGTGATATTTTCCTGCCGTCGGTCGATCTCGTGCGCTACATGAGCATAACGGATGATTGGTCCGGCAACTAGAGAGGAGTAAAGTGAGACATACATTAAAAAATTCGGGAAATTACGCTGGGCAGATATATCGCCCCGGTATACATCAACGACATAGGAAATTGTATGAAAAGTATAAAAGGATATGCCAATAGGAAGTGCGTAGCCCGGTGCTGTAAATTTAGTGCCCAGAACAACATTCACCTGATCGACCAAAAAGACATCATATTTAAAGGTGGCGAGTAGCCCTAGATTTAGCATCAAAGTCAAGATGAGACCAACCTTACCCCACACAGTACCTCGATAACGCTCAATAAAAAGCGCATTGACCCAATCCAAAAAGGAAGAAATAATCAGCAGTGAGATCCAAATTGGCTCACCCCAACCATAAAAAAAAAGTGAAAAAATAATTAAAATGGCATTTCTCCATCTATAGCTTCCGGATGAATAATACAAAAACAGGTTGAGGGGGAGAAACAGAAATAAAAAAATCAAACTGGCAAATACCATAAAAACCTATCTAGAAAAGGAAAAAGATACTATGTAGCGAATAAAAGTATGAATATTTTTTATTTATTCTATCTCATAGAAAACAGTGGCGAAATCAACTTAGAAAAGGGTACTAATACGTTGATTTCCTACCTTTCCAGCTCTTATGTCTGCAACAATCAAACCCTCCGTCGGAAATTTATTGGCAAGGGGTATTTCACTTATCTTCCATCCGGTATTCCAGCCGGTTATCTTGGTTGCCTTTCTTCTTTTCAGTGACACGTCCACTTTGTTTTTAGGATTCCGACCCGCACAACGCTGGATGATTCTCGGACAAGCATTTACCTTGTATACTTTTTTTCCGCTGGTGACAGTTGGGCTCTTGAAAGCCTTGGGATTCCTGGAATCTGTCCAACTGAAAACACAACGGGAACGTGTAATCCCGTTGATAGCCATCGGTATTTGGTACTTCTGGATCTGGTATGTATGGAAAAACCTACCGGACCACCCGATCGAGTTGGTTCGATTCGCACTGGCCGCATGGACAACCTCCTGGATCGGCCTGATGATAAACGTACGCATGAAGATCAGTTTGCATACGATCGGAGCCGGGCTTATTCTCACCTTTCTGTTTCTCTGGGCACAGCAGCATTCGTATGGAGCAGGCATCTATTTACCTGTTGCCTGTATTTGGGCAGGATCCATCGGTGTTGCTCGTTTACAAGTGTCAGATCACAGCCAGATGGAAGTGATCGTAGGATACCTGCTTGGTGCAGCAACAATGATAGCGATACAATTGATCTACTGAAAATCAAGCTTCAACCGAAGGGAACGTAATGGTGAAGACGGTCCGGCGATTCGCAGACTGAACCGATATGGTTGCCCCATGCTCATCAGCAACATTCTTTACAATGCTGAGTCCAAGCCCCGTACCGCTTTTATGATGCTTGGTGGTAAAAAACTTCCTAAAGATCTGGCTGATGATGGCTGCCGGGATCTCGGGTCCTGTATTCTCAACAGAGACTGAAACCCCTGCAGCTGTTTTTTCAGACCGTATGACAAGTTGCTTATCTGTTTCCTCATCCATGGCATCAAGAGCGTTCTTGATCAGGTTCGACCAAAGCTGAAACAATTTCACTTCGTATCCCATGATTATGTGATCCGGATCCACCCTAAAATCAAGTGTCACGTCTCTTCTCAGCTCGTAATGGAAAATATTGAGTACGACGGAGATATTATCATGTATCAGAATGCGCTGTTGGGAGGCCTGAGCATCCTTTTTGATGAAGGATCGTACGTCACGTATAACCTTACTAGCGCGATCGACGGATATGCGAATGCTGTCAAGTAGCGTTCGAATGGTTTGTATCTGCTGTATAAGATTCAGTACAGCGATGGGGTCGCGGGAAGTAAGAATACGACGTATCGAATCCGAATCTTCTTCAGCGATTCTACAACGCACCAGTTTATCGGCCATCTGCGAACGCAACTCATCCGACAATCCGCTAGCCTCCTGCAGAGAGCGTAGATACGATTCCATTCGCTGAGATTCCTGACGAAGCTGCAATCCGCCCAAATAGATATCCTTCACAATGGGCTTAGCGAGAGATAACGCCTCTGTGAGCAATTCAGGATCAGCTTGAGATACCTGCTGTCCGATCAGGGTTTCCAACGAATACGAAACACTTTCTGCACCGGCCTTGATCGAACTGAGCGGTGTATTCAGATCATGTGCAATACCGGCTGAGATCTCTCCGACGGTTGCGAGTTTTTCCTGATCCACGATCATGCGGGACAAGTCAAGGTTCTTCTTCGTGTTCTCGAGTACCTTTTGCTCCAGTGTTTCATTAACCTTTCGCAGTTCCTCTTCATTTCGAAGCAAAGCCTGCTGTGCTTCCTCACGGATCTGTTCCTGTTGCTTCCTAACGGTAATGTCTCTTATGAAAGCACAGAAAAGACGGATACCATCCTGGTCGATGGGCACGATGGAGATATCGATCGGAAACTCAATATTACCCTTACGAAGTCCGATAATTTCAATGGTCTTATTAAGTACAGGACCCTCTCCTGTATTTCGATAGTGAGCCATGCCCCTTTCGTGAGCCTGTTTATATTGATCCGGGATGATCAACTCAGAAAGACGCACGCCGATAGCCTCTTCTTTCGAAAATCCGAAAATAGTGGCTGCCTGTTGATTCCAAAAACGAATGATGCCCTCGAGATCCATGATGATGATAGCATCGAGCGCGGCATCCATGGTCTGTCGCATGCGGAGTTCGCTGTCACGCAAGGCGATATCGACCATTTTCCGTTCAGAAATATCAGACTCTACGGCAATGTATCCTCTCAAGAGTCCGCTCTCCTCACGTATGGGAACGATATTGAGGTTGAGCCAGTATTCATTTCCATACTTGCCACGATTGAGAATTTCAACGTTATCGATCGGCAGCTCTTGTTCGAGACATTCGCGGATATATTTTCTGGTTTCCGGATCTGTTTTTTCAAATTGGAACATGTTCGGGTTCATGCCAATGACTTCCTCCTTTGGATAGCCAGTGAGTTTTTCAAAACTATCATTGACCCAGATGATCTTTCTGTGTGGGTCGGTGATGACCACTAGATTGGATGTGTATTTTGCAACAAGTGACAGGCGGCTTATCTCCTCCTCGATCAATTTTCGATCGGTGATATCCTGAATGATCCCTGAAAAGCTAACAGCTTTGCCTTGCGCATCTAATACAAAATCCGTTGTGGCCGTTACCCATCGTCGCTGTCCATCAATCGGCCGTATGATCTGCCAGTCGCGTAGAACCGGATTTCGCTCTTGTGTTTCAATCAGATTTTTAAAATAAGCAGCCATCACCTCTTGATCTTCTGGCACGATCAATTCTACCCAACCGGCAAATGTTCGGGGATAGGACGGGGTAAACCCCATGATGTCGTTGATCGAATCGGAGTGTGTCCAGTTGTCTTCCGTTACATAATATGTATAGTACCCAAACTTTGAAATTTTGTTCAGGTTTTCCAATCGCGTCAAGGCGTCATTCAGGTCCTTCGTACGTAGTTGTACTTCTGATTCAAGCCCCGTTGTGAGTTGTTGATTTTTTTGACGCAGTTCGATCAGTCCTTTTCGCAGCGAATCAAAAGCATAACTCAGCTCGCCGATTTCATCTTGTTTGGTTAGGCCCGGTATAGAGATGTCATATTTCCCTTTTTCCAGTTCGTGTGCAGATTCAGTTAGGGCAAAAATGGGTCGTGTGATCTGACGGGCTATGAAAAAGAATACTAAAAGTCCGACAACAAATACAAGTGGGAGAATGACATAAACGGGACGATTGAGCTCCCAAACCAGTGCATCGATCTTTTCTCGGGAGGCTGCGATCAGGATGCAGCCTGTAAATTCAGATGTAGTGAAATCGAATTCCTGATAAACATATTTATTCTCATCTCGGACCAGTACCTGCGATTCGGGCAGGTCCGGAAAGGTGGCAAATACAGTTTTTTTTTTCGTAATCGTATCTTCTTCTAAAATGGATACGAATTCAAAGTCATTGGCCCCGGAAACAAAATCAACCGTCCGCTTCAATCCTTCAAAATCATTGGCGCTCAGGGACAGCTCTACACCCAACGCAACGGTTTTGGCAAGCTCCTTGAGCTCGCGCTCTTTATTTTCCCTGAATAATCTGGCCTGCCGGTTGGGATAATTGATCGTTACAAATCCGATCAAGATCAGGAGCACCAAGGCATAGGGAAACCAGATTCGGAAAGCGATCTGTTGATAAAATCGGCGCATGCGTCAGTTCTGAATAGAAATGATGGTGAGGGTGGGGGGCACCGGTGTACTGCCGGCTATGACACCGATCGCACCAGGTGTTTTTTGAACAAACTGGATCAACTCCTGATCTGTATCAAAAAAGCTAGGCGGAGTGGCTCGACCTTGAAATACTTGAGATAGCCAAAACTTCTGAACGGAAGCCGGTTTGGTGCCATAGATCAAACGGGCTACCGGTTCGGCAGCATTTGCTTGGGGAGAGGGAAGCGCTATCGTTACAGAAACTTTATTAGGCCAGGTCGTAGTTTTAGCTCGAAAGATATTTCGCGCTTCCGATGTTTTCAGTTGCGCTTGTCCGGTTTTATTTCCAATGACTGTCAATTCACCCCATGCTTGTTGAGCAGATAGGTCAGCACCAACCAACATTCCAGCCAGAAGCAGTAATCCGATTGTTATATGGTGATGTACTTTATTCATCAAAAGCCATAGGCAAATTGTACACGTAATGAGGTTCGAT
>Ga0315902_10011773_pt1 | contig 11453 bp, 5 predicted proteins | sample LakEriMetagenome_9_FD_203523 | JGI IMG/M metagenome (GOLD analysis project Ga0315902, IMG submission 203523) | Freshwater fungal communities from buoy surface, Lake Erie, Ohio, United States - Buoy 12 MA117 | ecosystem: Environmental > Aquatic > Freshwater > Lake > Lake biofilm | place: USA... | reverse complement strand
AGCCCATGGGAATGCGGTGTTGTTTCACAGAGTATGGATCCGATCCGTTCGCGCCAAAGCGAAAACCTCGCCCCGGCGCATCCGATTCTCCCGGCGGATCCTCGTCATCACCTCGCGTGATCGAGGTTCTCGTCCGGCACCGGAATGCGCGGAAACCTCGGCGTCGTCGGGTTGACCGGTCCCGGTGCCCGTTCCAGTCTCGGAGGCATGAGCCGTCCTGTGTCCCTGCTTGCCCGTCTTCAGAGCTTCCGATGTCCCCGATTCCGTCGCTGCGTCGTTCTGGACAGGCGGTTGGCCACCGTGCTGTGGGCCCTGTCGGTTCTCGCCGGCCTGGCCCTTCCCAGCGCATCCCTGGCCGCGCCCAGGACCCGGCACGTGATCCTTGTGACCACCGATGGTCTGCGGCAGGAGGAGGTCTTCGGCGGGGCGGAGGAACTCCTGATCTCCCGCCAGTACGGGCAGGTGGGCAAGACCAACGAACTCAAGGCCGAGTTCTGGCGTCCCGATCCGCAGCGCTCCCGCGAGGTGCTGCTGCCGTTCCTCTGGGGCACGGTCGCCCGTCAGGGACAGATCTTTGGCAACCGGCGCCGCGGGGCCGAGGTGCGCGTGACCAACGGTCGCAACTTCTCCTACCCGGGCTACAACGAATTCCTCACCGGCATCGCCGACCCGCGCATCGACAGCAACGACAAGGTCCTCAACGCGAACACCAATGTCTTCGAGTGGCTCCAGTCGCGGCCGGGGTTCAAGGGCCGGGTGGCGGCGGTGGTCAACTGGGACGTCCTGCCGTGGGTGCTCAACGCGCCTCGGGCGGGCTTCCCGGTGTGGAGCGGCTTCGAGGTGCCGCCGGGAACCCGCCGGATGTCGGTGCCCCGAGCGCTGGACGAGGTCGTGGAGCACGGCCGGGGCGTCTGGTCGGGCGTGCTGCTCGACACCTTCGTCCGGCAGGCCGCCTTCCATGCCCTCGATTCGCTCCGGCCCCGAGCCCTGTACGTGGCCTACGGTGAGACCGACGACTGGGCCCACGAGGGGCACTACGAGCGGTACCTGCGCTCGGCCCAGGGCTTCGACCGGTTCCTGGGCGACCTGTGGGCGCGCCTTCAGGCCAGTCCCCGGTACCGCGGGCGCACCAGCCTGGTGATCACCACCGACCACGGCCGAGGCCCCGCGCCCATCGCCTGGAAGAACCACGGCCGGGAGATCGTCGACTCGTCCTACCTGTGGATGGCGGTGATCGGCCCGGACACGCCGGCCCTTGGCGAGCGGACCGACCTCGCGCCGGTCCGGCAGGCCCAGGTCGCGGCCACGGTGGCGGCCCTGCTGGGCGAAGACTTCGTGGCGGCCAGTCCCCGGTCGGCCCCGCCAGTGGCCGACGTGCTTGGCCGCTGAAGCCCGCCCCAGTCCTTCGCGCCGAGCGTTCCGGGGCGGTTTTGCTTGGGTGCGGCCCACCGATCTGTTGGATTGTCGCCATGGATTCCCCCGCAGGCCACCGGTTCCCGGCCCATCCATCCTGGGCGACGAGTCTCCGGCGGGTCCTCCTCGGCGGAGCAGCGGCGCTGGCCGGTCTGGCCCTGCAGGCCGGCGCGGACACCCCCTCCGCAGCCGCTGATGCCCGCAAGCCCGTGGCGGTGCTCACCACCGTCTACCGGCACAACTCCCATTCCGACGTCATCGCCAGCCGGTTGGTGCTCACCGACCGGCTTGATGGCACCGGCAAGGACAGCCCCCTGCGCCTGGCTTCCGCCTACGTCGAGCAGCGTCCCCCGAACGACATCAGCCGCCTTCTGGCCGCCTCGCACCGGTTCCGGATCGCCACCAACATCGCCGACGCCCTGACCCTCGGAACCGGCACGCTGGCAGTCGAGGGCGTGCTGCTCATCGCCGAGCATGGCGACTACCCGAAGTCGCCCACCGGCAACACGCAATATCCCAAGCGCCGCTTCTGGGACGAGACGTTGGCGGTCTTCCGCAAGAGCGGCCGGGTGGTGCCGGTGTTCGTGGACAAGCACCTGGCCGACACCTGGGAGGACGCCCGGCACATCCACCAGACGGCCCAGGAGATGGGCATCCCTCTCATGGCAGGGTCGTCGGTGCCGGGGTCGTGGCGTTTCCCTCCGGTTGATGTCCCGCGCGGCGAGGCGCTGGAGGAGGTCGTCGTGCTCACCTACGGATCCACCGACCACTACGGATTCCATGCCCTGGAGTGCCTCCAGGCGGTGGTCGAGCAACGACGCGGGGGCGAGACCGGCATCCGGGCCGTCCGGTCGGTGCAGGGCGAGGCCGTCTGGAGCGAGTTGGCCCGGGGGGCGCTGTCCCGGGAACTTTCCGAGGCGGCCCTGCGGACGGTGGCCGACCCGGTCCCGGCGCTGGAGGATCTCCCGAAGCGCGTGCCGAAGCCCATCCTCTGGCAGGTGGAGTACGCCGACGGCCTCAAGGCCTCGGTCCTCGAGGCCAACGGTGCCTACCAGGGCTGGGCCGGGGCGTGGCGGTTGCGGCGACCGGACCGCGCCATCGGTGCCACGCGCTTCTGGACCCAGGAAGCCCGACCCGCTGCGCATTTCACCCTGCTGCTCAATGGCATCGAGCGCATGATGCTCACCGGGAAACCCTCATGGACGGCCCGGCGCACGCTGATGACCAGCGGCCTCCTCGACGCCCTGCTGCAGGCCGGAATGCCGGATGCCGCCACGTCGTCGTCGTCGGCCATTTCCGCGGCGGGCCGTCGCCTCGAAACCCCGTGGCTGGACTGGGGATACCCCTCCGAGTGGCGCTGGCGGCAACCGCCGCCCCCGCCGCCGGGCCGACCCTGGGGCGAGCAATGAGCCCGCCATCGATCGTCCTGGCGGCTGGAAGTCATGCCACGGTCCGTGGGAGGGTCGCGACGTGATTCCCCGATCGCCCCGCCGGATCTTTGGGTCCCGCTGGACCCGACGCCTCGCCGCGTCGGTGCTGGTGCCGGTCGCGCTCGTCGTCGCGCGGGTCGCCCTCGGTGAGTCCTCAGAGACCTCAGGCCCGGATCCCGCGGCCGGTGCCTCCCCGCATCCGCCCGGGAGCTTGCCCGCCGCGCCCACCGCCCCGGCCCGCGCCTCCGACCTGTGGAGCCTCCGCCCGTTGGCCCGGGCCGGGCTGCCGCCGGTCTCCCGCGACGGGTCGGCGCACCTCGTCGACCGGTTCTTGGACGTCCGCATGGCCGCCGCGGGCCTGGAACCGTCCCCGGAAGCGCCCCGGGAAGTCGTGCTGCGACGGTTGAGCTTCGTGCTCCGCGGCCTGCCGCCGTCGCCCGGCGAGATCAAGGCCTACGCCGCCGACGCCTCGGTCGACGCCTGGGACCGGGTCGTGGACCGGATGCTCGGGTCGCCACGCTTCGGGGAACGATGGGCGCGGCACTGGATGGACGTGGTGCGCTACAGCGACTCCCACGGGAGCCAGGGAGACCCGGAATTGCCGATGGCCTGGCGGTACCGCGACTACCTGATCCGGGCCTTCAACCAGGACGTTCCGTACCACCAGTTCGTCCGGGAGCATGTCGCGGGTGACCTGCTGCCCGACCCGCGGATTGATCCGGTGCTGCGGCTCAACGAGTCGGCGCTCGGCACGGCGCATTTCCGCATGGTCGAGCTGGGCTACATCCCGGTGGACGCGCTCGACGACCGGATCAAGGCCGTGGACAACCAGATCGACGTGCTTTCCAAGGCTTTCCTCGGACTGACCGTCTCCTGCGCGCGCTGCCACGACCACAAGTTCGACCCCATCAGCCAGAGGGATTTCCACGCCTGGTACTCGATCCTCGCCAGCGGCCGGCCCGGGCAGATTGTCGTCGACGACCCCTCCTCGGGGACCGAGGCATTGAGGCGGATCGCCATGTCCAAGGAGCGGATCCGTGCGGGGCTGGCCTCGGCCTGGCGCCCCGCCGTCTCGGGTCTGGCCGGGAGGTGGCTCGGTCGCGCGCACCGGGAGGTGGCGATCGCGGCCCTCGAGAGCGACCTCCGCGCCGCACGCGAGGAGCGGCGGCGCCTTGAGGCGGTCCCGCTGGCCGCCTGGCGGGGTTCGCGCCGTTCGGGACCGGCCGCGGGGCCGTCGGCGGATCTCCCGGTCCCGCTGGCCCGCTGGACCTTCGAGGCCGATGCCGCCGACGAGGCCGGGGGCATGCATGGGCGCGTCGTGGCCGGGGCGGCCGTGCGCGACGGGCGCCTGAGGTTGCCGGGCGGCGACGCCCACCTCGTCACCGCCCCGCTGCCGGCCGACCTCACCGCCATGACCCTCGAGGCCTGGGTCGCCCTGGACACCCTCGACCAGCGCGGGGGAGGCGTGGTCACCGTGCAAACGCCCGACAGCGAGGTGTTCGATGCGATCGTCTTCGGCGAGCAGACGCCCGGGCGCTGGATGGCCGGGAGTGACTTTTTCCGCCGCACGCGGGACGTGGGCGGTCCGGTCGAGACCCGCCGGTCCGAGGGGTGGATCCACGTGGCGATCACCCATGGCGCCGACGGGACCATCACGGTCTACCGGGACGGCATGCCTTATGGCACGGCCTACCGTCCGGGTCCGGCCCACCGGTATCGCGCCGGCATCGATCGGGTCGTCCTTGGCCGCCGGCATCTGGGGCATGGGGTGGCCGGCCTGGCCGGGGAGGTCGAGGAGGCCCGGGTGTACGACCGCGCCCTCGGGGCCGCCGAGGTGGCGGCCTCGTTCCGCGCCGGTTTCGAGACGCTCCCGCTGGCCAGGCTCCGCGAGTTCCTTGGACCCATCGAACGGGCCCGCCACGACGGCGTGCGGGCGAAGATCGCCCGCCTTGAGGCGCGGCTGGCCCGGGAGCGCGAGGCGATGACGACCGGGGCGCCCTGGGGGAACGCGCTCGAGGCGGCCGAGCGGGACGAGACCCATGCGCTGCACCCATGGGCCCGCTTGCGTCACCTGCCCGCCCGGGAGCTTTCCCGGGGCTGGGAGGCGATGGTCGCGGCCCGGTTGGCCGACCAGGCGGCCCGTGAGGCCTCCAACCGCCTCGGCTTCACGCCGGCCTGGGACCTGCGCGGACCCGGCGCGGCCGGATGGGTCGCCGGCGGGGCAGGGCGTCCCGCCGAGCCTCGTCCTGCCGGCGACTTTGTCGTCGAGCCGTCGGGCGACCGGATCCTCGATGGCTTGCTCCCGGCGGGCGTGCTGTCTTCGACCCTCAGCCGCAAGCAACCCGGGGTCCTGCTCTCGCCCCGGTTCCGCATCACCACCGACAGCGTCAGCCTCCGGGCGCTGGGCTCCCATGCCAACGCCCGGGTGGTCATCGAGGACTATCCCATCGGCAATGGCGGGATCTATCCCGCGCGGGGGCTCGACCGCGAGACGGCCGGCTGGATGCGCTGGGACACGGCCTACCGGAAGGGATCCCTGGCGCACATCGAGGTGGTGACTTCCGAGGACTTCGCCAGCCCGGGCTTCCGCTCGGGGCCGAGGCCCTACTCGGACGGCAGGGCCGGATTCGCCGTGGCCGAGGTGGTCTTCCACGACGGACCGCAGGCCCCGAGGGACACCGTCTGGCCATGGCGCGGCCTGGCCGGGGCCACCCCTCCGCGGACCCTGGACGATCTCGCCGTGAACTTTGCGCGCCACGCGCGGCGATGCCTGGACCGGTGGGAGCGCCGCGAGGCGGACGACGACGAGGTGGCCTTCCTCGATGCCCTCGTCCGCGCCGGAGAGCTTCCGTCGACCCTCTCGGGCCTGCCGCGGCTTGCGGGCGAGGTCGCCGGCCTTCGGCGGCAGGAGGCGTCGCTGTCGGTGCCGCGTCGTGCCCCGGGCCTGCACGAGGTCGTCGGCGATGACTTCCCGCTGTTCCAGCGGGGGGAGCCATCGCGGCCCGGGCCGATCGTCCGCCGGGGCCGCCTGTCCGCGCTGGGCGGCGGCGACTATGACACGCGCGGGTCGGGTCGCCTCGAGTTGGCCCGCGACCTGTCCGACCCGACCCAGCCCCTGGTGGCGCGGGTGATCGTCAACCGGGTCTGGCATCACGTCTTCGGCCGGGGTCTGGTGGCCACCCCGGACAATCTCGGCAGGCTGGGCGTGCCGCCGACCCACCCCGAGCTGCTCGACGCCCTGGCACGGTGGTTCCTCGACGACGGGGGTTCCGTGCGTCGCTTGGTCCGGCTCCTGGTCACCTCGCAGGCCTTCGCCAGGTCGGCCATCCCGGGGCCGGCGGTGGCGGCGAAGGATCCGGCCAACGACCTTGGGTCGCACGCCCGGATCCGGCGGCTGGATGCGGAGTCCGTCCGCGATGCGCTGCTCGCGGTGTCGGGCGAGCTCGACCTGCGCATGGGCGGCCCCGGCGTCGCCGTGTATTACACGGGCAAGAGCGAGGGAGGCGGCACGCCGGGGCCGCTGGACGGCGACCGCCGGCGCACCGTCTATCAGCGCGCCCGCCGCAACGCCCACCATCCACTGCTCGAGGCCTTCGACGCGCCCAGGCCCGCCACGCCGCGCGGGGCCCGGGATGTCACCAACGTGCCGGCCCAGTCGTTGGCGATGCTCAACGATCCCCTGGTCCGTGAGATGGCGGTGCGATGGGCCCGCCGTCTGGTGGCCGAGGGCGCGCCCCGCGCCGAGCGGATCCGGGGCATGCTCGTCTCGGCCCTCGGCCGGCCCGCCGACGCCGCCGAGGTGGCGGCCTTCTCGGCCCACCTGTCGGATCTGGCCCGGGATCACGGGGTGCAGGGCGACGGGGGGATCGATGCCGAGGTCGCCGTGTGGGCAGACCTGGCCCAGTCGCTCTTCTGCCTCAAGGAATTCGTCCATGTCCACTAGCCCCGATCCCCGTCCCGTGCCCCCGGCCGAACCCACCCGCGGGATCAGCCGTCGGGAGCTGCTGGCCCGATGCTCCAACGGGTTCGGCCTCGCGGCCTTCGCCGGGCTGGCGGCGATGCAACAGGCCCGAGCCGCGGGGGCCGGGTTGCCCTTCGCCCCGCGTCTGCCGTCATTCCGGCCCCGGGCCCGCAGCGTGATCTTCTGCTTCATGTCCGGCGGGGTGTCGCACGTGGACACCTTCGATCCCAAGCCGAGGCTCGCCCGCGACCACGGCAAGCCGATGCCCGTGCCGGTGCGGCCGACCATGTTCAACCAGAACGGCAACATCCTCGCCAGCCCATGGTCCTTCCGTCGCCATGGCGCCAGCGGCCTGGAGGTCTCGGAGCTCTTCCCCTGCATCGCCGGCATGGCCGATGAACTGGCCGTGATCCGGTCGATGACCAGCCGGGGCAACGAGCACGCCCAGGCCAACTACCACCTGCACACGGGCTTCACCCTCGCGGGTCATCCGAGCGCCGGGGCGTGGACGAGCTACGGGCTGGGGTCCGAAGGCTCGGACCTCCCGGGCTTCGTCGTGCTGGCCAGTGGCGGCATGCCCCTTGGCGGCGTGGGCCTCTACGGCAACGGCTACCTTCCGGCCATCCACCAGGCGTCGCTGATCGACCCGACGGCGGCCGAACCGCTGGCCAACATCCAGCCGCGCGAACCGGGCGACCGGCAACGCCTGCGCCTGGGCTTTATCGAGTCCCGCGACCGGTTGCACCTCGATCGTTTGGCCAATCCGGCTCCGTTGGAGGCCGCGCTCGTCAACCAGGAGGTGGCCTACCGGATGCAGGCGTCGGTGCCCGGGTTGATGGATCTGCGGGGCGAGACCGATGCCACCCGCCGGCTCTACGGCCTCGACTCGACCAACCGGCAGAAGGCCGAGTACGCGCGGCAATGCCTGCTGGCCCGACGGTTGGTCGAGCGGGGCGTCCGGTTCGTCGAGTTGTCCTGCCTCGCCCGGCCCGCCGATCCCGGCCAGGTGGGCAACCCCTGGGACCAACACGGCAGCCTCAAGGCGGGTCATGAGGAGATGGCCTTCCAGGTGGATCAGCCCATCGCCGCCCTGCTGGCCGACCTCAAGGCCCGCGGCCTGCTCGACGAGACCCTCGTGGTGTGGGCGGGCGAGTTCGGGCGCACCCCCTTCGCGCAGGGGTCCGATGGCCGCGACCACAATCCCTACGGTTTCACCGTCTGGTTGGCTGGCGGTGGCGTGAAGGGCGGGGTGGTGCACGGTGCCACCGACGAACTCGGCTACCATGCCGTGCAGGATGTCTGCACCGTGCAGGACCTCTGGGCCACCGTGTTGCAGGCGCTCGGGGTCGATCACGAACGGCTCAACTTCCGGTTCGGTGGGCGGGATTTCCGCCTTTCCGACGTCCATGGTGAGGTGATCCGGGCGGTGCTGGCCTGAAGTGGGGTGGGGTTGCCCGAAGACCCCGGGGAACACGACTCGGAAGGTCGCCAAGGGGCAGTCTGGGATGGCCATCGGGAATCCGTCGGGTCGGCCGAAACCAATGGGGCGATCGTCGCTATCTCCTGAGGACGATCCCATGGCCCATGGCACGATCCTGGGCCCTCCCTGAGGCGACTTTTTGGCCCCGAGGTTCGGCATTCCGATGTTGGCGTGATTTCGCTCCCACCCCGATCTTGCTTGACAGCGGGAAGGCCAAGGGACTAACGACAACGAAATTCCGAAGGCCCATTTCTGCAGATGAACACCCGATCCTTCCTCCGATCCGCCGCTAAGAACCGCGACGGCTTCACCCTCATCGAGCTCCTGGTGGTCATCGCCATCATCGCGATCCTGGCTGGCATGCTGCTTCCGGCGCTGGCCAAGGCCAAGTCCAAGACCCAGGGCATCCAGTGCATGAACAACGGACGCCAGATGATGATGGCCTGGCGCCTCTACGCCGAAGACCACCAGGACCTTCTGGTGGAATCGCTCGAAGGTGGCCCTGAGACCAACATCCGGCCCTTGCTCGTCGCCGGCAGCGCCAGCGACAACCCGACCAACACCATCGACAAGAGCCCGCTGGCCAAGTACCTGGGCAACACCCGGGAAGTCTGGCGGTGCCCCGCCGACCGCACCACCCGGATCGAGGCTGGCCGCAAGGTGCCCCGGACGCGCAGCCAGTCGATGAGCCAGGCCTTCGATTACGGTGGGTGGTTGCCGGCGCCGCCGTATCGCACCTATGCCCGTCTTTCGCACATCGTGAAGCCGACCCAGACCTGGGTTCTGGTCGATGAGCATCCGGACAGCATCAACGACGCCGCCTGCGCGGTCCAGATGGTCCGCCCCGAGGCCACCGGCGGCAACATCATCGACTTCCCGGCGGCCTATCACAACGGCGCCTGCGGCTTCTCCTTCGCCGATGGCCACTCCGAGATCCACCGCTGGGTTGGCAACAAGATCAAGTCCTTCGGCCGCGGTTCGAACACCGGCCTCAATGTGCCGGCCGGCGACTCGCTGGTGGATGCCAAGTGGTGGTCCAGCGTGACCACCGTTGGCCCCGGCTACGAGTGACCGAAACGGGCGGTCCTTCCGGACCGCTCCAACGCTCCCCCCGCCGACTCCCGGTGGGAGCTTTGTCGGCCCGGAAGCGGACCCTCTGTCAGGGGCTGCTCCGGGCCTTCTTCTTGGGCTTGCGCTGACTCCACCGATCGCCCTGGGCCAAACGGTGTCAGGGTCGCTTCGGAACGTGTTGAAGATGACGATGGAGCGGGGCCCCGGGAATCCGATGAGACTTCAGGGTTCCGGCGAATCGGTTTCTGGAAAGACCATGCCGGGTGGCTCGGCCCCCAAGCTTCCGGAAGATGGCCGGGTCCGAGGGTTCCTTGCGGGGCGTCAGGTATCCGTCGGCTCAGCACGAGTTGGAATCGTCGCCGAAACCCGCGCCGGCATGGCCGCTCAATCCCGCACCGGGGCTTGTCGCCCGGCCCCGCTTCGGGGTGACAATGCGTCATGCACCCGTGTCGACTTGTCCGGCTCTTGATCCGTCTGACTTTTGGCGTCGCCGTCTTCACGGCACCCTCCGCTTCTGGGAAGCCTTCCGCCGCACCGCGCCCGAACATCATCGTCATCCTCGCCGATGACATGGGCTTCTCCGACCTCGGTTGTTACGGTGGCGAGATCCGGACGCCCAACTTGGATCGACTGGCGAAAGGGGGGCTTCGCTTCACCCAGTTCTACAACGCCGCCCGTTGCTGTCCGACGCGGGCCTCGCTGCTCACCGGGCTCTATCCCCACCAGGCGGGAATCGGCCACATGATGGAGGATCGCGGCGTGGCCGGCTATCGGGGTTCGCTGAACCGGGACTGCGTCACCATTGCCGAGGCGCTCCGGCCGGCCGGATACCGGAGCTATGTTGTCGGCAAGTGGCATGTCACTCCGGGACACACCTCGAAGGCCCTCGAAGACACGCGCAACTGGCCGCTCCAGAGGGGCTTCGACCGGTTCTACGGCACAATCCATGGTGCCGGGAGCTTTTGGGATCCCAGCTCGCTGGTGCGCGACAACCGGTTGATCACGGTCGCCAACGATCCTGAGTATCGATCGAAACCCTTCTACTACACGGACGCCATCGCGGACCACGCCGTCCGCTTTGTCCGGGATCACGCGCGCGCCCACCCCGGCGAACCGTTCTTCCTGTACACGGCGTTCACGGCCGCTCACTGGCCCATGCACGCCAAGGAGGCTGACATTGCCAGATACCGGGGATGCTACCGTGGCGGCTATGCGGCGACCCGGGCCGCCCGCTGGGCCAAACAGAAGCGTCTGGGCCTGGTGGATGCGACATGGCAACCGACTCCGCCGGTGGGGGACTGGTCTGCGGTGAAAGACCGGGAGTTCGAGGAGCGGTGCATGGAGGTGTATGCCGCGATGGTGGATTGCATGGACCAAGGGGTCGGGCGCCTCGTTGCGGAACTGAAGGCACAGCGGCAGTTCGACAACACCGTGATCCTGTTCCTGCAGGACAATGGTGGCTGCGCGGAAACGGTCGGGCGTGGCAAAAACGCCATCGTCCGAGCCGATCGCCCGACACTCCCGCCCATGGCTCCGGACGACCAGCAATTTGACAGCCAGCCGAGACAAACCCGGGATGGCTGGCCGGTGCGTCAGGGTTATGGCGTGCTGCCCGGCGGTCCGGACACGTACATCGCCTACGGCCGTGAATGGGCCAACGTCAGCAACACGCCCTTCCGGGAATACAAGCACTGGACCCATGAAGGCGGCATCAGTTCGCCATTGATCGCCCACTGGCCAGCCGGCATCGCCCGGTCCCGCAGGAACCGGCTCGAACCGGAGCCGGCGCATCTCATCGACCTGATGGCGACGTGCGTGGACCTGGCAGGCGCCGACTACCCGCAGACGCGCGACGGCCGGAAGATCAAGCCGATGGAAGGCGTGAGTTTGCGGCCGCTGTTCCAGGGGACAGCCATCGCCCGCCCACAACCGATCTTCTGGGAGCACGAAGGCAATCGCGCCGTCCGGGTTGGCAAGTGGAAGCTGGTCGGGAAGGACAACCGGCCTTGGGAACTTTACGACATGGAGCGCGACCGCACCGAACATCACGATCTCGCCGCCAGCCACCCCGCCAAGGTCCAGGAACTCGCCGCCCGGT
>Ga0315902_10011772_pt1 | contig 11454 bp, 13 predicted proteins | sample LakEriMetagenome_9_FD_203523 | JGI IMG/M metagenome (GOLD analysis project Ga0315902, IMG submission 203523) | Freshwater fungal communities from buoy surface, Lake Erie, Ohio, United States - Buoy 12 MA117 | ecosystem: Environmental > Aquatic > Freshwater > Lake > Lake biofilm | place: USA... | reverse complement strand
CCTGTAAGAGATGTTGATCGTTTTTGTATTCTTCTGCAGTGATCAACGCATTTTTCGCACCGGATATGCGGTTATAGACCGTTGCCGGCTTGTAATGTTTGTCATCCAGATTCAGTTCATTGATTACAGTCTTGATAACACTTTTCGCATCATCCGTATCATAGATCGTAAAATTATTCGGATAACCGATCTGCTCGGCTTCTACCCGAAGAATACGCGCAAACACACTGTGAAAAGTACCTATGTATAGATTTCTGGACTCCCCGTTATTCAGGATATGCTCAATACGCTCTTTCATTTCCCTGGCCGCCTTATTCGTAAAAGTGAGTGCCAGTATCTGGAAAGAATCAACCCCCTGATCCATCAGGTGGGCGATCCGCGTTGTCAGTACTTTTGTTTTGCCACTGCCGGCTCCCGCGACAATCATCAGGGGGCCATCCATATGCAACACAGCTTCTCTTTGTCTTTCATTTAGTCCTTGTAAATAATCAGCCATTGAACGAAATTACTAAAGGCTGGCGGGATGAAAATAAATGGGGAAAAAGAAAAATTTTTCAGTGGCTGTTTGCTGAAATCATACATAACAAAAGAAATGCCTGTCCGTCACACAGCAGATATTATGCTACCTTAGTGGCCATAATGATTGAAGTCGGACAATATCATGATCTCCCTGTATTACGCCTCAAGGAGGCCGGAGCCTATCTGGATGACGGCGACCAGGGAATATTATTGCCGCGTCGCTATGTACCGGAAGGGACAAAAGCAGGTGATATCTTGCACGTGTTCATTTATTTTGATTCGGAAGACCGACTGATTGCGACAACCGAAAAACCCACAGCTATCTGCGGCGAGATCGCCTGCCTTAAAGTAGTCGGACTGAATCGTTTCGGAGCTTTTCTTGACTGGGGTTTACCGAAAGATCTGTTCATCCCATCATCGGCCATGCGCAGTCCTTTCCGTCAGGGAGGAAACTACCTGGTATATATTACCACCGATCCGAAAAGCAACCGGTTAATGGCGACTCAATATTTTGACCATCTGCTGAGCAATGAAAACTTATCGGTCAAAGAAAAGGATAAAGTGTCGATGACCGTTTATCGAAAAACAGATATCGGGTATGTGATGATCATCAACCATCAACATACCGGCATGTTACATTTCAATGAAGTATACCGGCCGGTAGAAATCGGAGATCAGGCAGATGGATACATTGTGCGGATACGCCCGGATAATACGATGGATGTGCGTCTGGGAAGTTTGGGACACGAACGGACAGATACCGAAGCAGATAAAATATTATCCATGCTGCAGGCAAAAGGTGGCTATCTGCCCTATCACGACAAATCAGATCCGGATGAAATCTATGCGGTGTTTGGCATGAGTAAAAAAGCATTTAAAATGGCCTTAGGCCGGTTATATAAAGCACGCCGAATCGAATTGACCGATCAGGGAATCAAGTGGTCAGCAGGTTAAATGAAGGATTCCCGGTAAATTTGCGTCATGTATTATGTGATTTACGGATTTCTGAAACTGATCTCCCTCATACCTGTCCGTCTGCTCTACATTTTATCGGATCTGATTTTCGTTTTGTTGTATCATATTATTCAGTACCGAAAAAGTATTGTGTGGTCTAATCTGCAAATTGCCTTCCCCGAAAAATCAGATAGCGAAAGAAAGATCATCATGAAACGATTTTATCAAAATCTTTCAGACACGTTCATCGAAATCATTAAAATGCTCTCCTGGAGTGAGGAAGAGGTAAGAAAACGCTTCAAAGGGAATATGGATGAGCTAAACAAATGGGCAGGCAATGAAAAAAGCATACAGGTCATTAGCGGACATTTTTTCAATTGGGAATTGGCCAATCTGAGTGTTTCATCACATTGTAATATCCCCTTCCTTGGTGTATATATGCCGCTGACGAATCAGCCGATGAATAAAATTTTTTTCAATCTGCGTAAACGGTTTGGCACGATCTTAATTCCGGCTACTGATTTTAAAAATCAGGTAAAAGAATATTTTAAGCATCAGTCAGCCCTGATTCTTGTGGCCGATCAAAATCCGGGCGGTCCTGATAAGGGCTGGTGGCTGAATTTCTTTTCCCGCCCTGCTCCGTTTGTCTCCGGTCCTGCCAAAGGAGCCATCGCCAGAGATACCATAGTGATTTTTGCGAATTACTATAAAGTAAGAAGAGGATACTATGAAGTAAAATTTGAAGAGATTACCCAACGCCCATCTGAATTTACAGAGGCCTCCCTGACTTATCTGCTGGCCAAAAAAGTAGAAGCTTCTGTAAAAGAAAGACCTGATAATTATTTGTGGACACACCGGAGATGGAAGCATGAATGGAAAGAGGAATATGCAAACCAGTGGGCTGATCCCAGCAAACTTCCTTAAGGATTCATTAAAATGTTCAGCACCTCATGTATTTGATCCAGCCGGTTTTCCTGGAGTGTGTACCAAACGTACTTGCCTTCTTTCTTTGTTTTGACAAAACCGGTCCGTCTCAAAATAGCCAGGTGTTGCGATGCAACGGATTGCTCAAGCAGCAGACTTTCATATAATTCAGTTACGTTGAGTTGTCGTTTCTCTATGAGAAGTGTCAGTATTTTCTGACGCAACGGATGATTAAGGGCACGAAATACCAAGGCCGACTTTCGGATCAGATGAGAATCCGGTAAATGAATCTGCGTTTCTTTTTTTGGTTTGTCAGCCGTTGACATATTGCATTCGCGTATTAATCAAATTTAAAAATAAATAATATTTTCATTACGATTGTTAGCTGCTTTGTTGTGCCTGAACAGTATAAAAAGATTTACCATAAAGAGGGACAGCGCTCTCGACAGATGCAAATTGAGCATGGCTGTAATTGAGCTCTGACAGTGGCACCATGCCGGCAGCATCCCATTCAAGAGGAAGGAAAACAGCCTGGCTCAAGCTGCATTGTGACTGCCATTTCGGGGAGCCGTTGCCTGTGAAAAAAACGCTTTTCCCTTCCAGCTCTGCAAATGAATTTGGCTGTAAAATCATAGCCTGCGGAGGCATCATTATGTTGAGATGCTGATCCAGTACGGCCGTAAATACTTCATTTCTGCGAGCATCGATCATGGGAACCATCCAATAGTCATCATTCCCGGCAGTTTTCTTAATGTCTTGGCGGGCAACATAACCCATAACAGAAAGAGAACTGATGGCTATAAGCGGTTTGCGTAACGCATAACAAATACCTTTCGCAGAAGCCATTCCCACCCTGAGTCCGGTGTATGATCCAGGACCTTCACATACCGATACCGCATCCAGCTCTGTCAGTGACATTCCGGCTTCCTGCATCATTTCTTTGATGGCCGGCTGTAAGAAAGAAGCATGTTCTTTTTGTATGGCGCTTACTCTGAAAGAAATAATATGACCATCCCGCGACAATGCCAGCGATGCGCTTGGCTGACTGGTTTCTATACATAAGATCAAGGCCATACTATTATTTCGATTATTAGTTCAAATATCAAAAATACTGTTTTGTTTTTGAGAAACACCGCCCGCTTCAACCCCCTCATAGTGGGGAATACCTGCTGAATGCATTCTTATTAGGATAAATTTAATTAGGTACTTTTGTCAACTCCAGAGATTAATTAATCATTATGAGTAAAGAAATCATTCAAACCTCCAGTGCCCCGGCGCCTATTGGTCCGTATAATCAGGCTGTAAAGAAAGGAAGCATGTTATTTGTTTCCGGACAAATAGCCATCAATCCCGCCAATAATGAGCTGGTATTGCATACGATTCAAGATGAAACGCATCAGGTGATGCAAAATATAAAAGCCATTTTACAGGCAAGTTCAATGGATTTTGATCATATCCTGAAAACGACCATCTTCCTGAGTGATATGAATTTATTTTCGGAAGTGAATGAAATTTACGGCCAGTATTTCAAAGGGGATTTTCCGGCCAGAGAAACAGTTGCCGTTAAAGGACTTCCAAAAAATGTCAATGTAGAGATCAGCGTGATCGCCGGTGAATAACGTAACTGGGTTAACGAAGATTTCTTAAATCATTTTAATCTCTTCTTCATTTCCGTCGAAGAAGCGATATTCAGTCAGGTGATAATTATTGTTACTTTGAATACGGATCTTTTGCTTGTATTTCCATGACCACTTCATCCTCCGGGAAGGAAACCCTTTTCTCAGATACGCCTCCATGATCGGATGAACCATCAATATCAGATCCTTATGCTTCTGCATGATCAGATAATTCAGGTTCTTTTCAATCTCATCTTCGAGTACGATCGTTGAAGATACTTTACCGCTACCGCTGCAGCTGGGACATACTTCCTGTGTATTGATCGTCACTTCCGGCCTCATCCGCTGACGCGTGATCTGCATCAAACCAAACTTCGATATGGGCAAGATGGCATGTTTGGCTCTGTCGGCTTTCATCAGTTGCTCCACCGCTTCTGCCAGTTTGCGTTTGTTGTCGGGCAGTTTCATATCAATGAAATCCACTACAATGATACCGCCGATATCTCTGAGTCTTAACTGACGCGCAATTTCTTCCGCCGCTTCCAGATTGGTCTGCAATGCATTTTCTTCCTGATTGGCGCTGACACTTTTATAACCGCTGTTGACATCGATCACATGCAGGGCCTCTGTATGTTCAATGATCAGATAAGCTCCGCTGGCCAGGTTGACAGTTTTACCGAAAGATGCTTTCACTTGTTTGGTGACACCAAAACTGTCAAACACGGGTGTGCCGGTTTGATGATATGTAACTATCTCCGTTTTATCCGGAGCGATCTTTTGAATATAGGAACGGGCATCCTGATAAATATTTTTATCATTCACCACTATGCGGTTGAAATCGGCATTCAGGAGATCACGGAGGATACTCGTGGTCTTATCTTTTTCGCCTAATATTTTAGCAGGCGGTACAGCTTTCCTCAGATTCTTCTGAATTTCCTGCCAGGTAGCCACCAGGTTATTGAGATCATCATGAAGCTCGGCCGTATTTTTCCCTTCGGCTGCTGTTCTCACAATGACGCCAAAATTTTTCGGTTTGATGGCTTCAATGATCTTTTGAAGTCTTTTGCGTTCATCACCCGAATGAATTTTACGGGATACAGCCACAATATCATTAAAAGGAGTAACTACTACAAAACGTCCGGGTAAAGAAATCTCGCAGCTAAGACGAGGCCCTTTGGCCGCGATAGGTTCCTTCAGGATCTGTACAAGTATGGAAGGTTTACTGCCGAATACCTCTCCTATCTTGCCCGTTTTTACAATTTCGGCCTCATTTTTAAACGCTGAGAAATCAGGAATACCTTCCTCCTGATGATTGATATTTTGCTGAGTAAACTTGATGAGAGAGCGGATATAAGGACTCAGATCGGTGTAATGCAAAAAGCCATCTTTTTCAAAGCCTACATCCACGAAGGCCGCATTCATACCGGGTACAAGTTTCTTGACTTTACCCAAATACAAATCACCTACCGTAAAACTGGCGTTATGACTTTCCTGGTGAAATTCAACCAGATTTTTATTTTCCAGTAATGCAATTTCCACGCCGCTAGGGGCGGAATTTATGATCAGTTCCTTATTCAAAATCGCGTCTTTTTATATGAGAAGCATCGTACCTGTCCTGAACAGGAAGGATACGTTGTTGCCTGAAGCTTATTTCTTCTTTTTATGGCGATTCTTTCTCAGACGCTTTTTACGTTTGTGGGTGGCGATCTTATGACGCTTTCTTTTTTTACCGCAAGGCATACTCAATGAGATTTAAGTTCAGTTAATAAATTATTTCAATGTTTCAATATGTTGCTCTATCTGTCGGATCATGTCGGGATTCGCATTGAACTTACCGGCTTTTTCCAACCTTTTTACGTTCTCTAAAAAATTCCCGTACAGTTTAGCTGCACCGGCCTTATCTCCTTTTTGCTCGGTCATATCTGCCAGACGCAATCTGGCTTCCATATGATCCGGATCGAGTTCAACCACTTTGGCAAACCGCTGAATCGCTTTATCCAGCTGACCACTCACCGAAGCTCCTACACCCAGCATGTACTGAGCAAAGATATCATCAGGGTTTCGCTCAGCTACTTCCCGAACCATCCCGATACCCTTCATGGGCGGCTCGTTACCGGCAGCACCGAAAAAGAAACAACTGCCTAATCCTACCCTCGTAGAATCGTTGTTTTCATTCAATGCATAAGCTTTTTCAAAAAGGGATCTGGCTTCTTTAGCCATCCATATCTGCAGAGGCAATTCTGAAACAGAAGGGAGCTCTGCCAACATCAAATGGGCAGCAAAGGTGAGGTTTTTCTCTGAATTTTCCAACTTAGCCGCTTCGCCAAGATATTTTACATAAGGCACAAACGCTCCGACACTGTCCATCCAAAACCGGGCAAGTTCACGATACCCGTTGATCCGGATGGTCATATCGGAAGTTGAAGCAATTTTTTGCTCCCATTGATCCACGCGTTTCAGGCCATCACCGGAAATTCTTTTTTTGGATACAGCCAGCATCTCGTCAAAACTGAGGGTATCCTGGGTGCCGGACATACCAGATGGTTTTGCGGGAAGCGGTGTTTGTTGCGTCTCAGGTTTGGTAATTCCCCAAAAAAACAAAGCGATCACCAGTCCGGTAGCGGAAATCAATAAAATAAGCTGTTGCCTGTTCAAATTTTAAAATTGAACGGCAAAGCTACTTGAATTCAGGATAATTAATGCGGATGTTTTAAGATGTCTGGTGGTGATTCTCCTTCACTTCCTGGACAAATTCCTTGGCCGGCTTGAAAGCCGGAATAAAATGCTCGGGAATATGTACAGCTGTATTCCTTTTGATATTTCGACCGATTTTGGCGGCTCTTTTTTTAGTGATAAAACTTCCAAACCCGCGGATATAAATGTTTTGACCTTTGGCAAGCGATTCCTTCACTTCCTTAAACATGGTTTCGAGGGTAATTAATACATCCACCTTGGGAATGCCTGTTTTTTCTGAAATTTGGTTAACAAGATCAGCCTTTCTCATGAAATGGGTTTTAATTTTCTAAAGCAAACAAATGGTTGTTTGCGATAAAGGTGCAAAAAAAATTATTATCAAAAAAATTTAAAACTAAGTATTTGATAATTAATAACTATTGTTGTGTTTTATAGCCCTTCAAGTGCTGCGTAAAAATAGTGATTGAGGATGAAAAAAAGAAAAATGTCAAGCAATCATTTTGTTTTTTTTAAACAAGGGTTGATGCATTGGCATCACCACCACAACCACCGCGCTATGCCCTGGAAAGGGGTTAAAGATATTTACCGGATCTGGCTGAGTGAAGTGATCTTACAACAGACAAGGGTTGAACAGGGTTTGGGGTACTATGAACGTTTTCTCAAAGCTTATCCAGACATCTTTGCGCTGGCCGGGGCACCTGAACAGGAAGTATTCAAATTATGGGAAGGACTTGGCTACTATTCACGATGCAAAAACCTCATCGCTACGGCACGTATCATCGCCTCTGAAAGAAAAGGCACTTTCCCTGATAATTACGAAGAATTGCTTTCACTTAAAGGCATTGGCCCCTACACAGCAGCCGCCATCGCTTCTTTTGGCTATTCGCTGCCCGTCCCGGTGGTGGATGGCAATGTGATCCGTGTGCTGTCAAGATACTTTGGAATCGATACGCCCGTTCAACGTTCTGAAGGAAAAAAATTAATACAATCCCTGGCAGAACAATGTCTTGATCATGAACAGCCGGCCGCCTATAATCAGGCCATCATGGATTTCGGGGCGACCATTTGTAAACCGCAGCTTCCACTATGTACGGAATGTGTACTGCATACAACATGTCGCGCCTTTACATCTTCATCGGTTCATGCATATCCTGTTAAAACAAAAAAAAGCCCGGTCAAAAAAAGATGGTTCATCGTCATGATAGTCACGGATCACACAGGACGTTTTGCCGTTCGTCAGCGGAAAGAAGGGGATATCTGGGCAGGCCTGTATGAATTCCCATCGCTGGAATGCAGGACACAAAAAGAATGGATACGGTTCATGAAACAACATGACACGAGTATCTCTTATCTTTCAAATGCTATCGAACCGGTCAGAGAAAATAAGCTCTATAGTCAGCTATTGAGTCATCAAAAAATCCATCTTCAAATCATTTCATGCAGCATTACCCAAAGAGCCCATCTGAAAGTTCCGGCGGAATGGCTGACATCCAAAGAAATGACTCAACTGGCTTTCCCTCGTATATATCGGGATATTTTACATGACAAGGGCATGATCAGTCTGGCGGATTCATTATGAATATTCAAAGAGCAAACCTGCAACGATTCATGCCGTAATCAATACTTTTGCTACAGAAACAAATCGCTTCATGTACGATACGATCGTTTTTAATATACCTTATTTCCATTTGCTGACCATTTCCCGTCAGGGCATTTCTATTCTGACGGTTATACTGGCCGGTTTGTTCTTTCTGTCATTTATTGCAGGTGGTGCCCGACTGGCGCTCTTTTCGCTGAAACAAAAAGACATCAACTATCTCAAATTAAAAACAGATGAGAACGCGCGGCGTATCATACGGTTGCTGGAACATCCCCGCCTTATTTTATATACGATCACAACGGCACAGATCATGCTGAATACCGGGATCATCATTATTGCCAATTACATGATGGATGCCCTGCTTGATTTCCGACATCCGATCCCCATGCTGGAAATTGCCGTCAAGATACTGCTGATCACCTTTGTCATACTGATGACGACTGATTTGATCCCCAAGATCTGGGCGCATCATCACACAGTTTCCTTTCTGTATTTTTCATCCTGGTGGATGGAAACCATCATTGTTCCCTTCGCTAAATTCCCGGCCGTAAAAATGCTTGATATTATCAACAAAATCGAAACCAAGCGAATAAAGAAAATGCTGGGAACAAGTTCAGATGAAGAATTGTCCAATGCGATCGACCGAATGACCGAAGAAGAAGCCAGCCCGGAAGAGAAACAAATTCTAAAAGGCATTCAAAGTTTCAGCTCTACAATCGTTCGACAGATCATGCACTCCCGCCTGGATATTCAGGGTATTGAAAGCAACAGCTCCTTGCAGCATGTCATTGAACAGATCAAAGAACAAAACTATAGCCGCTACCCGGTCTATACCGGAAACATGGACACCATCATTGGTATATTACAGACCAAAGATCTGTTGCCATATATCGACCGCGAAGACCACTACAACTGGAAAGAGCTGATGCGTCCACCGTATTTTGTACCCGAACAGAAATCCATCGAAGATCTTTTAAAAGAATTCCAACAGCAACATAAACACATGGCCATTGTGGTAGATGAGTTTGGCGGCACCAGTGGTATTGTCACCATGGAAGATGTACTGGAAGAGATCATCGGAGATATTAAAGATGAATTCGACGAAGATGAGTTTGCCAACAGGAAACTGGATGAATTCAATTATCTGCTCGAAGGAAAAACAATGATCCATGATGTATGTAAAATCATGAATTTACCGGCCGATACCTTTGATGGTGTTCGGGGCGAAAGCGAATCACTGGCGGGTCTGATCCTGGAGATCGCGGAACGATTGCCTAAGGTCAATGAGATGATTGAATCAGGCGACTTCAGCTTCACCATCCTCGAAGTGAGGCAAAACAGAATTGAAAAAGTAAAGATCACTATCAAACCATTTCAAGATTAAAGCATGAAATCATCGTTGATCCTGATTAGCTGTTTATGTTTTTTATATGCCTGTGATGAGCCCGCTATGCCCAAACCGCGCGGCTATTTTAAAGTAGAATTTCCTCAAAAGGAATATGTTCAGTTCAATGATAAAGACTACCCCTACTCATTCGAGTATCCGGTGTATGGCAAGGTCATCAAAGACAGTACTTTTTTCGATACGATCCCCGAAAATCCTTACTGGGTCAACATCTACTTTCCTTCATTCAACTCGGTGATCTATCTGAGCTACAAACAAATCGACGCCAAAAACCAACTGAATCTGATGGTGAAAGATGCCTTTAAAATGACAGGCAAACATAGCATCAAAGCGTCCTTCATTGATGAAATTCCGATCAATGAATCAGGAAATAAATACGGATTTATATTTGACGTGGGCGGGAATGCGGCAACCGGCAAACAGTTTTATGTAACAGACAGTATACGTCATTTTATAAGGGGAGCGCTTTATTTTAATGCCACACCCAATTACGATTCCATTCAGCCCTCTGAACAGTTTCTGTATAAGGACATGCAGCATCTGATCAGAACACTGCAATGGAAGAACTGATTTTTTCATCCATAATCTACTATGATGTCTGATCTGAATTTTTGTCTCATTCAAACTGAACTATTCTGGGAAGATCCCGAAGCAAACCTGAGCATGTTTCAGAAAAAAATCGATGCCCTTGATGCCCAGGGACAGATCATCGTTTTGCCGGAAATGTTTACCACCGGCTTCAGCATGAATCCGGAAGCATTGGCGCAGTCAATGGACGGATCCGCAGTTGAATGGATGAAAGAAACATCCATGAAGAAAAAATGCGTCATCACAGGAAGTCTGATGATCAAAGAGACCATCGAAGATGAAACACATTACTATAACCGATTGATATGGATGCAGCCGAACGGCGTATTTGGCTTTTATGACAAACGCCATCTTTTTTCGCTCGCCGGTGAAAATAAATATTATACCGGTGGAGAGAAACGAATTATTTTTTCTGTGAACGGATGGAAAATTTTACCCATGATCTGCTATGACCTTCGTTTCCCGGTTTGGTCACGACAACAATTTACAGAATCCGGCGTATCTGAATATGATGTGTTGTTATATGTGGCCAACTGGCCGGAAAAAAGAATTCACGCCTGGCATTCTCTGCTGACAGCGAGAGCCATCGAAAACCAATGCTATGTTGTGGCTGTGAACCGAACCGGCACCGACGGGAAAGGCATCATGCATAATGGACAAAGCATGGTGATTGATCCACTTGGACAGATTCTTTTTGACGGGAAAGATTCCGAATCAATCACATCGGTTAAACTCGATCGGTCAACGCTGATATCTGTACGGGAAAGCTTTCCTTTTTTGCAGGATGCCGATGATTTTCAGCTAATGCATTAATCCTTCAGCGGCGTTCAAGAATCATCGATTCTGCTTTGATCATTTTCACATCTTTATTCATTCGGATGCTCTCTTCCGTTGCCTTCACTTCTACATCCGGCATTACACCTCTGCCATTATTCTTAAGTGTATGATCATTGATGATGCGATATAAGGGCAGGCGCATTCTCAATTTGGTATTGGGCAAAATCAGGTCAGGTATGAAAACACCATTATTGCCGTATGCACCTCCGCCCGTCTCTTCCCCCACCAGCTGAACATTCGGCAATCCCTTCAAAGAAGACAAGAGCATGGACGTAGCTGAAAAACTGGAACCGCCGGTCAAAAAAATGACACGGCCT
>Ga0315902_10011771_pt1 | contig 11454 bp, 7 predicted proteins | sample LakEriMetagenome_9_FD_203523 | JGI IMG/M metagenome (GOLD analysis project Ga0315902, IMG submission 203523) | Freshwater fungal communities from buoy surface, Lake Erie, Ohio, United States - Buoy 12 MA117 | ecosystem: Environmental > Aquatic > Freshwater > Lake > Lake biofilm | place: USA... | reverse complement strand
TGCCGCTCACGTTGCTGGCGATGCCCTCAGACGCGGAGATCGCGGTCGTGGAGGTTGGCACGAACACGCCGGGCGAAGTCGCCATGCTGCGCGCCATTGCCGGTCCCGATGTCGCCGTCGTCACGTCAATCGGAGAGGAACATCTCGAGGGGCTTGGCGATCTCGCCGGCGTGCTGCGTGAAGAGACGGCGATCTTCGACGGGGTGACGTTGGCCGTCGCTCCGGCGGCGCATCCCGAGGTCACGACCATCGCACAATCGCGGGCGCAGGCGACCGTCGTCGCCGGGCTTTCGGCAGCCGACGCGTCGGGCGCGCAGCTGCCGCAGTCGTGGGGGCTTGATGAAGAAGGGCGGCCGTGGTTCGTGGTGGATGACGTGCGGATCGAGCTGCCGTTGCGCGGCGCCCATCAGGCAGCCAATGCCATGCTGGCGATCGCGACAGCCCGTGCCTGTGGCGTGCCGATAGCCGATGCGGCGGAGGGGCTGGCCCGCATGCCGGTGCCCAGCATGCGTGGCGTGTGGGAGCAGATCGGGCGTCTGACCCTGATCAACGATGCCTACAACGCCAACCCGGCATCCATGCGTGCGGCACTCGATCTGCTCGCACAGGTTGGGGAGGGGCGGCAACGCGTGGCCATCCTCGGATCCATGCGCGAACTGGGGGCGCAGGAGGGCGCGCAGCATGAGGCGGTCGCTCGCGCGGCACTCGCTTCGCCGGCCGACCTCATTGTCGGTATTGGTGCGTTCGTTGCGGCGTTCACTTCCCTGGCGCCTGGCGACGCGCGGGTGATCACCGACGGCTCCCTTGATGGCGCGTGGGCGCAGCTGGCACCGCGGCTGAACCCCGATGCGCTCGTTCTCCTCAAAGCCTCGCGCGGAATGCAGCTCGAGCGCCTCCTCCCCCAGCTCACTACCTGGGCCACGACATAAGTGCTCTACTATCTGCTCCAGCCATTGGCGCGCGAACTTCGCGTGTTGAATCTCCTCAATTACATCACCTTCCGTGCTGCGGCGGCGTTCGTCACGGCGCTGTTGGTGTGCTTCCTCTTCGGGCCGACCATCATCGGTCGCCTGCGTGCCATGGCGGTGCACCAGGTCGTGCGTGCCGGCACACCGGACTCGCACGCCGGCAAGGGGACGACCCCCACGATGGGTGGGTTGATCATCCTGCTGGCGACCTTCGCGCCGGTGCTGCTGTGGGCGCGCCTCGACAATCGGTATGTCGTCCTGGCGCTCATCGTCACGGCGTGGATGGGCGCCATCGGCTTCCTCGATGACTTCCTGAAGCTCAAGCAGAAGCGCGAAGGCAAGAAGAACGAGGGCTTGGTCGAACGCTACAAGTTGGCGGGGCAGGTCACCTGCGGCCTCGGGCTCGGGGCGGTACTGCTACTCGATCCGATCTCGACGCTCCCGGGCGCAAGCACGACCTTGCCATTCTTCAAGTACGTATTGGTGGTGCCGGCCGTCTCGTGGGCCGCGTGGATGTACATCCCTTGGGTGACGTTCATCCTCACGGGCGTGAGCAATGCGGTGAACCTCACCGACGGTTTGGACGGGCTCTCCTCGGGGCTCGTCGCGATCGCCGTGCTGACGCTCGGCTTGTTCGCGTATATCCTCGGTCGCATCGATACCAGCGCCTACCTGCAGGTGTTCTATCTGCGCGGCGCTGGTGAACTCACGGTGTTCTGCGCCGCCGTCGTCGGTGCATGTATCGGCTTCCTGTGGTACAACGCGCATCCGGCGCAGGTGTTCATGGGGGACACGGGATCGCTGGCGCTTGGTGGCGCCGTAGGCGCGATCGCGATTCTCCTGAAGAGCGAATTCCTGCTCCTGTTCGTCGGTGCCGTGTTCTTCGCAGAAACGATGTCCGTGATCATTCAGCGCTCCGTCTTCAAGTTCCGGAAGCGCAAATACGGGGTGGAATACGCGCAGCAGCATCGCGTATTCCGGAAGGCGCCACTGCACCATCACTTCGAGATGCTGGGGTGGCCCGAAACGCAGGTGGTGGTGCGCTTCTGGATCATCGGGGTCCTCTGCGCCATTGTGGCCCTCAGTACCCTGAAGCTGCGCTGATATGGCCGAGGTGGAACGGACCTCGCAGGAAACCGCGGCTCTCGTCGCCCGTCGACTTGTTGAGCGGCAGGGCGAATTCGCCGTGATCGGGTTGGGGCGAAGCGGCAGCGCCGTCGCACAACTCCTTCGACGCGCTGGCGTCGCGGTGTATGCCTCGGACGTCGCGAAGTCCGACGCGGCCCATGCGGCGGCAACCGCGCTCCGGTCGCTCGGAGTTGCCGTCGATGTCGGCCATCACGATCTCACGCGCATTGCCAAGGCGGTTGTCGTCGTCGTCAGTCCTGGCGTGCCACCGGAGGCACCGCCTCTGGCCGCGGCGCGTCGTGCCGGCGTACCGATCGTGAGCGAAGTCGAGATCGCGCTCCGGCTCATGCCGGGGCTGCGCTATCTCGCGGTCACCGGCACCAATGGCAAGACCACGGTCACCGCGCTCATGGGGCACATGTTGCGCGCTCTTGGCCAGCGTGCGGTGGATGTGGGGAACATCGGCACGCCCGTGTCGGAGCTCGCCATGGCGGACGATCCGCCGGCGTGGGCATCGCTGGAGATGTCCTCCTTCCAGCTGCATGATACGCCCGGGATCCTTCCGGTAGTCAGCATCTTGACCACGCTGAGCCCGGATCATCTCGATCGATATCCCTCCATCGACGCGTATTACGCGGACAAGCGCTTGCTCTTTGCCAACGCCACGGCGGCATCGCGGAATGTGGCCACGGCAGACAACGCGGAGGTCGAGGCGTTGATTCGTGGAGTGCCGGGGCAGTGGTGGCGCTTCTCCGTAGAGCGGCAGGATGTGGCCGCCTACCTCGATCGGGATCGTGGTCAGCTCATGGTACTGGGCGCGCCGTTGATCGCGCGCAGCGAGGTGCCGCTTGCTGGCGATCATAATGTGGCCAATGTCCTGAGTGCCGCGTTGGCCGTGATGGTGGCAGATCCCGCCTTTGCGACGACCGAGGCGCGCGCTATGCTGGCCGAGGCGGTGCGTACCTTCCGGGCGCCGCCGCACCGACTGGAGCCCGTGCACGAGCAGGACGGCGTGCTCTGGCTCAACGATTCGAAGGCGACCAACGTGGCATCGACCCGCGTGGCCCTCGATGGGATGACCCGCCCCACGGTGGTGTTGCTCGGAGGGCGCCACAAAGGGGAGGCGTACACGGCACTCCTGCCGTCGTTGGCGAAGACGGCGCGTGCCGTGATTGCCTATGGGGAGGCGGCCGATCAGATCGTGGCGGATCTCGCGGAGCCGTTGGCGGGTCACGTGCCGGTGGAGCATTGCGGCGGTGCAACGTTCGCTGAGGTCATGACGCGCGCGCGCACCATGGCGAAGCCCGGGGACGCGGTACTGTTGTCGCCCGCCTGCTCGAGTTACGACATGTTCACCAACTACGAGGAACGCGGCCGCACCTTCGCACGCCTCGCTCGAGGTGACGCGTGACGGTACCGATGGCCGCCCGCACCGCCCCCGCGGCTTCCCGTGACCGCTGGCGCATGAGCCTTGAGGCGCGTGCGTTGACGTTCGTGTCGCTCGCCTTGGTCTGCGTGGGGCTGGCCGTGCTCTACAGTGCGAGTGCCTTGCAGGCCGTGTCGAAGGGCAGCCCAGGCCACTTTTTTGTGCTGCGGCAAGCTATGGGCGTCGTGGTCGGCGGGGCCGCGTTCATGGTGGCCGCCAAATTGGATGCGGAGCGCTGGCGCACATGGGCCTGGCCCATCATGCTCGGCAGCCTGTTGATGATGTTGGTGATTGTGTTGCCAGGCACGGAAGCCATTTCGCAGCGCGTCTATGGATCGCGACGCTATTTGTTCAACGGCTCCATCCAGCCTTCGGAGTTCGCCAAGGTCGCGATTCTGATCTGGGTGCCGATGCTGCTCGTGAAGAAGGGGCAGCTCGTTCGGGAAGTCGGTCGCGGACTGATGCCCTTCGTGACGGTGGTCGGGGCGCAGTGCATCCTCGCCGCGCTGGAACCGGACCTGTCTGTGGCGATGATGTTCTGCGGTTTCACCGCCGTCCTGCTCTTCATTGGGGGGGCGCGCATCAGCCACTTCGTCCTGTTTTCGGTCGCGGCGCTGCTGCTCCTCGGTGCGGTGTCGTCCAAGAGCACCTACGTGCGTGCGCGCGTCACCGGCTTCTTCGAGTCGGACGGGCGCACCAAGGACAGCGCCGTGAATGATCAGCAGTATCAGTCGCTGGTCGCCGTCGGCTCTGGCGGTTTGGTCGGTGTCGGGATTGGGCAGGGCAATCAGCAACGCGGTTGGTTGCCGCTCGCCTACAACGACTTCATCGGCTCCATCATCGGGGAGGAGTTCGGGTTCCTCGGGATGGCCAGCATCGTCTTCCTGTTCGCCTTGTATGGTTGGCTAGGCTTCCGAATCGCCCGACATGCGCGAAGTCCGTATCTGTCCTTGCTGGCGGTGGGGCTGACCATGTCCACCGTGGTGACCGCGCTGATTCACATCGGCGTCGTGATGCGGTATTTCCCGAACACCGGGCTCACGTTGCCCTTTGTATCGTACGGGCGTTCCAACCTGGTGCTGACCCTGTTGACCACTGGCATCCTCGTGAACATCGGGAGCGAGCGCGAACGCGTGTACGGCACCAAGGCAACGGATCCCCTCGCGGTTGCATCCCGATGACGCAGCCGTTGTTCTTTGCCGGAGGGGGAACCGGCGGGCATCTGTATCCAGGACTTGCCATCGCGCGAGCCCTGGTACGACTTCGTCCAGACGTCGCCCCGTTTTTCATTGGAGCGCGACGTGGTATCGAGCGGGACGTGCTGCCCACCACGGAGTTTCCGCATGTCCTCCTGGATCTCCATCCGCTGTATCGGCGTACGCCGTGGAATAACTGGCGCACGCTCGTTGGTGCGGTGAGTGCGTGGCGTGCGATTTCCGACATGGCACGGGTTCGGCGGCCGCAGGGCGTGATCGGTACGGGGGGCTACGCGGCCGGCCTGGCGCTCGCTTGGGGACGGGCGCATGGGGTGCCGACCATGCTGCATGAACCGGACAGTCACCCGGGGCTCACGACGCGCACTTTTGCGCGGGGGGCCACGGCGGTGTATCTCGGCTTCCCCGAAGCCGCTGCCAAACTGCGCACGGCCACCCACACGCGCGTGGAATCACTGGGGTGCCCCATCGAACCACCGGCGCCGCGCAACCGCGAGGAAGCTCGACGGGCATGGGGCTTTCCCGAGGACGCCTTCGTCGTGCTGCTCTTCGGTGGAAGTCAGGGAGCACGGGCACTCAATGAGGTCGCCGCCGCATGGGTCGCGCGTGGCTTGCCACCAAAGACCGCGCTCATCTGGGCGACGGGGAAGCAGCAGGCCGCCGGGTACCTGCATCACGAGGGAGGGCTCGTCCGTGTGCGTCCCTATCTCGCGCCAATTGCCGACGCCTACGCGGCTGCCGACATCGCGATCACACGCGCCGGTGCCATGTCCATTGCGGAACTGTGTGCATGGCAGATCCCATCCGTGCTGGTGCCCTTGCCGACGTCGGCGCAGGATCATCAGACGCACAACGCACGGACGACGGAGTCCTCGGGCGCAGCGATCCATCTCCCGCAGGCCGACCTGACCGTCGATCGCGTCGATACCGTGGTGCGTGCACTCCAGGCGGAACCGGTCAGGCTCGACGCGATGCGCGACGCCGCCGCCCGACGCGCGCGACCGGATGCCGCGGAGGCAATCGCGCGGTCCATCCTGACCATGTTGGACGCGCGCTGATCGATTCGGTCGGTCGCTTCGCCATATTTCCCGTATGACTCTCGAACCGTCCGCCCGCTCGCCGGAACAGGCGCTGCTGATCGATGCCGCCGATGCGCGCCCTGTTCATTTCGTCGGCATCGCCGGCGCCGGGATGAGCGCGCTGGCGGAGCTGCTGGCGCGGCGCGGCGTGCGCATCCAGGGCACCGATGCCAATCCCGGCGGTGCTCCTGATCTCGCCCGATACGGTATCGCCGTCACGGCGCACGATCCCGCGCTCGTGCTTGGGGCTCGCGCCCTGGTGTACTCGTCGGCGATTCCGGCGACGCATCCCGAACGGGTGGCTGCTCGTGAAGCGGGCATCCCCGAGATCCGTCGCGCGGAGGCACTCGCGGCGGCCGTCAGTGGGGGCACCCTGATTGGCATCGCCGGCACGCACGGCAAGACGACAACCACGGTCATGACGACCGAGGCGTTGGCGGCGGCAGAGCACGATCCCACCGGCGTAGTGGGGGGGCGGGTCTCACTCTGGGGCGGCAACTTGCGACTTGGCGGTTCGACCTACGTCGTGGAGGCCGATGAATACGATCGCTCGTTCCTCGCCCTCGATCCGACCGTCGCGGTGGTGCTGAACGTCGAGGCGGACCACCTCGACATCTATCGGGATCTCGCGGATATCCAGCACACCTTTGCCACGTATGCGGGGCGCGCCCGCACCGTGGTGCGATGCGCCGACGACGACGGAGCCATGGCGGTCCCGGTCCGTGCGGATCAGAATGATATCACGTATTCAGCCACGGCGCCGGGCACGCCCGCGTCGGCGAACGCCGCCATGGCGCGATTACGTGCCCATGATCTGGTGCTCGATGCGACGGGCGCGCGCTGTACCGTGTATTTCGACGGGACGCCCCTCGGTGATATCACACTCGCCGTCCCCGGGGTGCACAACGTGCGGAACGCGCTGGCGGCAATAGGCGCAGGGCTGGCCGTCGGCGCGACGGTGCCGGACATGGCGCGCGGCCTGGCGGCGTTTCGTGGCGTCGAGCGCCGGTTTCAGCGTCTTGGCGTTGCGCGACACATCGACGTGGTCGATGACTATGCGCACCACCCGACCGAAGTGCGCGCCACGATCGGGGCGGCACGCCACGCGTTTCCGGGACGTCGCCTGGTGCTGGTCTTCCAGCCTCATCTGTATTCCCGCACGCGCGATTTGCAGCAGGAATTCGCGGACGCGCTCGGGGCGGCCGATGTCCTCCTGCTGTGCGACATATACGGCGCACGCGAGGCGCCGGATCCGGCGGTAACGTCCGCCCTGATCGGTGATCGCGTCTCCACTGGGGTGCTGCAGTGGTGTGGCCCTCGCACTGAGGCCGCCGACGCGGTGGCGGCGATCGCGCGCGACGGCGATGTGGTCCTCACGATGGGCGCCGGGGACGTGACCCGCGTGGGGCCGGAACTCCTGGCCCGTTGGGGCTCGGCCCCCTGATGGGGCGACCCGGATGAGCAATGCGGCGGACACCGGCTCCGTGGAGCGCCCCCGTTGGTGGCGCATCACGCGGCGCGTGATGATCGTGGTGAGTGCGCTGAGCGTGCTGACCACCCCCTTTTGGGCCCCACCGGCGCTGTCGCGGCTCGCGTTCTTTCACGTGCGGCGTGTCGAATTTGAGGGGATTCGTCATGCGAAGCCGGGTGAGCTGACGGCGCTGCTACAGCTCGATACGCTGCAGTCCGTTTGGCAGCCGCTCGAGCCATTAGTGGCGCGCATCACCGTGCATCCCTTGGTGGCAGACGCGCAGATCGAACGGCGCTTCCCGGCGACCCTCTTGGTGTCGATCACGGAAAAGGACCCGGTCGCGCTGGCGCCGGACCAGGGGCGGCTCGTCCCGGTCGATGCAGACGGTCGGGTACTCCCGATCGATCCGGCCGCCATCGATGTCCCGCTGGCCGGGCAGGCCGATTCCACCCTGATGCGGTTGCTTGACGGAATCCGTCGCTCGGATCCGTCGCTGTACGCCCGCGTCACGACCGTCGATCGGATCGGCGCCGACGAATTCCGCGTCGCCCTTGGGGCGCTGCGAGTTCGCACCCGATCCGACGTGACCGTAGCGCGCTTCAAGGACATATTACCTGTGGAGGCCGACCTCGCCCGCAGCCGACTGCGAGCGACCGAGCTGGATGTGCGCTTCCGTGACCAGGTGATTGCCCGACTCCCATGACCGCTGCTCCCATCGTCGTTACCCTCGATATCGGTACCGCCCACACCACTGCGCTCGTGGCGGCGGTGCAGGGAGATGCGCGATCGTCGCGGCTGCAGATCCTCGGCCTCGGGGACGTGCGGACGCAGGGGCTGCGTCGCGGGGTCGTCTCGAATATCGAGGAGGCCACCGCGTCCATTCGTGGGGCTGTCGACGAGGCGTGCCGCATGGCCGGTGTGAGCGCCACCGACCTCTACGTCGGGATCGCGGGAGAGCATGTCCGGACGATGACCTCCTCCGGTGTGGTCGCCATTAGCGGCGAGGAAATCACGCGCGCCGACGTCGAGCGGGTCAACGAGGTCGCGCGCGCGATGTCGATTCCGCAGGATCGCGAACTGCTGCACGCCATTCCGCAGGAGTACCGCGTCGACAAGGCCGACGGCATCCGTGATCCCATCGGCATGATCGGGACGCGCCTCGAGACGGAGATGTATCTCGTCACGATCGGCGCGTCGCCGGCGATGAACCTGCGGAAGGCCATCGAAAAGGCCGGCTATCGTACCCGCGAATTGGTGCTCGAGCCGCTCGCCTGCGCCTTCTCCGTGCTCACCGACGAAGAAAAGGAACTGGGCGTGCTTCTGGTGGAGTTGGGGGCCGGCACCACCGATCTCGCCGTATTTCTCGAGGGCAAGATCCGGCACATCGGCACGCTTCCCTTCGGTGGCAACACCGTCACGAGCGATCTGGTGCAGGGGCTCGGCGTCACGCAGCACGACGCGGAAATGCTCAAAGAGGCGTATGGGTGCGCCTATGAGCCGCTGATTGACCCGGAGCAGGTCATCGCCATGCCTGCCTCAGGCAATCAGGGCGAGCGCCATCTGTCGCGCGAGCTGATGACGCACATCATCCATCAGCGCATGGATGAACTGTTCGAGAAGGTGCAGCGTGAAGTGCTGCACGCCGGGTTCGGTGGCAAGCTCAACGCCGGGCTGGTACTCACCGGTGGTGGCGCGGCGCTGCTCGGCGTCAGCGAATTGGCGGCCGATGTCTTCGGGCTCGGTGTGCGGATCGGGGTCCCCGGTGATCGACTCGACGGACTCACGGAATCGGTCGACCATCCACGCTTTGCGACGGTCACCGGCTTGGCGCTCCACGCGGCGAGAAGTGGTGCCCAAGGCGGGGCGGTGCTCCGACGGGGACGTGCAGGCGCCGGCGCCGGGGTGGGCACGCTTACCACCAAGGTGAAGACCTGGCTGCAGGAGTTCTTCTGAGCAGGACCAGGGCTGCCAGCCGGTAGTATTCAGGAGGGGCGTGTCAGATCAGCCGATCGCTCGGCCGATATGAACGCCCCTCGGTCGTTGTGCGTAATGCGGTCATCGATTCGTACCCCTCCCGGAGAAGCTGTGGCCTCTGAGTATCCCCTCGTTCGTGCGATCCGCCGGTCGTCGCACCGCCTTGCCCTTGGCATGGCGGCGGCACTCCCCCTCCTGACGGTGCCAGACCGCGCCATCGCCCAGCAGCGTTCCCTCGAGACGCGTGATCCTCGGCAGGCGCAGGATTCCACCTTCGCCAAGGCCTACACCGAGTGGACGGTGAATCCCCGGCATGGCAGTCCCCTGGTTGATCATCTCCCGCTGGTGCCGGGGATCCCGACGCCCCGCGAGGTGCTGGGCTATCACATCGGCGCGCCTCGCACGCTCACGTACTATGCGGACCAGCTGAAGTACTACCGAGCGCTTGCCAAGGCGTCACCGCGCGTGCGGATCGAGACCATCGGGCGTTCCGATGAGGGGCGCGAGCTGGTCGTGGTCTGGATCTCGAGTGAAGCGAACCTGCAGCGACTCGAACAGAACCGGAAAAATCTCGCGCGCATTGCCGATCCACGCGCGATGAAGGATGCCGAGGTCCGGGCGCTCCTCGCACAGACAAAGCCGCACTATCACCTCATGGGCGGCTTGCACAGCGGGGAGACCGGCCCGTCGGAGATGCTGATGGAGCTGGCGTATCGCCTCGCGACCGAGACGTCGCCGCTGGTCAGTCAGATCCGCGACGAACTCTACGTGTCGATCACGCCGGCAGCCGATGCCGATGGGCGCGATCGTAACGTCGACTGGTTCAAGCGCAACCTGATGTTGGCGCAGCCCACGGTTACGGCGCAGGCGCCAAGTGCCGCCGCACCGAATGACTCAACGCGACGCGCACCGGCGCCGTTGCCCGAGGGGCGCAATACTCCAGGCGGTGCCGTGCCGTATTGGGGGAAGTACGTCTACCATGACAACAATCGCGACATCAACATCAAGCTGGTGCAGATGCGCGCGATCGTGGATTGGTACTTCACGGCGTTCCCGCCGATCATGCACGACCTGCATGAGGCACAGCCGTTGCTCTATACGTACACCGGCGGCCCGCCGCAGAATCCGAACCTCGATCCGATCCTGTTCGCCGAGTTGCCCTGGTTCGGCAACTGGGAAATGGCACAGCTCACGAAGTGGGGCATGCCCGGTGTCTACACCCATGCCTTCATGGATGGATGGTCCCCCGGATACCTCGGCTCGGTTGCGTACAATCACAACGGGCTGATGAAGATGTACGAGACGCAGTCGGGGCGCGATCTCGACAGTGCCGCCATCGCGAATGCGCGACGTGGCGCCGCGACGGGCACGGCGCCGGCTGGCGGCGGATTCGGGGGGCGCGGCGGCGCGGTCCCGACAGGACGGGGCGGGGCGCAGGAGCGCGAGTGGTATCGGGGCAATCCGATCGGCTTCAACGACATTGCCACGTTCACGCGCCGCTCGAATGCGAACTACATGCAGACCGGCGTGCTGAGCGCGCTGCAGCTGGCCAGCATGTTCCCGCAGACCGTGCTCGAAAACTTCTACATCAAGACCCGCAACAGCATCGAGGAAGGGAAGAACAAGGCGCCGTACGGCTTCGTCATCCCGGTGCAGCGTGACATGACCCGGGTCGCAGAATTCGTGAATCTGCTGCGTGTGCAGCGCATCGAGGTGGGGCAGGCGACGCAGCCGGTGAAGGTGGGGAACACCACGTATCCGGCCGGTTCATACGTCATCAAGCGCGATCAACCGTACGGCCGCCTCGCCAAGAACCTCCTCGAGCGGCAGCAGTATCCCGATGCGCGGCTCAACACGTACGACGACAGCGGATGGAGCATGGGCTTCGCCATGGGCGTCGACGTGGTCGAAGTGGCCGATTCAAGCATCCTCAAGGCGTCTGTCACCGCCGTGGATCGGGTCGTGCCCAAGGGGTCGCTCCGTGGCACGAGCGGGCGCGTGATCGCCGTAGCGCATCACGGCAGTAACCACATGATCACCTTCCGGTACCTGCTGCGCGGCATCCCCATGAAGGTGGCGGAGGCGACGTTCAGCGCCGGCGACTCCACCTATCCGGCCGGCTCCTTCCTCGTTGATGCCAAGCATGCGTCCGCGGTGCGGCAGGTTGTCGATTCGCTGGGCCTGAGTGCCACGT
>Ga0315902_10011770_pt1 | contig 11454 bp, 4 predicted proteins | sample LakEriMetagenome_9_FD_203523 | JGI IMG/M metagenome (GOLD analysis project Ga0315902, IMG submission 203523) | Freshwater fungal communities from buoy surface, Lake Erie, Ohio, United States - Buoy 12 MA117 | ecosystem: Environmental > Aquatic > Freshwater > Lake > Lake biofilm | place: USA... | reverse complement strand
ACCCCTGCCCCGATGGCAGCCGACACGACGACCCCCGCCTGGAGGATGGGCACCCCGGCGCTGTCGACCAGCTGCACCACCGGCTGGGTGCCCATCACCTGCGACGGCTGCGCCCCTGACGGCTGGGTGGTCACGGCCAGCCGGTTGGGCGCGGTGCTGCCCACCGTGATGGGCGCTGACACCACACCCGAGAGCCCCGCCGCCGTGAACTGCAGCGTGCGGTCACCGTCGCTTCCAGAGAGCGTCAGCGTCGAGAAGCTCGCCACACCGGCGCTGTCTGTCGTGGCCGTCAGTCCGCCGGACAGCGAGCCCCCCCCGCTCACCAGTGCCGCCGACACAGACACGCCCGCCCCGGCCACCGCATTCCCCGAGGGATCGACGACCTGCACCGCCGGCTGCTCAAAGAGCACCACGCCGCTCTGTGCCAGTGACGAGGGCTGCCGAGCCAGCGCCAGCGCCGATGCCCCGGCTGCACCGAGACGGATGGCGTTTGAGATGACAGCCGTCAGATCGGGTGAGGACAACTGCAGACGGTGCGTGCCGGCCGTTCCGGTCAGCACGAGGGTGCTGAACGCGGCCACGCCGGCGGCGTCTGTGGTCACTGTGACCGTGCCGCCCAGTGTGCCGCCGCCCAGTGCCACTGCGGCTGTCACGGGCACCCCGGCCCAGCGGGCAGGAGCGCCGCGGCTGTCCTGCAGCTGCACCTCGGGCTGGATGGACAGCGCCACGCCAGACACCGCCGACGCCGTTGGCTGTCGCGCCAGGCCAAGCCGCGACGGTGCCCCGCCGGAGACCCGCACGATCGAGGAATCAACTGACCCCAGGCCGGTTGAGGAAAAGCGCAGGGTATGGTCGCCAGCGCCGCCATCAATGCGCAGTCCCGAGAAGGCGGCGCGTCCCGTGCTGTCTGTCGTCACGCTGAGGCTGCCGGCCAGCGTGCCATTGCCTGTCGCCACGGCCGCGGTCACCAGCACGCCGGCCTGCGGCACCGAACTCCCCGAGGCATCGCGCAACTGCACGACGGGCTGCACGGCGAAGGCCTGCCCCGAAATCGCCGAGGACGAAGGCTGCGTGAGCAGCGCGAGCTGGGAAGCGGTCCCGGACCCGAGGCGGATGACGTCGGACGTCACGCTGGGCAGCGACGGCGCGGAAAACCGCAGCGTGTATTCTCCCGGCGGCCCCGTAATCACCAGGTCTGGAAACGCCGCGGCACCGGCCGTGGTCACCCTCGCCAGCGTCCCGGTGAGCACGCCAGTGCCTGATGACAAGTCGACCGTGATGGTGCGCTCCGTCGTCAGGGGATTGCCGAGGCCGTCCAACTGCTGGACCACTGGCCCCACCGCGAGTGGCACGCCGCTCTCTGCACTGGGAGACGGTTGCCGGGTGAGCCCCAGGTAGGCACAGCTGTCACAGGTGAGGGTGATGGCCGCCGACGTGGTCGCATCGAATCCCGTCGCCGTGAACGACAGGGTGCGCACGCCGAGCAGGCCCGTGATGCTGAGCCCGCTGAAGACAGCCCGGCCAGCGGCATCCGTGGCGACCACCGTGGACCCACCCAGGACACCGCCGCCTGCCGCAATCGCGGCGGATACAGCGACGCCTGCCTGCGCGAGGGCGACGCCTGCGGCGTCGCGCAACTGCACCACGGGCTGCTGGGCAAGCACCTGCCCGCTGCGCGCCGTCGCCGAGGGCTGCACCGTCAGCGAGAGCGACGGTGGGGCAGTGTCAGTGACGAAGATCGGGGTGGAGCTCACGGCCGAGAGCCCCGATGCGCTGAAACTGAGGGTGTGGCTGCCCACCGCGCCACTGATGGACACGTCGGTGAACGTGGCCACCCCGTCGGCCGCCGTCACCTGCACCCGTGTGCCCTCCAGCGTCCCGGTGCCGCTCCCGAGCGAGACCGTGACGGCCACGCCCGACTGGGACACCGGATTGCCGCTGGCATCCACCAGGCGTACGAGGGGCTGCTGACCAAACGGCACACCCACCTGCGTCAGCGATGACGGCTGGCGCGTGATGACCAGCCCCGACACCGCACCGGCGCTCACCGACACCACATTCGACACGGCGGCCGTGAGTCCGGTGGCCGAGAAGCGCAGCGTGCGGCTGCCGATGGGACCGGTGATGGTGAGTCCGTCGAACACAGCGCGGCCTCCGGCATCGGTCGGCCGCGACAGCGCACCACCCAGCCCGGGATCCCCGGATTCCAGGGACACGGTCACCGACACACCCGCCTGCGCCACGGCGTTGCCCGATGCATCGCGCAGTTGCACCGCCGGCGACACCCCGAGGGCGACGCCACTCGCCGCGCTGCTCGGGGGCTGTGTCGCAATCGACACCTGGGCAGCCGCGCCCGACGCGACAGACACGGTGCCACTGGTGGCCGAGGCCACTCCGGCGCTCGAGAAGACCAGCGTGCGGTCGCCAATGAGGCCGGTGATCCTCAGGTCGGTGAAGGTGGCCAGTCCGGCGCCGCTGGTCGACGCCGTGACCGTCCCGCCAAGAGTCCCGCCGCCGCTGGCGATCGCGGCGGTGATCGCAATGCCTCCCTCGCTGACGGCGTTGCCCGCCCCATCCCTGAGTTGCACCGTCGGCTGCACGGGAAAGGCCACGCCACTGGTCACGGCAGACGAGGGCGGCGTGGCCAGCGTCACCCGCGTCGCCACACCCGCCGTCAGCGAGAGGGTGCCTGACAGGGCGGCCGTCAACGGCGTGCTGGTGAACCGCAGGGCATAGCTGCCTGCGGTGCCGGTGATCGAGAGATTGGTGAACGTCGCCAGGCCTGCGACCGTCGCGACTGTCGTGGTGCCCCCGATCGTGCCGGTGCCCGAGGCCAGTACCACCGAGATGTCCCGGACCGATGCCGTCTGGTTGCCGGAGACGTCGTACACCCGCACCTGCGGCTGCACGGCCAGCATCTGCCCGCTGCGTGCCGTCGCCGAGGGGGCCACCGTGATGCCCAGCGAGGCGTCGGCACCAGGGGTCAGCGCGATGGCAGGGGAGAGGGCCCCGGCGTAGCCAGCGGCAGTGAACGACAGCGTACGGTCCCCAACCAGGCCCGTCACCGCCAGGTTGGCAAACGTCGCCGCCCCCGACGCATTCGTCGACACCGACAGCGTGCCCCCGAGCGAGCCGCCGCCAGAGGCGAGCGCGGCGGAGACCGTCACTCCGGCCTGCGCCACAGCGTTGCCAAACGCGTCGCGCAACTGCACGACGGGTGCCTGGGTGAACACCGCGGCATTCACCGCTGTGGCTGGCGTCGACGTCGTCAGCGCGAGGACCGCCGGCGGCCCGGAGGAAATCGCGATGGTCGCCGAGGTCACCGGCGTCAGTCCCGCCGATGAGAAGGCCAGCGTGTGATCGCCCACGAGATCCGCGATCGCCAGGTTGGTGAACACCGCCTCGCCCGAGGCTCCGGTCGAGGCGGTCGTCACGCCGTTCAGCACCCCGCCGCCTGAGGCGATCGCCGCGGAGACGCTGACACCGGCCTGTGCGACCGCGTTGCCTGAGAGATCCGCCAGTTGCACGCGTGGCTGCACGGAAAACGCGACGCCGGCCTGTGCGGCCGCGGACGGCTGCACGGAGAGGCTCAGCGCGACGGCACTGCCCGCCGTGACCGCGATGCCCGACGACACCGTCCCGGTCAGCCCCGCCGAGGTGAATCCGAGTGTGCGGGTTCCGACCACCCCGGTGATGGCCAGGTCGGTGAAGCTTACCTGTCCTGCCGCGTCGCTGGCACGGCTGGCGGTCCCCCCGAGCGTGCCGCCGCCGCTGGCGATCGCCGCCGACACGGCAATGCCGGCCTGTGCGACGGCATTGCCCGCCGAATCGCGCACCTGCAGCACGGGCTGCTGCGACAGCACGGCCCCGTTGGCGACCGATCCAGACGGCTGCACCGTCATGGTCAGCTGCGCTGGCGCCCCGGCGGTCACGGTCACGCCGGCCGACGCCGTGCCGCCGAGCGACGGGGCCGTGAAGCCCAGTGTGTACGTCTCGCTGACACTGCCCACCAGAATCACGCCGGCAAACGAGGCCGTCCCCGACAACGCCGTGGCAGTCAGCGTGCCCTGCACCTGCCCGCCAGCACCAGAGGCCAGGGCCACGGTCACCACCGTCGTGCTGTCGCCCTCAATCCGATTGCCGTACGGATCGGACACATCCACCGCCGGCTGCGTGGCCAGCACCGCGCCACTGGCACCGCCGACCGGCTGCGTCACGACCTGCAGCTGGCTGGCCGCTGCCGCCGCGACAGACACCGGGAGGCGTGTGCCTACCTGTGTGACCACCGCCCCGTCGGTGACGGTAATCACCGCGTTCTCGACGAGATACAGCGTCATCCGTCCGTTGGCGCCGCCCGACACCGTCGAGACTCCGGCCAGGAAGGTGATGGCTGTGGACGACCCGAAGGCCACGGCCGTCCCTGTGGAATTGGTCACGGTGGGCGCGGTCACCGGGAAGGTGGAACTGTTGGCGCCGCCGAACACCAGGTTCTGGGATCCGACGTAGCCGGTGGCCACGAGTCCCTGGGGGGTGTAAGCCGTGATGGTGAGTGGCTGCGCCGTGCCCGCGGTCTGGCTGGTCGAACCGGCAATGGTGAAGGTCGACGCCGTTCCGGTGGTGATGGTGGCGGAGCTGGGGCTGGTCGCACCTCCGAGCACCGCCCGCACCCGATAGTAGTACGTGTTGCCCGGGTTGAGACCGGTCACGGGCCACGACGCCGAATCACCGACGTTGAGATTGTTGTAGCCGGTCACGATGTCCGTGAAGCCCACATTTGTGGCCACATCGAGGCGATAGCTGGTCGCGTGGGTGACCGTCGACCAGTTGGCGGTCAGTGAGGTGCGGCCCATGAGGGTGGCCGGCTGTGCCGTCGGTGCCGGCAGCGCATAGCGCAGCACCACGATGCCGGATCCACCGCTGCCCCCCGAGGGCGTAGCCCCGAAGGCGCCGGCACCACCGCCGCCGGTATTGGCCACACCGCTTCCGCCGGTGGCCCCGTTGGCGCTGCCGCCGCCACCCAGTCCGCCCGTGGCCGTGCCGCCGGTACCATCGCGGGCACCGGCGCCGCCGCCGGCGTAATGGACGCTCGTGCCCGTGATGGCACTGGCAAGCCCGTCGCCACCATTTCCGGCCAACGTGTTGCTGGCGTTGCCGCCGACGGCACCTGCACCGCCTCCTCCCCCGGCGTGGCGACTTCTGGAATCGCCGCCGTTGTTCCCCTGCCCGACGGTTCCGAGCCCCCCGGTCACGGCGGTGTTGCGCATGGCACTGCCGCCCCCCGACCCGCCGGTCCCGCCAGTTTCCTGTCCTTCCACATCGGACGACCCGCCCCCGCCGCCGCCCACAGCCGATACCGATACCCCCGTCCCGATCAGGGATGAGGCCCCGCCATTGCCGCCCCGGCCGTTGGCGCCACCGGTGCCTCCGCTGCCTCCCGTGCCGACCGTGATGGTGTAGCTGGCGGCAGAGACTGAGGCCGCGCCGGTGAGCATGCCGCCGGCCCCGCCCCCGCCACCGCCGTTATTGGTGTTGCCGGCCCCGCCGCCGCCTCCGGCCACGACCAGATAGTCGACCGACGTGACTCCCGAGGGTGGGGTCCAGGTGCACGAGCCTGTGGCGGTGAACTGCAGCACCACGTAGCCGGTGCCGCTGACCGAGGCGCCGCTGATGCCCGGCGCACAGGCGGCCTGGAGGAGCGTGGCGGCTGCATCACCGGCGACCGGCCCGGCGGCGTCCGCCTCGCGGAGGCCTTCCTCCCGCTCGGGCCGTCGGGGAGTCTCGGCCGAGGCCCCCCCCCCGACGTCATCGTGCGGCGCCCCGCGCAGCAGGGCCGCCGGGGCCAGACAAAGCGCCAGCAGCACCGCGCGAATCATGCGGAGTCGGCAGTTCATCTCCCGGCTCCCGGGCCGGGGCGGCACACTTCATCGGCGGGACATCCCGGCACGGGGCGGCGACTGCCTCTCACAATGAAAAACCGCACTGGGGCGGGCCGACGTGGCGACCACACCCCAGAGCGGCAATGCTACACTGACCGTCCACGCACTCGCGCGGAGAGATGGCCGAGTGGTTTAAGGCGCACGCTTGGAAAGCGTGTGTACGGGAAACCGTACCGTGGGTTCGAATCCCACTCTCTCCGCCACCTCTGCGGCTTACTTCTTCCGGCGCAGGTACTTCACATACGACACACCGGTCATCTTGCCGGCCTTGTCCACCCGCACATAGTAGTTGTCGATGGTGTTGTTGTCCTCGGAGAGGGTGTTGATCACCACCTGGTAGACGACGCCGTCGCGCTTGTTGTAAATGCGGATGCTCTTGTCGTTGATGATTTCCACGGCCGTTTCCGAGCCGGGCTGGCCTGCCACCGGGCGGAAGACGCCGTCGAACAGCGTCACATAGCTCCACTCGTCACCCGGCTTGCTCGGGTTGCTGACCGTCAGCTTGCTGCCGTCCTTCTCGTGCGCCTCGTAGGTCATCACGTTGTTCGGGTTGGTGGCGTTGTCCCACACCCCGAAGCGCGCCGTACGGGGGTTGGTCTGCGCCGAACCGGTCGACGCGGAGATCAGCAGGGCCGCCACAACGGCCGACAACACAACAAAGGGTCTGAATCGCATGGGTCGTAGTCCTCACAGTGGGCAGAAAGCGCCCGATTACCGTGGCAGAGCATATCCGATGCCCCGCCACGGTGTCAGGTCCGTTCCGTCTCAGGCCAGGTCGAACCGGTCGAGGTGCATCACCTTCGACCAGGCGGCCGCGAATTCCTGCGCGAAGGTGGCGGCGCCGTCCGACGAGGCATAGACTTCGGCCAGCGCCCGCAGCTGCGAGTTCGATCCGAACGCCAGGTCGACGCGCGTGCCGGTCCACACCACCTGCCCGGTGGCACGGCTGCGCCCTTCGTAGACGCCGGGCTCAGCCGATGGCGCCCACTGCTGATGCATGTCGAGCAGGTGCACGAAGAAGTCGGTCGACAGCACGCCTGGGCGCGTCGTGAACACGCCGTGACGGCTGCCACCGGCGTTGGCCCCGAGCACCCGCAGCCCGCCGATCAGCACGGTCAGTTCGGGCGCGGTGAGCCGCAGCAGCTGGGCCTTGTCAACCAGCAGTGCTTCGGCCGGCGTGGTGATGCCAGGCGCCGCATAGTTACGGAAGCCGTCGGCCTTCGGCTCGAGCACGGCAAACGACTCGACGTCCGTCTGGTCCTGCGTGGCATCGGTCCGGCCCGGCGTGAACGCCACCGTCACCGGGTGGCCGCCGAGGCGCGCCGCCTCCTCGACCGCCGCGCAGCCGCCGAGGACGATGAGGTCGGCCAGCGAGATCTGCGTGCCATCGGTCTGGGCGGCATTGAACGCCGCACGCACACGCTCGAGCACCCCGAGCACGGTTGCCAGGTCGGCCGGTTCGTTCACCGCCCAGTCCTTCTGCGGCGCCAGCCGGATGCGGGCCCCGTTGGCCCCTCCGCGCTTGTCCGATCCCCGGAAGGTGGCCGCCGAGGCCCAGGCCGTGCGCACCAGCTGGGCGATGGTCAGCCCCGACCCGAGCAGTTGCGCCTTGAGCGCCTCGATGCGGGGCGCGTCGACGAGCGGATGCGAGACGGGCGGTACCGGGTCCTGCCAGATGAGCGTTTCCGTCGGCACCAGCGGCCCGAGATAGCGCGACACCGGTCCCATGTCGCGGTGCGTCAGCTTGAACCAGGCCCGCGCGAACGCATCGGCGAACGCCTCCGGATTCGCCAGGAAGTGCCGCGAGATCTTCTCGTAGGCCGGGTCCATGCGGAGCGCGAGATCGGCCGTCGACATCATCGGCGCGTGCCGCTTCGAGGCATCGTGCGCGTCGACCACCGTGTCGGCTCCCGCGCCGCCCGCCGGACGCCACTGGTGCGCCCCTGCGGGGCTCTTCGTCAGCTCCCACTCGTACTTGAACAGCGTTTCGAAGTAGCCGTTGTCCCACTGCGTCGGGTTCGGCTTCCAGGCGCCTTCAAGGCCGCTCGTGATGGTGTCGCCTCCGCGGCCGCTGCCGTGGGTGCTGAGCCAGCCGAGGCCCTGCGCCTCGAGCGGCGCGCCCTCGGGCTCGGGGCCGACATGCGACGGCGAGCCGGCGCCGTGCGCCTTGCCGAAGGTGTGGCCGCCGGCCACCAGGGCCACCGTCTCTTCGTCGTTCATCGCCATGCGGCCGAACGTCTCGCGGATGTCACGCGCCGACGCCAGCGGATCGGGATTGCCGTTCGGGCCCTCGGGATTCACGTAGATGAGCCCCATCTGCACCGCCGCCAGCGGATTCTGCAGATCGCGGTCGCCCGTGTAGCGCTGGTCGCCCAGCCAGGTGCCCTCGGGGCCCCAGTAGATGTCCTCCTCGGGTTCCCAGATGTCGGCGCGGCCGCCGCCAAAGCCGAACGTCTTGAAGCCCATCGATTCGAGCGCCACGTTGCCGGCGAGAATCAGGAGGTCGGCCCACGAGAGGCTGCGGCCGTACTTGGCCTTGATGGGCCACAGCAGGCGGCGGGCCTTGTCGAGGTTGCCGTTGTCGGGCCAGCTGTTGAGCGGGGCGAAGCGCTGCGCGCCGGTGCCCCCGCCGCCGCGGCCGTCGGAGATGCGGTAGGTGCCCGCCGCATGCCACGTCATGCGGATGAACAGCGGCCCATAGTGCCCGTAGTCCGCCGGCCACCACGACTGCGAGTCGGTCATGAGCGCGTGCAGGTCGCGGACCACGGCGTGCAGGTCGAGCGCCTTGAACGCCTCGGCATAGTCGAAGTCCGGTTCCATCGGGTTCGACGTGTCGGAGTGCTGGTGCAGCATCGAGAGCTTGAGCTGGTTCGGCCACCAGTCGGCGTTGGTCTGGCCGCCAGCCATCGTGGCAGCCACAGCCGCCCCGTGCATCGGACATTTCGCGTGAGTAGACATGCAGTGCGTTCCTCGAAAAAGAAACAGAGGGAATTTCAGCGATTGTATATCGCCCGTTTTCGCCGCGGGTCAACGCCGATGGCGCTGCCGCACGACGGCGAGCAGCGCCTCCACGGCCGGCGGCGTCTCCGCGGCCCGCCAGACCGCCGAAATGGCGATGCCCGCGCGAGGAATGGCCTTGTAGACCACGTCAGGCCATGACATCCGCTGCACCGCCGCCGGCACGATGGTGACACCGACGCCCGCTCCTACCAGGCCGATGGTGGTCGACACCTCGCGGCTCTCCTGCACCACATGCGGGGCGAACCCGGCCTCGCCACACAGCTGCAGCACCTGCGCATGCAGCTGCGGCGCAATGGCCCGCGGAAACAGCACCCAGGGGTCGCCAGCCAGCGCACGGAGGGGCACCCGCGCCCGTCGGGCCAGGGCGTGGTCGCGGGGCAGCGCGATGCGCAGCGGCTCGCGCACCACAGGTTCGATCCGCAGGCGGGGATCGGGCTCGACCCCGCGCACAAAGCCGATGTCGAGGTCGTCGCGCAGCAACGCCGCCACCTGGTCGGCCGTCACCATTTCGCGCAGGTCGACGCGCACCCCCGGCGCACGCGTCCGGAACGCCCGCACCACCGGCGCCAGCGTCGACAGCATCATCGTCGGGCCGAAGCCGACCCGGAGCGTGCCGCCCTGCCCGCTGGCGACGGCCCGCACGTGGTCGACCATGAGGGCCGCGTCGCGCAGCAGCCGCCGGGCCGCCTCCTGCAGCGCACGACCGGCCACCGTCAGGGCCACGCGACGGCTGTGGCGGTCGAAGAGCGGCATGCCCACCAGCCGTTCGAGCTGGCGGATCTGCACGCTGAGGGCCGGCTGCGACACGGCCAGTCGCTCGGCAGCACGGCCGAAGTGCAGTTCGTCGGCCACCATCACGAAGGCACGCAGGTGGCGGAGTTCCGGCTGGTCCGGATCATTCATTGCGTGAGTTTATCAATCAGCCCTGCTCTTTTTATTGGACGAATCAATGGGCCGGCCCTACGCTGGGAGGCATGGACGCGCAGGCCACCACGCCGGCCCCGCAGGCGATCATGGACGGGGGCATCGACTATGCCGGGCTGTTTCCCCCGGCCGCCCTGGCGCTGGCGGCTGCGGTCGACGAGTACATCGCCGCACGCGGTGGCCCCGATGCACGCCTGCTCGGCCGCTTCGTCGTGCCGGCCACGCAGCTGGGTGCCCTCGGTGATGTACTCGCCGACCGTGACCCGGGCCCGGGTGTCATGCCCCTCAGCGTGATCGTGCGCGACCGATCCGAGGATGATCGCCGGGCCGTCGAGGCGTTCAGCGCCGGGCCCCTGTCGGCGCAGGCACCGATCGAATCGATTGAAGCCCGGCCGGCCGACCTCAGCGGCCTCGCCTGGCTCGCCGACGCCTTTCCCCACGGCCGCGAGGTCTACGCTGAAGTTGACCTGTCGACCGACGTATCGCAGTGGCTCGACGCCATCGCCGCACACGGCCTGCGCGCCAAGGTGCGCACGGGAGGGCTGACCGCCGATGCGTTTCCGGCCCCCCAGGCGCTGCTGGCGTTCCTCGACGGAACGATTGCGCGGGGCCTGCGGTTCAAGGCCACCGCCGGGCTGCACCATGCCGTGCGGGGCTCGTATCCGCTGACCTACGCGCCCGACGCCGAGCAGGCCCCGATGTACGGCTATCTCAACGTACTGCTGGCCACCGCCGCCCTGCGCGACGGGCAGCCGCGCGATGCCGCGCTCGCCCTCCTGCTGCAGCCCGAGGGCGTCACCCTCACCGCCGACGGGGTGTCGTGCGCCGGGGTGCCGCTGTCACCCGCGGCCCTCGCCGCCACGCGCCGCGACCATTTCACCAGCTTCGGCTCGTGCTCGTTCCGCGAGCCGGCCACCGAGTTTCACGCGCATCTCGCGCACTGACGCACCGCACCAGGGAGGCAGACCATGGGTCCATTTCCGCACGACGCCCCGCCACCGGCCATCAGCGACCAGAACCCGATGGGCACCGACGGCTTCGAGTTCGTCGAGTTCTGCCATCCGCAGCCCGCGGAGCTCGACGCCCTCTTCCGCCGCAACGGGTTCCTGCCCGTCGCACGCCATCGCCGCAAGCAGGTGACGCTCTACCGGCAGGGCGGCATCAACCTCATCCTGAATGCCGAGCCCGGCTCGTTTGCCGCCGGCTTTGCCGAGGCCCACGGCCCGTCCGCCCCGGCCATGGCCTTCCGCGTGGTCGACGCCGACCATGCCTTCCGGCGTGCGGTGTCGCTCGGCGCACGGCCCATCGAGACGGCCGCCGGCCCCGGTGAACTGCCTATTCCGGCCATCGAAGGCATCGGCGGCCTGCACATCTACCTCGTCGACCGCTACGGGTCGCGGGGCAGCATCTATGACGTCGACTTCGAATGGCTGGGCGAGCCCAACGCACAGCCGCAGGGGCACGGGCTCTATTACATCGATCATCTGACGCACAACGTGCACCGGGGCCGCCTCAATGCCTGGGCCGGCTTCTACGAGACGATGTTCAACTTCCGGCAGATTCGGTACTTCGA
>Ga0315902_10011769_pt1 | contig 11455 bp, 13 predicted proteins | sample LakEriMetagenome_9_FD_203523 | JGI IMG/M metagenome (GOLD analysis project Ga0315902, IMG submission 203523) | Freshwater fungal communities from buoy surface, Lake Erie, Ohio, United States - Buoy 12 MA117 | ecosystem: Environmental > Aquatic > Freshwater > Lake > Lake biofilm | place: USA... | reverse complement strand
TCAAAGCTCGACGAGCTGCTCCCCTGGAACTGGAAGCTGTCCGCGCCACTGAGCAAGGTGGCCTGATCAGCAAGCGCGCTGATTTATCGGAACGCCGCACTGCCGCGGTTCTCACCGCATGCTTACGCTTTAAGTCAATCTTGAGTATGTGTTTGTATCCTGAGTCTTCATGAGTGGAGCCAAGCTGTATGTACGGAATGATACATCGTGCCGCGCGTCAGATGGTAACCGAGCAGTTGGGCGCGACCGTTTGGGGTCAGATCGAAACGGCGGCTGGCGTGAGCGAAGATCATTTCATCAGCGGCGCTACCTACGAAGACAGGATCACACTCTCGATTATTGATGCGACCGCCGTCGTGACGGGCACAGGCGCCGCCGACGTGTTGCGCGATTTCGGACAGTACTGGATCAGATTTGCGGGTGAGAGCGCGTTTGCTTCAGTCATGGAAATGGCCGGAGATGATCTTCCAGCATTCATCTCGAACCTTAATCGCATGCATGGTGCGATACAGTCGTCCATGCCCAGCGCCATCTTGCCCGAATTCGCGCTGGTCCATCACGATGCGACTGGTCTTTCGGTTCGGTACATCTCTGACCGGTCTGGCCTTGAGCCATTTGTTGCCGGGCTGCTTGAGGGACTGCTCAACCGTTTCGGCATTGATGGCGAGGTGAGCTGGTCATCCGACGGAGCTACACCAGTGTTCAAGATTGCCTACCATCAGCCGCGCGCCGCTTGAGTATTAGATGACCCTCCTGCTCAACGGGCTAGAGATGGACCGGGTGTTCCCTGCTCATGCAGTTCTTGACGCGAACGGCCGGATCCGCCGTGTCGGACCCGCTTTGCGCCGCCGGCTTGAGACGGACGTTGTCGGGTCCGAGTTCCTGACGGTCGTCGAGATGGAGCGCCCGAAGTCTGTCAACTCGTTCGCGGCTCTTCGGGTGACGCAAGGACGGCTCATCATGACGATGCCAGCAGCTGGCAATCTTCGGCTGAAAGGTATTGTGGTCAACTCGGGCGATCAGACTTTCCTGCTCCTCAGCCCGGCAATAGATCATCACAGAGTGGGGGAGCCCCCAGGTCTTCGCTTTGACGACTTCTCGGAGTTGGACAGCTCGCTTGACGCCATTCTCGTCGCCGAGCTGCAGCGCAACAGCCTGGTCGAAGCGGAGGCGCTGATATCGCAGCTGCGTGAAGCGCGGGCGGCGGCTGAGTCCGCCGATCGGGCAAAGACAAAGTTTCTTGCTGATGTGAGCCACGAGATTCGCAATCCGCTCAACGGCATTCTTGGCATGTCCGAGATCATGGCTGGGACGGCTTCCGTTCCCCAGTCGATCAAGGCCAACATCGATGTGATCCGATCAGCTGGCAGGACCCTCGAGGCGCTGCTGAGTGACCTGCTTGACCTCGCAAGCGCAGACGCCGGCAAGTTGCGGATCAGCTACGCGCCATTCGACGTCGCGTCCGAGATCTGCGCTGCTGTCGGCCTAAGCCAACAGCAGGCCCGCTCCAAAGGGCTCGACTTCACGTTGGAATACGCGCCGGACAGCCTCGCCTGGGCCATGGGCGACGCCACCCGTTTCAGGCAGATTGTGTCGAACCTTGTGGGCAACGCAGTCAAGTTCACTCAATCGGGCAGGGTCACGGTTGGCGCTGCTCAGGCTGAGGATCGTGTTGTCATTGACGTTTCTGACACTGGACCCGGAATCTCGGGCGAAGTCGTCGGCGAGATCTTTTCCCGCTTTCGGCAGGCCGATGACCAAGTCGCCGAAAGGTTCGGCGGTTCAGGTCTGGGACTGGCTATCTGCCGTGAACTTGCGACAGCCATGGGTGGAGATATCTCGGTTGAGTCTGCCGTCGGCAACGGAGCTCGGTTCAGGCTGCAGCTGCCCTTTGAACGTGTGAGCGCGCCAGCTGCGCATCACCTGGCTCCTCCTGTAACCGACTCGCCAGGTGACATTCATTGCGCCGTGCCGATTCTCATCGTCGATGATCAGGACCACAACCGGGAAGTGGCGCGACAGATGTTGTCGGAGCTTTTCGAAAGGGTCGTGCTGGCGGTGAGTGGCGAAGACGCAGTTGATGCGTGGCAGCAAGCAGACTTTGGACTGGTCCTGATGGATCTGCGTATGCCCGGCATTGGAGGGCTTGAAGCGACGCGGCGCATACGTGAACGTGAAAGCCAGCAGGGACGCCGCCGGACCCCAGTCATAATCCTGTCCGCGGACGCGTCGGAGGCGGATCGGCGTCGGTCGCTTGATGCAGGCGCTGATGATCATTGCGCCAAACCCATGCGACCAGACGAGCTGATGGAAAAAGTGCTTCGCCATTTGATTAAGGCCGATCCGTCGTGATCTGGCCAAGGCATGACGGCAGTGCGTCTTTATCGCCCGTCGGCCTGACATCGCCCGCGGAGAGATGGCCCAGCGTAAGTTCGCTCGCGGTCAATTAAGCGACGAGACCTGCCGAGGTCGCGCGGAGAAAAGCGGCAATATCATAACTGCGCGCCGGCTGCTGCCGGTTGACCAGGCCGTTCGTCGAGGTTTTGTTCGTGGCGGATCACCCTACGGTCCGGCCAGAGCAAAAATGACTGGCTGCCATCACTTGGGCCTCCCTGAAGGAGGCCTCGTTTGGCGTCGGCCATGGTAATGCTGCAAGGTCGCAAGGCGATGACGTTACGGGGACGAGCTGCTGATGGGTCATACGCGCAAAAAGGCCTCTCCCGGTACATCTGACCAGGTGCACACGGCTGAAGCTTTCGGCGCCTTGCTGCGCTTGCTTCGGGATCTCCAGTCAATCTATGGGGACGATTATGAGGCAGTCGCAATTGCCTTGCTGGTTCACAAGGTGACCTTCTCCGCTTCCAGTTCCGATCCTCTTCATCCGCGTTCATCTGGGGAGGTTGTGAGAGAAGAACGAGCTTCGGTCAGTCGTCTGAAGATAGCCGAACAGCTTCGCATTCCCCGCGAAACAGTGCGGCGCAAGGTCAACGAACTGATCGCGCTCGGCGTACTCGAGGAAGTGGGCCGTGCGCAGCTCGTAACTGCCGCGCGGCACAGGCCGGTCGTTCAGGGATTTGCCTTGTCGATGACCCGGCACTTCCCCGCCGCCTAGATCATAAGACGGCACGTTGCGGCGCCCACGGTTCCACCATGGCGCGTAATGGATCTTCAAGTGACCTTGCCCGAAGCCTACGCACAATGCGAGTCAGTCGGTGATCGGATAGCGCACGAGGATTGCGACCGTTTCGGCCCGAGTGCTGCAACCAAGAGCCCGAAAAATTGCGCTGAGATGCAGTTTCACAGCGCCTTCGGACAGCGCCAGGCTGCGTGCGATCTCCTTTGTGCTTTTGCCGCTGCTCAACTCGCGCGCCACCTGCATCTGACGAGGAGACAGGCGTGAATAATCCGGAGCGCCGGAATGAAGTTGTGCCCCAGCAGAGGCCTCGTGAATCTCGGCAGGGACGTAAATGCGTCCTGACGCCGCTTCGCGGATGGCTATCGCAATATCGTCAAGCGACGAGTTTCTCAGGATAATGCCGTGAGCCCCCATGGCGATCGACTCGAGCAGGTCGCGATTTGCGGCGTTCGCAGCAATGAAGATGATGCGGGCGTCCGGCGATGCTTCTTTGAGGATTTTGACAGCATGCTTGGGCCCGGTTGGCGTGGCGCCAACGTCCACCAGGATCAGGTCGACGCGACCAATCCTTGCGGCAGTCAGCCCATCATCAAAGGTCGCGCAAGAAACGATAGTGGCATCGCCAGCCGTCTTCCGCACCACGTGGGCTAGCCCTTCGCTGATCAGGGCGTTGGCCTCGATGACCAGGGCCGAAAGTTTCACGTCGAATGCATCCGGAACATATCCGTTGAAGTAAATCCAACATGCGGACTAACCAGTCCGATACTTCAGCTTTTCGCGGTGCGTGAAGTGAGGATGGTTCGATCCTCGTTACGACCTGTTGCGTCACTCATCTACCCTCGGGGTTGTTTTGTCCATTGCCGCATCGGTCGCACATTCGTTCTTTGCATTCGGCCGCAACAGGTCACCTGAAAAGTGCTTTGTTCGATGCATTACATTGAGAAGAAAAAACGGTGCTGCCGCCGAAGCGCCGTTAGGGTATCTACATTCTGTTTGGGGGCGCAGAGGCAGGGCCCGGATCGACCGCGTGGCTCGCCACGAGCCATTGGATCGTTGGCCAGGCTCTTGGTCAGCCGGGCAGGCATGTTGATGCGCTTGTCCACGAGAAATCGCGGACGTCCCTGTCGTCATGAACTGGCATAGTGGCTCCGTACTGTTGCTCTGCCGAGCCGTCGTCAGTCACGCCCAGCCGTTTGCCCGAACAGTGCTATGCGCCGCGAAATCAGGTCCGAAGCCTGCCCCAAGCTGACAATCTTCTGGGGAGCCTCAGCGGCAAAAGGCTGACTCAGGCTAGATGAAAGGGGCCAACCCTAAGGCTGGCCCACTTTCATACTGAACGCTTGGGTTGGGGGACAGCGCCCAGTAGCGGTCTTCTACGGTAGCGGGCTCGCGACGCAATCTGGCCTTGGTCTATGACGTTCGTCGGATAGGGGTGCTGATGCACCATACACGGCGCATGCGACCATGGCCTCTGCAGCAGTTAGATGAGGAGCGTGATGGCTGTGGTCCAGAAACCTGCGCAGAGCAGGAACGCAGTCAGCCTGAGAGCCCAGACGACAAATCGGTCACTGGATTGAGGCTCTCCCTGTATCTCTCCTGCCTGCAGGCAAGACGCGTTGCTTTGTTTCGTGAGCAGCAGGAAGAATGGATGTGGCAAGTTCCTTGGGGCCGCTCGCCGCGAAGGGGAGTGTTTGTTGTCAGGAGCCCCAAACAGCACGCCACATGTCCTCAGCATCAGGTGGCAGGCCACCGACAAACATACTGTCCTTAGAGGGAGGACCCTGACAAAGGCCTCTTCGGGTTTCTGGCAGATCCACCCCGTTTGCCGATCTGGATCAAGGTCCAGGCCGGTGGTCAGGTGCTAATGAGTCAACCTTCAGGTCTTTGAATGCAGCCTTGCGCGATTGTATCTGAATTCTGCCGGCCGCACGATTCAGCCGGTTTTCAAGAAGCGCCAGGAGATCCCGCAGGGTTGAAAGCAGGAGTGTAGGATCCTTGCGGACATCATCAAGTGAGGCAGCCAGCGTCTGGCACACGAGCGCCAGTCCGGAGATGCGAGCGTCCTGCAATGGAAAAGTGGCTTCGTAGAGCCCGGCCGTTGCCTCGCTGAGATCGTCGAGGCCGCTGTGAAGCATGGAGGGGCTCAGCAATTCTATCGCGCGCTGCGTTGCCTGGTAGGTTACAAGGTGATGGTGCACCTCGCGGGCCAGCCTTCGCATCTGGAGCGGGCTCATGTCTTCGACCCGGCGGAGCCCGTTGGCGACCAACGCCTCCAGGGGTCGCCGGCGCCGGCAAGGTCCGTCGTATCCAGCCGAAGAGACGAAGGGGCGCGGCCGTATCCTGGTCGCCAGCATGCGGCTCGCGAGGGTCTTGGGCGCCAGTGGCATGGAAAGAACCTCATCCACGCCCGCGAGCACGGCGCTTCGAATGGTGTCCATGGTTGAGCGCTCAGTGATCAAAATGACTGGGATCGTAAGCTCTGGCCATCCAAGTTCTTGGCGGATACGGGATACGGCCTGAATGCCTGTGCCGGCCGCGAGCGCGTTGTCGACAATCGCACAATAGCAGCTCTGGCTTTGCATCATCCGAATGGCGTCATCCACGCTTGTTGCCATCAGAAGATGCTTCACCTCGTCTGATCCAAGCAGTAGCCGAATCCCGGAGATAAAGGCGCCGCGGTCCGAAATCAGAATCGCGTGGTCATGGCGCGTGCTGTGGCGATGGGGGCGTGGCTGGAGCATTGATCACCTCGTTCGGCCGCTCCAGCAGGCCGGAAGCAGGTAAACGGGAGCTTGAAAAAGCCGGCATTGGTCGAGCGGATGGAAGAAGGTGTGCGGGGGCATGGCCATTCCGCCTGTCCGTATGGCTAGGCCCGGGGGAGGCGAATGTCCGGATCGCTATCGTGTGCGACGCATGATGTTATTCAGTCGCCAAATCTCCTGAGTGTCGATGATCGTCATCGCGTATGGCGTGAGCGACAGGCCCTTCGGAAGAAGACCATGCCGGATCCGTATGCCTCGGTGATCGCGATGCTCTACGGCGTGGGCCTTGTTCTTCTTGTAGCGGCGCTCCCGGCCAGGCTGAAGGCGATACGCCGCAAGCAAAGCCGGAAGGCAAGGTCATTGGCGACGACCCCACAGGTTGATGGAGGTTTTGAACTCCAAACCTCTTCGATCCTGACCGAGGATGCGAAAAATGCGCCCTGAGTTGCTGCCTTCGCCTTTCAGGTCGCCCTTGCATCGCTACGAGTTGATGCTTGACGTGTTTGAGGGCGTGAACCGGTATCTTGGGGACGTAGCGAATACGCTGCAAACGGGGGCGGACGTGCTCAGGAACCCCTCGCGGCTGGGCAACCGGTTTGACCCCGCCTACGGTATGATCTGGGTGTCAACGACTGACATGGATGCCCTGCTGAAGCAGTGGCACATGTGCCTGGCAGAGGCATGGGCAGCGTGGAACGCCTTGCCGGGGGAACAGCAGGCGACCGTCCCAAGGCCCAGCCACAACCTTTTTGCGTTCGCGGGCACTGTGTTCAAGGATAGGTAGGTAGAACGGCGGAGCTAACGCGCGCCGCCGGCCAGTTCGCGGGGATCGATGCGGCTAAGCAAGCCGACAGCCTGTGCCCGGTTGCTGCAGCCGAGTATCTTGTAGATCGCGCTGAGATGAAGCTTCACCGTACCTTCGGACAGATTGAGATCGAAAGCGATGACCTTGGTTGTCGAACCGGTAGCGAGCGCGCGCGCGACGTCGAGCTGGCGCGGTGACAGTCGGACAAGCTCCGAAAGTGTACGGGAATTGTCCGGTCCGGCTCGGCTGCCAGCATGGACGCTGGCCGGCACAAACACCCGCCCTGCGAGTACCTCCCTGACGGCATGCGCCGCCTCCGTTCCCGCGAGACGCTTTGGTACGTAGCCGTGGGCGCCCGCGGCAAGGGCAGCAAGGATGGTGGACGAGTCCTCGGTGGCAGAGACGACGATATGCCTCGCGGACGGGGCCGCTGCGCGGAGCCGCGCGACCGTGCTGTTGCCGAATGCATCAGGAAGATCGAGGTCAATCGTGACGATGTCCGGAGCCCGGATTGCAATGGCGGCGAGGCCTTCTGCCAGCGTTCTTGCTTCTGTGATTTCGTCCACCGAGGCGTACGTTTTCAGGAGCCCCTTCAGGCCTTCCCGGAAGATTTCGTGATCATCGATCAGCAAGGCACGCAGCGACACTTGTCTACTCCCGTCGATACGCGACCAGACGCCTTCACCTTGGAGCCTTAAAGCCGCGACGAACTAAAGTTTCAGTTTGTTGGCCAGCGATGCCCGTCAGAGAGGTCTAGTCGTTACGAATTAAAAAGACGTTTGGATTAATACTTCGTCTGAGCAGATTTCGGCAGCCCCGCCGAAGGTAATAGACAAAAGTCATAGATAAACTTCGGGCCCGCCTCGTTAGTGTAGCCTGCAAGTATCATGCTGGGTTGGTCGAATGGCATATTCAGGCGTTGACGAAAACACTTTCCGAGCGGCCGTTGATGCCGCGACAGACGGTCTGGCGATCACAGACAGCGACGGACGCTACGTTTATCTCAATCGCGCACACCTCGACATGTTCGGCATCCCTGCTGCTGACCTGATCGGTCGGAGCTGGCGCACCATCTATTCCGACGAGGAAGCTGGAAGGCTGGAGCGGGAAGCGATTCCTGTAATGGCTCAGCAGGGCTCATGGCGCGGCGAGGCAAGTGGGCGCCATCAGAATGGCAGCACAGTCTATCAGGAGATCGTCCTGACGATGCATCCGGATGGCGGCATAATATGCGCAACTCGAGATGTATCGAAGCGGCGTGAGCAGGAAAGACGCGCGCGACTGCTCGAAGCCCGGCTCAGGATCGCTGAACGCAATGAAGTATTCTTCTCCCTCCACAACTCATTGGCTCACGACTTCGGGAACCTGATGGCGGCCGTTGATGGCTTTGCGCGCCTCATCCATCAGGCTCCCTCCGCGATTGATCTCAACAGGTCACGACTGGAGTCGATTCTCAAGGCGACAGAACAGGCGTTTGAACTGATAAGATCCACAGCGCCCGACGAGAGGCACTCGACGGTCACGGTAACTGTCGATCTGCCCGCGCTGATTCACACAACGCTTGGCATCGCCAATTCGCTGAAGGCGGACTCGGTAAACATTTCGTGCGCCTTCGAAGTCGACCATGCCGAAGCAATGGCCAACGAAGTGCTGGTCTCGAGAAGCCTTTTGAACGTGGTCAAGAATGCGATCGAGGCTGTCAGCGGGTCGGGGGCGGTCGTTGTACGACTGCAGCAGCAGGCATCGCCCGCAATTTCCGGCGCCACGATCAAGACGCTTCGGCCGGCTCTTGCCGCCTTTCGCTGGGTTGTCGAGATCGAAGACAACGGGGAAGGGATGTCGCCCGAGCGTCTCGAGGCCATACTCACGCAAGGATATTCGAGCAAGCGGGGCTCGATTGGTCGCGGTCTTGGGCTTGAGTCGGTGGTCGCCCTCGCCGAGACGGGTCTGGTCGGTGTAGAGATTCAATCGGCTGAGGGCGTAGGAACGCGTTTCGTCTTTCGCTTCGTCGATGCCGATGCGGAGTGGACAGACGAGCTTCTCGAGACGTCCACTGTCTCCGAGCAGCGAACGACAAAACCTCGGATTTTTGTCGTCGATGACAACGAGCTCGTTGCAAGCATGCTGATGCAAACCCTGGTCGCCTCCGGGTTCGAAGCGACCTACGCGCTCTCAGGCGCTGATGCCCTCGACAGCAACGTGTCTGCATTCGACGCAGTGGTTACCGATTTCCGCATGCCCGGCATGGATGGCCAGGAACTCGCGAGGAGGCTGAAGGCGTTGCGCGCCGATCTGCCAATCATCATCTACTCCGGACAGGGCGGTCACATCGCGCATAGTCCACTGTTTGCAGCTGTGCTGACCAAGCCGGTGGATCCCGCTGAGCTCGTGAATGCCGTGCGCAGTGCGGTCTCCGCCGAAAAATGAAGCCTGTCTGACGTGCGCGCTGTCGCGAGACCGCGTGCGGGCTAAAGCAAGTCGTGGGCTGTCGCCGGCTTCACACCGACACCTCGGTTAGATGCCTTGGTGAGGTGGCAGTGTGCCTTGCAATGGAGGATAGCGTTTCAAGCGTCTTCCGTCGCGAACCCATGGGAGTGGCGCCATACCAACCGCGCTCCTGCGGCTGCAAATCTAGACCAAGGTCTAGGTTGTTGGCGCCGCTGCTCGTCGTCGATGTACTCGCGATGAAGATCTAGGTTCGCGGGGTAGTCCGATGATGAGCGCTCTGCCGGACCGGGCCTTTGAGATGCCGTTTTCTTTGCAGACGAGCAAGTTGAGGCTTGTTGAGTCGGCTCTTCCGGTCGGACGATTTTTTGCGCCGCGGCACAATGGGTCATCCGTCACGGGCCAACGTCCGCGAGTGCAGCCATTCTTTCTCAAGCATCGAGCTGTCGCAGGCAGGCTCACAAGCTCGGGACGGAGCTTCATTCGATCATTTGTCGAGCTGACAGGTGGCGGATTGGCCGATCTGCAGATTGTTAGTCGGACTTCGCAGCTCTCTGCGTTCGTCTTGCTCGCGCCCCACGTAGGGCAACCTTTCAGATCGACGTTTCTGCTCGTTGGGCCTGGCGATCAAGGCGGCTTGCTGATGACCGGTGCTGGATCGATCAACCTCCGTGCCGGTGATCTCTGGCACGCCGAAAGAGGGATCGCCGGTTTTCAGGTCGAAACCACTATCGGCTACTCTGAGCTGTTGTTGCTTCGCCTTGAGTCCTGACCTGCAGAGATTGATCCGCTTCCCGAAAGCAGCACCTGTTCCACTCAACAACAGAGGCGCAAAATGCCTGAAGACCACGACCGTCACGAGATGCTGACTGACGCCGAAGATGCGATCATCATGGCGCAGCTCCTGGCTCCTGCCCTTGGAGCGATCGCAGGCGTTTTCTGTTCCATGTCATCCGGTAACTGGCTTTGTCTGCCGCTCGCGGCCGCCATAGGCATTGCCCTGGCCTGCATGGACCCAGCTTAGAAACGACCAGGCGAACTAGATCAGCAGATGCCCGCGCATCCACCTTCCATGCACACGTTTCGCGCCGACAGCATCCTGGCAAGGCGCCGCCGCGGGTGCAGCGCGATGAAGTCTTGAAGCCTCAGATCCTTCGGGTGTCCTGCGAGAACTTCCGGGTCTATGGCGTTCGCAGGGTCTGGCGGCGCCTGCTGCCTGAAGGCCTTGAGGTCGTTCGTTGCACAGTCTCAAGGCTGATGAAGGCCATGGGATTGAAGGGCGTCGTCCGCGGCAAGCCGCATCGCACCGCTTTCAGCGACAAGTCGGCGGCGTGCCCACTCGATCGGGTAAATCGCAGCTTTGAGGCGCCGGCGCCGAACGTGTTCTGGGTCAGTGACTTCACCTGCGTCGCCAACTGGTCCGGCTTTGTCTGCGCCGCCTTCATGATCGACGTTTACGCCAGGAAGATCGTCCGTTGGCGCGCCAGTCGCTCGGCTCTCGTCAGCCTCGGTCTCACTGCACGCGAACAGGCGCCGCATGATCGCAGGCCAGTCCCTGGTGGCGGACTCTTCTGTCACCCTGACCGCGGATCGCAATACGTGTCCATCAAGGGCGCCGAGCGCCTGGCCGAAGCCTGCCTTGAGCCATCCGTGGAAATCGTTGGCGATAGTCATGGCAGCGCGTTCGCAGAAAAGATCAACGGCCTCTGCAAAGCTGGGGTGATCTGGCGCAAGGGTCTGTGGCGATCACTCGACGCCGTCGCGTACGCTACGTTCGAATGGGTTGACTGGTACAACGGTCGCCGGCTGCTCGAGCTCATCGGCAACATCCCGCCTGCCGAGGCCGAAGCCGCCTACTATGCGGTGATGGAGAACGAAGCCGTCGCAGCCTGACCCAAACCAAACAGTCTCCGGGGTTGCCGGGGCGGTTCACCTTGCGGGATTACCGGTCTCGCGTGCCGTGCGGGCGGAACGTCATTGCACGCTATCGTTGGCGCTTCGTCCCGAAGCTTGACGCGATTCGCACATGTTATCCTGCGTCGCTTTGGTCGTTGACCGCAGGATGTAGCCTATGCCCCTGGCGGTCCCAATCGAAACGCTGGCGCCAGCTTCCTGCAGCGCGAACCTGAGCCGGCAGATGCTGGCTTCCAGGGAGTTCGGCGCAGGTTTCTGGCCGGATGTGCTGCAAACTGACTGCAGGTAGGCTCTCGGACACGGTCGCCCCTCGTGTTGAAGCAGGGCGATGAGCAGCCGGATCTGATGCGCCGACAGGACAACTGGAAGGCCGTTCACAGCTACATCCAGCGT
>Ga0315902_10011767_pt1 | contig 11457 bp, 10 predicted proteins | sample LakEriMetagenome_9_FD_203523 | JGI IMG/M metagenome (GOLD analysis project Ga0315902, IMG submission 203523) | Freshwater fungal communities from buoy surface, Lake Erie, Ohio, United States - Buoy 12 MA117 | ecosystem: Environmental > Aquatic > Freshwater > Lake > Lake biofilm | place: USA... | reverse complement strand
CGACATCAAACATCTCGAACGTCTCGCAGGTTGCGGCGCTCGCCGCAGTGAGCGGAGATCTGTCGGCGGTCGCAACGATGCGCGAGGCGTTCTCGCGGCGCGCCACGGTGATGCACCGCATGCTGTCGGCCATCCCTGGTGTCACGTGCATGGAACCGCAAGGCGCGTTCTACTGCTTTCCCAACGTGCGCGGCCTGCTCGGTCGCAGCCTGTCGGGCACGGTGGCGTCGACGACGATGGAGCTCGCCGACCTCGCGCTTGAGCGCGCGAAGGTTGCGTTCGTGCCGGGCGAAGCCTTCGGTGCGCCCGGCTACGCGCGTTTCAGTTTTGCGCTGGGCGACGATGACATCGTGCAGGGCATCGAGCAACTCGCCACGTTCGTCACCAGCTGAATCGCCCGCGCAGACCGTTCGTGTCGGCGCGAAGAGCGCCCTGCTATGGTCGCGCCACCGCGGCAATAGCCGCGGGGCGAGTCATCCAGCGAAGTCCGGTGAGATTCCGGCACTGTCCCGCAACGGTGATCCGTGCGCCTCGGCGCACGGGAGTCCGGTCGCCTGGTTGCCTCGCACCGTCAACCGTCCCCGTTGGAGGGACAAGGAGATGACCGTGTCATCACGAATGAATCGCGCCCTCGTCGGCGCACTGGTCGCAGTGCTCGCAGCCTGCTCGTCGGCCGCAACGCCGACACCAACCTCCGAATCTGCTGTAGCGGCTGAGTTTCCCGTCGTCATTGGTGAACTGACGCTCGAGGCGCGGCCGGAGCGGATTGTCTCACTGTCGCCGACGGCGACCGAGATGCTGTGGGCCGTCGGTGCGGGCGCACAGGTCGTGGCTGTCGACGAGTACTCCACCTATCCGCAGGAGGCCGTCGACCTCGGCACAGCGCTGTCGGGTTACGAGCCCAACATCGAGGCGATTAGCGGTTTCGACCCTGATCTCGTCATCGTGTCGTACGACCCTGGTTCGCTCGTTGAGCAGCTCGGTTCGCTCGGCATTCCAGTCTTCATGGCTCCAGCCGTGGCCGACCTTGAGGGTGTCTACGCACAGATTGGCGAGATCGGCGCGCTCACAGGCAACGCGGCGGGGGCAGAGGCGGTCGTTGCCGACATGCGCGCGAGGATCGAGTCGGCCGTCGCCGTGGCCGAAGCGACCGGTGAGACCTACTTCTACGAACTGGACGACACCCTCTATTCGCTGACGTCGAGAACCTTCGTCGGCACGGTGATGGGTCAATTCGGGCTTGTCAACATCGCCGACGGCGCCGAGGAGGGCAACGACTACCCGAAGCTGTCCGCAGAGGTTGTCGTCACGGCTGATCCCGACTGGATCTTCCTCGCCGACACGAAGTGCTGCAGCCAATCCGCCGAGACGGTTGCCGCGCGCGACGGCTGGTCCAGTCTCTCCGCCGTGACGAACGGCCGCGTGATCGAACTTGACGACGACGTCGCAAGTCGCTGGGGTCCGCGCATCGTCGAGCTGATCGAGACCATCGCCGCCGCGCTTACGCGCTGACGATGTTCAAACCCGCGCAGACCGTGTCCGCTCCGGCCACTCCGATGGAGCGGCCGGAGCGGGTCGCCGCCTTCGTGGCGGCTGGCACGGTTGTCGTCGCGGTGGCGATGATGGTCGGTGCGATGGTCGGCCCCGCGGGACCGGCGTGGTGGCGCGTGCCACTGGCGTTCCTCGACCGTCTGCCGTGGCTGTCCATCGACAGCGGGCTCACCGAGCGGCAGTGGGACGTGGTCTGGATGATTCGCGCACCGCGGGTCGCGCTTGCCGCCATCGTGGGTGCCACGCTCTCGCTCGCCGGCGCGAGCTACCAAGGTGTGTTCCGCAATCCCCTGGTCGACCCGTACCTCCTCGGGGCGGCCGCGGGGGCAGGCCTGGGAGCGACGGTCGTCTTCGCGCTCGGCCGCGCGAGCACGTCAGAGTGGCCTGTCGACCCGCTTCCGCTCGCGGCGTTCGTCGGTGCACTCGTCGCGGTGGCCGCCACCTACGTGGTGGGTGCGGCGTTCGGTGGCTCCAGGTCGGGTGCGTCGCTCGTGCTGGCGGGCGTCGCGGTCACGTCCTTCGCCACCGCGATTCAAGCCTTCATCCTGCAGCGCAACAGCGACGTCGTCCGACAGGTGTATTCGTGGATCCTCGGGCGGTTGTCAACCGCGACGTGGGGCGACGTTCGGCTGGTGTTGCCGTACGTCGCGGCGTCGACCGTGGTGATGCTGCTGCACCGTCGGCTTCTCGACGTACTGCGCGTGGGCGAGGACGAGGCGTCTGCCCTCGGCGCCGACGTGCGCCGAATCCGGCTCGTCGTGGTGCTCGCGGCGACGCTGGGAACGGCCGCCGTCGTGGCGGTGAGTGGGCTGATCGCATTCGTCGGCATCATCGTGCCGCACGCGGTTCGCCTCGTCGTCGGGCCGTCGTACCGGCGGGTGCTGCCCGTGTCGCTGCTCGCGGGGGCGGCATTCCTCGTGCTGGCCGACGTGCCGAGCCGCGTACTTGCCGATCCGGCCGAGACACCGATCGGCGTGGTCACCGCGTTCCTCGGCGCACCGCTCTTCCTTGCGCTGCTGCGCGCTCGCGAGGCGCGTCCGTGACGACGCTTGGCTTCTGCGATCTCGGCGTGCGCTATGGCGCCACTGAGGCGGTCCACGGCTTCAACGACCTCCTCCACTCGGGCGAGTGGCTGTGCCTGATCGGTCCGAACGGTGCGGGCAAGTCGTCAGTGCTGCGTGCGGCGGCCGGACTCGTGCGGTACAGCGGGTCCGTCGCAGTCGACCAGATCGAAATCCCAGCCGCGTCCCCGAGGTGGCGTTCGCGCCGCATCGCGTATGTGCCACAGTCGCCGGTCATGCCGGCCGACATGCGTGTCGGTGAGTATGTGCTGCTCGGGCGAAATCCGTGGGTCGGCCATTTCTCGCGCGAGTCAAGCGTCGATCGCACTGCTGTACGGAGCGTGATCGAGGCGCTCGAGCTGGACGCTCTCGCCAACCGGAGGGTGGGGGAGTTGTCGGGTGGCGAGCGGCAGCGCATGGTCATCGCGCGCGCACTCGCACAGGAGGCGCCGGTGCTGCTGCTCGATGAACCGACGAGTGCACTCGACATCGGCCACCAGCAGCACGCGCTCGAGCTCGTCGACCGGCTGCGGCGCGAGCGCGGGCTCACGGTGGTCTCGGCGATGCACGACCTCACGCTCGCGGGGCTCTATGCCGACCGGCTTGTCCTGATGCACCAGGGCGTCCGGGTGGCTGCGGGCACGTCAGGTGAGGTGCTTGTGCCGGAGGTGCTTGCCGAGTTCTACGGGGCCTCCGTGCGGGTCCACACCGAGCCCGACGGCACGGTGGTCGTGGTCCCGGTTCGGCCGCGCAGCGGTACCGTGCCGGGTTGATGCCGGCTGCACCCGTCACCGCGCACCTCGAGGGCATGCGCGAGGCGCACCGCGCGCTGGAGTTGACGATCAACGGGCTCGACGGATCTGATCTCCCGCTGGCGTCGGCGCTTGCCGGTTGGTCGCGCGCGCACGTGCTCGCGCACCTAGCGGCGAATGCCGACAGTTTTGTCCGCATCGTCGCGGCAGCGGGCCGCGGCGAGACGGTGGTGCAGTACGAGGGCGGGGCGGAGGGCCGCGCGGCGGGCATCGAGTCGGGGGTCCGTCTGCCAGCATCAGCGTTGCTCGACTGGGTGCGCACCTCGGCGGCGGATCTCGAATCGGCGTTGGATGCCGCATCCGACGTCGCCTGGCGCGGAGATGGCGCGTCGGTCGCCGGTGCCCGCATCCCCGTCGCCGACGTGCCGTTCCGTCGCTGGCGCGAGGTTGTGGTGCACCACGCCGATCTTGGGCTCGCCTACGGCTGGGCCGACTGGCCCGCACGCTTCGTGCGCGAGGAGCTGCAGGTGCAGGAAATGCGCGTGCTCAGCCGGTCATCGATGGGTCTGACGAGACTGCCCGCCGCGGTGGTCGCGCTGCCGCCGCACGAGCGACTCGCATGGATGCTGGGTCGTCTCGCGGTTGACGGCGTTGCGCCACCGGAGCCGTTCTGATGCGCAGACTCCTCCTTGCGGTTGTGGCACTTGCCGCCGCGCTTGCAATGCCAGGCAGCGCATCGGCACACGCAGTGCTCGTGTCGAGTGAACCAGCACCATTCGCAGTGCTGGACTCGACACCTGACGACATCGTCCTGTGGTTCAACGAACCTGTTGGCACCGTGTTTGCGAGCGTGCGCGTGCTGGCCGCCGACGGCACCGAGGTCGCGGCGATCCGTCCCGCGCACGGGGGCAATCAGAGCATGGTCGTTGCGCCGCTCGCACCGCTCGAAGAGGGCACGTGGGTTGTCGTATGGCGCGTGACGAGCGCGGACGGCCACCCCGCGCAGGGGTCGTTGACGTTCCGAATCGGGGCCGACCAACCGGACGTCATGCCCGAGTTGTCCGCCTACGACTCGGCTGAGCACGGACTCAGCTCGCTGTTCAACGTCATCCGGGGCATGGTGCTTGCGGGCCTCATCGTGGCCATCGGGGGCGCGTGGCTGCTCGGCCGCGATCCGTCGACTCGGGCGGGCGTGCGCAGCACAATGCTCGTCCGCGGCGGCACGGTCGTCGCCGCGGTCGCGTCGCTCCAGGCGCTGATCGCGTTTGGCCCCCATGCATCCGGCCTGAAGATCTACGCCGCACGTGACCTCGGCCTGCTCGCCGACACGCTCACGACGGCGTTTGGGCGGTGGCAGGTCGTGCGGCTTGTCGCGCTCGCCAGCATGGCGTGGCTCGTATGGCGGCTCGAGCGGCGCGGCGAGCGGTGGTGGCGGTTCGCGTGGTTCGTCGCGGTGGTGACGGCCGTCGTCAGTGTGTCGGCATCGGGACATCCAGTGACGCAGTCGCCGGCGGCGCTGAGCGTCGCGCTCGACACCGTGCACCTGTCGGCGGTGTCGCTGTGGCTCGGTGGACTGGTGCTGCTGGCGGCCGACCGGCGTGCGTGGCTCGGTGGTGAGCGCGACGCGTCGGTGGCGTCGTTCTCGCGAATGGCGGGGTTCGCCGTGCTGGCGATCGTCGCGACGGGCACGGCGCAGTCCGCCATCATCCTCGGCTCACCATCCGCACTGGTCGACACGCGCTACGGCCGCTTGCTTGCGGTGAAGGTCGCCGTCGCCGCAGTACTTGTGGCGCTTGGAGGCGTGTCGCGCGCACTGATACGGCGCGCCGGCACCCGCTCGCTGTCCTCGTCGGTCGTCAGCGAGATGGTCCTCGGCGCCGTGGTGGTGGTGCTGACCGCGATCCTCACCGGTGTGGCTCCCGGTGTCGGCAGCGGTGATGCAACCGGAGACTTCGCCGCCCAGCAGGTGCGCGCGGAGGTCGTGGCATCGGTGACGCTGGCGCCGGCACGGGTTGGCGACAACGAACTTCACGTGATTCTGGTGCCGCCCGGCGGCGCGCTCGACGAGCCCGAATCGATTGTCGCGCGCATCTCGTTCCCGGGCGGCGAAGGTCGCGCTGCGCTGCCGCCGTCCCCGGTGCCGCTGGAGCGGGTCGGGCCCAACCACGTGACGGCGCGCGTCCAGGTGCCATTCGCTGGCACCTGGGTGCTCGAGGTGATCGTGCGGCCAGAGGCGTCGCGGTCGCTGCTGTATCGGTTTGAGGTGCCCGTCGGCGGCTAGGGCGCGAGCCGCAGCAGCACCAGGTGGTGCGACAGTCCGGTCGAGTCGTCCATGAAGGCGTCGCCGACAGTCTCGAATCCCTCCGACGAGTAAAAGCCGAGCGCGGTGTCGCGTGCGCGCGCCCACACCAGCGTCGCGCCGCCGTCGTGGGCGCGGGCGGTGCCGGCGCGCAGCAGTGCGCGCCCGACGCCAGAGCCCTGCAGCGCGGGATCCACGGCCATCCCGCGCAGCTGGACGGCGCGTTCGTCTGGGGCAACGGGGCACGGTCGTGGCAGCCATGTCGAGGTAGCGACAACGCGTCCGTCGCGGACCGTGCCGAGGTGCACGGTGCCGTCGAGGTCGTCCTCGGGGTAGCGCGGGTCCCGTGACGGCGTGCCGTCCCGCAGCACGCGCAGTCGCAGCGGCAGGACATCCTCTGTGGAGAGCACGCGTGCGCCCCCACGCTGCACGTCGCGGACATCCACGCTGCGCGACGAGAGCACGGCGGCTTCGTGCAGATCGTGAGTGACGTGCAGCACCGTCGTGTTCCGCGCACCGAGCACCGCGGCGAGGTCGGCGAGCATCCGGTCGTGCAACTCAGCATCGAGTCCGGTGAGCGGCTCGTCGAGCAACAGCACCTCGGGGTCGGCGGCAAGCGACCGTGCGACTGCGACGCGCTTTGCCTCGCCGCCCGAGAGGCGCTCAACCGAGCGTGGACCGAACCCCTCGAGGCCCACGAGGGCGAGCAGGTCGGCGACCCGACGCACGATTTCGTCTGACGCGGCGCCTGCCGTGCGCATCGCATAGCCAACGTTGCCGGCGACGTCGAGGTGGGGGAAGAGTTGGTTGTCCTGGAACACGAGCCCGACGCCACGACGGTGGGTGGGCTCGCCGGTCACGTCGCGGCCGCCGACGTAGACGCGGCCACCTGTGAGCGGATCGAGCCCCGCGATCGCGCGCAGCAGCGTGGTCTTCCCAGCGCCGCTCGGACCGGTGAGCGACACCACCTCGCCACGCGCCACCGTGAGGTTGGCGCCGTCGAGGATCGTCTTGCCATCGAGCACCACGGTGACGGCACGGCACTCGATCACCGGCGCCTCCAGTCCACCACCGCCACTGCGGTGGCGCCGACCGCGACGAGCAAGGTTGCGAGCGCCCACGCTCGCGCCTGTACCACGTCGCCGGGGCGCGAAAGGGAACGCTGGATGAGCACGGGGAGGGTCTCGCCGGACCGCCGACCGAGGAGGCTGGTGGCGCCGAACTCGCCGATTGAGACGGCGACCGACAGTGCCGACGCCGCAGCGAGTGGACGGGCGAGCAGAGGGAGGTGCACGGTGCGCCACGAGTGCCACGGTGCAGCGCCGAGCGTGGCGGCGGCTTCGGCGAGTCGTGTCGGTATCGCCCGCATCACGGGCACGAGCGTACGCACGACGATCGGCAGGGCCACGAGTGAGTGGGCGACGGGCACGATCCACGGCGCAGCGCGGAGGTCAAATGGTGGAGACGACCACGCGACGAGGATGCCGAGGCCGATGGTCACCGACGAGATGGCGACGGGGACGAGGGCGAGAGCCTCGACGGCCCGCCACCGGCGCGATCCGTAGCACGCGCACGCTGCTGCGGCGAGCCCCATTGCCACAGCGAGCGGCGCGGCGACGGCAGCATTCGCAAGCGACGCACCGATGGCACCGGTCGCTCCGTCAATCGCCCGCCATCCCGCGAGTGAGAAACGTCCGTTGATCCGCACCGACCGGATCGCGATGGCGACCAGCGGAAGCGTGGCGACGAGCCACGCGGCGGTGACGATTATCGACACAGCCACAACCCGAGGACCGTGCGCGTGGCGTAGCGCCACTCGCTCCACCGGACGCGTTGCAGCCCGCGTACCGCGTGCCGTCCACCAGAACACTGCAGTGCCCACGACCGCGAACTGGGCGGCGGCGAGCGCGACGGCTGTGGGGAGGTCGTCGAGCAGCACCGCGCGCAGCACGATCTCCGACTCCACCGTCGCCCGTGCCGCGCCACCCAGCAGCCGTATGACGCCATAGCTGGTGAAGCACAGCACGAAGACCACTGCCGAAGCCGATGCGACGGCAGGAGCGAGCAGCGGTGCCGTCACCGTGCGCGCGACGATGGCCGGCCGCGCACCGAGCGTTGCAGCCGCTTCACCGAGCGCGGGGTCGATTGACGACCAGCGCGGACCTACGACGCGCACGACGACGGCGAGGTTGAACCACGCGTGTGCGAGGAGAATCGCCGGCGCGGTGCCGTGCATCGTGCGCGGCAGCAGCGCGAGGAATGCTGCGCCGACGACCACCGATGGCAGCAGAAACGGGACGGTGAGCCCGGCCGTGAGTGCGCGCCCGCCGGGCACACGGTGCCTCGCCACTGCCCACGTCACGGGGAGCGCGAGGGCCAGCGTGAGTGCCGTGCTCGCTGCGGCCTGCCAGGTCGTGAACCACCACACCTGGCGAAGCGCGGCGGTGCCGACGGCGCGTGCGGGCCAGTCCGGTCCGATGGCACGGTGGGCGAGTGCGATGAAGGGCACGATGCAGAACAGCGTGACGGCGCCAGTTGGCAGCCACCACAGCAGGCGCGGCGCGCGTGAGTACACGGCTAGCGCAGCACGAGGTCTGTCCAGCGCTCCAGCCACACGCGTCGGTTTGCGCTGACTGCGACGGGATCGAGGCGGATCGGGTTCGTGGGCCGCGCGGCCCACCGCACGAACACGTCGGGCAGTACGACAGTGCGACGTACAGGGTGGACGAACTGCGTGAGAGGTAGGTCGGCCTGGAACTCCGGCCCGGTGAGGTAATCGATCAGCAGTCGCGCCTCCGCGGGCTGGTTGGTGCCGCGCAGCACGCCCGCGTACTCCACCTGTTGCGTGCAGGTTGCGGTGGCGACGGCGGTCGGTGCCTCGTCGACCGGCGGGTCGGCAAACAGCACCTCCGCGGGAGGGCTCGTCGCGTAGCTCACGACGATCGGCCGCGGACCCGCACCGGACGACCCTGAGAACTCCACCGTGTAGGCCTCCGTCCACCCGTCGACCACGAGGAGGCCGTTGTCGCGGAGCCGCTGCCAGTACGCCTCCCACCCGTCACCAAATTCCGCGATGGTGCCCAGCAGGAACGCGAGTCCCGGCGACGACGTCAGCGGGCTCGGCACGACAAGCAGGTCGCGCAGGCGCGGGTCGGCGAGGTCGTCGAAGGTGGCGGGGGGATCGATGCCCCGCGATGCGAACCAATTGATGTCGTAGTTGATGCACACCTCGCCCGTGTCGACGGGCGTCGCCTCGTGCCCGGGAACGGTGGCGGCGAGGGCGGGGTCCATCGTCGCAAGGTTCGGCGACTCGTAGGGCTCGAAGATCCCGTCGTCGATCGCCCGCGACAGCAGCGTGGTATCCGCGCCCCACAGCACGTCGCCTACGGGGTTGCCGGGGGTCAGTCCCGCGGCGGTGACGACCTGCCCCGCGTCGCCCGCGCGTATCACTTCGACGCGTAGACCCGTCCGCACGGTGAAGGCATTGAAGATGTCATCGCTCGGCGTAAATGAGTCGTGCGCCAGGATCGTGATCGTGCCGGCGTCTGTGCTGCCGCACGCGCCGGCGAGCAGCACCAGCGGAATCGCGAGCACCGCGATGGATCGCACCGAGATGGTCCGCACGTCAGTGCTCCGTCGCCGCAGGCTGGATCACGAGCAGTCGGCCGGCTCGTAGCGACACGGTTGCAACCTCCGACGCAAGTTCATTGCTCACCCCGCGCGTCGAGTGGGCGGGGAGGTCCTCGTCGTCAAGCGACCAGCGCAGGCCCTCGGTCACGATGCCGTGCGCGTCGCCTCCCGCCGCCAGCAGGCCGACGGTGCTGCCAACGGGCCCGCGGATCTCGGCCCGTTCGGGTCCGTACAGCACGCGCATCCGAGCGTCGCCCCACAGTGCATGCACCTCGCGCCCCGCAAGGAGCGGGTGCAGCAGGCAGTTGAGGACACCCACTGCGTGGTCAAGTCGCCCCCCGCCGCCGGTGACGAGGATGATGCGCCGTGCACCGTGGGCCACTGCCGCGTGCAGCGCCAGTTCGGTGTCGACGGCATCCTTGTCGTGCGGCACGCGCTGCACGGCGGCGCCGCCGCGCTCGGCGGCCTCGAGCGCAGCCGGATCGACAGAATCCATGTCGCCGATCACGACGTGGGGCTCGAGGCCGAGCGCGCGGGCACCGTGCAAGCCCGAGTCGGCGGCGATGACGAGATCGTGGTCGGGCAGCAGGCGCCCCAGCGCGGCATCGGGTGGCGTACCACCCGCGACGACGATCGCGGTGAGCAGGTCGCCTGGTTCGTTCCTCATGTCGCTCCCTCCGCTGGCATGACCCAGATCAGGTTGTGCGGGTCGGTGGTGGCGACCACCCTCTCAGTCCGTCGTTCCCGCGGACTCCCCGTGCGTGTTGCCCGACCATAGCCCGACCCGCACGGTTGGGCTCCGTCGGCCACCACACCGGTATCGTCATCACCGTGAGTCCCTTCGCATCCCCCACCTCAACTGACACGATCATCTCGATCACCCCCGACGCACACGTGAAGCTCGTAGAGCTGCGGGACGCGGAGGAGGACGCCGACCGCCTCGGTCTGCGCCTCGAGATCCTCTCGGGCCCTGGCGAGCCCTTCCGCTACGACTTGTCGTTCGACGTGGTCACGACCGCCGCGTTCTCCGACGAGGTGCGCACCATCGACGGCTTGAAGGTCATCATCCCTGGCAAGGACGTCGAATCGCTGCAGGGTGCCACGATCGACCACAACGAGGCGCAGGGCCTCCTCATCCGCAACCCGAACCGCCCGAAGGCGCCGCAGATCGAGGGCCTCGTGTCCGACGACGAGCTCTCGGCGCAGGTTGAAGCCGTGGTATCGGCAGAGGTCAATCCCGCCCTCGCCTCGCACGGCGGGTTTGTCACGTTCGCGGGTCACGACGGCGAGGGCACCGCATACTTCACGATGGGCGGCGGGTGCCACGGTTGTGCCATGAGCCGCCAGACGATGCTCGAGGGCGTGCAGGCCACCATCAACGAGCGCGTCCCCGCCATCGTCAAGGTACGCGACCTCACCGACCACTCGACAGGCGCGAACCCCTACTACTCGTAGGTCCTGCTACTCGTAGGCCCTGTCCGGCCTGCGTCAGCCGCTGTGGCGCTGTTCGCGCCGCTGCGCACCCCCATGCATGTGTCGTGTGCTGCGTGCGCGCCCGGGTTGGCAATACACCATAAACCTGATAAGAATTGTCGGGATTAGAAACCGGTCCGGAAGAGGGGGGTCTCCCCATCTCCTCCCCGGATCCCGATCCCACAAGGAGCAGCAATGTCCACCGTGATCCGCCCCCGACGGGGCACCATCCGTGGAGTCCTCCTCGGCGCGGCCGTCTTGGCTGGCACCCTGGCCACGACCCTCGGTACCGCGGCACCCGTGCAGGCCGCCAAGTCGTCCACCCCGAACATCGTCGAGACCTCCTGGCTTGAGACCAACCTCAATGCCCCGAAGGTCCGGATCATTGAGGTCAGCACTGATCCCGGCGTCTACGAGCGCGGCCACATTCCCGGAGCGGTCAACTTCCGCTGGCACACCGACTTCGTCGATCCGGTCAACCGTGACATCGTCCAGAAGAAGCGATTCGAGGAGTTGGTCCGCGCCGCAGGCATCAGCGCAGACTCGACCATCGTCCTGTACGGCGACAAGAACAACTGGTTCGCCGCATGGGGGGTGTGGATCTTCAAGACCTACGGCGCGAAGGACGTCCGCATCCTCAACGGCGGGCGTGACAAGTGGGTCAAGGAAGGACGTGCACTGACGCCGCTCG
>Ga0315902_10011765_pt1 | contig 11457 bp, 7 predicted proteins | sample LakEriMetagenome_9_FD_203523 | JGI IMG/M metagenome (GOLD analysis project Ga0315902, IMG submission 203523) | Freshwater fungal communities from buoy surface, Lake Erie, Ohio, United States - Buoy 12 MA117 | ecosystem: Environmental > Aquatic > Freshwater > Lake > Lake biofilm | place: USA... | reverse complement strand
GGAGAATTTCCAGCAGTAACATACAGCGATACAAAAGCATGCAGTACGTGTGAAATGGTATTTCGCTTCATTGAGCAATGCGGCTGGATAGGACATTTAAACCTCGACATTGCTTCGTGTATCTATCTTGGAATAATGACCGACAGTGGTTCGTTTCGCTTCCACAATGTTTCGCATGATACTCATCGAATAGCCGGCGAACTTATCGCACATGGTTTAGACCATGCTGAAATTCACCGCAATGTGTATGACACCAATTTAATGGATAAACTCAAACTCATTGGCTATGCATTGAGTGAAAAACTGGTAGTGATGCCGGAACATGCTGCTGCGTTCATCAGCCTCGACAAGGATGAGCTGAAACGGTATAATTACAGACAAGGCGACACAGAAGGCTTGGTAAATCAAGCGTTGTCGATACGAGGTATTAAACTAGCTGCCTTTTTCCGAGAAGGTAATAATGAGATAAAGGTGTCGTTTCGTTCGAAAGGCAGTTTTGATGTCAACGCATTTGCTCGTTCACATTGGCAGGGCGGCGGACATATTAATGCAGCCGGCGGTTTGAGCCTCGCCCCCATGAATGAGACCCTTCAAAAATTTCGCGAATTATGCATTCACAACACCGCACAAATCAATCAGTCATGATGCGATTTCTAGTGCTCATTATTGCAATGGCCGTGTTCTCCTGCAAAGGGAAGAGTCCAAGCCCTATGACTGATCAGGACTTGGCTCGGGCCCAGAAAGAGCTCATCAACGACAACAAACGTCAGCATAACGCCGAGATGTTGGCTATTAAAAATTTCATTTCCGAAAAACAATGGCCTATGCAAGAGACTCCAACGGGGTTGCACTATTGGATCTATGAGCCGGGGAAAGGTAATCAGGCTAAAAAAGATGATCGCGTATCCGTTAGTTATACTATAAGCTTGCTGGATGGAACGAAGTGCTATGAATCTGATGCAGCTAACCCGAAAGAAATACACATTGGTCATGGTAACATTGAGAGTGGCCTTCACGAAGCTTTGCAACTTATGCATGAGGGAGACAAGGCTAAATTCATACTTCCTTCCCATTTAGCATTTGGATTCACCGGCGACTCCCAGAAAATACCTCAGAATGCTTCTGTATTATACGAAATTCAACTCCTGAGAATTCAGCCATGATGATTACACGGACGAAAGTCATTAACCTCCTTTACCTTCTTTGTGTTGCTGTTTTTCTCTCTGCCTGCAACACACCGGCAGGTTTTGAGAAGGTGGGTGAACAAGTATTCAAAAGACTCGACAAGTTTGGCGACTGCTCTCCGTCTATTCAAAATGCACAGCATTTCATCATGCAAGTCCGATTTGAAAGCTTAGACAACAGGGAAAAGAAATATGAGTTTCAGCTACATCATCATAACCTCTCGAAAAACCGACTTCGTGCGGATGAAGACACCTTAAACGCCGACATTAAGCAAGCAATAATTCAACTGAACTGTGGAGATGCCATCACTTTGCGCTGTCCTTTTCATTCATTTGATAACACCTTCCTAAGCGCATATGCAAACGAATCCATGTTTGACTTAAATGAAAATATGGAACTAAGCATTGAACTAGTGCAAACATTTGAACAGGGTGAATACGCCAATTATTTGTTGAGTGCCTCTCAACAAGGAGAAATCGGCGAAAGTGAAGCCATTGAACTTTTGCTCATGAATGAGCCGGAGCATGACTATCAAAAACATGGCGATTGTTACATTCAGTTTTTTGCTCATGGAAGTGGCGATACGTTGGCCGTTGGCGATGAAATTCTAATGAATTACAATACATTTCTTCTGAACGGTAAGAAATTGGATGAACCCACGGAAATGCAGTTCCGCTATGGCATGCCTGGCCAAATTGTAGATGGCCTTCACTATGCCCTGAGTTTTATGCGAAAGGGAGATGAAGCATTGGTTTATATGCCCTCGAATTTAGCTTTCGGAACAAACGGCAGCAGCGGTCAAGTGGTGCCACGCAACAGTCCCGTCTATTTCCGCATTACATTATCCGATGACCTTCTAAGTCACTAAGAAGACTCTTTAGTGCCAACGCTAAACGGCACCACGAAATCCGTAATGTTAGCCTCCACTCATTTTTTTTTAAATCGGCTATAACTTTTTGCTTCATGCTCTCGTTCAAAGGTGTCAAGGTCACACCCTGCCATGAACAAAGCTCAACTGCTAATCCTATTCTTGCTATTTTCATATAGCACCTTTTCCCAAGATAATTTGGGGATAGCCGGTAGCACACGAGCTCCGATCAATACAGTTTGGAACAACCCTTCGACCATTGTAGACTCAAGAGCCTTCATTGATTTTCAGCTAACAGGAATTAATGCCTTCGTCAAGAATGACCTTGTGTATTTAAGAGGCGGCCAACTATCGATAGCCAACTTTGATACGATGACAACGGTTCCGCTCCGAAAGCAAAATACCCCTTACTCCGGCTTAGTCGATGTGCAGGTAGGAGGTCCATCCATTGCGTTTGCCGTTAAGCAGCATGCCTTTGCCATAAGCACATCTGCAAGAGTTATGGCCGATGTTCGGGGTATTCCTGTTAAAGCCTACGACTGGGCACAAAATGGATTTGATGCACCCAACGAAAAAAATAAGCTGAATACGATTCGAAACGTTCGCACCAATGCACTGGCTTGGGGTGAACTTGGATTAACATATGGAACCATCATTCAACGACAAGGCTATTCGATGACTCAGGGAGCCATAACGGTGAAACGTTTGTTCGGATACGCTGGTGCAGGTGTCAGACTCGACTCGTGGACCTATCGAATTCTGGACAATAATTCCATCGAAACACAGGAGTTTATTGGACAGTACGGCTTCAATGATCCAACCACAGCTATGATAAATGGCAAAGGATGGGGCGCCGACATCGGTATTACCCATAAATTCAGATTCAAACATTCCGAAGACTACCAACCTCACTCACCATGCACCGATGGTGACTACCGGTATCGAATAGGCATATCCCTGATTGATGTTGGAAGAATAAACTTCACAGAACCATTCTACACGAATAACTTCTCACAGAACCAAAGCACCATGTGGGAAGACTATCAAGGCACGCAAGCCGATGATATCGAAGACGTTGATAGCCTATTAAACAATAACTTTCAACTAGTGAAGGAAAACGGCTACATGACGAAGTACACCATGCTGCTTCCAACAGCCATTTCTGCACAGGCAGATTTCAATCTGATTGGAAATTTGTATCTCTATGGAGTCATAACACATGGAGTTCCTTGGTTAAACCAGTTGGGTGTGCAGCGCTCAAGTTACCTGGGAATTGCTCCTCGCTGGGAGACTAAACGTTTCGAAGCTTCTTTGCCCCTGTCGCTTTATCAATATAAGCGACCACAAGTGGGTCTTTGTCTTCGTTTAAATAGCATCATACTAGGCAGCGATGACCTTGGTGCACTTCTTTTCAAAAAAGATATCTACGGCGCTGACTTCTATTTGAGCGTGAAGTATACCATTTTCAAGCATTGGAAATGCGGTGCTAAATCCAAAAGAATTAGCTACAAAAAGCACGTAGGAGGCGCTCCACCACCTCCCTGCCCCGCTTGGAGAAAGTAAAACTGATTCATTTTCAGTAATCCCAATTCCCATGTTGCCTATTACCTTCGCAACATGACCGAAGCCCCTATTGATGTATTCGACTTCAGCACCATGCGTCCTTACAATGACGAGGAGCTGCAGGCAGCCATCGACCGCATGGTCCAAGAACCGCTACTTATCAAAATGATGAAGTGGGTCTATCCCGGCTTAAGAAAAGCCGAGATATTGAATATGATTCAAGAGGTTCGGAATGTGCAACAGTTTCAAGAAGAAATTAGCGCTCCTGCCGTCAAGGTCATCACTCAAATGACAACAAGCGGTGTTAGTTTTACCAATGAGTCTGAAATCGAACCCGAGAAAGCCTACCTCTTTATTTCCAATCACCGCGACATTATACTGGATAGCGCGCTGTTGAATGTAAGCCTCATAGAGCGAGGAATTCCAACTACTGAGATTGCCATTGGAGACAACCTCCTGAAATTGCAACTGGTGCGCGACATCGTTCGATGCAACAAGAACTTCATCGTTAGCCGCGATATCAATGCTAAGGAAATGCTCTACTACTCGCTTCGCATGAGCAACTACATCCGGCATACCATAACGGAGAAGAAAACCTCCATATGGATCGCGCAACGAGAAGGACGAAGCAAGGATGGCGACGACAGAACAGCTACCGGTCTTTTGAAAATGTTTACGCTAAGCTCAAAAGATCAGCCTGAGGATGCACTTGTAGAGTTAAATGTGAGACCCATGTGCGTGAGCTATGAATTCGACCCATGCGATTTGCTGAAAACAAATGAGCTGATGCACATTCGTCATTTCGGTAAATATGAAAAGAAACCGGGAGAGGATTTTCACTCCATGGTTACCGGACTAACCGGACATAAGGGCAAAGTGAACATTTGTGTTGGACGGCCGCTCAATCAGGCTTTCGAAAAAATGAGATTGATCACGAATAAGAATGAAAAATTTCGAATTCTGAGTGAAGCAATCGATGACGAAATGCACCGCATTTACCACTTGTGGCCAAACAATTATATCGCTTATGACCTGCTTCATGGCAATCGCGAATACAAAGACAAGTACTCAAACATTCAGCGTATCGCTTTTGCCAACTACATTCGAGGGCATGTACTTAAACTTGCCTTGTCGCGCAAAAAATCAGGAATACCCTCGGAAAACTTCAACAGCACCGCGCGTGAAATCCTTTTACAGATGTACGCTAATCCGGTGATCAATAAACGCAAACTGGAAATCTCCCAATTAGAATCAAGTGTTTCGGAGCAACATGTATAAAAGTCTTTTGTTTCTGGGTTTGTGCTGGTTCACAGGGTATATGGCAAATGCCCAATGTGGAGCTTGTGAATCATTTTCCGACCGAATAATCAACGGAGATTTCGAAGAGGGTAACACCGGCTTTACGAGTTCTCTCGACTATGTTACATTCTTTCCGTTTCTATGCACGCTTTGCCCTGAAAACACATACGCCATAGGCAATAATGCCACACTCTTCCACAACGGATTTACCGGAACAGATCACACGAATCCTCCGTCGGGTGATTTTTTCATAGCAAACGCTCCCGGCGAACCCGGTGTTGCGGTTTGGTGTCAAAGCATCCCTGTATTGCCTCAAACGGATTATACCTTCTCCTTCTGGGCTCGTGATATTGCCAATAATTCAAACCCACACCCGCTTGCCGTGCTGAGGCCTTCTTTTAATGGCGTAACGCTCTCTGATTCGTTGCTCGCCCAAGGCGGATGGTCCAATCTTTCTGTAAATTGGTTTAGCGACAATGCAACGCAACTCGACATCTGCATACTCGATTTTCAGTCACAAACCGGAGGCAACGATTTCGGACTCGATGATATTACCCTAACAGCCTGCGAACCCATTAACCTTTCTCAAGAAGCGTTTGCCGGAATGGATACTGTCATTTGCAGTCGCGAAGTTTTGAGCTTAGGGGTCCCTTCCTTAACGGGCTACGACTATCAGTGGTCCGCAAGCAGTGCCCTGTCATCACAACAATTAAGCGCGCCTCTTTTTCAATGGAATAACACAAGTGATCAAGCGGAAGAATTCACACTATGGGTTAGCCGTGACTCGGCTAATGTTGGTTGTATTGCCTCTGACACCATCACGATTACCGTGCTTCCTATCAATGAGCTCAACCTGGGTCCGGATCGAACTATTTGCGCAAACGATAGTATTCAGATTAGCACAGGATCAAATTGGGATAGCCTCTATTGGTCAACAAGCCAGAACATTCCATCCATTTGGGTGTATCCGGGAGAATACCAGGCCACCGTGTATACAGGACAATGCTCCGACACCGACACTATTCAAGTTTACCGGCACATCATGCCAGACACGGGACTTCCATCGCACGTTGACCACTGCAACACGGAAGAATATGTACTAAACGCAAATGTGAATGGTGAATGGAATTTCAATGGTTCCTCCACCAATAATCCGATCATCGCGCAGGAATCGGGCACCTACTTATTCACTTTCACTGACAGTGCGTGCGTGGAGACTGACACTGTAGAGGTTGTCCTCTATGAAAGGTGGTTAGCTAACTTACCTCCTGATACGGTCTTATGTTCAGGAACTAACATATCCATACTCTCCGGTTACCCTGGCCTATGGAATAACGGAATCACCGGAGTTTCAATCCTGGTTGAAACGGCAGGTATCTATTCTATTGAAATTGAGAACGGACCCTGTTCATCCTCTGACTCGATTGAAATTACAGGCATTGAACTACCAATAGTGAGCCTTGGAAGCGACACAACTTTTTGCGAAGATTTTCCACTTCTGCTCGATGCTAACAACTCTGAAGCAAGCTATCTATGGTCGACAGGCGACACTACATCTACCATCTTTACTAATGGCAGCAATACCTATAGCGTTGAGGTTACGAACCGCTGCGGAACTGTGAATGATGAAATTCAGATAGCCAACTACCCCTGCAGCTGGAATCTATTCATTCCGCAGTGTTTTACACCTAACGACGATACATTTAACGACGGCTGGATGATTTCCGGATACAACATTCGAGCAATCGATGTTGTTGTATATAACCGTTTTGGCGATGCCATTTTCAAAACCCGTGAAATGAACAAGCCTTGGATACCCTCTTCAAACACGGGTGATGATGTTTATAATTATCGAATAGAGGTAACTCCTTACGAAGGTCAAAGCGAGGTTCGCACCGGAGCCATCTATTTATTACGATGACGTCGTTTTTCATTCATATTTGCACTCCATTAATTCGCTAATCATGAGCTGGTTTAAACGCAAAATTCAAGGTATCACAACCAAAAACAAAGAGAAGAAGGAAATACCCGAGGGACTTTGGTATAAGTGTCCGGAATGCCGCAATGTGCTTACCAGCGAAGAACACGCGGAGCACAATTGGGTTTGTGATAAGTGTGGTTATCATGAAAAAATAAGCTCTCTTCAATATTTCAGCATTCTATTCGACGAAAACGAGTTCACGGAGATTTCTCCTAATATGACAAGCGCGGATCCGCTCTCATTCACGGATACAAAACCTTACAAAGACCGTATCAAGACGACCATTGCAAAAACCGGCCTTAAAGACGCGATACGCGTAGGCAAAGGATCTGTAAGCGGTCAAACCGCTGTTATTGCATGCATGGACTTCGGATTCGTAGGAGGTTCGATGGGTTCCGTTGTCGGTGAAAAATTCGCCTTGGCGGTAGACGAAGCTATCAGATTAAAGTGCCCTTTCATCTGCATTTCAAAGTCAGGAGGTGCCCGTATGATGGAAGCGGGTCTTTCCTTGATGCAAATGGCCAAAACATCAGCCAAGCTAACCCAACTATCCGATGCACGACTGCCCTATATTTCCTATCTCACCGACCCGACTACAGGCGGCGTAACGGCTTCTTTCGCTATGCTAGGCGATATCAACATAGCTGAACCAAAAGCACTAATAGGCTTTGCTGGGCGGAGAGTCGTAAAAGAAACGATAGGTAAAGACTTACCTGAAGGATTCCAAAGTGCAGAGTTTGTATTGGAGCACGGTTTTCTAGACTACATCGTTGAGCGCAAGAACGTGAAAAACAAATTGAGCCAATCGATGCATTGGTTCATGTTAAGCAATTCATAAAACGTTTCACAGTTTAATGATGTGTTGGCTTCCAAATTTTTCGGTGCGCAACACATAGGCTCCGCGAGCCCAGTTTTCTGTATCGATTATCGAAGTGCCATTCGTTTTGCCTGATTCAATCAGTTGACCCATAGAACCGATGATTTCGTAGTATACCGATTCACCGGGGGTAGAAATCGTCAGTTGATTCGTAAATGGATTAGGATAGACCTCCGTCACAGCGTTAGGGCCACTTTCAACATCAGTGCACGTTTGCACAACAATCTCGTCTGACGCAAAACCTGAGCAATTCTCGGAAGTAGTATAGGTGTAGGTCACCGAATTTACTCCAGTTACAGCTTGTGAAACACTGAACCAGTTGTTGGCAACACCGTCTCCACTTAGGTTACCACCGGCAGGCACTGCTACCCAGGCAACACTTCCACCGGTAGAACACAGGGTATCGGCAGAGAAATAAAACTGAACCGACGGATTTTCGTTCACTATAATCTCTATAATCTCTTCCGTTGAACATTGGTTGCTTGTTCCCACCACGCGAAGAATGCCGGTAGCTGCCGGCACATAGCCAATCGCCTCACCGGATAGCCCATTATTCCAGCTATATGAATCAGCACCCAATGCCAACAGCTGAATAGAATCACCGAAACAAACAGTAGTATTTCCCTGAATATCAATTACAGGGTAGTCATAAACAGAGACATCAAATATGGAGGTTCTGGGACAGGTGTTTGCGCCAACTGCCGTTACAACGTAGGTGGTATCTGATGTAGGATTGACAGGAATCACACTCTGAGAAGAACCATCCGCCCAATTGAATATCAGAGCATCGGTTTGAACCTCCAGCGAAACCGAGTCTCCCTGACACAACTCGTTATCGCCAATGAAGAGGATGTAAGGCGCCGGATCAACATTAACGAAAAACGTTGCCGTGTCAGGACAGCCAAAAATATTCTTACCAATCATCGTTATGAGGCTGTCATAACTTGGGGTCGAATTGAGGGTATCGGAACCTTCTACACCGTCCCAGAAATAGTAATATGCACCTGATCCCACAAGTGTAGAAGTATCCAATTCGCAAATAAAGCTTTCACCCTCCAGAGACACAATTGGATTTTCATGCACAATTACTTGTAATGTATCACTTGCCACACAACCAAACATAGAAGTGCCTACTACAATTACGTTTAGATTGGTTTCCACCATGAAATTATAGGTGGGTGCAGTGTTCGCAATATTCCAATCATAGAATTCAGCACCTGAAGCCACGATAGTTGCTTCACGGTTAACGCAGAAAGGCGTTAACGAATCTAATCGAACATCGGGCAAAGGATATACAGGCACCTCAAAGTTTACTAGGGTCACACAACCGAAATCATTTGCCCCGGTAATTTCGAAATTGACCGGTTCGGAAACTATAGCGCTATATTCATTCTCCCCGGTTAATTCTACAGGTTCCCCGGTAAGGGCATTCATCCAACAAATCGAAGGCGCACCGGAAACCGAGACATTCAATTCCTCAAAAGCACATAGCTGGGCTGGAGCAATAATCTCTAATTCCGGTAACTCATTCACTTGAAACAATAACTCTTGCGATACATTGCATCCTTCTTCGTTATATGCCTGAAAAAGAAGTGTCGTATCATCTTCCAAATAAAACTCAGCAACATCCTGAAAAACAGTATTACCAATTCTATAATACGAAGCATTCCCTGAGTTGATGGCAATTCCAGACGGTTCTCCTGCACAAACAACATCACTAGTACTGAAGTCGAATATAATTTCTCCGGCAACATCAACAAACAATGTTATTGTCGTATCGCACTCCGGATTATCAAGAACAGTTACGGTAAGCAATGTATCATTTGTAAAAACTGTTCGAAATGATACATCCGTTGTACCGTCATTCCATACAACCTGCTCAGCTCCGGTTACTAGGTGAGCAGAAGAATCACCATAACAAATAAACGAAGGTCCCGCAATGATGACACCGGGTCCGCTTTGGTAAACTGAAACAGTCATATCCTGCGTCTGAACGCATCCATTCGAATCTGTTCCACTGATAGTGTATGTCGTGGTAGAATCAGGACTAAACATAAAAGAAGTTGTTCGTTCGCCATTCCCCAGCCAATCGTATTCGAGGTCATTAGGTGCAGACAATAACGTACTATCACCGGCGCAGATACTCAAATCACCTTCCACTTCCAGCTCACCGGGTTCTAAGAGCCAGAATTCAATGGTATCACGACCAATACAGACATTTGGGTCAGCTATATAGATGACACTGTAGATGCCCGGGCCTGCCGCATTACTGTCAAAGAAACCATCCGGTGAAACATAACTGCTTCCCGAATAGGTGCCCGCAGGCGATTCTATGTAAGGAAGGAAGAACCCATTCTCTGTGTAACATATGTAGTACGATGGTAAATCAACAGATACTTCACATGGCTCCTGCGCCCAAAAAAGCACAGGAGACAGAATTAAGGATATCAGGAACAGCGTAATTTTGTAGTTCATTTCCAGGTCTTGCAAGTGTGCCGTAAAATTAAAATTACTTGCCTCAATTCAAACAGAATACATACAAACATTTTGACTGCTTTTCGACATGTCTAATCTCGGACGAGTTTCTTTCCAAACCTTGGGGTGTAAACTGAATTTTTCAGAAACCTCTACCCTTGCCCGTCAATTCGCTGAAGCCGGCTACTCAAGGGTTGAGATGGAAGATGCCCCCGATGTGCTGGTAATTAACACATGCAGCGTAACCGAGCAAGCCGATAAGAAGTGTCGAAACATTGTTAGCAGGGCTGTTCGTTCAAATCCGGATGTTTTTGTTGCTGTGGTCGGTTGTTATGCCCAACTTAAACCGGAGGAAATAGCCGCTATACCCGGTGTTAATCTGGTGCTGGGAGCAGGACAAAAGTTCAACCTGGTTAGTCATGTTCAAAATCAACAGCGGGAGAAAGAGCCTCTGATATCGGTGGGTGAAATAAAGGATGTAAAAGACTTTATTCCTTCTTTCTCGGCGGGCGACCGAACTCGGACTTTTCTCAAAGTCCAGGACGGATGCAACTACTTCTGTGCATTTTGTACGATACCCCTTGCGCGAGGCAGAAGCCGAAGTGCTTCACCGGAAGAAACGCTGGCTCAGGCGCAAAAAGCGATCGATAGCGGGGCAAAAGAAATAGTGCTTACCGGAGTTAATATTGGTGATTACGGAACACAACACGAGACATCCTTACTTCAACTTATCGAAAAACTGGATCAGCTGGAGGGCGTTGAACGTTTCCGTATTTCATCGATCGAACCGAACCTACTCAATGATGACATCATTGACTTTGTGGCGCAGTCCAAAAAGTTCATGCCTCATTTCCACATTCCACTGCAAAGTGGCTCCGATGACATACTGAGGGCTATGCGCAGAAGATACAGAACTGATTTGTACAAAGAGCGCGTGGAGCGCATTCTCAATCGCATGCCCCATGCCTGTATTGGTGTTGATGTCATCACCGGGTTTCCGGGTGAGAACGAAGAAAAATTTGCCGAAACGCGCAATTTCCTTCTCGACCTACCTGTATCATACCTGCACGTATTCACGTATAGCGAGCGAGACAATACCACTGCATTGCGCATAGCGGATGTTGTACCAAATGAGATACGTCAACGCAGAACATTGGAACTCCGATTGCTCAGCGAAAAAAAGAAGAGATCTTTTTACGAAAAATTCAA
>Ga0315902_10011761_pt1 | contig 11460 bp, 7 predicted proteins | sample LakEriMetagenome_9_FD_203523 | JGI IMG/M metagenome (GOLD analysis project Ga0315902, IMG submission 203523) | Freshwater fungal communities from buoy surface, Lake Erie, Ohio, United States - Buoy 12 MA117 | ecosystem: Environmental > Aquatic > Freshwater > Lake > Lake biofilm | place: USA... | reverse complement strand
TTCTCGCTCGTAGCGCATCGCTTCATCCACCCGCGCGAGCTCGGTGCGGATGTTGTATCGCTCCCGGTCGTTGTCTGAAGCGCTGTAGGCGTACTCCAGTTCGCGCCGGCGCTGATCGAGTTGCGCGACTTTCTGGCGTTGCTCGTACACCGGACGCGCCGCGCGCCAGTGCGTGGCGAAGGCCGCATCGCTGTCGGGCGGGCACACACCGCCGTAGTTGCCGCCCGAAAGGGCCACCTCCACCGCGTTCTCCGGCGTGCAGTACACATCGAGCCCGCGCTCATAGCCGGTATTCCAGGCCTCACGATCCACCGTGATGCCGTACTCCACGCAGGCGCTTGCATGGTCCTGCGCGCGGTCGGGGCCGGAACCCTTGGTGCCGTCGCGATAGCCGATGTCCTCCCAGCTCGCGCTGCGGCAATCACTCTCCGAGAGGCTCGCGCAACCGGCCAGCAGCAGAAGCGGCATCAGGAGCAAAAGGCGGCATCGCATCGACGGTTCTCCGGCAGCGGTGGCAAGGCGCACCCGGCGGTTCGGCGGGCGCTGCTATGATCAGCCGTATTCTGATACGCGGGACGAGGCGATGAACAGCACCGCAGGGCTGCACCGTGGCCTCGGCCCGGCCGATGTGGTCGCGCTCACGCTGAACACCATCGTTGGCGCCGGCATCTTCGGGCTGCCGTCCGCGCTGCATGCCGCGGCCGGTAGCCACAGCCTTGCCGTGCTGGCCGCGGCCTTCGTACTCATTGCCGCGGTTGCTGCCTGCGCCGCAGAGGTGGCCAGTCGCTTCGAGGCTACAGGTGGCCCCGTGCTCTACGCACGCGAGGCGCTCGGGCCCCTGGGCGCTTTCACCGTTGGCTGGCTGCTGTACCTCACACGGCTCGCCACCTCCGGCGCCATCATCGTGGTGATGCTCGATTACGCCGCGGCGTTGTGGCCCGCGTTGTCGGAGCCGCTCGCGCGCGGTATCGCCACCACCGTGTTCCTCCTGGCGATCGCGGCGCTCAATCTGCGCGGTGTGGTGCAGGGTGCCGCGCTCGGCAATGTGCTGGTGGTGCTGAAACTCACCCCGCTTTTCCTGCTGGCGCCGCTGGGGCTGTACATCGGTGGCTGGCCGCAGGCGGCTGCGGAACCCGCACTGCAGGCCGATGCCCTCGGCGCTGCGTTCCTCCTCGCGTTTTTCGCCTGCATGGGTTTCGAACAGGCCACCATCGTGGCGGGTGAATTGCGCCGCCCCAAACGTGATCTGCCCATCGGGATGCTGGGGGGATTCCTTCTGGCGGGATTGCTCTATGCGTTGCTGGTGCTCGCTTGCCAGTCGATGGTGCCGGGCCTGGCAGACACCAAGCGCCCCATCGCCGAACTGGCGCTCGCGATCTTCGGCGCAGCCGGCGCCACGGTGGTCGCGGTCACGGCGGTGCTGTCCTGCGCGGGAAATCTCAGCACCTCCATCCTCGTGACGCCGCGGGTGTTGTTCGCACTCGCCGAGCAAGGAGAAATCCCCGCCGTGCTCGCGCGCGTCAGCGGTGGCACACGGGTGCCCGGCGTGGCCATCATGCTGACGGCGAGCATTATCTGCGTGCTGACCCTGACGGGTACCTTCGTGCATCTGGCCACCATCGCGGTGATTGCGCGGATGCTGATGTACGCCTCGATCTGTGTCGCGCTGCTGGTGCTGCGGCGGCGCGGGCCCGCCCCGCTTGCCGTGCCCGGTGGCCCGGTGCTGGCCGTGCTGGCGATCGCATCCTGCGCGCTCGTGATGACCACGGCCAGTGCAGAGGCCTTGCGCGCCGTGGGCATCGCACTCGTTGCGGGCTATATGCTGCGCATCGCATGGCGCCGGTTCGGTGTCACCCACCCCTGAATTCCTTGCGGAGAACCCGAGCATGAGCACTTTCTTCCGTCGAGCGCTGCTGTCTCTCGCGCTGCTGCCGCTGGCCACCGCGCTGCAGGCGGCAGAGCCCCGCGCCCGCGATCTGGGCGTGCCTTTCGAGGGAACACCGGGGCCGCTGAACGCGATCACCGACGTGGCGGGCGTGGAAGTGGGGCACAGCACGATCATCTCTGCCGAGGGCGTCACGCCCGCGGTGCGCACGGGCGTGACCGCCGTGCTGCCGCGCGGCAAGCGTCCACCCACTGAGGCCGTGTTCGCGGGCTGGTTCAGCCAGAACGGCAACGGCGAAATGACCGGCACGACCTGGCTTGCGGAATCCGGCCTGCTGTACGGCCCGGTGATGATCACGAACACCCACAGTGTGGGTGTGGTGCGCGATGCGGTCATCGCCTGGGGGGGCAAGCACTACACATTCGACACCGACGACTGGTGGTCACTGCCCGTTGTCGGGGAGACCTGGGACGGCTGGCTGAACGACATCAACGGCTTCCACGTGAAGCCCGAGCATGCCTTCGCGGCGCTGGATATCGCGCGCAGCGGCCCGGTGGCCGAGGGCAACGTGGGCGGTGGCACCGGCATGATCTGCTACGAGTTCAAGTGAGGCATCGGCACGGCCTCGCGCGTGGTCGAGGACGAGGGCAAGCGCTACACGCTGGGCGTCTTGTTGCAGGCGAATTTCGGGCGCCGTTCGGAGTTGCTGGTCGCAGGTGTGCCCGTTGGCAAAGAGGTGCCCGAACAGCCCGCGTATGCCGCACTCGCCAGCAAGCGGGAGGATCGGGATCTGGGGTCCGTCATCGTGATCGTGGCGACGGACGCGCCCTTGCTGCCGCACCAGCTCGACCGCATCGCGCGTCGCGTGACGATGGGTATTGCCCGCTCAGGTGCCGTTGCAGGCAATGGCTCTGGCGATATCTTCCTCGCTTTCTCCACCGCCAATCCGGAGGCGAGTGCGGCCAAGGGGCTTCCTTCGATGCAGATGCTCCCGAACGAGCGCATCACACCCTTCTTCACGGCGACGGTGCAGGCTGTGGACGAGGCGGTGATGAATGCGCTGGTGGCGGCGCGTACGCTCACGGGCTTCGAGGGCAACACGGCCATCGCGCTGCCACATGAAAAACTGCGTGCAGCGCTGAAGAAGTACAACCGCCTCGAGGCGCCCTGAGCGCGGGCATCACTGCCGTGAGAACACCTCCCGGCCGTCGAAGATCGTGCGCAGCACGCGCGTGTCGCCGATCTTCCGTTCCTCGCCGTGTACGGCGAGCGCGACCACGTCCTGGTCCACCACGATCAGGTCGGCCTTCTTGCCGGGCTCGATGGAGCCGATCTCCTTTTCCATTCCCAGAACCCGCGCCGCGTTGATGGTGTAGCTCGCGATGGCCTGATGGATGTCGAGCCGCTCGGCCGCGTTCAGCACGCCGGGGATGGCAGGGTCCGGGTTGGCCCGCGTGAGTGCTTGCTCGAGGTTGTGGAAAGGCCGCGGGTTGCGCTCTTCCACGGGGGCGTCGCTGCCGGATGCGACGATCCCGCCCAAGCGCGCTATAGCCGCCGTGGGATAGACGTTGCGCATGTAGTAACCGTCGCGGTAGAGGTCTTTTCCGTCGATGCGCTCGAAGAAGGGAATCACGCTGAAGTCATAGGGTGGGTTCACCACCGTCCATGCATGGGTGAAGACCACGCCGAGCCCCGCCTTGCCGATGCGTGCCTGGTCTTCGGGGCTGATCAACTGCGCGTGCGCCATCGAGTGCTGCGTGTCGGGGTTCAGGCGCTTCGCTTCCTCCAGCATGCCGATCGCGACCCGCACGGAGCGGTCACCGATCGCATGCGTGTGCACCGCGAAACCCGCCCGCGCCATCGCCGATTCGTAGGCGTGCAGGTACTCCTCCGTCTGTTCCAGCACGCCACTGCTCTGGAGGCACTGCGCGGGATCGAAGCCGTGCGCAGCGCGGAAGCGTTCTGTGGCGGGGTGATCCATACGTGCGGCAGGGGCTTGCGCGCACGCCGGATCGGCCGGGTCGACGTAGCCTGAAACGTGGAAGTCTTCAGCTCCGGGCGTGCCCGCGAAGCGTGGCTGAAGGTAGGGCTTGAGCACAGCGCCGTTCGGCAGCGTGGGCGGGTCGGCATAGGGATTACCTTCGAGCACACCGTCCACGAACATCTTCACGTGGCTCGCGCGGATGAGCCTGCTCTCGCGCTCCATCTGCTCGCGTGCCGAGACGAACTCCTTCACCACCTCGGGAATCTGCGCCTGTGTGGGGCGTGCGGAAGGATCGTCGAAGCGCCGTATGAGCGCCGCACGCATGCGGAACGTCATGCCGCCCTTGTCTTCAAGCCCGCGCCAGAACACGAGTTGGGAGGGGTCCACGGCTGCATCCAGGATCGACGTGATGCCCTGCTCGCGAAAGACCTGCGCCGCCTTGGGCACTACCTCGGTGAAATCGTCCGTCCCGAAGAAGCCCGGCGCACCGAGGCGCCCCTTCGCGCCCTCGGTGATGCCCCCGCTGGGTTCGCCGGCGGCGTCCACGGCGACCAGTGCGCGGATGTCGCTGAACTCATTTGCCAGCGTCTGCCGGGAATAACCAATCACCTTGCCGTCCGGCCCGCGTGCGCGGGAGAGCGCAAGGCTGTTGGCAGCCCCGTGGTGACCGTCGTTGCCGCGCAGCATGATCGGGTGTTCGGTGGAGACGGCGTCCAGTGCGGCCCGGAGCGTCGGATAGCGCTCGTCGGGCTCGTTCCCCATCGAGAAATTCCACTGCGGCACCATCATCCATTCGCCCGCGGGAAGCGGGTGCTCGGCCAGGCAGGCGCGCAGAAAGTCCACCATGACGGCCAGGGACATGCCCTGGCTTTTCAGATCGCAGACGTCCGGTTGCACCACGCCGAGCGCGTGCACGTGTGCATCGATCAGCCCGGGCAGCACGAGTTTCCCGCCGAGGTCCACCACCCGGGTGCCGGGGCCACGCCAGTCTGCCGCACCCTTTTCATCACCCACATAGGCGATGGTGTTGCCCTGTATCGCGACGGCGCTCGCCTCGGTGCGGGCGGCGTCTGCGGTGTAGATGCGGGCGTTGAGATAGAGCGTGTCGGCAGCGGGTGCGGCAGTTACCGGGTCTGTCATTGCAAGTGCGAGGCACAACGCGGTCGGGCCAAGGATGTGTCGCATGGTCGAGCTCCGGGGGCGGGGTTGTGTCGGTGGGAGTATTCACAGCTGCGAATGCCCAGGCAAACGATCACGCAGGCGGCTGATTCACCCGCACGCCCGGAAGGGCAGGGAACGTCGCCACGCCCGCGTGTCAATTCCCGCAGCGGGCGGTTGCCCGATCGGCCCGCGCGGCTAAACTGCCCGCCATCATCAGGAGTTCTCTCATGAGCCTTTCTCTCAAGGATCCCGGCCTGCTGCGCGGCCAAGCTTTCATCGACGGTCAGTGGATCAATGCCGATTCCGGCGCCACGCTGGCCGTCACCAACCCCGCCACGGGCGAGGTGGTGGCGATGGCTGCGCGCTGCGGCCAGGCCGAGACGCGCCGCGCCATCGAGGCTGCGAACCGCGCACTCAAAGACTGGTCCGCACGCACGGCGAAAGAGCGCGCGACGCTACTGCGCAAGCTCTTCGATCTGATGATGGCCAACCAGGAGGATCTCGCGCAGATCCTCACGGCCGAGCAGGGCAAACCTTTGTCAGAAGCGCGCGGTGAAGTCGCCTACAGCGCGAATTTTCTTGAGTGGTTCGCCGAGGAAGGCAAGCGCGTGTACGGCGACACCATCCCCGCCCACGCGCGCGACAAGCGCATTGTGGTGGTGAAGCAGCCGGTGGGTGTGGTCGGTTGCATCACGCCGTGGAATTTCCCCAGCGCCATGCTCGGCCGCAAGATCGGTCCCGCGCTCGCCGCCGGGTGCACGGTGGTGTGCAAGCCCGCGAACAACACGCCGCTCTCGGCTTTCGCCATCGCGGTGCTGGCAGAGCGCGCGGGCTTTCCGCCCGGCGTGATCAACATGGTCTGCGGCGTGACGCAGGAGATCGGCGACGAGATCTGCTTCAACCCCACCGTGCGCAAAGTGACCTTCACCGGCTCCACGCCCGTGGGCAAGCAGCTCATGAGCAAGTGCGCGCAGACCGTGAAGCGCACCTCGATGGAACTGGGCGGCAACGCGCCCTTCATCGTGTTCGACGACGCGGATCTGGACGCCGCGGTGGCGGGCGCCATCGCCTCCAAGTACCGCAACGCGGGCCAGACCTGTGTGTGCGCCAACCGCCTGCTGGTACAGGACGGCGTTTACGAGGATTTCGTCGCGCGGCTGCACGAGGCAGTGCGCCAGTTCACGCTCGGCAACGGCGCCGAGGCAGGCGTCAGCATGGGCCCGCTGATCGACGAAAAAGCCGCGAATGAGGTCATGTCCTTTGTGGACGATGCGGTTGCCAAGGGCGCCACCGTGCTCTGTGGCGGGCGCCGCGCGCAGCAGGGCAATGCCTTTGTGGAGCCCACCATCCTCACCGACGTGAGCACCGAGATGCGCGTGTTCAACGAGGAGATCTTCGGGCCCGTCGCACCGGTGTTCCGCTTCTCGACCGAAGCGGAAGCCATCGCGCTTGCGAACGACACGCCCTTCGGTCTGGCGGCGTATTTCTACTCGCGCGACATCGGCCGCGTCTGGCGTGTAGCCGAGGCGTTGGAATACGGCATCGTCGGCATCAACGAGGGGATTATCTCGACCGAGGTGGCGCCCTTCGGCGGCGTGAAGGAATCCGGCAACGGCCGCGAGGGCTCCAAGTACGGCATCGAGGATTACCTCGAGATCAAGTACATGTGCATGGGTGGCATCGACCGCTGAGCGTTTCATCCCTTCTGTGCGAGCGGGCCATGCCCGCGACCTTAGTCCCCGTGGAAGCGGGCCATGCCCGCGACGGTGCGCGCTCCAGTGCGGCTGTCGCGCGCATGGCGCGCTGCCACGCAAGAGACGTCCCCGCGTGACTAATGCCAGCCCGCCGCCCCGCACGCCTTGGCCGACTATGCTTGCCGCCGTGTCAGGGCGTCCCGGAGCGCCGTTCCCGTGATTGAACCCGGCGGTCCGCAGTCCGCCCGTCCGTCCAGCAAAACCAGCGCCAACGCGACCCGCAACCCGGGCCTGCGCGCCCGTGTCGCGCCTCCGCCCCGCCGCCCCTCTGTCTGGCGCGACATCATCCTGCCCGTGTTCCGCATCTCGGGCGGCGTGATCCTGCTCGGTTCACTCGTCGGTGGTGCCTGGATCGCACACCAGGAAATGCGCAACGCCACCCTGCAGGCGTACTGGGCCGCGGATTTCGCCGCAGGCATCAGCTACGCGGTGGAGCCAGGCCCCGCCGCAGCACCGCTGCCACCTGACCGAGGCCCCTGGGATGTGCGGCTCGGATATGCGGGCCTGCCCGAGTTCGGCGAGCGCTTGCAAAAGAACGGCTACGCCATCACCCGTCAGGCCGTTCCGTCCCGGCGCATGACCGAACTGAACGAACGCGGTATCTACAACGCGTTTGTCGAGAAGAACCAGACCGGGCTGCGCCTGCTCGATGCCAATGGCGAGCAATTGCAGAACGCGCGCTACCCGAGGAACGTCTACGCCTCTTTCGAGACAGTGCCGGATCTGGTCGCCCGCGCGCTTCTCTACGTGGAAGACCGTGAACTGCTCGATCCCTCGCGCCCCACCATGAATCCCGTGGTCGACTGGGAGCGTTTGGGCATGGCAGTGGCGCAACAGGGCCTCAAAACGGTCGGCCTGCCACACAAGACCTTCGGCGCCAGCACGCTCGCGACCCAGCTCGAGAAATTCCGCCACTCGCCGGGCGGTATCACGCAGGACTCTCACGACAAGCTGGTGCAGATGATCTCCGCCACGCTGCGTGTGTACCGCGATGGCGCCCAGAATCTCCCGGCACGCAAACGCCTGCTGCTCGATTACCTGAACTCGCTGCCGCTTGCCGCGCAGCCGGGTTATGGCGAGGTCGCCAGTCTGGGCGATGGACTGGAGGCCTGGTTCGGTTCGGATTTCGACACTGTCAATCGCGTGCTCGCCACGCCGGATGCGCCGCTCGCCGAGCGTGCGCGCTACTTCAAGCAGGTGCTGGCGCTGGTGCTTGCGGTGCGGAGGCCCTCGTATTACCTGGGCAAGGACGCTGGGCCACTCGCGGAACTCACCGACAGCCATCTGCGCCGCATGGCGGCAGATCAGGTTATTCCCGTGACGCTCTCGGAGGCCGCGCAAGCCGTGCCGCTCGAGGTGCGCGCGCGCGCCAGCGCATCGCCGCTGGTGGATTACACGCAGCAGAAGGGCGTGAACCTCGCGCGGACACAGCTCCTCGGGCTGCTCGGTGTGCACAGCCTCTATGAGCTCGACCGGCTCGATCTCGACGTGAACGCCACGCTCGACGCCAGAGTGCAAAAGGAAGTGACGGCGTTCCTGCGCTCGCTGGCCAAGCCCGAGCGTATCGCGGAACTGCGACTCGACGGCGAGAAACTGATGCGCGCGGCAGATCCCTCCAAGGTGATCTACAGCCTCACGCTCTACGAGCGCGGCAATGGCATGAACCGGTTGCGGATCAATGCCGACAACCTCGACCAGCCGCTCGACATCAACTCGGGCGCCAAGCTCGATCTGGGCTCCACCGCCAAGCTGCGCACGCTGTTGAGCTGGCTGGAGCTGATTGCCGCGGCGCATGCACGATTCTCGGATGACTCGGGTGCCGCCGAGGGCATGCTTGCGCTGCATCCACGTGACCGCCTGAGTGCGTGGGTGCTCGATTACATTGCCGTGAACCCCGGTGCGAGCCTGCGCCAGACCTTGCAGGCGGCGATGCAGCGGCAGTACTCCGCGAGCCCCGGGCAGTCGTTCTACACGGGCGGCGGCGTGCTGAATTTCTCGAACTTCGACAAGGACGACAACGGCCGCACGCTCACCGTGGCCGAGGCCACACGCCGCTCGGTGAACCTCGTCTTCATCCGCATGATGCGCGAGATCATCGACCACTACCTGTACCGGGATCCGTCCAGCACCGCGCGGCTGCTGGAAGACAGCTCCGCCTCGGTGCGCGAGGAATACCTCAAGCGTTTCGCGGATCGCGAGGGCAGCGTCTTTGTGCGCCGCTTCTACCAGAAGTACCGCGGTAAACCGCTCGAGGACGCGCTCACCACGCTGCTCGATGGCGTGCAGCTCACGCCGCGTGCCGTGACGGTGGCGCTGCGCTCGGTGTGGCCCGCGATGACGCCGGAGGAGTTCCGACCGTGGCTTGCGCTCTATGTGCCGGACGAGCCGCTCGATGGCGCCTCCGTGAAGGCCCTGTTCAATCGCTATCCGCCGCAGAAATTCAGCCTGAACGATCGGGGCTTCCTCGCGCGCGTGCACCCGCTGGAGCTCTGGACGATCGAGTACCTGCAATCCCATCCGCAGGCCACGATGGACCAGACGCTCGCGGCCGGTGCAGATGCGCGCCAGGAGGTTTACAGCTGGCTCATGAAGACGAGCCGCCGTCAGGCGCAGGACCGTCGCATCCTCGATCTCTTGGAGATCGAAGCCTTCCAGGAGCTCCACGCGCAATGGCGGCGGCTGGGTTATCCCTTCGCCTCGCTCACGCCCTCGCTCGCGACCTCCATCGGCAGTTCCGGTGACCGGCCCGCCGCGTTGGCGGAATTGATGGGCACCCTCGTGAACGGCGGTGTGCGTTATCCCTCGCGCTTGCTGGACACGCTGGATTTCGCCGTGGGCACGCCCTACGAGGTGCGCTGGTCCATGCAGCCTGCGGCCGGTGAGCAGGTGTTGAATCCCGATGTGGTGGCGGTGGCGCGCAACGCGCTGCTCGACGTGGTGCAGAACGGCACCGCGCGCGCGGTCCTGGCATCGCTGGCACGGCCCGATGGCACCCGGCATGTGGTGGGTGGAAAGACGGGGACGGGCGATCACCGTTTCGAGGTGTATTCGCGCCCCGGCGTGCTGATCGAGTCACGCGTGGTGAACCGCGTCGCGACCTTTGTGTTCATGATCGACGATCGCTTCTTCGGCACGTTGACGGCCTATGTGCCCGGCGAGCAGGCGGCGCAGTACGAGTTCACGAGCGGGTTGCCGGTGCGTCTGTTGGGCTACCTCATGCCCACGCTTGCGCCGATGCTGGATGCGCCGGTGCCGGAGGCAGCCGATGCAGCTACGGCTTCGCCTGACGCAGCCGCTGCAGCATTTGCTTCCGGGGCGGCAACAGCGAACTGAAGCTGTTCAGTCTCCCGTCAGCAGGAGCAGGCGCGCCGCTTCGCTCCCATCGAGCGGACGGTTGCTGCGGCGGCTGACGCGCCATCTGCCATCTGCCTTCAGCAGTTCCCAGCGGTTTGCCGAGACACGCCAGGCTTCGAAGCCCGAGGCCGTGTGCCGGAAGACGCAGCTGTGTCCTACGGCAACGGCCTGCGGACCATCAATGCTGATGTGAAGCGGGCCGAGAATATGCGCGCAGCCCGCGCGCATCAGTTCGAGGTGTGTGCCGGCGGTGAACAGCGCGGCGATGGCATCATGCCCCGCGTGCTCGCCGTAACCGCCGACCTCGTACACGCCGTCTTCGCGCCACATCGCTGCGATGGCAGCGGCATTGCCGGTGTCAGCGAGCGGGCCGTAGCGGGCGATCAGGTTGCGGATGGCCTCGCGGTCTTCCAGTTCCGCGAGGCGTGATTCCAGTGCCAGCAGTCTGTCTTCCCAACCCGGTGACATATCACTCTCAGCCTAGCGCGCTGGCATAGAGCGCCAGCAGTTTTGCCCAGGCGTGCTCCGCGTCCGGTTGGTCGTAGACGGCTTGCTCGCCGCGCGGCGGCATGTCCGGCACGCACCAGCCGTGCAATGCGCTTGCGTACACCTCGACTTCCGCTGCAAGGCCCGCGGCGGCGAAGGCCTCGCGCAGCGCCCCGGCGGCATGCGGTTCTGCGGCATGGTCATCGGCGGCGACGCCCACGTAGTAGTGCGCCTGCGTGCCCGGCAGCAAAAGGTGCGGGCTGTCGGGTTTGTCGGTGATGAGCCCACCGCCGTGGAAGGTCGCCACGGCACCGATGCGATCGGGTGCCACCGAGGCCGTGATCACGCTGAGGCGCCCGCCCATGCAATAGCCCTGTACCCCCATCTTGCGGCGGATGTCGGTTTCGGGCTGCGCGTCGAGGAAGGCCACGTAGGCCCCTGCATCGCTCTCTGCCACGCCCGGCGCGTAGAGCGTGCCCACCATGCCCATCACGCGCTCGCGCATCTCGGGGTTCGAGAAGCTGAAAGTCGCCGGGTCGAAGAACGGTGCGGTGCCGATCCGGTAGTAGGGGTTGGGTACGAGCACGGTGTAACCGGATTCCGCGAGACGCCGCGCCATCGCGCGTTTGGCCGGGCGCAGACCCAGCGCATCGGTCCAGAGCAGCACGCCCGGGCAGGGGCCGGTACCCGGACTCAGAAGCGCTGCGTCGCAGCGCCCTGCGGGCGTGTCGATGATGACGTCGCGTTCGATCACGGATGCTGCTCCACGTATGTTCAGGCGGTGGAGCATACCGCCGCGGCTTGGTTCATGGCAGCAGTGCCTGCAGCGGCGCTTT
>Ga0315902_10011758_pt1 | contig 11462 bp, 10 predicted proteins | sample LakEriMetagenome_9_FD_203523 | JGI IMG/M metagenome (GOLD analysis project Ga0315902, IMG submission 203523) | Freshwater fungal communities from buoy surface, Lake Erie, Ohio, United States - Buoy 12 MA117 | ecosystem: Environmental > Aquatic > Freshwater > Lake > Lake biofilm | place: USA... | reverse complement strand
ATTTCCAAAGTTGGAACAACACCCATGGAAGTCCGACGATGACGGTCGCGATGAGTCCGACCTTCATATAGGTGGAGAAGGCCTCTGCGGGACTGATGGAAACGAGAGTTCCCGGGAAGCCCTGATCCACGAGCGCCTTTTCAACCGGCTGAACCAGGAAGTTCAGGATCTCCGCTCCGAACGCCAGGCTGACGGCGAGAATCGGGACCAATCCGCCGATCGCCCAGATCAACCGCTTGCGCAACTCCTCCAAATGAGCGCCGAGGGGCATGAGCACCTCAACGGCTTCATCGGCGATGAAATTAGGGAGCGGCATGGGTGACAACAATCACAAGAACCCGAACGCGGATGGCGCGTCCGAACGTACGAGGGTACGACGGATCGCACGCAAGTGCAGGATCACTCTTTTTGTTCGTTTTTTGTAAGGTTTTTCGGTTGGCGGATTTCGACGGATCGCGCATCTTCAATGGCTGATCGCGGGGTGCATCGTGCGTGAAGAGGAACATGCCAGTTCGGAGATCGATGTGTCACCGGAGGCGTTGGCGTCTGCCCCGCCCGAGGACGCTTTCGATCCTCGCGCACTTCGAGCGCTTCAAGGCGACGAATCCTCGCTTCGCGAACTCTGGACTGAGCACCGTCGCTGGGTCGCGGCGATTTTGATCGCGCACAAGCCGAGGTGGTGCGACGTCGAAGATCTTTTACAGGACGTCGCTCTGTCGTTCGTCCGACACGCCAAGGAGATTCGAGATCCGCGCGCGCTCAAGCCGTGGTTGAGAACGGTCGCTTTGAACGTGGCACATCAGGCGGCGCGCAGCGGCAAACTCCGGAGTTGGGCGACCGGTCGACAGAGCGATGACGGAACGCACGACGCGGACGCGCGCGCGGATTCGAGGATTACGGAGCCGGGAACTCAAAGCGTCGAGTTCGAAACCGGCCTGCGGTTGATGAGATTGACGGAAACCATTCCTGATGGATATCGCGAGCCGCTGATCCTCAAGGCTCTCCATGACATGAGTTATCGTGAAATCGGAGTGATCATGGGACTGCCGGAAACGACGGTGGAAACCAGAATCACGCGCGCGAGACGAATGCTGAGGGATCTTGCCGCGGCGAACGACGTGTTGTGACGGAATGACGCGTTTGGCGCGTCTGTTCAAACGAGGTGGATATGTCTTCGGAAGAACTTGATCTGATTATCACGCGAGTAGTCGATCGTCGGGCGACGGCGGCGGATTGGTCGACGCTCGAGTCCTTTGCGGCGAAGGATCCGTCTGTCTGGAAAGATCTCGGCGCGACGATGAGGATCGACCACGAGTTGCGACGCCAGGTGGATCACGAGGTTCGCAAAGGTGACAACATCAACATCACGGTCGAACGAATCGTGAGACACGGGTCGCAGAAACCCCGAAGCGGTTCGCACGCCAGGAGGATCGGTTCGTGGGGAGGATGGATCGCCGCGGCCGTGTTGATCGCGTTCTCGCTTCGAGGCGCGAATGTCGAATCGCGGAAGACGGATACGAGTCTTGCGGGGTTCTCGGGTTCGACTCGTGAGATCCTTTCGAACTATCTTCAATCCGGCAAGCGCGACGGTTCCGTCGTCGGTGAGATGCCTGAAAAGGTGTTGTTGAACACGACACCCGCCGAAGACGGCGGCACATATGTGATTTTCATCCGACAAATCGTGGAAAAGGTGAAGGTCGAAGATCTTTACCGCATCTCCACGGATGAGACGGGCAGGCCCACACCCGTTCGAATTCCGGAATCGACATCGACATACCGCGGTCCGGCGATGTAACGGCGGTATCTGCATCAACGAATCGTGATGAAAGGAATGAATGATGAGGACGTTGAATGTGATGTTGGCGTTGGCGGGTGCGGCGATCGCGTGCGCGAGCGATGTTCAGGCGCAAGACGGTTCCCGCAAACTGCGTTGGAATCCGGATCAACAGCCTGAATCCGGCGTGACTCATCAATCCGTGACGAGAATGAGTTCGAACGTCAACGGGGAGAAGTATGAAGTTGAGATCGTGAACGATCAAGTCCACGCATCGATCAACGGCGAACACATCCCGCAAGAGCGAGTTCGTCGAACCGACAACGGGATCGAGATTCTGGACGAACAAGGTGAAGTGCTGCACCGTTTCAACGTGACGGTCAGCGACCAGCCGCGTTTGTTGTTGCGCGCGCCGGATCGACCGTCCGATCAAGCGGATGAGTTTCGGCCGAAAGTGATGATCGGTATCACGATGGATGAAACGAACGAGGGTGTACGCGTCGATTCTGTCATCGACGGTTTACCGGCCGCCGCCGCGGGCATCAAGCCCGGCGACATCATCCGCGAGTTGAATGACAAATCAGTGGAGAGCGTCGCCGCGTTTCGCGAGCAAATCGGCGGGTTGAATCCGGGCGAAACGGCGACCATCATGGTGTTCCGAGACGGCAAGGACATCGAGTTAAAGGTGAAAGTCGAACGTTTTGATGATTCGCGACTCGGGGTCGCCACCCGCGAGCGGGAGATGATCAGTCGCATCGAGAGTCCGCAAGACCGCGCGCGCGAAGAGTTCATGGAAGATGTCCGAAGGTCGTTCGAGGGATTGGATCTTTCCGCTGAACAACGCAAGACGCTGGAAGAGCGATTGAATTCCTCGTTCTCGCGATTGACCGAATCAATGAACCTCGGTCTGATGGGTTTGCCCGAGGGCATGATGTTCTCGTTGCCGCAGGGACGCGTCTGGACAATCGATCCGTCGACTCCGGGACGCGGGATGACGTTCAAGGTTCCGCGAGATGGCGAGCAGAGTGATCAAGAGAGGCGTTTTGACCAATTGATGCGGCGATTCGAAGCGATGGAACGCAGGATCGAAACGCTTTCGCGTCAATTGGATGAAAAGCGTCCTTCGCGCGATCATTGATTTGAGACGGACTTTGCCGCGCGAAGAAGCCCTTCGCGTCGACACCACCACGCGAATTTCCGTCGGGAATGAGCCGCGCAACACCCCTGCGCGGCTTGTTTCGTGGCTGCGAAAGGGTTCGCCTTGACTTGTACGAGGAATCGAGCCGATTCATATGATGAACAATGGTCCCGCCAGAGGAGTCTCATATGTCGTCTGACACAACCACGATCGGCTTGGAATCCGTGCGCGAGGTCCGCGAGGCGTACGAAAGGTTGCGGGGAGAGATCCGCAAGGTGATCGTCGGTCAGGATGAAGTGGTCGAGCAGATGTTGTTGGCGATTTTCTGCCGCGGCCACGCGGTGGTGGTGGGTGTCCCGGGTCTGGCGAAGACGCTGCTGATTTCAACGATCGCTCGAAGCCTCTCGTTGGGATTTTCAAGAATCCAGTTCACGCCGGATCTGATGCCCAGCGACATCACGGGCACGGAAGTGATTCAAGAAGACAAACTTTCCGGTCAACGCGTGCTTCGTTTCGTGAAAGGTCCCATTTTCTCAAACGTGATTCTCGCTGACGAGATCAACCGCACGCCTCCGAAGACACAGGCGGCGCTGCTTGAAGCGATGCAGGAACGACAGGTCACGGTCGGCGGACAACGACACGAGTTGCCCCGACCGTTCTTTGTGCTTGCGACCCAAAATCCGATCGAGCAAGAAGGTACGTATCCGCTCCCGGAAGCGCAGCTCGACCGCTTCATGTTTCAGATCCAGATTCGCTATCCGAACATGAACGAGGAGATGGAGATTGTTCGCCGAACCGCGAACAAGGGGATGGATTCGGTCAAGGCTGCCTTGGATGAAATCGCGATTCTCCGACTTCAGGAAACCGTGCGTGCGATGCCCGTGCCTGATCACGTGATTTCCTACGCGCTTCGTCTTGTTCGCGCGACGCGCGTGAAGGAACCGATGGACGGCGGTCTGACTCGACCGCGACTTGTGAACGATTATGTCGGTTGGGGCGCGGGACCGCGCGCGAGCGAGTTCTTGGTGTTGGCGGCGAAAGCCGCGGCTGCGGTGACGGGTTCGACCCATGTGACGGCGGATCATGTTCGACATGTCGCGGCGCCGGTCTTGCGTCACCGAATCATGCTGAACTTCAACGCCGAAGCGGATCAAATCTCACCGGATGACATCATCAAGAACCTCCTTGAGAATGTTCCGGTCGAAGGATTGACTCCTGACGAGCGAAAAAAGATGGATGAGGTTCTTCGCTGATTTCGCGAGAACACATTCGTGCAACGATGAACGCCATCTTCCAACCGAAGTTCCAACTGAAAGCCGCGATCGTCGCCGGCGTATCGCTCGGGCTCGGTTATGTCCTGCAAAACCATGTTGATGTGCCGCAAGGACACGTTCTGGAGTGGATCGCTCTCTCGATCGGTCTCGTATACGGAATAAAGGCGGCGGCTGACTCGCTGAAGGATCGCAAGTTCGACATCGATGTGCTGATGGCGGTCGCCGCGATCATGGCTGCCTATGTCGGTCATCCCGAGGAAGGAGCGCTGCTGCTCTTCCTGTTCGTGCTCGCAGGTGCTTTGGAAGATCTCGCGATGGAGAAGACTCGGCGCGAGGTCGAAGCGTTGCATGCGCTCATGCCGGAAGAGGCGCTGGTGTTTCGCGACGGTGAGTGGAGAACAGCCAAGCCGGAACAACTTGTCGTGGGCGACGTGATCAAGATTCGTCCCGGTGATCGCGTGCCCGCCGATGCGCGCATCACCGTCGGTGAATCCGGCTTTGATCAATCGGCGATCACCGGAGAGAGCATGCCCAGACATGTGAAACCCGGTGACGAACTGTTCGCCGGAACGATCAACAACGATGATCCCGTCGAAGCGGAGGTGATTCGCGTCGCCTCAGATTCCAGCGTTCAGCGCATTCTCAACCTCGTCACATCCGCGGCGGCGCAGCGCGCGCCCGTGCAACGAACCATCGATCGTCTGGGTCAACCTTACGCGATCGGCGTTATGGTGCTCTCAACGGTGGTGGTGTTGGTATGGTGGTTGATTCTCAATCGGCCGCTTGTCGGAGATGAAACATCCCGCGGCGCGTTGTACACGGGTATCACGCTTCTGATCGTCGCTTCGCCTTGCGCACTTGTGATCGCCACCCCTACGGCGACGCTCGCGGCGATCGCTCGCGCGGCAAAGGGAGGCGTGTTGTTCAAAGGCGGCCAGTCATTACAGCGATTGGCTTCGATCAACGCGTTGTGTTTCGACAAAACCGGCACTTTGACATTCGGACGTCCGCGCCTGTACGAGGTGCATCCGGTCGCGTGGTCTGATGGTGATGAGTTGCTTGCCATCGCGGCGGGTCTCGAAGCGGATTCGACACATCCGATCGCCGCGGCGATCCGCGAAGCGGCCCGATCAAGAGGCGTGGAGACCTTGAAGCCCGACAGCGTGAACCACGTGATCGCGAAAGGTATCGAAGGTCGCGTGAATGGTTGTCCGGTCCGCCTCGGTCGATACTCGTTTGTCGAAGAGTTGATACCCGTTTGCTTCCGCAATCGCGTCAAGGAAGTTCTTGAACGCATGCAGGAGCGAGGCCATGTCGCGGTGAGTGTCGCACAGGATTGTTCGTCGCATGAGGGCGGCGGCCAAGCCGCGGTTTTGATCATGGCCGACAGCGTGAGACCGGGTGCCGGCACTCTTGTCTCGAGACTTCATGCCATCGGCGTGAAACCCGTCCGAATGCTCACAGGCGATAACGCGTTGACCGCGCGACGGGTGGCCGAGTCCATCGGCATCGATCGTTTCGACGCCGAACTTCTCCCGGAGGACAAACTGAAGATCATCCGCTCGATGCGACAGGAAGATCATCTTCGGGTCGGGGTGATCGGTGATGGCGTGAACGACGCTCCCGCGCTGGCGAGCGCCGATGCGTCGATCGCCATCGGCGGTATAGGTGCCGCGGCGGCGCTTGAAAGTGCGGATTCGGTTTTGTTGACGGATGATCTCTCGTCCATTCCGTGGGTCATTCGGCTCGCCCGTCAGACATCACGAATCATTACATTCAACATCTTCTTCGCGCTCTCGGTGATCGCTTCGATGATTCTCATCACCATCGTCGGTTCGTTGATGGAGCGGCATGTGCCCATGTCTTTCGGCGTCCTCGCTCATGAAGGCGGTACGATTCTGGTCGTCGCGAATTCGTTGCGTCTTTTGTTCGTCAAGGGGTTCGAGCGCCGGCCGAACGTTTGAGCGCTACCGATGCCAGAATTACCGGAAGTTGAAAGTCTTCGTCGGTCATTGGCTCCTCGGATTCTCGGAAGGCGGGTCATCGATGTGCGCATCCATCGCGCGGATGTGTGTTCATCAAACACAAACGCCGTCGTGACCGGACATGACGTCCTTCTCGGGACGAGCTTCAGTCGGTTGTATCGACACGGCAAACAACTCGCGTTGGTCGGTGAGAACGGGCGTGTCATATGCATCGGGCTGGGAATGACCGGTGCCTTGGTGGTATCCGGTGAAATCTCGCACGCCGCGGCGCATACACACGTCAGTTGGTTGCTTGATGACGGTCAACGATTGGATTTCATTGATCCCCGTCGATTCGGCGGCATCCGGATTTTCGAGGCATTGGATGTTCTGCATCGGGAACGTTGGTCGTTGTTGGGACCCGATGCGTTGTTGATTGATGCAGCTCAGTTGTTTGAATCGCTTCGCGGTTCGGGAAGGGCCGTTAAAGCCGCGCTTCTCGACCAGCACGTCGTGGCCGGCGTGGGCAACATCTACGCGGATGAAACCCTCTTTCGATCCCGAGTCGATCCTCGAAAGAGAGCCGGACGCATCGATTTGTCCACATGGGGAAGGATTGTGGAGAACTTACGGTCGATCCTGACGGCGGCGATCGAGGCGGGTGGTTCCACGATTCGGGATTACAGGAACGCCGACGGGGCGGCGGGAAGTGCTCAGGAGAGACACGCCGTCTATGGGAGGGGTGGGAAGCCCTGTGTGGAGTGCGGAGCCATACTGCGGATTGGAATCGTGAGCGGACGGACGACTGTCCGGTGTTGCGTGTGTCAGAAGCGCTGAGTGTCGGGGTTGGGAGTGATTTCTCCCGAAGGAATGAAAGAAACAGTCGTCGCAGTCATAAGGCATGTCGGAATGTGGAAGACATCGTGGACAAGTGCATAAGTCGTTGTTCGACATGAACTAAGCGCAATTCTGAATTTTTGAAATTCTGTCATTTGGTTGTGAACTGTCGACGTTCCACGCTCGTTCAGGGTGCTCAATGGTTCTCCGCCGGTTTGAGGGGGAGGTTTTGGAGCCAGTGACGCACAGCAATCGCCTGATGATCCACAGGCGTTCCACGGCGATAAGTGACAGGAGGATCAACCGTTTCCGGGCGAACGTCGGATTCGTTCTTCGAGCGTCTTGATGACGGCCGCGAATTCAGAGTCGGTGAGCGAGGTCTCGACGGTTTTGATGGCGTGCATCACTGTGGTGTGATCGCGACCGCCGAAGTACCCGCCGATTTCCGTCAGTGAAAGTTTGGTCAGTCTGCGAAGGAGGAACATGCAGATCTGGCGGGGCTGGGTGATGGAGCGTTGACGATTTTTGCTTTGAAGGTCGCGAATGTTGACGCGATAGAAATCACAGACGACATCGATGATGACCTGAACTCTGGGTTGGGCCACGACCTCGCGTCCGGCGTCACCGAGCGCTTCGCGGGCGAGATCGAGATCGATTGAACGATGCTCAACGGCCGCAAGGATGTGCAACTTCCCGATGACACCCTCGAGTTCACGGATGTTCGAATCGATTTTCGATGCGACGAACTCGGCGACATCATCCGGCAGATTCAGGCCGCGAATGCGAGCCTTGGTTTTGAGAATCGCAACGCGCGTCTCGTAACAGGGCGGATCGATCTTGGCGACCAATCCCCATTTGAATCGGGAAACCAAGCGATTTTCGAGATCCGGAATCTCCTCCGGAGCCGCGTCGGATGACAGGATGATCTGCTTGTTGGCTTGGTGAAGACTGTTGAACGTATGGAAGAACTCTTCTTGCGTCCGTTCGCGTTTGGCGAGAAAGTGAATGTCGTCGATCACGAGAACATCGACATCACGAAAGCGATATCGGAAGTCCGCCATCTGGCCGGACTGAACGCTATCGATGAATTGCGTGACGAAATCCTCACATGACGTGTAGTAGATGACCAACGCGGGATTGCGTTCGACGATGCGCAAACACATCGCTTGAAGCAAGTGGGTCTTACCGAGACCGACACCGCCGTGAATGAAGTACGGGTTGTACGTGCGACCGGGATTTGATGCGACGGCATCCGCCGCGGCGTGAGCGAGTCTGTTGCCGGGTCCGACAACGAAGTTGTCGAAGCAATAGTCTGGATTAATCGTCAGCGACTCGCGCTGTGTGCGCTTGGGTTCGGTCGGCTGAATGATCACGGGCTCGACGCTCGGTCGGACTTCGGTCGGTTTGGCGAGAACGGGCTTCAAACCCTTTGCATCCACGGGCGGGCGCGTTTCGATGTCGTTGGGACCGAGGAATCGAACACTGATGAGCTGTCCGGTGACACCTCGCGCGGCGTCACTGAAGGCGTCGGTGCATTGCTTTCGCAAATAGTCGCGATGAAGATCGCTCTGGGTGCGCAGTTGCATCGCGCCGCCGGCGATTCCAAGCGGTTTGAGTTCTTCAAACCACTTTCTGCAAATCACGGGATGATTGGCTCGCAAGTAGGCGAGCATCTTGTCCCAGGTTTGGCTGTCGCCGTTGAGCATCTGGAAGGAATCCGGTCGGCGAAACGAGCGAATGGCAGGTTTCGGGATGGAAACTTAATTAGGTGGCGCGGTGATGTCAATATGCGGCGTCAGCCGCGGTTTTTTTCACGTCCCGGGGGCGCGGACTTGCGCAATTGACTCGGAGGCGTTACGCCCGCGTCGATGCACTGTTGTTCGTAGCGCGCCTTATTGGTTCGATGATCCATCAGGAAGTGGACTTTGTTCGCGAACTTATCGCCCGCGACCTGGGCGATGCGTTTACGAGCGAACAGCATGTCCGTGCGGCGCGAAACATGCATGAGAATCATGGTGTGGCATTGCAACACGCGCAACCACTCCGCGACATCGTCGAGATGCATGTGCATGCCGACCTTCGCGCGCTCCTTATGGTCCGGCTCGAAGAACGTGCACTCGGAGATCACGATTTGCGCGGCCATCACATCGGGTCGGATGAGATGCGGTCCCGGGCTGGTATCGCCGGTGTATGCGATCAACGGAATCTCGAACGAATTGGTGATCGCGACGCCGCGATCCTTGAGTTCGCGGAGTTTTTCCTGCGGGAGATCGCCGAACTCGGGCTTCAACTTGGTCCGCTTTTCGTACACGACGTAACCGAAGCTCGGACAGGTGTGTTCGGTTTCGAAACCCTTGAGGAAGATGTTGTTCTTGATCTCGTGGGGCTGATCGGGAAGAAGGGGGATCAGTTCATATGGCGTGCGTTGACGCTCGAGATCCACGAATCCGGCCATCATGCGATGGATGTCATTGGCGATGCGATGATCGCAGATGATCTTCGCGGTTCCCATGCCTTGAAACCTGCGCTGCGAGCAGAAGTAGGCGAGCGCGCCGATGTGATCCATATGTCCGTGCGTGATCGCCAGATGTTTGCTCGGAAGCATCGCGCGCGGACAGGTTCCGATATCAAATCCGAGATCGAGCTCGGGGATGCAGATGCTCGTCGCCTCACCGGCGACGGATTCGCCGACGATTCGGAAAGGCGGAACGTAGAGAAAACCGAGCGAATTGTCACGAGGGGGCGGCTTGGGAATCACCGAAAATCTCCTTCACAGGCTTCCGCCTGCACGGAACAGGACGTGTACAAGAGTCATCGTAGGGCGGATCGCCTTTCGAAACGATCGATGAAGCCCGAATCATCGCGACTTGAATATACCACGAAGAGCCTCGACCTGTGAGGATTTCATCGGATCATCTTTCGCCGCCGCGACGTTACACATCGCCTGCGCCGCGTTTCTGAATCCGGGGATCACGCTCACCACATGATCATGCGCCAACACCCATCGTTGTGCGAGCGAAGAGAGCGTTTCGGTTCGATCACGGTTCGGTTCACCGTGCTGTCGCAGAACCTCGGAGAGTTTGTCACGAACGGCGCGCAAGGTCTCGGCATTGAAGTCCTTTCGACTCGTTCGATAATCTCCCGGTTCGAACGCCGGGGGACGTTCCGGATCGAACTTGTCGAGCAAAATACCCTGATCGAGCGGCCCGAAACCGACGAAACCGCAGTTGTATCGTCGCATCAGATCCTGCAGCACGCATCCGGGTCTGATGAAGTCGTCATAACGGAGATTCGCTTTATTTTGGAGCACGTGAGGACGAAGCACAGGGATCACGCGATTGAAATCCTCGTCGGTATACGCCGATTGTCCGATCGCCCGCACTTTGCCCTCCTTGACGAGCGCATGCATGGTCGCCGCGGCTTCCGGGAGGTAGTCGTGCTGTCGACCTTCGTAGTCGGGACCGATGAAGGTTCCGTGATGAAAGTAATATATGTCAATATATTCCGTTCCGAGATTTCGAAGAGACTGCTCACATTGGTTTCGGATGTGTCTCGGGTCGTAACCGTGAGGGGCGGTTCCCTTGAAATGCCCGACTTTCGTCGCGATCACTTGGTTTTCACGTTTGACGTTCATGCGTCGAAAAGCGAGACCAAGAGTTCGCTCGGCGCGCCCGTTGCCGTAGATATCGGCGTTGTCCCAGTGATTCACGCCGGCATCAAGACCGACGCGAATGCCCTCGAGAACGTCATCGTCGTTGACGCCGGCCCAGCCGATTGACTGTCCTGTCGCGGGGCTGAAGTTCGGCCCGCCCATCGTCCAACAACCGAAGCCGATTTCAGACACTTTGATGCCCGTGGTGCCAATTTCTCGGTAGCGCATATATCCTCATGGTATGAGCGAACGCCTGGATGAACATGAGGTGCGCAAAATTGCGAAGCTCGCCCGTCTGTCGTTGACTGACGAAGAGGTTCATCGGTTCGCGAGCCAACTGACACGCGTGCTGTCCTATGTCAACAGACTCACCGCGAAAGATGAGTCATCGGAATCGTTCGTTGGCGTTGGAAAGGCAGATCCCCTCGCCGAGGATCGCCCGGGCATGATGATGAGCAACGCCGAATTGATGCGAATCGCTCCTGTGACGGATCCGCCGTTCATTCGCGTACCGAAAGTGATCGATGACGGAGGTTCGTCATGAATCACTCAGCGTTTGACATGTCCGCTTGCGTCCGAACCGGTCAACGCAAAGCCGTTGATGTCGTAAGCGAATCGCTGGAAGCGATTGAGCGATTGAATCCGACCATCAACGCGTTCGTCGAGGTGTTCACGCGTCAAGCGATGGATCGAGCCAAGAGCGTTGATGAAATGATGGCCGCAGGAGCGGGCGGTCATCTGACGCTCGCGGGTGTTCCGATCGCGGTGAAAGACAACATATGCATCGGCCCGGCCACCTACCCCCCAGCAGCCATCCTCAGGC
>Ga0315902_10011757_pt1 | contig 11463 bp, 8 predicted proteins | sample LakEriMetagenome_9_FD_203523 | JGI IMG/M metagenome (GOLD analysis project Ga0315902, IMG submission 203523) | Freshwater fungal communities from buoy surface, Lake Erie, Ohio, United States - Buoy 12 MA117 | ecosystem: Environmental > Aquatic > Freshwater > Lake > Lake biofilm | place: USA... | reverse complement strand
GCAACGCTGAACTCAAAGAGATTCTTCTTGAAGTTAATGCCAGCGATGTAATCGCTCCACGGAATTCCAGGAGTTAGCTTCTTGAGCTCCTCCAGTGAGTAGAGGTTGTAGGTCTTCTCGGCATCCCTACTGTCCACCCGGTTCCAGTGGTGGCCTGCGAGCTTGTACTCGAAGTCGTAAACGCTCTTGGCTCTTTCCTCTGCGTCTTTATACCCGGCCAGAGAGAGCATCTTGGTTAGGTGAGGAACATAGGCCTTGCGAATATCTTCATACTTCTCATCGAAGTAGTAGTCGCGATCAGGAAGACCAAGTCCGCCCTGATAGAAGTGAACCAGGTAGCGCTCTGGGTTACCCGCATCGTTATCAACGTATGATCCCCAGAACCCTCCGATGGATTCTCTTTCAAATTCACCAATCAACTTGAATAGCTCGGCAACAGATGCAACTGCCTCAACCCTGGCAAGGTCTGCCTTTAGGGGCTCGGCACCGAGCTTTTCAATTCGCTCCTCATCCAAAAAGCTGGCGTAGAGATCGCCAATCTGTTGGCTTACTCCCGGCTTTGAATTCTTGGAGGCTTCCTCCAGGATGTCTTTGACTGCTAGTTCGGAGTCATCGGCCAGCATGTGGAAAGAGCCGTATATGGCCTTGTCCTCTGGGATGTCTGTGGTGTCCAGCCAGCCACCATTTACGTGTCTGAACAGGTCGTCTTGGGGTCTAATTTCGTGATTATTTGCGGCTCTATCAAGCCCTGGGTTCATTGCCATGGCCCCTAGTCTAGGCAATTCTCCTGACAGTAAACTTGCCCCAATGCCACTGAACAAAATCATCCTCTACTACGCCTTTGCCCCGGTCGAAGACCCAAAGGCGGTAATGCTGTGGCAGAAAGCCCTGGCCAGATCCCTAAACCTAAAGGGAAGAATCCTTATCTCTAAGCACGGCATCAATGGCACCCTGGGTGGGGAGATGGAAAACCTGAAGAAATATGCAAGGGAAACCAAGGAGTATCCGGGATTTGGCAAAACCGACTTCAAGTGGTCCGAGGGCACAGGAAACGACTTTCCAAGACTAAGCGTCAAGGTGAGAAAAGAATTGGTTGCCTTCACCACACCGGATGAAATCAAGGTTGAGAAATCCGGCATCGTCAATGGTGGCAAGCACCTAAAGCCTCAGGAAGTTCACGCCCTGGTCGAAGAAAAGGGCGATGACGTTGTCTTCTTTGATGGTAGAAACGCATTCGAAGCCAAGATTGGCAAATTCAAAAATGCCGTTGTTCCAGATGTGCAAACCACCCACGACTTCATTCAAGAACTCGACAGTGGAAAGTATGACCACCTTAAGGACAAAGCTATTGTCACCTACTGCACCGGAGGCATTCGCTGCGAAATCCTAAGTGCCGTAATGATCAACCGCGGCTTCAAAGAGGTCTACCAGATTCAAGGCGGCATTGTTCGCTATGGCGAGCGCTTTAGGGACAAGGGCCTTTGGGAAGGCTCACTCTATGTCTTTGATAACCGCATGAACATCAACTTCTCAGAAGAAGCCCAAACCATTGGGCAGTGCGAGAAGTGCGAAGCAAAGACCTCAACCTTCAGAAACTGCTCAAACCTTGGTTGCCGTGACCTAATCCTGCTGTGTGACACTTGCAACGAGTCCCCAGAAAACCTCGAGTGCCAACCAAACCACACCCGTGGTAAGCGACTTCAAGAAGTCGGCTAACAAGTTCTCCACAACCTAAACCACTGGCTTTTCTTTTATCAAAATTCGTGTATCTTATATGCAACACATAGAAAGTAGCGATTTTGCCTAGAACAAAGGACTTCGACAGTTTTCTTTCTCAACGGAGAAAAGATCCTGAGTTTGAAGCTGCGTACAGAGCTGAACTGAAGGCCATTCGGAACGTGGACAAGCTTGTTAGGGAGCTTGAAGGGGAAAGAAAGAAGCAAAGCATCACCAAGCAGGAGCTTTCTGAACAAACCGGAATTAACGCCTCCCAAATCCGCAGAACATTGACTGCGAGCGGCGGCAACCCAACACTAAAGACTTTCCTACTGCTAGTTCATTCACTAGGTCTTGAGGTTTCCCTTCGACCATCTTCGACCAGAGCTAGGGTCAGGCACTAGCTAGCCCTCGAGGGGTAAGCTCGATGGCATACTCAAAAGGGTGTTTTTCTCTTTCCACAGCTAACTTGGGGGCCTAAATGAAGAAAATCCCAAGACTAGGGCTGCTTATCTTTTTGCTGGTTGTCTTTGTGGGTCCATTCCTGATCCCTGTAAACACAACCGGGACCCAGACAAAAGAAGAGGCAGCTACTGCCCTCTGGGGAGACAGAAGCAACTTCGTTGAAATCCAAGGGCACCAGGTCCACTACGTAAGCGCGGGTGACCCCACTTCAGAAAGACTGATTGTCCTTCTCCACGGTTTTGGGGCCTCTGCTTACTCATATAAAGAGGTATTGGAAGAGTTTGGAGAAATAGGCTTCACCATCGCCTACGACCGAGCAGCCTTTGGTTTTAGCGAAAGACCAACCGGAAGCCAGTGGGAGGTAAACCCCTACGGAGTCGACACCCAGCTCAAGGTCTTAGGCGATCTAATAGACAAGTTTGGAGAAGGTAAAGATGTGTTTATCCTTGGCCACTCAGCCGGGGGAAACATTGCAGCTGCCTATGCTCTGAATAATCCAGAAAAGCTCAAGGGAGCAATCCTGTTTGCCCCAGCTGTACTGACAACAGGCGGAGCCCCAGGATTTCTAAACTTCCTATTCGACATCCCCCAGTTTGACCACATTGGACCACTACTTGTCTCATCCATTGCCACTAGCGGGTTAGACATTTTGTATCAGAGCTACTACAACCAAGACCTAATCACCGATGAAACCCTCGCCGGCTACACCGCACCGCTAAAGATAATCGGCTGGGAAAGAGCCTTCTGGGAATTCAACAAGTCACCAAGAAACACAGGCGTTGGTGAAAGACTCTCCGAGATTAATCTTCCAACCCTTGTAATCACCGGCGACACCGACACAATCGTTGACACCGCAGACTCAATCCTGGTTTCAGAAACTATTCCAGGTGCAGAGCTAGTGATAATCCCAAAGACCGGACACCTCCCCAACGAAGAAAGCCCTGATGCTTTTGCAGAGGCAGTAATAGAGTTCATAGAAAAGACAGATAACTAATGATTTATAACTACACCTTTGGTCTATTCAGACTGCTGCTTGGCATTTCCCTTCTCGGAAGCGTTGTCTGGCAGGTAACCAACCGAATAGCAGCCGACAGATTCAGACCGTTTGAATACTTTGCATTCTTCTCAATAACCAGCTCAATCTTTGCCGGTGTTGTTGCACTGGTTGGTGCCTATGTGCTGCTCAGAAAACAAAGTGAATCCTCCAGGCTTATGTCGCTCAGGCTCATAACAACAGTGAGCATGGTGATTGTCGGGGTTGTCTATCACGCTCTTCTAGGTGACTCTGCTGTTGACCCCCAAGACATTGGTTATGAGTGGCCAGTGATACCGAACCTGGTTATCCACACCTGGGCCCCAATCGCCATTGTCTTTGACTACCTGCTCTCCATAAAGGGAGCGGTCAATAACTTCAGAAAGAGCCTGTGGGTTGTTGTCTATCCACTCTCCTGGCTTGGCTTCTCAATAGTCAGAGGACTAGTGGATGGCTGGTGGCCATACTGGTTTATTAACCCAAACAGTGAAATCGGTATTGGGGGAATGATCAGCTACATCCTGGCCATCTCTGCAGCCTTTATAACCCTTGGGTTCCTGCTGGGTGCAGCGAGAATATTTGTGGTGAAGCTGGCTAGACGCACAATTCAAGCGAAGTAAGTACCGAGTTCAAACCTTCTCATCCGTAGTCAGCTACTCTGCCAATTGAACTAGAGGCGCAAGAGCGTCAAAGCTTAGAACCAAGCTCCTGATCCCCTGTAATTTCTGGGAAAGTCGTCTTCTTGAGTTTTTTGAAAGCTAAACTAAATGTAGATACTCCGACAAGCTGTTTTTCTGAGAGTTATTTAGCTCCGAATTAGCCCACACTCGCCCTAGCTTGAGCCAACATTCTTAGAAGGACAAGAATGTAGATCGCCTTGCACCATCGAGAGTCGTTTCTAGTCCGTTTCTGAAGGCCTATAGTCGACCCACAGGTTGCCACCAAGAACTAGCTGGACCCGTCGTTCTAAATCCGCATCGAAAACGTCATATACCTATTCTAAATTGTTAGTTGGAAAGAGGGGGGTCGAAGGAAGTGGCCAGAAAAGCTAAACCATTGAGCGAGTTCCCAGAACTCGCCATGGAATTCCACCCCACTTTGAACAAACCTCTTAAGGCTGCAGATTTCTCCAGCGCCTCTCAGGAACCAGTTTGGTGGCTTGGGCAGTGTGGCCACACTTGGCAGCAAAGAATCTATTTACGGACGACGCGGAACTATGGATGCGCCTTTTGCTCTGGCAAAGTCGTACTGGCAGGTTTCAATGATCTTGCATCCCAGTACCCCAAGTTAGCTAAGCAGTGGGACCCGGCTAGAAACTCTCTAACGCCTAATGCAGTGTCTCCGGGGTCGGGAAAAAAGTTTTTTTGGATCTGTGAAAAAGGCCACAGTTATCAAGCCTCAGTAACCGAGAGAGTTCGTCGTATAAAGAAGGGATTCGATTCGGCTTGCCCAGTGTGCCTAAACCGCAAGATAGTTCCTGGCGTCAATGGCCTTGCCATTTCGTTCCCAGAATTACTCCGAGAATGGGATAACGAGAAAAATTTTCTTAATCCGGCTGAACTTCCCCCTGGACTGAAGCGAAAGGTCTGGTGGATTTGCCCGCTTGGACACAGTTATGATATGTCGCCCTTCCATCGGACTACCGGTAAACAAAACTGTCCGATTTGCGCTGGCAAACGGATTGTTGTTGGTCATAACGACCTAGGAACGGTCTCACCGGAGATTGCCAAGAGTTGGGATTCAGCAAAAAATCCTCAGCACATGTCACCAGAGCGGCTGACAGCGAAGGCTAGAGGAAAGTATTGGTGGCGTTGCAACCTCAATCACAGTTTTCAAGCAACTGTGGCGCATAGAACCGAGGGCAAGGGCTGTCCTTATTGCGCAGGCTTGCGGCTTCTAACCGGATTTAACGATTTGTCGACACTAAGACCAGAACTGGCTAAGTCCTGGTCTTCCAAAAATGAGCTGTCGGCAGACCAGGTTGTCAATGGAAGTGGAAAAAGATTCTTGTGGATGTGTGAGCTTGGTCACGAGTGGAGTGCTGCTCCTATCTGGGTTAAGGGTTGCCCTGTTTGTGCAAATACTGTTGTCCTCACAGGATTTAATGACCTAAAGTCTGTGAATCCCATTCTTGCCTCGGAATGGCACCCAACAAGAAATACCACTTCACCGGATGAGGTTATCGCTGGCTCTGGAAAAAAGTATTGGTGGCTGTGCCAATTTGGTCACGCCTGGTCCGCTAGGCCGAGTGATAGAAAACGCACAGGCTGTCCAAGATGTGGAATGGGTGGATTTGACCAATCAAAAGCTGGAAGACTCTATTTCATTATTAACAAGGATTTGGCAAGTCGAAAAGTAGGCATCACAAATCTCGACTCCGACCGGCTATCCCGTTTTATCAGAGAAGGCTGGTCAGTAATCGCGACATGGGAGTCACAAAGTGGACTACTGCTTATGGAACTTGAACGTTTGGTTTTTAGCTGGCTTCGAAATGATCTAGGACTTCCGCCTTATCTAACCATTCAACAGATGAGGAATACAGGTGGATGGTCGGAGACCTTCTCCGAGGAAGGCCCAACAAATCTTATTGTCCGTAATCAAATTCAAGAGTTCTATAACCAACTCACAAGCTATTACGAGCCCTAGGCATTGCGGCATAGTTATATGGCATCTTCATCATCCTTTTACCTTTTATTGACTAATAATTCCCAAGTTCGCTACCAAGATGTCCTGAGCTTCCCAAGAAGTTGTCAGCAAAGATGATTAAGGTCACGTTTAATCTGGATTTTGCTCACTTTTCCGCTTAATAGTAGACGTGAATTGCTATCGAAGTGCAGGCCAGTACTGCTTGCTTTGCAAGTACTCCTCGGAAATTGATGTCTCCTCAAATTGCAAAAGAGCTCCTACTTTAGAAACCAAAACTTCCCTAACCTCAGTTGGGGTAGCAAAAAAGAATTCTTTTCTCACGTTGACTTGATTTAGTCGGCGATCAGCAAACGCTTCATGTAGTTGTCCCTCTAGGCCGACTGCATCCTCTGAAAAGAACAAAGCATGGACACTGAATCTAAAGGGTACAGATGCATCACCCAATTCATTTACACGGTCCATGGGTTCCAATCTTCTTGTCATTCCGATTTTTAGTACCCCAGGCCCGAATGCTCCCTCGTTGCTAATTACATATACGTACCCGGCACGTACGTTATTTAGTCGGTAGTCGTTGAGCTCTAGTGCCTCTTGGACCTGCTTTAGGCGAGATTCTAGAACCGCGGCATCGGCGCTGTTGCCCTGCCCAATTAGCGTCGCTAAAGCATTTTGAAAATGTGCCTGCTCTTTGAGCAGCTTCTCGCGCTGAGCTTCCAGTTCCTTACGCGCCTTCTCTTCCTCACGTAACCTCTCGCGCTCCTCACGCTGTAGTTGTTTCTGCTCCTCAGTTTTTGCAAGATAATCGGCCGTTAGCTCGAGCTCTTTTACGCGGAGAGACAAGAATTCCGCGCTAATTGAAAGATCCATCATTCTGCCGAACTTCTTGATTTTTTCTGCGGACTGGGAAATGCGCTTTACTGCAGTGTCCAAGGTGCCGGCCCTCATAGTGCGAAGGCAATTCTCAACTTCTTGATTGAAAGCATTAAGGGCTAGGCCGGAAAGCTCAGCTACCAGTTTGCTACCTTTCGAAATCGAGTTGTCATAAGAAAACTGCGAGTTAGAAAGAATTGCTGTTTTGTCTCTAATCGAGCCTCGAATCTCAGCCCTAATTCCCTCCAACGCTTCTTGATACTGATCCGCATTTTCCAAGGGATGGTGGTACTCATAAATTCCAGCTTCTTGAAGGACCAGCTTGTCGTCAAGCTCAACGAGCCGCGAACGCAACTCGGTCTCTATTTGTGAGCGCAGAGAATTAATATCCAAATTTGATGCTTGCCCGGAGTCTACTTCAGGGGCTTCAGTTTCAATCTCTGTATGTTCGATCCAGAATTGCCACCCTTCAGGAGCATCGGGCCAGCTATCGTCTTTTCGAAAACCAGCAGGTGGGGACCATGGATGCGGAGGTACTGGCCATCCAGGAGGTGGATTAAATCTCTGCACTAAGTTTTCCTAACGCTCTTTCCCGCTGGCACAGGAGTTAGAGCAAACATATTTTTACTCAGTGCAGCACCGAGATGACCAAGTGTCTCCAAGGCAACAACGTTGTTGAGATTTATCGCCATGAACTTATCTCTATCAGTTGCAACTTGAACAAGAGTCGCCTTGGTCATTTGGCCGGTCCCAGGTGAAACATGCTCAACGTAAGCGGAAAACGAAACAAGTCTCACAACGCCATCTCTGTCAGCTTCCAGAATCTCATGTATCGTCCTTAGAACTGAATTGCCTACATAGCCTTCGTACCTCGCGCGGACTTCTTTTTGAGTCTGTTTTTTCTCCACAATCTCACCAGTTGATTTTTGAAACCTGAAGGATGCCGTGTCAGGAATTGCCAAGGGATGGTGCAACTTAAGGTTTACTGTCAGCTCCCTGTTAAGCTCATCAAACTCAACTTCATACTCCGGCTCTAACTCCCCCGGGTAATCGGACTCACTCAGTACTAGCTCAACGTAAGTCTCAACTGCTTGCTTCTTGCCTTTCGGCAGACCCTGGATTAGTTCATCAAGTTCAGCATTGGCTTTCTGAATCTCAATTTCGTGAGCGAGGCATTCAGCACGATAATTCTTCTCATCTTCAGCTAAATTCTTCACTCGCTGCTCTTCTCGCGCCAACCACCCCTCTCGAATTTTTGCATTCGTGGCGTTGAGTGAGTTGACCGATGCTTCCCATTCATCCAACTTAACTTGATGAGAGGATTCGGCCCTTTTCTGTATCTTTTCTTTAGTGCCACCGGGAAGAACCCAGCCAAAAATTGACAGAGAAAGTGGTTGCTTGAATTCCGGCTTGGGTTCCGGCAGTTCGTAAACGGGCTCTGCTTCAGGCGTGTAGTGCTTTGACATGAACTCAGGATGAGCGACGTTCTTGCGAAGCTTCTCTAAATTGAAGTAGTCGTCTTTTTTCAAAGTTGCTATCAAAATGTTGTCGATCTCATGCAACTGCTCCTGAATTTCTTCCGTTTGGCTACCGGCATCATCCTGCATATCTTCAATCCACGCACGACGGGCCTCACGAGAAGCTTCAGCTGCATATCGAGCTTGCGCGCGGGCATTTCTGATTCTTGCCCGCTCAGCATCGCGAGCAGCCTTTTGACTGGCTCTAACGACTTGCACTAAGAAACTACTGCGACCCATTTACCCTCCTCGGATCTGGCTGAGGACGAGATGGCACGCCCCTTTTTCAGTCTAGAACTTGGTTCCGACACTCAGCCACTGCCGAAGCAGCACCCAGATTGGCTACTGCCTGGGGCTTAGGTTTGGTGGCAATGGCTAAGGCCGGGTTTAGGCCCTTAAGTATCTATTAGTAGTTACTAAGAAGGTAGATATAGCCAAGCGCCGAATATTTTTCAGCGCTCACAGGCAAGACCGTCCTTATCCCGATCGAGTGACTTGTTGAGGTCATATACCTTTGCGTTGACCGTTGGTTTTTGCTTAATCTTCCCACCCTTGTTGACAGAAGATGACGATTTAGCAACACCGCCCGAGTAAACCTTGTTTAGAGCAGCGCAGTTCTTAAATTTAGTAGCCTCTTGCGTTATTTTTTCTACGAAGCCAGGAAAATCAAAAACTAAAGTCCTTGCTGAGACACTCAAATTAACGGTCACTGCAACTTGTATGAAGGCTCCGAGATCTTCGCTTTTCAGTAAATAGCGAGGGTTAGTTGCACCCTGTATTTGTTCACCGTTTCTTCTCCACTGGTAGCTAAGAATGCCTGACTCAAGTTTTGGAATCTCGACTGATAGCGTCTCACCAATTCTCAGAACGCCTGAGCCTTTAGGAGTTTGAATCTTCTCTAACGACCTTAACTCAAGAATTCTTGTGGCATCATTCTGATATTGGGCTTTGTATTCGGATGCTTTTGTACCAGTCAGATTCAATGCTGCAATTCGTGCTTCAATAGGTATAAGACTTGATTCGTCGATCTCAACGGAATGACTGCGCCAAATTCTGTTGACGTCACCACTGGTATTTCCGACCTCACCCCAAATACCTGATTTTGATCTCTGCTCGATCCTGTGGTTCGGATTTATTTGGGATGTGGTTTCGTTTCGCTGACCACCAACACGAGTGAGCCTAACGATTTCGTCTAGCCGCTCACTTTCGCCCCAGCTAGACCGAAACTCGGCCGACCTAACCGTGTATGGCCTGCCCCCAAAGTCCTCGATGAATGAATAGCCCGATTCCAGAGAGGAATAACTCTTGCTGTAGACATAGGTGGCAAAGTACCGCCATGGTTCTTCATTCTTCTGAAGTGCGGCCGAAATCTCAGTTCCATTGGTTACGGGCCTCAGATTAATAACAGCTCGAATTCGGTCACCCACCGACCAAGTGAAATCGTTCATCCATGAATTGACTCCCGTGCCCTCATAGCCAAAGACACCAGGAACGACTCCAGTTCCAAGTTCCTTGATTCGTGTGAGGCTACCCTTGTCAGACCTCGATTCGGGCGAACATGTCGTGCAGTAGTTGTCGGTGTAAGTATCCCAAGCACTAAATAGTGCTACTCGCTCTGCTTTACCTGTCCTGTAGCTAAGCTCTTGCACGCCAATGTAGAAGGGTGGCGTCCAATTTCCAATGATTGCAAAGTATGATGCGTCGCCAACAGCGGTAATTTCCGCCTCTCTGATTAACCACGTACCGACTTTGTTTTGCTTTCCAGCTGGCGTATCCCAGAAGAAATTGATTGCAGTGGCTGCGGTTAAGTCCGCCCTTCCGGCACTAGGAATTGCTAGCGACAAGGCCAGTACGATGAAAAAAGACAGTGCTTGGAACTTTGGTCTACCTAGCATTCGACCCCCACGTTAGCTTCGCATAATCAAAACTCTAACTCCAACGTAGAGTATATTTAGCCGAACTTTTGAAAAGCTTGAGGTTGAGGCATTTGATCGCAACAGGCATGAAAAGTCGTCTAGGGCACTTTGGACCTCGCTAGAAACCATATTCAGCTCATCAATTGCGCCTCCCCGGAACGTAGCTAACACCCTGTGGCGCCCTGCGACAACCGCGAGCCAGGTCTAGGGAACAATGCTCTGTCTACTTCGCTTAACAAGAGGTAGAAAAACTAAGGAACTCTATGGCAGATCTAAAGAGCCGAGACTATGTAAAGGTTTACGGCAAGGTTGAAAAGCTGGCTGACTACAGGGTGAAGTGGCTTGCCCGCCTGGTCTATAGCGATGCCTTTGAGATGGTCATTGCCTTTGTGATTGTGGTTAATGCCATCTGCCTTGCAATCCTCACCTTCCCCAACATCCCTCAAGATGCCAAGCAGGCAGCCTTGATGATTGACCTGGTCTGCCTTGGCATCTTCACGGTAGAGCTACTTATGAGGATTGCATCCTTTGGGTCAAAGCCCTGGATGTTCTTTAGAAGTGGTTGGAATGTCTTTGACTTTCTGATTATTGCCTCAACTCCGATATTTGCAAGTGAAACAACCATCCTGCGACTTCTTCGTTTGTTTAGGTTGATCAGGATCTTTAGATTCTTGCCGGATGTGAGGATTCTTAGTGCATCGATAGCTAAGTCAATGAGGCCACTGCTGAGCATGTTTGCTCTGATCTGTCTTCTTCTTTTCCTCTATGGAATGGTTGGAACCTACCTGTTTGGTTCTCAGCTTCCGGTTGCCTGGGGAACAATTGGGGCCAGTGTGATGAGCCTGGTGATTCTTCTAACCCTTGAAAACTTCCCCATCTACCTCGAAGAGGCAATTGCTGTCAATGCTCTAGCTATCCCCTTCCTTCTGTCCTATGTCTTCATCATTGTCTTCACTGTCTTAAATCTTCTAATTGGAATTGTTCTAAACGCCATGGATGAGGCAAGAGAAGAAGCCAAAGAGCAGGACAAAAAGCCCCAGGGGTTGGACCTAATAGCTCAAGATCTAGAGCAGATAAATGAAGATGGGGTTATCACCAAAGAAGAGATTGTTGCTTTGAAAAAGGAAGTGGCAAGGCTTAGAAAGCTGCTAAAAGAGAACTAGGGCTTCATCCTGAATACGCCTGCAAGAATCTTTCCAATAAAGGTAAAACCAAATATCAGGACAGCTGCCGTGAAGGCAAAGGTGGCTTTTAGAAAAAAGATAGTGAATTGGCGCAGTGCTAAGAGAAAGTCCTGCATCTA
>Ga0315902_10011753_pt1 | contig 11465 bp, 9 predicted proteins | sample LakEriMetagenome_9_FD_203523 | JGI IMG/M metagenome (GOLD analysis project Ga0315902, IMG submission 203523) | Freshwater fungal communities from buoy surface, Lake Erie, Ohio, United States - Buoy 12 MA117 | ecosystem: Environmental > Aquatic > Freshwater > Lake > Lake biofilm | place: USA... | reverse complement strand
GGATCGTGAGCAACATCCGGCCCGAGACGCGGGTTCTCGCCCTGACCTGGGTGCATTCCTCGACCGGCATGAAGCTGCCGATCCGCGAGATCGCCGCGGCGCTCGCGCCGATCAACGCCCTGCGAAAAGAGCGCGACCGGGTTCTGTTCTGCGTCGACGGCGTCCACGGCTTCGGGGTCGAGAACACCACCCTGCCCCAGCTCGGGTGCGACTTCCTGATGGCCAGTTGCCACAAGTGGCTGTTCGGGCCGCGCGGTACGGGCCTGATCCTGGGCACCGACTACGGCTGGTCGCGTGTGACGCCGACCGTGCCGAGCTTTCTGGCGCCCAACGCCTACGGAGCCTGGCTCGGGAACTATGACCCAGGCCCGACCACCGGCGCGCGGATGACGCCCGGCGGGTTCAAGGCCTTCGAGCAAATCTGGGCCCTCAGCGAAGCGTTCGGCTTCCACCAGTGGGTCGGCAAGGCCAATGTCCAGGCCCGCACCCATGAGCTGGCGTCGCGCCTGAAGTACGGCCTGCGCCAGATTCCCGGAGTGATCGTCCGCACGCCCATCGACCCGCGCCTGTCGGCGGGGATCGTCAGCTTCGACGTCACGGGCCTGTCGGCCGACGGCGTGGTGCGACGCCTGCGCAACCAGCGGGTCATCGGCTCGGCGGCGCCCTACTCAACGCGCCACGTGCGACTGACGCCCTCCATGCGAAACACGCCGGAGGATATCGACTTCGCGCTGAACGCATTGACGCAACTCAAGCGCGCCTGAGTTGACGCACCGCAAGGACGGGCGCTGATTTGAGGCTAGGCTGGCGTCTTCCAACGCGAGGACCAGCCGATGAGCCGCCTGAAACTGCACCGCGAAAGTCATCTGGTGGCGCGGATCGGCTGGCTGCGCGCCGCCGTGCTGGGCGCCAACGACGGCATCGTCTCGACCGCCAGCCTGGTGCTGGGCGTGGCTGCGGCCTCCTCCGGCAAGGGCGAGGCCATGCTCGCCGGCATGGCGGCCCTGGCGGCCGGGGCCATGTCGATGGCCGCCGGCGAGTATGTCTCGGTCAGTTCGCAGTCCGACACCGAGAAGGCCGACCTCGCCCGCGAGACGCTGGAGCTCAGCACCGACGTCGAGGCGGAGAAGGATGAGCTGACCGGCATCTATGTCAGCCGGGGTCTCGACGAGCCGCTGGCCCGGCAGGTGGCCGAGCAGCTGATGGCCAGGGACGCGCTGGGGGCGCACGCCCGTGACGAACTGGGCATCTCGGAGATGACCACGGCCCGGCCCATCCAGGCCGCCCTGACCTCGGCGGCGACCTTCGCCGTGGGAGCGGCGGCGCCGATGCTGGTGCTGGCCCTGACGCCGATGGCCTGGGCCAGCGCGGCGGTGAGCGCCTCCTCGCTGGCCTTCCTCGCCCTGCTGGGCGCGGTCGGCGCGCGGGCCGGCGGCGCCAGCGTCTGGCGGGCTACGCTCCGCGTGACCTTCTGGGGCGCCCTGGCCATGGCCGTCACCGCCGGGGTCGGCATGCTGTTCGGCGCGGTGGTCTAGAAGGTGATCCGCCAGAGCAGGCCCTCGCCGCCGCCATAGGCCGCCGGCTTGGTGAAGCGTTCGACCAGCTCACCGCCGTTGGCGATGATCACCCGGTGCGAGGCGACGTTGTCGCGGTCGGTGGTCAGGTCGATCCAGCGCAGGCCGGTCTTCGCCGCCAGCGGCAGCAGCAGGCCGAGCGCCGCGGTCGCATGCCCCTCCCCGCGCCGCCAGGGCACGACGGCATAGCCGACATGGCCCAGGCAGTGCGGTGGCAGGATCTCGGTCCCCGGCGTCCAGCGAAAGTTGATCGCGCCGACGAAATCGCCGTCCCAGAGCCAGCGGTGGTAGCCGGGCAGGCGTTTGACCATGCTGCCGTCGGGCAGCCGGACGTCACCGGCGAGGCCGTCGGGATCGTCCAGTCCGGCGAGAAATCCGTCGGCGTCCGTTGAGATTTTCTCCAGTTGCGCAAGCCGCGTCGCCTCCCCGCCCGCCGTGGTGTCCGGCGACCAGCCACGTTCCAGCGCCGCTGCGTAGGCGGCCAGGTAGTCACGGGCCGGGGTGACGAGGATCAGGGGCATGCGCGAAGCGTGCCTCAGCTTCATTCAAACTCAAAATCCCGCTCATCCCGGCGAATGCCGGGACCCAGATCCAGCCTGAGCTTTCAGGATCCCGACCGGAGTGCGGCGCTCGCAACTGGGTCCCGGCATTCGCCGGGATGAGCGGAGAAATCGGGTCCTACTTCTTCCCCGCCAGCGCCGCCTGCGCCGCAGCCAGCCGGGCGATCGGCACGCGGAAGGGCGAGCAGCTGACGTAGTCGAGGCCGACGCTCTCGCAGAACTGGATCGACGCCGGGTCGCCGCCGTGTTCGCCGCAAATGCCCATCTTGATGCCGGGACGGGCCGCGCGGCCGCGCTCGACGGCGATGCGGATCAGGTCGCCGACGCCTTCCTGGTCGAGGCTGACGAAGGGGTCCTTCTCGAAGATGCCCTTGTCGATATAGGCGCCCAGGAACTTGCCCGCGTCGTCTCGGCTGATGCCGAAGGTCGTCTGGGTCAGGTCGTTGGTGCCGAAGCTGAAGAACTCGGCGCCCGCCTCCGCCAGATCAGCGGCGCGCAGCGCCGCGCGCGGCAGCTCGATCATGGTGCCGACCTGGTACTCGATCTCCACGCCCTGCTCGGCCAGCACGGCCTTGGCGGTGCGATCGGTCAGTTCACGGAGGAACTTCATCTCCTCGCCCTTGGCGACGAGCGGGTGCATGATTTCCGGCACCGGCGCGGGCCGGCCGGACCTGGCGATCTCGCAGGCCGCTTCCATGATCGCCCGGACCTGCATCTCATAGATTTCGGGATAGGAGACGCCCAGGCGACAGCCCCGGTGGCCGAGCATCGGATTGGTCTCGTGCAGCTCGCGGGCCCGGCGCATCAGCTTGGCGGCGTCCAGCCCGGTCGCGGCGGCGACGTCGGCCATGCCCGCCTCGTCATGCGGCAGGAACTCGTGCAGCGGCGGGTCGAGCAACCGGATGGTGACCGGCAGACCCTCCATGATGGTGAACAGCTCGACGAAGTCGGCCTTCTGGAACGGCGCGATCTTGGCCAGGGCGGCGCGGCGGCCCTGCTCGTCGTCGGCCAGGATCATCTCGCGGACGGCGACGATACGGGTCTCGTCGAAGAACATGTGCTCGGTGCGGCACAGGCCGATGCCCTCGGCCCCGAACTGGCGCGCGGTCTTGGCGTCAAGCGGCGTCTCGGCGTTGGCGCGGACCTTCAGGCGGCGCACGCCGTCGGCCCAGACCATCAGCGAGGCGAAGTCGCCGGTCAGTTCCGGCTCGATCATCTTCACCGAGCCGGCCAGCACCTCGCCGGTCGAGCCGTCGATGGTGACGATCTCGCCCTGGCGGAACTCCTTGCCGCGGGCGCGGAACAGGCCCTCCCGGGCGAAGATCTGGATCTCGCCGGCGCCGGAGACGCAGGGGCGCCCCATGCCGCGCGCCACAACGGCGGCGTGGCTGGTCATGCCGCCCCGGGCGGTGATGATGCCGCGCGCGGCGTGCATGCCGTGGATGTCCTCGGGGCTGGTCTCTTCACGCACCAGGATCACCGCCTCGCCGGCGGAGCCGAGCTTCTCGGCCTCGTCGGCGTCGAAGACCACCTTGCCGGTGGCGGCGCCGGGGCTGGCGGGCAGGCCCTTGGCGATGACGTTTCGCTCCGCCGACGGATCAATGGTCGGGTGCAGCAGCTGGTCCAGGGCGCCGGGCTCGATGCGCGCCACGGCCTCGTCGCGGGTGATGACCCCGCCGTTGGCCATCTCCACGGCGATCTTCAGCGCCGCCTTGGCGGTGCGCTTGCCGTTGCGGGTCTGCAGCATCCACAGCCGGCCCTGCTCGACGGTGAACTCCACGTCCTGCATGTCGCGATAGTGGCTTTCCAGCCGGGCGGCCACGTCGCGGAACTGGCCGAACACCTCCGGCATCGCCTCTTCCATCGACGGCGTGATGTCGCCCATCTCCTCGCGCGCCACCTTCGTCAGCGACTGCGGCGTGCGGATGCCGGCGACGACGTCCTCGCCCTGGGCGTTGATCAGGAACTCGCCGTAGAGCCGGTTGTCGCCGGTCGAGGGGTTGCGGGTGAAGGCCACGCCCGTGGCGCTGCTCTCGCCCATGTTGCCGAACACCATCGACTGGATGTTCACCGCCGTGCCCCAGGCCTCGGGAATGTCGTGCATGCGGCGATAGAACTTGGCCCGGTCGTTCATCCAGCTGGCGAACACAGCGCCGATGGCGCCCCACAGCTGCTCCTGCGGGTCCTGCGGGAAGGGCTTGCCGAGCTCGCGCTCGACCGCGGTCTTGTAGTCGGCGACGACGGCCTTCCACTGCTCGGCCGACAGGGCGGTGTCGACGGTCAGGCCCAGGCTGTCCTTGTGGTCGTCGAGGATCTCCTCGAACATGTGGTGGTCCAGATCGAGGACCACGTTGGAGTACATCTGGATGAAGCGGCGGTAGCTGTCGAAGGCGAAGCGCTCGTCGCCGGAAAGCTTGCCCAGCCCCTGCACCGTCTCGTCGTTGAGGCCGAGATTCAGGACCGTGTCCATCATCCCCGGCATAGAGGCGCGGGCGCCCGAGCGCACCGAGACCAGCAGCGGGTTGGACGCGTCGCCGAACGTCTTGCCGGTGATTTCTTCGACCTTGGCGAGGCCGGCGGCGATCTGGGCGGCCAGCTCGGCGGGGTACTGCTTGCCGTTGGCGTAGTAGTGGACGCAGGCCTCGGTGGTGACCGTGAACCCCGGCGGCACCGGCAGGCCCAGCATGGCCATCTCTGCCAGGTTGGCGCCCTTGCCGCCCAGCAGGTTCTTCATCGTCGCGTCGCCATCGGCGCCGCCGCCGCCGAAGGCGTAGACCCAGCGGGTGGTGGTCAGGGTGTCAGCCATAAGCAGTCCGTCCTCAGTTCCACTTTATCTCTTCCTTCCCCCTCGATGGAGGAAGGGCCGGTCCTTTTCTTCCCCCTTCCTCCTCAATGGAGGAAGGGTCGGGGATGGTGGTGAGAGCGCCGAGGTTCCGGAAAAGCGCGAGAGGCGCTGCGCCTCGCCGAGCCCTTCCACGGACTCACCACATCCACCACCACCCAACCCTCCTCCATCGAGGAGGAGGGCTTTAGTTCGCTACCCCGTCACCAGCGAGAAGTCCGCCACGCGGCCCATCGAGCCCTGAACCTGTTGCAGAAGCCGCAGGCGGTTGTCGCGTTCCGCCGAGACGTCGCTGTTGACCAGCACGCCGACGAAGAAGGCGTCGACCGGCGCACGCAGCGCGGCCAGGGCCGTCATGGCGCCGGTGAAATCCTCGGCGGCCAGGGCGGCGTCCAGCTTCGGGCCCAGGGCGGCGAGCGCGTCGAACAGCGCGTCCTCCTCCGCCGGCTCGGCGACGCGCGAGGGCTCGCCGGACGGCAGAGCGCCCTTCTTCTCCTCGGCCTTGAGGATGTTGGCGGCCCGCTTGTAGCCCTGCAGCAGGTTCGTTCCGTCCTCGGTGGCGAGGAAGGTGGTCAGGGCCTCGACGCGCGAGACGATGCGCACAAGGTCGTCGTCGCCGAGCGCGAAGACGGCGTCGACGAGATCACCCCGCTTGCCCTGGTCCTTCAGCGCGACCTTCAGGCGGTCGGCGAAGAAGGCAACGACATCCAGAAGCACGGGCTCGGCAACCCGCGAGGCATCGTTGAAGTATTCCTCACTGCCCTTGAGCGAGAAGCTCAGACCTTCGTCGGCAAGCTTCGGGTAGTGCCCGACAAGCGCGATCATGGCGGCGCCGGAGATCGGAACACGGGCACTGTTGTCCAACACAGTCCGGATCACCCCCAGCGCGGCCCGGCGCAGCGCATAGGGGTCCTTGCTCCCTGTCGGCTTCTCGTCGATCGCGAAGAAGCCGACCAGCGTATCCAGCTTGTCGGCCAGGGCCACGGCCACGCTCAGCGGCGCGGTCGGGACGGCGTCGCCGGGGCCCTGCGGGCGGTAGTGGTCGCGGATGGCGTCGGCGATCTCGGCGTCGAGAGGCCGTGCGTGGTTCGACACGCCACTGCGTGGCTGCTCACCATGACGTGGATTTTGGGCATCCCCCTCCACGTCATCCTGAGCAGCCGTCGAAGACGGCGTGTCGAAGGACGCAATGAGGTTGCGCGCATAGTAGCCGCCCATGATCCCCTGCAGTTCGGGGAACTCGCCGACCATCTGGCTGGCGAGGTCGGCCTTGGCGAGGCGCGCGGCCTGCGCGGCCTTGTCTGGATCGGCGCCCACCAACGGCGCGATCTCGCGGGCCAGGGCGACTATGCGTTCGACCCGCTCGGCCATGGTGCCCAGCCTGGCGTGGAAGGTGACGCCGTTCAGCTTCTCCAGCCAGGGCTCGAAGCCGTCCTTGACGTCTTCCGACCAGAAGAATCGCGCGTCGCTCAGGCGCGAGGACAGCACCTTGGCGTTGCCCAGCGCGATTTCCTTGCCGCCGTCAGCGGCCTGGATGTTGGCGACCACCAGGAAGTGCGGCGCGAGGCCCGCCTCGCCCGGCTTGCGGACGGCGAAGTACTTCTGGTGGGTGCGCATCGAGGTGCGGATCACCTCGGGCGGCAGGTCAAGGAAGGCCGGGTCCATATCGCCCAGGATCGGGGTCGGCCATTCGGCGAGGCCCGCGACTTCCTCCAGCAGGCCCTCGTCCTCGACCAGCTCCAGCCCGCGCGCGAAGCACAGGGTGCGAGCGCCCTCGAGGATGCGCTGCTTGCGCTCCTCGACGTCGAGCACGACGAAATGGCCGGCCAGCGCCTCGTGGTACTCGTCGAAGTCGCGGGCGCGGAACACCCGCGTCTCGGCCATGAAGCGGTGGCCTTCGCTCAGGTCGCCGGCGACGATGCCATCGATCTCAAGCGGCACGATCTCGCGGTTGAAGACGCAGAGGATCCGCTTCAGCGGCCGCACCCAGCGCAGCTTGCCGTGGCCCCAGGTCATCGACTTGGGCCAGGCGAAACCGCGCACGATCTGTTCGACCAGCTCAGCGATGATTTCGGCCGTGGGGCGACCGGCCTTGTGGACATGGGCGAAGTACACGCCGTCGCGCTCGACCAGCTGATCGCGCGTCAGGCCGGTCTTGCGCAGGAAGCCGTCCATGGCCTGGTCCGGCGCGCCGACCTTGGGGCCCTTCAGCTCCTCATGGACGTCCGGCTGGGCGATGGGCAGCCCCTCGACGATGAGCGTCAGCCGGCGCGGCCCGGCGAAGGCCTTCAGGCCCTCGCTGATGAGCCCGGCCTTGCCCAGCCCGTCGCGCGCCATGCGCTCCAGGTCACGCGCCGCATTGCCCTGCATGCGCGCGGGGATTTCTTCGGAGAACAGTTCGAGAAGCAGCTGGGGCATTGTTACTCTCCCTTCCTCCTCAATGGAGGAAGGGCCGGGGATGGTGGTGTATCCGCTGACAGGGGAGGCAAAGCGCTGTTGGGCGCCGCCATTTTCCCGGTACGAACGCGAATGATCTGGCCGATCCGCTCCGCGACATCGTGCGGACGACCGTAGGCGAGATCGTCGCGGATGCGGATTACGCGATAACCTTGTGACCGAAGCCACGCGTCACGTTCGGCGTCCTTGATCTGCGCGTCAGGGAAATCATGACGGCGACCATCGACCTCGACCACCAGCGATGCACCATGGTGGGCGAAATCGGCGACGTAGCGCCCGATCGGCGCCTGCCGCCGGATGCCAAGGTCGAGTTTGCGCAACGCTTCCCACAGCTTCTTCTCGCTGACAGGCATGCTCTTCCGCAAACGACGGGCGCGTTTCGTGGCGCCCGGCGCGTGCTGGTCGTGATCGAAGCGCGAGGGCGGTGCCTGAACGCCCGGGCCATACGCGGCCGACTGATCAACGGGAGCGGACGCACCCCGTACCAACCCTTCCCCATCGAGGGGAAGGGCATTGTCGCCCCCCTTCCTCCTCAATGGAGGAAGGGCCGGGGATGGTGGTGTAGCCGGAGCGATGCGGGAAGGGCGCGCGAGGCGCCGCGCCCAGGTGAACCCATCCACGGAATCAGCGGCCACACCACCACCCAACCCTCCTCCATCGAGGAGGAGGGCTTTGGGGGGCTGATCCACCGAGGATGCGCCCCTCACGCCGCGTTCCTCCCCTGTTGATCGACCCAGGCCTGGGCGCACAGTTTGCAGAGGTCGCGGATGCGGCCGATGTAGCTGGCGCGCTCGGCCACGGCGATGGCGCCCCGGGCGTTCATCAGGTTGAACAGGTGGCTGGCCTTCAGCACCATGTCGTAGGCGGGCAGGACCAGATGGTCGCCCTGGTAGCTGCGCTCGAGCATCAGCGGCACCTGCCGCTCCATGTCCTCGAACTGGCCCTTGAGCACCGCCACGTCATAGCCGTGGAAGTTGGCCTCCGAGTGCTGACGCTCGTTGTCCAGGAAGACGTCGCCGTAGGTCAGCGCGCCCAGCGGGCTGTCGGGGTCGTTGTAGGGCAGGTCGTAGACGTTATCGACGCCGAACACGTACATCGCCAGCCGCTCGAGGCCGTAGGTCAGCTCCCCGGCCACCGGAAAGACGTCCAGGCCGCCGACCTGCTGGAAGTAGGTGTACTGCGACACCTCCATGCCGTCGCACCAGACCTCCCAGCCGAGGCCCCAGGCCCCGACCGTCGGATTCTCCCAGTCGTCCTCGACGAAGCGGATGTCGTGCAGCTTCAGATCCAGGCCGATGGCCTCGAGCGAGCCGAGGTAGAGGTCCTGCATGTCGGCCGGGTTCGGCTTCAGGATCACCTGGTACTGGTAGTAGTGCTGCAGCCGGTTGGGGTTCTCGCCGTAGCGGCCATCGCCCGGCCGGCGCGAGGGCTGGACGTAGGCGGCGTTCCACGACTTCGGCCCCAGCGCGCGAAGCACCGTCGCCGGATGAAGCGTGCCCGCCCCCACCTGCTCGTCATGAGGCTGCAGAATCAGGCATCCGCGGTCGCCCCAGTACTGGTTCAACCTCATGATAAGGGCCTGAAAAGACCGGGGTTTGGCGTCGGAGGACATCGCTCTCTTCGCGGTCGCAAAAAAGTCGGCGGACCATAGGGCCCGCCGACTGACGCTTCAAGCGATGAAAGCCCTTGCGGGCCGCGACCTAGGGCGCGGTCGGCGCGGTCTCGGCCGGGACGTCAGTGGCCGGCTCGGCCATGGCCGCGGCGGCGCCCTCGGGGGTGAGAACTGCGTCGACCACGAACAGTACGCCGCTGGTGGTCTTCACGTCGAAGGCAAGGATGTTGGCGGTGTTGGCCTTCAGGCCCTGGCCACTGCCGTCCAGTACCAGGCCCGAACCGGCCACGGTGTTCACCGGCCCCTTGGCGCCGGCCAGCCTGGCAGACTCGATGGGGGTGTTGATCAGGTGATAGACCAGCAGGCGCTGCAGCGCGGCCGGGTCCTTCATCAGCCGGTCCAGCTCGCCGGCCGGAAGTGCGGCGAAGGCGGCGTCGGTCGGGGCGAACACCGTGACCGTCTTCTGCGCCTTGATCAGCGCCGTCAGGTTGGTCCGGTCGAAGGCCTTGAGCAGGGTCTTGAACTGTCCGTTCGCCTTGAGGGTCTCGATGGTGTCGCCGCTGGCGACGACCGCCATCGTCGGCGGCGCGACAACCGCGGGCGGCGCGAGCGGCGCGGCGGCGGGCGCGGTCTGTGCGAGCGCGGGGGCCGCGATGGAAGCCGCGAGGGTCAGGGCGGCGGCGAAGCGGAGAGCGGTCATCTATAGGTCCTTCTGGAGTCACGAACCGGGCCCGCCGGCGAGCGGGCCCGGATGCGAAGCGTTGGCTTGTGGCCGGAGAATACGGCTCCCGTTTGACCGGCGCGGGGACAATGCAGGGGAAGAGTCAAACGAGCGTTAGCATCGGCGCCCCACCCGTGGACAGGACGCCTTGCCGGCCCGGAACCGGGATTCCCGAACCCGGCCATCCCGCTCCGCGCTTCTTCAAGGCGTTGCCGACGCCTGAGGCCCGCAGGGCGCCCATTTCGCAGGCGCCGCCTCATGGGCCTGCGCAGAGATTAGGCGAAACACGGGTTTCGGTCCCGTTCATTGTGCAGCGCACACGCCTGGGCAAGGCCCCCGGCTAGCGTGACCGCAGACCGGGAGGCGGCGCGGCCAAGCATCGCGCCCTCTCGCCGGTCGACACGGGAAAGACAAGGGCGCGCGGCGGGTAGCCGGAGCGCGGGAGCAAGGCGGATGAAACTGATCATTGCGGTGGTCAAACCCTTCAAGCTCGACGAGGTGCGTGAAGCGCTCGTCGGCGCCGGGGTTGAGGGCCTGACGGTCTCCGAAGTGAAGGGTTATGGCCGGCAAAAGGGCCAGACCGAGATCTATCGGGGCGCCGAGTACCAGGTGAACTTCGTACCGAAAGTGAAGCTGGAGGCTGTGGTCGACGACGCCGCCGCCGCCAAGGCCGTGGAGGCCATCAAGGCCGCTGCGGCGACCGGCAAGATCGGCGACGGAAAGATCTTCGTCCTGAACGTCGAGGACGCCGTGCGGATTCGAACCGGGGAAACCGGTTCGGCCGCGCTTTGACCAACATCATCGGGACAAGGGGATAGCGACGATGAAATCAACACTTCTCGGACGGCTCGCGGCATTGACCGCGGTCGCCGTACTCGCCGGAGCGCCGATGGCGGCTCCCGCGTTCGCCCAGGAGGCCACGCCTCCCGCCGCCGAAGCCGCAGCCGCGGCTCCGGCGGAAGCCGCTCCGGCTCCGGCGCCTGCGCCCGAAGCCGCCGCTCCGGCGGCCGCGGAAGAAGCGCCGGCGCCTGAGCCCAACAAGGGCGACACGACCTGGATGCTGGTCTCGACCGTCCTGGTCATGCTGATGATCATTCCGGGCCTGGCCCTGTTCTACGGCGGCCTGGTTCGCCAGAAGAACATGCTGTCCATGCTGATGCAGGTCTCGACCGTGACCGTGGTCGGCATGATCACCTGGATCCTCTGGGGCTACAGCCTGTCCTTCACGGACGGCGGGGCGGCCAACAAGTTCATCGGCGGTCTCAGCAAGCTGGGCCTGGCCGGGGTCGGCGTCGGCAGCAATGTCGAAACCTTCTCGGTCGGCGTCGTCATCCCGGAACTGACCTTCGTCGCCTTCCAGATGACCTTCGCCTGCATTACCGCGGCCCTGGTGCTGGGCGGTCTGGCCGAACGGATCAAGTTCAGCGCCACGGTCCTGTTCGCGGTCATCTGGCCGATCGTGGTCTACTATCCGATGGCCCACATGGTCTGGTGGTGGGCCGGCGCCACGAGCGGCGCGGGCGTTGAAGCGGCGACCACCGCGGCCGGAGCGGGTCTGCTCTGGGGCTGGGGCGCCATCGACTTCGCCGGCGGCACCGTGGTTCACATCAACGCCGGTATCGCCGCCCTTGTCGGCTCGATCATCCTGGGCAAGCGCACGGGCTTCCAGAAGGAGCCGATGCCCCCGCACAGCCTGACG
>Ga0315902_10011752_pt1 | contig 11466 bp, 15 predicted proteins | sample LakEriMetagenome_9_FD_203523 | JGI IMG/M metagenome (GOLD analysis project Ga0315902, IMG submission 203523) | Freshwater fungal communities from buoy surface, Lake Erie, Ohio, United States - Buoy 12 MA117 | ecosystem: Environmental > Aquatic > Freshwater > Lake > Lake biofilm | place: USA... | reverse complement strand
TCAGGGTTTAAGTGTTGACACAGCTTTTGGGCAATGACATTGATGTCGTCAACAAGACGAATGGCGGGAACGTTTTTAACAAATCCAGCGGCAATGCCAGCTTGACGGGCTGACTTGAATTCACCTTGCTCAAGCTGCTCGGCAATCTCGGGATGATCGCGGCGGAGACGGGCCTTGATGTAGTCGGCGCCCCTGCCGGGATCTTTCAAGATAGTATTACTACCTTGATCCTGCCGGGCCTCGTCTGATCTGCGGTCGCCACCGTGGCTTTTCAGCTCAATGGCGTGATCGACCTCAACCTTGCTGAGGTTTTTGCCCGTCGCCTCAAGCACAGCAACTGCCATGCGCACCCAATCAGGCGGAATGTTTAGCTCTTCCTGGAGCATTTCATCTGCTGATTCATAGCCAAGCTCAGCGTGAAACTCTTCCGCCTCTACTAGCCAATCAATAACGCAACGGCAACCGTGCTGAAATTCAGCGCCGATATAAAGGCGTCGTTCAGAGAAAACACTGGCCCATTTATCCTTTGGGGTTCTACTTAGTTGATCTCGATAATCAACCGGCCCTGTTTCAATGTTCACGCCAGCCATGTCGGAACTCCATTTGCATTGATTAGTTCGGTATCTAGCTTTTGAAGCCATTGCCAGTGTTTTTTCAAAATGGCAACATCTTTTTCGACCGGACCAATCGAGCGTTTCTTTCGTGAATTGATTCGCTTTTTAACGTCACCATACAAATCTTTTGATGGCCTAACGGGTGGAGGGCACATGAGCCTTACGACCCTCCTGGTTACAACGCTCATGGCTGTCTTTACAGATTGATCCCATTGCTCAATGCAGCCGCGATCATTAAAAGCCTCAGCCTCTTTCATTTTCATGTTTTTGTAAAACTTTTCTGCTTGTTTTTGCAGAATTTCATCACTAGGCATAAAAGTGCCAAACGATTCGTAGGATTCGCGAACTGCTTCTTTCATGCGCAAAATTTCTCCCGTGTTAACTTCAATGCACTCAATGTCTTGGATATAAATAAAGGGTTCTTCTGGTAGCGGCTTGATATCGTTATCCCTTTCGGTTGGATCATCCTCGCGCGGCTCATCATCTGTTGGGTTGTCGGAATCAAACGCAAGCTCAACTTTTGAACCCAAATATTTTTTCGCGTAATCGCTGCCAGTTTCCACATTGATATAACCCGTCACCCCTGGTAGGAAACGGGCCGCCCTTCCATTCTCTTGATCGTTGCTGTTGTTTTTGTTTGCGGCGTTGAGATGAATAACCTCGGAAACATAAACAGTATCCAACCCTTCACCAGCCATGCCAACATGCACTAAAACATCAAGCTTTATATCCATTGGATCACGTCTTCCGTTTACCTTTGGCGGGCAAAACTTTTTTAAAACTGATTGATTTTCGCCCTCGCTTCGACCATCTTTCCCAGTGCCAACCCAGTCAATACGAAGCTCTGGAAACATTGCCTGAGCTTGATCACAAACCAATTTCGCGTGAGAGCAGCAGCTAGCTCCAATCAGAGCCTGTAAAGGGCCCGCGACCGAACGCTCTCTAATCATTCGGGAAAGCGGAATGTCAACCAACGGGCTGATATATTTCGGCAAAAATCGCATTAACTTAAATATCTTTTGAACCTTATGCTCTTCAGTTCCTCCCGCCATTTCATATATCTCATCCATTGTGTAGCTCTTTACGTCGCCATCGGCCTCAAGCGCGTCTACTCGATATGTGTAGGAATGGCACTTCAGCGGCTTAACACAACCCTCCTTAACAGCTTGTCGATAGGTAACCGATTTATCTGGTTTACCAAATGCGCCGTCGTCGTCAGGTCGATTGGGCGTTGCAGACATTGCCAGCAGGTATTTGCACGAAGGCATTCGTTGTAGATCTAAAACCGCCCTTCCCCATGTTTTATCAGCGCCGTAATGGTGATATTCATCCACGCAAATCATCCAGTTTCCATTTTCCATCAAGCTTTTAACTGTTGCGCCCAAGCCTTGAGAACTAAGCCCTTGAATTGTTGCCGCAAAAACTTGGTGGGAATTTTGGCGATGTTGCTTTAATGCAACCGCAGCTCCGCAAAATCGAATATCGCAAATGTAAAGAGGCCCATCAACGCAAGCATCTTCAAGATCGCTTTTGCCGTCTTGAACAAATTGATCTAATTGGCTAACCGTAGGCACCAAATAAAGGAGTCGATTCACTCGCCCTTCATGCTGAAGACTTGAATAAACAGCAGCTGCAGTAAATGTTTTGCCGTAACCAGTTGGAAGTTTTGCGCACAGTTTGTTGCGCCCTGTTTCCATTGCCGTACGGATTACTTCTGCCTGGCCTGGGCGCGGGTCTTTTTTGAATGACAGTTCGGACATAGTGCCTGAAGGTTTTGCAAGGTCGTTGGACCTCCCTTCGAAAACGGCACCAAATGATCACATTCAAATTGATCCGGCAAATCGCATCCGCAGATGGCGCACCGAAAATCCTGAAGGATCGCTAGCAGGTCTCGCTCAGTGCGAGTGGCCAGTCGTCGCATGTGCTCAATGGCGCCGCCTCAATGGGCGGGTGCTGAAATATACCCTATATCTCGCGCCAGATCCGCTGTTTATCCGCGTTGTCAGGCTCTGACGCGGCCATCGGATGCACCACGTAACGCGCTGCTAACGGGCTCTTGGGGTCATCAGCGCCCACGTTCGGGCAGAAGGTCATATACAGGCCCTGATCGTCGTACTTCCCCATGGGGTGCCCGTAGGCGGCATCAGGCGGTGCTGTGCGGGTCGTGGTGACGCTGTAGCTGACTTGTTTGGTCTTGGCATCAGCGGTCTGCCAGACGTACTTGCCCTTGTTTTCTGGTGCGTACAGTTTCATGGTGAGTCTCAGATGAGCAATACAGGACAGGATCAGTCGTCGTAAACCCAGCAGCGGTTGCCCTCATCCCAGTACTTTCCGCCGCTCTGACGCTTGTGCTCTTCCAGGTAAACCTCGTACTTGCCGTCACGAAGCCAGCGGAACAGGTCAGGAAGGCTGCCCACAAAGTCCCCAGCCCCCTTGCGCCGTTTCTGTTCGGCTATGGCGTTGTTGACGGCACCTAGCAGGCGCTCCTCGCCCTCTTCCTTGACAACCTTCTTCCATTCGTCAAATGCCTTTGGTTTGGACTGCGCTGAGACTCGCTCGGGCGCTGACTGGTAGGTTTTCCACAGGCAGGTAAACGCATCGCTGTACTCAACCTTTGCCGATTTTTTAGGCTTTTTACAGCCTATTTCTTTTTTTGTGTCGCATTCTTTGGGCAAGAGCGGAAGATCTAAACAGCCATCTGAACCAACAGCCGAAACAGCCTTCCCTTCGCTGGAAGGTTGCTGAGGCGTAGATCCTTGAACCTGCTTCGGTGTGGAGTTACCTAGAGGTGGTGTCCCCGCACCGACACGGTACGCGGGTAGCTTAGTCTCCCTGTCAACCCCTAGCTCCAGCAAAAAGGCGCAAAACATAGGCAGGGACAGGGTTTTGGGCTTGAACCTAAGCAGGTCTTCAGCCAAATCATCGGGAATTTGCAGTTCAAGGCGCATCGGAGGTTTTCGGGTTCGTCCGGGATTTCCCGGGAAACGTCGGGTACACCTTAGCCATGAAAAACGGGCTGGCAAGCCCATAACACCTTTATTTCGGCAACGTTTTCCACAGCCTCGCCCGTCTCACCCGCGTCTCATCCTCGCCATTCTCTCGTTTTGGGTTTATCCTTTATTCATTCGTTTTTCTGCAACATTGGCGCGTTCAACCGCTGCCGAAGTCAACTTCCGTGTTGACACTATTTACGGTCTTTTGACCGAAGGGCAATCGCGTGGTCAAATTGTTCAATTCGGATCGAAACAATGGAATATCACTCCGCGTCAAGTTGATGAATACATTCAACGCGCCAGAATTCGCCTAGAAGAAGATGCAGCCATGACCCGACCTTCATGGATTGCCGAAGCCCTAGGCCGTGCTCGCACTTACGAACAGTCCGCCTACAAGCGTGGGCAAACCCAAGTTGCCCTCAATGCCATCCAGCTCCAAGCCAAACTGATCGGCCTTGAAATTTGAGCCTGCTTGCCAATGCCCCTGGCGGTTTCCTGCTTGAACCCGTCATCCCGGCAGACCTTCAAAATCAGAAAGACTGGCTGCCCTTCGCTGAGCAGCTCTACCAAGGCTTGACCGGTCCGCAGCGTCAGGTATGGGATGCGCCTGAGCGTTTCAAGCTTCTCTGCTCTGGCCGTCGCTTTGGCAAAACATACCTTTGCATCAGCCGCTTGGTCGCCTGGGCCATTGAGCACCCCGGCAGCCTCAACTGGTACGTAACGCAAACCTATAAATCGGCAAAACAAATTGCATGGCGCCAGCTTCGTGCAATGGTGCCGCCCGAAATGTTTGCCAGGAAAAATGAATCCGAACTGTCCGTTGAATTGAGCAATGGCAGCGTGATCGCCCTAAAAGGCGCCGAATCAGCCGATGCCCTGCGTGGTGTTTCGCTCAGCAGCCTGATCGTTGACGAAGCCGCATACGTCAAGCAGGAAGCATGGGAGATGGTGCTGCGCCCGGCTCTGTCTGATCAAGGTGGCCCGGCATGGTTCATCACGACGCCCGCTGGCCTGAACTGGTTTCACGACCTATGGGAACAAGCGGGGGATCAGCCGGACTGGTCAACCTTTAGCTTCACCACGATTCAAGGCGGCAACGTTCCTGAGGATGAGGTTGAAGCTGCACGCCGCACGCTCGACGACCGCACCTTTCGCCAGGAATACCTTGCCAGCTTTGAAACCCTGTCGGGCCGTGTCTACCCCGATTTCAGCGACGACAACATTTCCGATACCGTCCGCGATACTGGCGGTCCGATCCTGTGGGGCACTGATTTCAACGTGAGCGTGCTGGCCGGTGTGCTCGGTAGCCGCGTGGGCGACACATTACATATATGGGATGAGGTGTCGGTAACGCAGACGAACACGGATGAGGTGTGCGCCATGCTGCGTGAGCGGTTCAGGGATCGAAAGCTGATCGCCTACCCGGATCCCACCGGTAGCGCCCGTAAAACTTCGTCGGCTGGCCGCACTGATCACGAGATCATTCGCCAGTACGGGTTTGGCTGCATCAGTCCTAAGGCGCCCTGGGCAGTGAAGGACAAGATCAACGCCACCAACAGCCTGATTCGTAACGCCAACGGCCAAGTGCGCCTATTCATCCATCCACGCTGCAAGAACACGATCAAGGCGCTGCGCAATGTGACGTACAAGCAGGGCGCGGATGATTATGTAATCGATAAATCGGCTGGCATCGAGCACTGGACAGACGGGCTGGGGTATTTGGTCATGTCTGAGTACAACCCGCTGTACGCGAACGCCGGCAAGGGCACGGGAATCAGGTTGTATTGATCGTCATAGGGTATACTCTTAATACCTGCCGCTACCATGAAGCCGCCGCACATACACAATGTCTGCACCCGTCTGGCACGATCTCGAAGCCGCCTTTGATTCCGTCCAAGACGACGGCTCTTACGATTTCAGCCAAGCCGCATCCGCCATGCTCACCGCCATTCAGCAATGGCTATACGACAACGACTTTGATGAAGCTGGCGACGCCCTAGAGGATGAAATTGTTCGCGCTGATCAGGCCGAATAAACTTTGACCTGCCGGGTCGGTTCTTTCCGTAAGGTTGAACGCAGCGTGTGGCTGATCGGAGGCCCGGCCATTATTCACGATTAACCTAGAGCCATAGAATTTGTGCATGGCTAGGCGCAAAAGATGACGTACACCGGTTTCAGGCACTATGACCGGAATCTGGCGCGCAAAGCCACGCAGGTTCAAGATCCCAATGCTGCATGGCAGGCACAGGAAGCCCATTGGATCCTGATTGAAGATCTTCTGCATGGCACCTATGGAATGCGGCGTAAGCATCGTCGCTACCTGCCGCAGGAACCACGCGAGCAAGACGAAAGCTACGACAACCGCCTAGCTCGATCAGTTTGCCCGCCTTATTACCAGCGGCTAGAGCGGATGCTCGCGGGTATGTTGACCCGTAAGCCGGTGCGTCTTGATGACGTGCCTGATGTAATCCGTGAGCAGCTTTTCGATGTAGACCTTCAGGGCAATGACCTGAACATTTACATCTACGAACTGGCCCGCAAAATGGTGCGTTATGGCCACGTTGGTGTTTTGGTTGATTTCCCGACCCAAGACGACAGCGAAATTCAGAACATCACCGATGTTTCGCAGCTTCGCCCTTATTGGTGTACTTACACGCCAAGAGACATACTTGGATGGCGCTCTGAAATCATCAACGGAGCACAGCAGCTAACACAACTCCGCTTGATGGAGCAGGTCACTATTGCTGATGGGGAATACGGAGAAAAGGAAATCCAACAGGTCAGACTCCTCAGGCCAGGTTCTTACGAGCTTTTCCGCCAGGACGATACGCGTGGCACCTTTGAGCAGGTAGCCGAAGGAACCACCAGCCTTGATTACATTCCCTTTTCTGTCGCCTACTCCAATCGCGTTGGGCTGCTCGAATCACGCCCGCCGTTGGAAGATATTGCTGAGCTGAACCTCAAGACGTATCAGATCCAGAGCGATCTGGACAACATGCTGCACATCTCAGCTGTGCCAATGCTGGCGTTCTTTGGCTTCCCTTCTAGCGCCGAGGAAGTTAGCGCCGGTCCCGGTGAAGCGATTGCATTCCCATCCGAAGGCCGTGCTGAATACATTGAACCGAGCGGCAACAGCTTCCGTTCGCAGTTTGATCGGCTCAAGCAGCTTGAGATGCAGATCAATGAACTTGGCCTGTCTGCCGTGCTCGGCCAGAAGCTAAGCGCTGAAACTGCTGAGGCAAAACGAATCGACCGCAGCCAAGGCGATTCCACAATGATGGTGATCGCTCAGCAGGTGCAAGACCTGATCGATAATTGCCTGCGGTTCCACGCTGATTACCTTGGCCAAGCTCAATCCGGTAGCAGCTACGTCAACCGTGATTTCATCGGCGCACGTCTTGAGCCAGCGGAAATTACTGCGCTGTTGCAGACCTATACCGCTGGTGTAATCAGCCAGAAAACGTTGCTTGATCAGCTCGCACAGGGTGAAGTGCTTGGCGATGATTTCGACGTTGAGGAAGAACTAGAGGCTACGCAGTCCGGTGGTCTGATCGAAATTGGCGGCCCTGAAAATCTTGGCTCCGAAGATGTGATGGGCGAAGAAACGCCAGATGGCCAAAGCCTTGACGATGAAATGCAATGACGCAATCAGGCGTTACACCTCGCCTGCTCAACGTTGAGCAATTCAAGCGGAAGATCGACCGCAGTAATCCTGTTGCCAACATTTACCGCAATGCCATTGATCTGAATCGCTTCAGTAATGCTGTCGCTAAACAGATTGTGCGTGATTACAACGCGATCATCCTTAGCGCTGTAGATGACCTTAAGCGTATTGATTTCGGCGAGGCCACCGCAGGCGCAGGCATTGTCAGCCCATCGTCTGTGCAGGCTCAGCGTCTTCGCGTCATTCTTGCTCAGCTGAAAGATTCGTTGGACAACTGGGCGGATCGCAGCACTGCTTATGCGTCACGCGAACTACAGGGCTTGGCCGAATTGCAAACTGAATTTGTCACTGAGCAATTACGACTAGCTGTTGCCGGTGGTGAAGTTGGCGGTCGCGGCATTGAGCCGAGCGTTGTGGCTCAGCAGGCTGTTAACACAGTTGAGGTAGCGCCGAACTTTGCAGCCAGTGTCGCCAGTGTCGATCCGACCGATTTGAATTTCACCTTGCCTGGCACTGGTGGCTTCAACCTGACAGCAGCGCAAGGGTCGGCCATAACTTTGCCTAATGGTGAAGTCGTGCAGAAGGCGTTTCGCGGCCTAGCCGAATCACAGGCTCAGCGCTTTAACGCCATTGTTCGCACTGGCATTCTTTCTGGCGAGCCAACACCACAGATCGCTAGGCGGATGGTTGGAACCCTTGAGTTTGGACAGCTTGCTAAGACAGCACGACAGCAAGCATTGGCCGGTGGCGAATTAACCCGCGTGGCTGATCATCAGGTTTTGACCGTTGTTCGCACGAGCGTGCAGCAGGTGGCCAATGAAGCCAGCCAACAGGTCTACCGCTCCAATCAAGACGTAACGAAGAAATACCGTTACCTCGCCACATTGGATAGCCGCACCTCGGCGATCTGCCGCAGCCTTGACGGCAAAGAATTTAAGTATGGCGATGGGCCATTACCTCCGGTTCACTTCAACTGCCGTAGCACCACGATTCCCATTGTTGATTACCGCGCCCTTGGCCTGCGACCACCAGAGGAAATAATCGGCCCAGCAAGGCGTGCATCAGAAGGTGGTCAGGTTTCAGCGGACACCAACTACGGGCAATGGCTACAACGCCAATCAAAGGAGTATCAAGCCGAAGTGCTCGGTAAATCACGCCTGCCGTACTTTGAAAAGCTCAGCAAAGAATTAGGTCCACAGCAAGCCTTGGCCCGCTTTGTACGTGAAGACGGCAGCGAAGTTAGCCTGAAACAGTTGCAGCAAAGGTATGGAAAACCCGAGCCTTAAACATTTCAAGGACGGTTACGTTTCCAGCGATCTTGTAGAAGCTTTAGTTGGCGAAACGTGGATCAATGCCATTTACACCAATGAAGGCTGGTTCACTTTTGATCTAGCCACTAAATTGGTTGCAGTTACCGAATGGCGTCATGGCAAAGAAGCCGACCAAGGCCGAAAAGAAAATCGGGAAGGTAATGTCTGAATACAAGGCAGGGACTCTGCAATCCGGCAAGCCTGGCCCTGGTAAGGGTTCAAAGGTAACCAGCCGTAAACAGGCGATTGCCATTGCGCTGAGCGAAGCCGGCAAAACCCGTAAGCCCAAAGGTAAAAAGTGATGGCACCAAAGAAACCGGGCCTTTACGCCAATATCAACGCCAAACGCAAGCGGATGGAGGAAGGCTCCAAGGAACGCAAAGCGCGTCGCGGCGAAGCTGACTACCCTGAAGCTGGCGCCTTCAAGGCTGCTGCTAAAACCGCCAAAAAACGGAAGCCCAAAAAATGAAGGGCAAAATCTGGGAGGGAAGCTGCACCTATCTCAAGTGCTCTGATGGCTTGGTTGAGGGCCGCTTCCTTTTCCCTGTGCCTAATACCCCGGAAAGTCTCGGTGCTTTGATGGGTCGTCTTGCCGAGGGCGTCGAAGTCATCACCTGCATCGAAAATGATGATGAGGACGACGAGGATGATTGAGTATCGCGGCGAGAAATTTGAGGGCTACAACAAGCCCAAGCGCACGCCAAACCATCCAACCAAATCTCATGTCGTCTTGGCCAAGGAAGGCGACAAGGTAAAACTGATCAGGTTCGGTCAGCAGGGCGTATCAGGCTCACCACCACGAAAATCAGAATCGGCAGCAGACAAAACACGAAGGGCATCATTTAAAGCTCGCCACGCTGAGAACATCGCCAAGGGCAAGATGTCTGCGGCTTACTGGGCTGACAAGGAAAAGTGGTGACCTACTGACGTTCTTGATAGTGGATCCAATCTTTAAGGCAGCTCACGTAAGCCCGTAGTGCTTGGGCATTCCTTGCGTGCCACGGATCACCGGTTGCCAGGTATTCCATCATGTGCAGATCCACCGCCTTCAAGCAGTGGTGAATAATCGGATTCCATGGGCCACGTACCGGTGTATCCCATTCGCGCCGGGACATGACGTGCAAAAAGCATCTTTTACTTATACAGTTTGCTGGTAAACCCTACGGGTCACAATGTCCGACGAACAACTGCAGGAAGCTACGCAGACTGCAAATGGTGATGAGCTGGAAAAGCTCAAGCGCAGCATCGAAGGTTTGGAGCGTAAAAACTTTGAGCTGATTGGCAAACTCAAAGATCAAAAGGAAAAGGCACCTGCATTGCCTGATGGCATTGATGTTCAGGAGCTTCTGGATTTCAAGCGGCGCAAGGAACAGGAGGAGCTGGAATCGAAGGGCAAATACGATGAGGCCCTGAAGCAATACGCTCAACAATTTCAAGAGCGCGAGGAAGGATATAAGCGCCGCATCTCTGAACTTGAGTCAAAGCTCACTGTTAATCAGCTTGATAACCGCGTTGTTGCGATCCTTGCCGAACAGGGCGCCCACAATCCACACGATGCTCTGCGCTTGGTTCGTGATCAGCTCAAGCTGGATGAAAGCGGAAACCCCGTAGCTGTTGATGGCTACAACGAGGTGCCGATGGATCAGTGGGTGGAACGCCTCAAAAATGAGCGTGGCTACCTATTCAAGGCTCCGACCATCAAAGGTTCAGGCGCACCGGTTGGCGTTCGTGCCACATCAAACGAAGTACCGGCAGGCACCAAGAATCCGTTTGTGCGTGAACATTTCAACCTGACCGAGCAATCGCGGCTGTACCGGACTGACCGTGATCTGTACGAACGCTTGAAAGCTTCGGCAAACAATGCTTAATATGTAACCGTTAGCGCTTAAAGGTTACGCCTAAGGCGCATTGGGTTACGCCCGCACCGTAAATCAATTTAGGAGTTTTCACCGTGGCGACTCTTCGCTCCGACGTGATCATTCCCGAAATCTTTACGCCTTACCTGATTGAGCAAACCACTCAGCGGAACCAGTTTCTCGCTAGCGGCGTTGCTCAACCTCTGGCTGCACTCAATGCAACCGAAGGCGGCGATTTCGTGAATGTGCCTTAACCGGAAAGGGCCCCTAGGGCGTAATTCCTAGGGATAACGGGGTGAATTGCTGGGAAAGCCACCATCCGAAAGGACAGGCCAATCAGCAGCCAAGCCAGCCGACAAGCTGGAAGGTTCAACGACTAGGACCCGAGAGGAAACTCGGTAACGGTCCCACGAGTGCCCCGCACCCAACCGGTCTTTGACTAGGGGGTGAAGATATAGTCTGACCTGCGACCGATGGCAAAGGCGCAGAACCATCGGATAAAGAGCCGGTGGGATAACACAAGTGTTCTGGAAAGCCAATCTCACTGGCGACCTGGAGGTAATGTCTGATTCCACCAGCTTGACCCCCGGCAAGATTGTTGCCGATAAGCAAGTTGGCGTGATCCTGCACCGTGCGCGTGCTTGGGAATCCCGTGATCTCGCAGCTCTTGCTGCAGGTTCGGACCCCATGGCCGCTATCGGCGCCAAAGTTGGTGAGTATCTTGCCAACCAACAGCAGGTCGATCTTTACAAGTGCCTTGAAGGTGTTTTCGGCTCCCTGACCGGTGGCGATTCTCCTGCTTTCGCTGATCTGCGTTTTGATACCAGCGGCGCTACTGCACTTGGCCCCCGTCAGGTGTCTAAGGCCCGCGCCATCCTGGGCGACCAAGGCGAGAAACTGAGTGCCGTGGCCCTCCACAGCGCTTGCTACTACGACTTGGTTGAGCGCAAGGCAGTCGATTACGTCCTGGCTTCGGATCTGGGTATCACCCCGGATACCTCCATGCCTGACGCATTCGGTGGCTCTGTT
>Ga0315902_10011751_pt1 | contig 11466 bp, 7 predicted proteins | sample LakEriMetagenome_9_FD_203523 | JGI IMG/M metagenome (GOLD analysis project Ga0315902, IMG submission 203523) | Freshwater fungal communities from buoy surface, Lake Erie, Ohio, United States - Buoy 12 MA117 | ecosystem: Environmental > Aquatic > Freshwater > Lake > Lake biofilm | place: USA... | reverse complement strand
AAGAAGGAGGTGACACCGTCGCGGACCGCCCTGCGGGCAGTCTTCTCGTCGACGGTCATGCCGCAGATGGGATCGGTGGCCATGAAGGCGCAAGGCTCCTTGGGGGAATCACCAGCGTACCCCGCCCGCTCCGTCACGGCCTGCCAGAAAAAGCCCCGAGCGGGAGCGAGGGGATGCCGGCCGGACCATCAAACCCGCGAGCGAGCGTAGCGCGCACGATGCCCAGGCAGGCGGTGGCCGTGCCGGACTGCCGTCGAGTCGACGCTTGCTCGCGCTGCCATCCCGTGTCCCCTCGCTCGCGGTCGGGGCTTTCTGATGGAGGGAACGAACTGACACTCAGAGCGAGCCAATGGTGGATTTCGGGGCCTCGCCGGAACCTCGACCATCCAGCCAATCCGCCGGAGCTACCAACCAATGAGGGCGGCGGGAGACGTTCGTCCCCCGCCGCCCAAGACACGTTCACACGAATCACCCGGTGCTACTTGCTGCAGCACCCGGAGCCGCAGCTTCCCTCCTGCTCGGCCTGCACGCCGGCAGTCGGGCACTCCTCGTCGCAGCAGACGCAGGTGCAACTCATGCACTCGCACCTGCCCGTCTCGCAGCAACCGCAGCAATCACACGCCTTGCAGCCAGCACGCTGGCCGCTGAGGGTGGCGGGCACGATGGACACGAAGGCCAGTGCCGCCATGAGAAACAGACTGTTCATGGGAAGAATCCTTTGCTTGGAAACCTGAATCGGTCACGCCACGTCACGACGTGTGATCGTGGGAAAGCCACCGCCGATGTCATCCGCACGGCGGGCATGCGCCCGCGGACGGGAAGGCATCGGTTCGGCGGCCGATTCAGTTCCGCCAGACGCCGTAGAGGATCCGGACTGGCCGGATCGGCACGGAAAGGGAGGCCGCCGCATACTCCCGGCTGACGCCGATCGCACGCGGGGCATCCAGAGAGGCCGACTCCAGCACCGCGACCTGCTCGAGAAGGTCGCGGTCGGGCGTGCTGCCCTTGGGGCCGGAGAGCGGCTGATCCTGCCGGGCGTCCAGGTGGCAGTGACACGGCGGTGCGGAGGGTTCGGCCGGGCAGGCGGAGCAGCATGCACCACTCTCGGCCTCACAGCAGCCGCGGTCGCATTCCCCGCCCCACGCCTGTGGAACGACCTGCGCGGCAAACGCCACGCAGGCCATCATCAGCCAGACCGGTTTTTGCAGGCGGAAACGCACGGCAGAGCCTCCTCGCACTCATTCTACGCACCCCGATCCGAGATGGTTTGTAGCCGGGCCGCCGGGGGCCTGTTCGGAGCACGGTACAAGCCGACCGGCCGTAAGGCCGCGGACACACCACGGTGAACGCGGCGTCTGGTGGTGGTTCACCCCACGCCTCTCGGCGTTGGGCTTGGACAAACAGCCACGAGACAGTTCGTGAGGGTGCCGCGAACCGCTATTCCGGGCGGTCGAAGTCGGCGCGGACGTCGAGCAGCGTCTGGTCGTAGTCGTCGAGGCGAATCAAACCGTAGCGGGGCATCTCCAGGTCGTACGTCACCCAGATCGTGACCGACGTGACGGCGGCGAACACGGCCATGTGCAGCCAGTTGAACCGCTTCCGGCCCGACATGTCGTGGCCAGCGAGTAACGCGGCGAAGATGGAGACAAGGACCAGGAGAACCAGAATCTCGGTCGGCGTGTGGGCCATGGACGCAGCCTGGTGCCGGCTGCCGGCGTCGAACATCTCGTTGAGCGACGCGAGCAGGATTGCGGCCGTCTGGTCACTCGCGCACCGCGGCATGGCCGCGATCGACTGCCGCCAGATGGAATCCCGCTGATCCTTCAGCCGGTCGGAGAGTTCGGCCTGCGACCCGGCCGGGGACGCGGCCGGCCGCTGCGCCATCCGGGTGTCGAGGTAGCCACGAAACAGGTCGCGGACCGACGAGCGGGCGTCTTCGGGAAGGATCGAAAGCCGCAGCCAGGCCGTTCCGATGGCGTTGGCCTCTTCCACGATCAGGCCCCGCCGCAGGTCGAGCCGCGCGCCCGCCGAGCTGAACCAGAACGCGATCAAGAGCCCCAGCAGGCCGAGCACTGCGGCATCGACGGCGCTTGTGCCCACCGCATCCGCATCGTCGGACCGAAGCCAGCGAACGCGTCCCAGGCGGCGGCCAACCTCCGCCGCCACCATCATGGCAACGAAGATCAGCACCGGCATGGCAAGCATCGGCAGTTGCACACCGTTCATGGCTGAGGCCTCGCAGGGGCGGGGGCCGGTGGCTCTGGCTGACCGAACACGGCCTCGAGGCCACGGCCAATGCCATCCTTGATGACGGCCTCCGCGGTGTTCTCCACGATCCGGCCGAGGATCGAGTCCATGGCCGCCGCATCGAACTGCGGCTTCTCGACCGTTCCCTTCAGCGGCACGACGAGCGGCGTGCGAAAGAGCCGGCCGAGCACCGGTGTCTGTCCCACGAGGTCGCCCCGCAGGGCCACCTCCAGCCGCATGTCGAGCGAGCCATCCTGCCCCACGCTCCCCTGCGACTTCACCACGAGCTGGCCCGAATCCATCACGAGCCCGTCGTGCACGATCCGCCGGCCGGCAAGCCGCACGCGGACCGGGTCGGGCCGCACCCGCAGGAGCACGGCCTTGTCGCCAAACGCGAATCGTGGATCGACAACGCTCTGGAGCTTCACGAGCAGATTTGCCAGCGGTTGCACCGCGGGCGAGGGACTGAGTTCGAGGTTTTCGAAGATCAACTGGCCGGCGATTTCACCACCGAAGGCATCGCCAAACGGCAGCCGCGCGCCGGCGAGGTCCACGCTCACGACGCCCGCGGCATGGGCGGCGTGGCCGAGCACCGGTGAGAGCCACATCGCGATCCGCCGGCAGGTCTGCTCCGACAGCGCGACGCGCTCCACGAGGCGGCCCGGCGGGATCACCAGTTCGCCCGGCGCGGGCACCAGCCGCATCCATGGGGCACCGCGAATCCGACCCCCGGCGACCGGAATGTCGAACGGCCCGAAGGCGAGCTGCCCTTCGAGCAGCCGCACCGGCACCTCTCCCGCTGCCAGCGGGAAGCCCTCGACGTCACCAGCCGTCCAGGCGGCCGTGGTGTCGATCGCCAGCGACTTGAGCCGGTCATCCGCCAGCCGCACCGACACGCTGGCCGGCCGCGTGACCCGCATCGCAAGATCGGGCTCCGCATCGGTGCCGCGGGTCGCCGCCAGCCAGTCAGCCGGCAGCGGCACCGTGGCCGCCGGTGATCCGCCGCCCGTTGCAGCGACCTCGGCCGGACCGCCTCCAGCCGCAAGCGGCACCCGCAGCGCGAAGGGGCGTCCATCGGAACCTACGAGCATGATGCGGCCGCCCGTCCACGGGGAGAGCAGCCGGGAGACCTGCTGCCAGTCGTACGCGGCGGTTCCTTCGAGCGTGACGACCCGCCGCGCCGTCCACTCGTCGAGCCGGCCCGTTGCGGCCACCGCGAGCGTGGACGACTCGACCGAGAGCCTATCGATCCGCAGTTGGTCGGCGAGCGTGCCCGACGCAACGCGCGGACGCGTCACCTCGAGCGCCCCCGCGACCCGCGGCTCGTTCCACACCGGCCGCGCCGCCTGCCCCTGGCGGCCGCCGGATGCGAGCACGAGCTGGCTGCCCGTCGCCTCGACGAGCAGGTTCACGCCCGCCTGCGTGTCGATGATCTCGATCGTGCCCCACCCGCGACCGGCCGCAGGCCACGACTTCGCGACTGTGGCTGGCACGAGCCAAGGCTCCACGCGACCGATGTCGGCCTGCCACTGCATGCGGCCCCGGAGCCGCTCGATCGCCGACGCCGCGACCGTTACCGGCAGCCACGCCAGTCCGCCGGTGCGAAGCGAGAGGCTCGTCGAGAGCAGTTCGCCCGACGAGATGTCGACTCTGCCTGACGCCGCATCGATGCGGCCGGCGGAGGTGATCACGACCCGCGGCTCGACGATCTCGCGGCCATCGTGCCGCACGACGAGCTTCTCGATCTCGCATCCCGCCCGCGTCCACTGCCAGACGTCGCCCTGCGGCGTCACCTCCGCACCCGCTTTGACCGCACCGGCGAGTTCGAGCCCCGGGGTCGCAAACGCCGGGATGATCACCGCCAGCCGCGGCTGCCACCGCGCGAGGTCGCCCACGAGCGACCCAACGGCCCTGGTGGTGGTGGAGTTGGCCGCGGGGCGGATCGAGGCGACGGTGGCATCGGCCGGAAAGCCCGCAACGGCCGCGAGATCGACCACGGCACCGCCTTCGAGCGACGCCTCCAATCGATCGTCGCCCGACACGATCACCACGCGGCCGCGTTCGATCGCGGCCCCGCCCGACACCACGCTGCCTTCGGCCTCGGCCTCGAGGGAGAGCTGCGCGTCGCGCCAGGTCGGCCTGCCCGGCACGACCACCTCGACATCCGTGAGGCCGGCGGCGAGTGTGAGCGAGCCGGGCCCGCCACCCGCGGCGGCGGCCACGTCGAGCCGTCCGCGGCACGTGCCGGCGGCGGTGGCGTCGCCGAGATCGAGCACCTCGGCGAGTTCGCCCACCACGGCTTCGAGATCGGCCTGCCACTGCACCGCGAAGGCGGTGGGTGTGCCGGACGCCGTCGCCTCGACAGCCTGCGACACGAGTTTGGCCTCCTCGATCCGCAGCCGCTCACCGCCCCCGGGGCCGCGCCGCCCGCGAATCCAGGCGGTGAACGGCTCCGACCACGAGAGCTGCCGCGTGGTCGGCTCGCCCTTCGCCTCCGCATCCGGCTCCGTCCGCTCCGCGGTGAGATTCCGCGCCTTCGCCCGCAACTCGAGCACGCGATCGCCACCGTCGCCCCGCGCCGACGCCGCCAGACGGAGGGTGCCCCCGGTGACGCGAACATCGTGCCGCAGGCTGAGGCCGCCGGGCAGCGCCGTCGATGCCGACGCCAGATCGACGTCGACCGACGCCGTGAAATCATCCGCCACGATCCGCTCGGCCCAGTCGGGGTCGTGGAGCGAGGGCATCCTGACGCTACCCGACGCCTGTGCCTTGACCACGTCCGACGCGGCGCCGAGCCGCCGCACCACGATCCGCTCGGCGTCGAGCGAGAGGTCGAACGGCACGGTGCAGCGTTCGATGGCCAGTTGCTCCGCGAGCGTCCTGGCATCGCAGACGGCAAACCGCTCGAGCGTGGCCTCTCCCGCCAGGTGGCGGCCCGACGACGCATCGAGCGAGACATCGAGGCGAAGGTCGGCGATCCCGTCGAGGAGATAGGGCAGGCCGAACCGCGAGGCGACGACGGTCGAGGCGCCGAGCGGCAGCCGGTTCGTGGCGAGCGTGATCGTCCGCCCGCCGTCGGAGGCGGCCGGTGGAGAAGAGATCGACCAGCCGCCGTCGCGGACGAGCACCGCGGCCGCGGCGGCCGGTATGGTGGCGCGGTCGAGCCTCACCGGCTCACCCGGTGGCGGCGCGGCGGTCGGGGTTCCGACCACCGCAGCCCCGTCGGAGTGCCGCAGGCGGCCGGCGGCCGTCCAGCCGGCGAGCGATCCGTCGGCCTGCAGCGAGCCCGCTGCGATCACGTCCGAGAGCCTCCACGCGACGCGATGAATCGTGTCGACCAGTTCGACCGTGCCGTTGACGACTTCGAGTTCGATCGCCACCGGTCGCGCGGTCGCCGCGAGCCACGGGGCGACGATGTCTTCGAGTGAACTGCCGTCGCCACGCACCTCGACGAGCACCTCGGGATCGACGAGCCGGACCGTGCCCAGCGACTGCGGATCGACCGCCAGGCGGAGGAGCCCGCGGTCGAGGGCGAGCCGCGGCACGAACACCGCCGCGCGGCCCGACCGATCGCGGAGCACGACATCGCGATACTCCACGCCACCGATCCAGCGCCACGAGGCGGTCCTGCTCGTGATGCTGCCGTCGATCCCGGCGAAGGCCAGCGCGAGCGGCCGATCGCGGAGGGGCGTATGCACGAGCGCCGCTGGCGCGAGCCACACGCCGGCTGCGAGCACGGGGAGCGTGAACAGCGACGCCATCGCCCAGCGGCGCCCGGGCCTCGATCCCGCACCGTGACCGGAGTGTCGCCTCGCCATGCGGCGGAGTATAGGAGTGGCCCTCAGGGCCAAGAAGGCGGGATTCCCCGGGATTCCAGCCGCACCAGGTCCGCGGGCGTGTCGAGGTCAAGAAATGAGTCGAGATTGGGGTCGATCACCAAGATCTCTTCCGATGTCACGAACCGCACGGCTGACGGCTGCCGAGCGACGAGGTCGTCGAGGACGGCCCGCGGTCCACGACCGGCAGCGGCCAGCGCGGCGATCGACGCCGCGAGGTCGCAGGCAAGCACGGCCGCAAGAACCTGCGGGTGGCCGGCCACGAGCGGCACCACGAACCTCGCGGCCGACGACCGTGCCGTCTCGACCAGCAGTCTCACCACCGCAGGCTTGAGCAACGGCACGTCGCACGACGCCACGAACGCCCACTGCGGCGGTGGCACGTGGCTCCGGTCGTGAGCCAGAACGTGGACGATGCCGTCGCGGATCCCCGCCAGCGGACCCGCGTTCGGCATGGTGTCACGGATGATCTCGACGCCGTCGGGTAGCGGGGGCAACGGCTGCCCGGCCGCCGCCACCACGATCACCCGCGGCACCACGGCCGTGACCGCACGGCAGACGCGACTGAGGCACGGCTCTCCACCGACAACGACTGCGGCCTTGCCGCCGACACCGAGGTCGGGCCCCGCGAGCCGACTCGACCGGCCTCCGGCAAGCACGATCCCGAAGATGTCATCGTCCATAGACAGGCAGCCCATAGACAGGCACTCCAGCCGGCGGCGGGCACGCGTCGTCGCGGGATGAATGCTCCCACTCCGGAAAGCGTAACCGCGTGAGCGGTACGATCGCACTCCGCCAGAGCCCAGTCCCCATCGCTCACGCGATTGGGCTTCCTGAACATAGCCGGACTCCGGAAAGCGTAACCGCGTGAGCGGTACGATCGCGCTCCGCCAGAGCCCAGTCCCCATCGCTCACGCGATTGGGCTTCCTGAACATAGCCGGACTCCGCAAAGCGTAACCGCGTGAGCGGTACGGCCGTGCTGCCACGGCTTCGTGTCATCCACGATATCGCCGGGGTGTCCGGCTGGCTTCGATCGCCCGGCGCGATCGCCGCTTGTCCGATGCCGCCCGTCGGCGAAGCATCCTCGCGGATCCGGGGGCGGCTACGCGGCTGCCACGGCTTTTCAGGTGGTCGGCTGGACGCCTGCCTATTTCGACGCCCGCAATCGGCGGGCAGGGGAGGCGCGGATGGCAACGGCGACAGAGCGGGCGAGCGTGGCGGTGGAGAGCCTGTCGATCGAAGCGGTGCGATCGCTGATGCAGCCGCAGGGTGACCCCTGCCTGTCGCTCTACCTGCCGACTCACCGTAACGTCCCCCACAACTCGGTCGATCTGCCGACGTTTCGCCAGCTCGTGGGCGGGCTGGAGACAGGCCTCGCGGCAGCGCATCCCCGACACGAGATCGAGCGGCTCCTCGGGCCGTTCCACGTGCTCGCGGGCGACGCCTGGTTCTGGCGACACACCCGCGACGGCCTCGCCGTGCTCGCCAGCGACGGCCGGGCGCGGGTGTTTCTCCTGCAGCGGCCGGTGAAGCCGCTGGCCGTGATCATGCGGCGGTTTCACCTGCTGCCGCTCGTGCGACTGGCGGCGGCGATGGGGAGGTGCCATGTGCTGGCCCTCACCAGCCGCGAGGCGCGGCTCCTCGAGGGCACGATCTGGCGCGATGCCACCAGCACCGTGCTCGGACGGCTTGATCCCGTCGCCCTGATGTCGCATCCAGGCCACGAACCGACCGAGTTGCTCGCCCGGGGTGACGTGGTGGACGAGGAGACCTTCCAGCCGCACCGAGTGGAGCGGGGGCTGGGGCCGTCGGGCATGGCAGGTCCGACGATCGTGCACGGGGGCGCAGACTCCAAGCAGGATGACGTCAACGCCGACACGGAAATCTTTCTGCGGCACATCGATGCAGTCGTGATCGACCAGGCGTCGCGGCCAACAGGCCTGCCGCTGGTGCTCGTCGCCGGCCCGAAGCTGGCGGCGACGTTCCGTGGCCTTTCGAAGAACGACCTCCTGCTCGACGACCACATCGCCAAGGATCCGCACCTCATGGATCGCGACGACCTGGCGGCGGCGGTGGCGAACGTGTTTGCCGCAGCGGCGGCCGCGCGGCTCGCCCGCGAGATCCATCTCTACGAGCAGGGCCGCGCGCACGATTTCGCAGCGGGCGATCTCTCCGACGTGGGCCGCGCCGCCGTGGCGGGCCGCATTGCCACGCTCCTGATCGAGGCCGACCGGTTCGAGCCGGGACGGTTCGATCGCACGACAGGAGCGGTCGAGTTTGACGCCGCGGGGCGGGCAGGCGAGCGGACGTTTGGCAACGAGTTCGAGCGGGAAGACGTCTTCGGCGCGGTGGCCGAGACCGTCCTCGCCCATGGCGGCACGATCGTGTCGGTGCCGCGGATCGATATGCCGACCGAGTCCGGCGTGGCGGCGATCTATCGATACTGAGGCGACCGTCACAGCTGGAACTCCCCAGAAAGCCCCGAGCGCAAGCGAGGGGATCCAACCGCGGACATCCATCGGGCCCATGCGTCCCAGAAAACCCGATCCCCTCGCTCGCGCTCGGGGCTTCGTGGCGGGTGGACAACGTCGTCCGAGTTCACCGACGGACCCCGGACAGAAGCCTATGAACGCCGGCACTCCGCCAATCACGCCTCGATCCATTCGCGGAGCCTCGCAAGGTCGCGCTTCAGCTGTGCCATCATCGCCGGCACCGTGCCGAGGCCACCGTACTCGTGATGCTGGCTGATCGGTCCCGAGAAGCGGGTGGTCTTCAGCCAGTCGAAGAACGACCTCTGCACCACACCCTCTCCCAGCGGACACCAGCGGAGCTTCTGACCCGCGTCCGTCCGCTCCCAGAAAAAGTCCTTACAGAACACGGCGACGAGGTGATCGGCCATGAGGCGGGCGTGAAGCGGCCAGGCGAGGCCTCCCTCGACGGTCGCATGGGCAATGTCGAAGCAGGCGCCGACGTGCTTCGGATCGAGATCCGCAAGCGCCTCGTGCAGGTCCCAGACGGCAGCGCCCACATATTCCGCGCCGGAGTGGTTCTGGTAGCCGGCCTGGAGGCCGAGGTCCCGGCAGGCCGCGGCCACATCGGCGAGAGCCGCGTGCAAATCGACGACCCGCTTCGCCGGATCGCCATCCTTTGGATACTTGAGAAACCCGAGCCGCACCCGCGGGATGCCGGCGGCCGCCGTCGCCTTGAGCACCCGCTCGCCGGCAGGGTCGAGGGTGACCACGCTGGTGGTGACGATCGCGAGTTGCTTGCCCCGCTTCCCGAGGGCCTCGACCATCCGCGGCAGATCCTCCTCGACGCGGGCCGGGGCGATGTGTGTGGAGGTGCCGTCCCGCACGGCGACCTCCACGCCGTCCCAGCCGACCTCCGCCACGAGGTCGGCGGTGGCGTCGAACGAGAGGTCGATAAACGGCTTCGTGAATCCGATCAGCGGAAAACGCCTGGCCGCAAGATTCTCGGCCGCGAGTGGTCGGCCTCCTGCGGCTCCGGCGAGAACCCCAGCGGCTGACGAGGCGAGAAACACTCGACGCGATGAGCTGCTCATGAGAGACGTGGCCCCGGACGCCTCCGCCATCGCATCAAACCGGCGAGGCCCGCAGTGGCGATCGCGGCGATGGCATAGGTGGACGGCTCCGGCACGACGGTGATCGCCATCGCCGTCGCCGATGTCGTCCGCTCCCAGGAGAGGCCGCCGCTCAGTGCCGGGTAGCTCACGGTTCCGAAGTCGCCGGAGAGTTGCCCGTACTGAAGGATCTCGAAACGGTCTCCGAACGACGGCACGAACCCGTTGTAGAGAACCACATCGAGCGTGCCGCCGAGCAGGGTCAGCACACCTGAATCGACCACCCGGTCGTACTGGGTGCCGGGTTGCGTGCCGCCCAGTTCGATGAGCAGCGACGAAGCGGACGAGAACTGCCCGTTCGTCAGGTTCGTGATCGCGGGGGAGTTGCCGGGAGAGTAGGTGCCGTCGAATACCACATTCTCGAAGGAGCCGATGCCCGACACAGTGGAACCCGCGGCGAAGATGATCTGTTGCCCCGCTGCCGAGCCGTCGCCGTAGACATCGCCTTGATTGACGAAGGTGCCGTAGACCGTCCCGCGACCGACGAGGTTTTTACCCTGCTCGAGCAGCATTCCATTGGCCGCGCGAAGTGTGCCGGCGGCGGAGCCGTCACCCAACTGCGTAAGCGCACCGAGGACAGCCAGATTGCGGTCCAGGAGTTCGACTTCGTTGGCGTTGGTGTAGAGCAGACCAGCAGAGGCAAATCCAACGTAGGAGGATGAATCGCCCACGGTGAGTTTGCCGCCGTCGGCCTCAGCCCGTGAGCCATAGGCAGCCGAAACGAAACCCGAGATGACTCCCGTCCCCACGACGTTTGCGCCTGCGCCGAGAGAGATCCCGTTGGCGGCGCGAATCGTACCGCCCGTGAGCGTCGACAAGCCGTTCACATAGGCGAGGCCCTTCGACTTCAGTTCCAGCGTCGCCCCAGAAGCCGTCGTGAGATTGCCGCTGGTTGAAAAGCCGTTGACACTCGCAGTGCTGCCCACGATCAACCGGCCCGCCGTCGCGACGAGGGGCACTGCGAACGAAGTTTGGCCCGTAAGCGTGGTGGTGCCAGTGCCAGCATTTCGGATGCTGCCTGTGCCGCTGATGACACCCGAGTAGGTCAACGCGTTCGAGCGGTTGAAGACAATCGTGGAGTTGTTGACCGCATTTCCGGCAAGGGACCCCGTCGTTCCGCCTGCACCGACTTGCAGCACTCCGTCGCTGATCGTCGTGCCGCCCGTGTAGGAGTTGTTGCCTGAGAAAGTCAGCATACCGCCGCCCTGCTTCGTCAGGCCGCCAGTCCCGCTGATGACACCCGAGAAAGTCGCGTCATTCGAGCGGCTGAAGACGAGGGCGGCGCTATTGACCACATTTCCTGCGATGGATCCCGTCGTTCCGCCTGCACCGACTTGCAGCACGCCGTCACTGATCGTCGTACCGCCCGTGTAGGAGTTGCTCCCTGAGAGCGTCAGCGTGCCGGCACCTGACTTCGTCACGGCGCCAGACCCGCTGACGGCGCCCGAGAAGATCGAGGCATCCGAGCGATTGAAGATGAGCGTGCCGTTGTTGGTAAGGCTTCCCGTGCCGCCGAGAAGGACGCCGCCCGTGCCGCCCACGCCCATCTGAAGGGTACCGCCGGCGTTGAGGTTGATGGCGCCGTGGGGGCCCTTTGAGAGCGTGCCGCCAACCATCACGAGGCCGCCCGACACGGTAAGCGTACCGGTGCCGTCATAGCCCACGGTAAGGTCGCCACTGTTTGCCCACGTGCCACTGGAGACAGTGGCCGTGCCAACACTATTCACGCCAAAGCCGAGAAT
>Ga0315902_10011749_pt1 | contig 11468 bp, 8 predicted proteins | sample LakEriMetagenome_9_FD_203523 | JGI IMG/M metagenome (GOLD analysis project Ga0315902, IMG submission 203523) | Freshwater fungal communities from buoy surface, Lake Erie, Ohio, United States - Buoy 12 MA117 | ecosystem: Environmental > Aquatic > Freshwater > Lake > Lake biofilm | place: USA... | reverse complement strand
GTCTTGCCGGGGCCTTGAGCCCCCTGAAGAGTCGTTCGAGACCAGGACGTTGATAGGTCGGGTGTGGAAGCGCAGTAATGCGTTAAGCTAACCGATACTAATTGCTCGTGAGGCTTGACCCTATAACTCTGACGCTGTAGTTAACGTGTCAGAGAGTTATGTCGTAGGGCGTGATCAATTACGATTCGACTCAATGGATTCGCTGGGCTGAACTCGTTCAGTCTGGCAACAAGTCAAGCTTGATGACCATAGCGAGGTGGTACCACTCCTTCCCATCCCGAACAGGACAGTGAAACGCTTCAGCGCCGATGATAGTGCGGATTCCCGTGTGAAAGTAGGACATTGTCAAGCTATTAACGCGAAACGCCCGACTCTCTGAGTCGGGCGTTTTCCTTTTGGGGGTTTAAATCACCCTCTGTGCTCTACGTTGTCTGTCAGTCGTCAATTTCCCGAAGCAACTTCATTGTGGGATCCGGGCCCAAACGCAACAATTCCCCTATGTCGCGAAAATCATCAGGCAACGCCGCATTATCCCAACCCGATGCGCTGTGACGGGCCACCCGTATAGCGAGTTCCACATTTCGAACTTGGGCGGAGTCCGTGTGCACCGTACTGTCGGTGATATTCACCAGCACCCTCGGCAGTTGCCAAGACAGCATGAGCGCGTGCTGGACCTCCACCAGCCGAACATTCAGCAACTCGTGTTGCACATCTGCAGATCGGAGTGTGCTGTCCGCCGCTTGCCGTCGAGAAATCTCCAGCGCAAGATCAGGCGCGCGCAGCCAAAGGAGCAGTTCGGCGAAGTCGTGGAGCAGCGCCGCCAAGTGGATGACCGCGGCGTCATGGTCCATCCTCTGTACCGCGAAGCCCAAGGCAAAGTTCGCGGCGCGGTGGCACCGCTTCAACACCAGGCGAAAACCTTCTAGGCACTCGGGTCGACTGGCCAGGTGCGCTTCCACGGTGGGTTGAGGCCCGAAAACGTTGAAGAACGGCGTAATCCCGAGCATTACCAAGGCGGCCGTCACCGTCTCAGGTTCGCCGCCCTCGCGGCCACGACGCATACGCCCCACGTGCGACAACACCTTCAAGCTCATCAGCGGATCGGCCGCGATGATCTCAGCTATCAGATGGGCGTCCGTCGCGTCTTCAAACCCCCTGAACTCGTCAAGGGAGGCAGCCGTGTCTTCCAGAACAGGCAAGGACTCTGGCGTGAAAAGTGAAGCCCACCCCGCTACATCGCCTGGCGGGGCACTGATGAATGAATAATCTCCGACGGAACCCATGGCTGGATTATCAGCCCTGAGGTCGAACGCCCGTACAGGAGGGCTTCGGTGGGCTGCGCTGCACACTCAACAACCGCAAGCGCTGGGGTAAGGCCTTGATGGACCAGCCCCTTGCCATCCCGAGAAACTCGCCATCCGCCGCCAGCGGCACATCGTCCTCGCTGCAGACGCGCATCTTCTGGAACGACGCCGTGAAGACCTCACGGTGAGACAGGTGACTCGCTGACAGGAGACGCGGCAGCATCCTCAGCATACCAAGGCGACCCAGTCGGCGTGCGATCAGCAGGTCGAGACAACCGTCGTCGGTGCGCGCGTGGGGCACGGCTGGCATGCCACTGCCGTAACTTGCCGTGTTAAGCGCCGAGGCGAAAAGCATGGAGCCCTCCATCACCAAGCCGCTCTCCACAGCGAGTCTCAGGCGATACCGCCGCAGGAATGCGATTTCAGCCAGGGTGGACCAGAGGTAGCGCGGCAGCCCAGAAAGCCAGCGAGGCCCCCGTAGAGCCCTGGCGCCCACGGCCGCATCGAAGCCTGCGGCGAGGCTGCTGAGAAACGGGACGACCTGGTCGCCATAGTTCAGTTCACCGACGTCCACCAGTCGCTCATCTGCGGTCATGGCCACGGCCAATCCCGTTCGCCAATGGTCAGATAGAAGCCCGTGGGCTCTTGCAAAGTCGTTGCCGCTGCCCCAGGCCACGACCCCCAACCGATGCTGACCCGCCAGAACGGAAGGCAAGAGGCGGTTCAGCGTCCCGTCGCCCCCGACCAGCACGACCTTGGCGCCATCAGGCAAACCGACCACAAGGCCGTTTGCCTCTTCCGCAGAGACTGGAACATGCAGTTCCGCTGCCGGATGATGCGCCCGCAACCAGGCGCCCATCTCGGTCGACAGACGCCCAGCGCGCCCACCGCGAGCATTGGGATTGAGCAGGACGACGCAGCGGTCGGCAATGGGCCCCGACGCAGGCGACTCCGCTGGGCTCACCCCTGCTCCAGGCTGTCGTTCGGCGGGTGGCTGTGTGACTCCCTCACATGCTGCGCCGGTACTGCCCCCCCACCTCGAACAGGGCGCTGGTGATCTGGCCCAGACTGCATACGCGCACCGCCTGCATCGGCACGTCGAACACATTGCCGTTGTCGATCACAGCCTGCTTCAGGCGGACCAGCATGGCTGGGGCCGCCGCTGCATTGAAGGCGTGGAACTCGCGCAGCCGCTGCAGCTGGGACTGCTTCTCGTCCTCGGTCGAGCGGGCGAGCTCGATCGCCTCGGGCACCGGGTCGCCGTGCGGATTGCGAAAGGTGTTCACGCCGATGATCGGATGCTCACCAGTGTGCTTGAGCATCTCGTAGTGCATCGACTCCTCCTGAATCTTGCCGCGCTGGTAGCCGGTCTCCATCGCGCCCAGCACGCCACCGCGCTCGGCGATGCGCTCGAACTCTGCCAGCACCGCCTCCTCCACCAACTCGGTCAGCTCGTCGACGATGAAGGCGCCCTGGTTGGGGTTCTCGTTCTTGGCCAGCCCCCACTCCCGGTTGATGATCAGCTGGATGGCCATGGCGCGGCGCACGCTCTCCTCGGTGGGCGTGGTGATGGCCTCGTCATACGCGTTGGTGTGCAGGCTGTTGCAGTTGTCGTAGATCGCGATCAGCGCCTGCAGCGTGGTGCGGATGTCGTTGAAGGCGATCTCCTGGGCGTGCAGGCTGCGGCCGCTGGTCTGGATGTGGTACTTGAGCTTCTGTGAACGCTCGTTGGCGCCGTAACGGTCGCGCATCGCCGTGGCCCAGATCCGGCGGGCCACACGGCCCAGCACCGTGTACTCGGGGTCCATGCCATTGCTGAAGAAGAAGCTCAGGTTGGGCGCGAACTCGTCGATGTGCATGCCGCGCGCGAGATACGCCTCGACGAAGGTGAAGCCGTTGGACAGCGTGAAGGCGAGCTGGCTGATCGGATTGGCCCCCGCCTCGGCGATGTGGTAGCCGGAGATGCTCACCGAGTAGAAGTTGCGCACCTCGTGCTGCACGAACCACTGCGCGATGTCGCCCATCACCTTCAGCGAGAACTCGGTGGAGAAGATGCAGGTGTTCTGCCCCTGGTCCTCCTTCAGGATGTCGGCCTGCACTGTCCCGCGCACATTGGCCAGCGTCCATGAGCGCACCTTGGCTGCTTCATCGTCAGTAGGCTCGCGGCCGTTGTCGATGCGGAACTTCTCCAGGTTCTGGTCGATCGCGGTGTTCATGAACATGGCCAGGATCGACGGCGCCGGGCCGTTGATGGTCATGCTCACCGAGGTGCTCGGGTTCGTGAGGTCGAAGCCGGAGTACAGCACCTTCATGTCGTCGAGGGTGGCGATCGACACGCCGGAGTTGCCCACCTTGCCGTAGATGTCGGGGCGCAGGTCGGGCTCGTGTCCGTACAGCGTGACCGAGTCGAAGGCGGTGGACAGCCGCTTGGCCGCCATGCCCTCGGAAAGCAGCTTGAAGCGCCGGTTGGTGCGAAAGGCGTCGCCCTCGCCTGCGAACATGCGCGTGGGGTCCTCGTTCTCTCGCTTGAAGGCGAAGGTGCCGGCGGTGTACGGGAAGGAGCCGGGCACGTTCTCCAGCATCAGCCACTTGAGCAGCTCCCCATGGCACTCGTAGGCCGGCAACGCGACCTTGCGCACCTTGCTGCCTGAAAGCGTCGTGTGCGTCAGCGCGGTGCGGATCTCCTTGTCGCGGATCTTCACCACGTACTCGTCGCCCGCGTAGGCGCGCTGCATGTCCGGCCACATGGCCAGCAGCTTGCGCGCCTGGGGGTCAAGCCGCGCCTCGCGCTCGGCCGCCAGATCAATCGCCGCCTCGGCCGCCTTGGGCCGGTCGGGTTTGGCCACCGTCAGCATGGCGGCTGCGGCGCGCAACTGCTGGACCTCTCTGGCCAGCGTCGCCTGCTCGCGAGCGCGCCGCTTGTAGTGCCGCACGGTGTCGGCGATGTCGGCCAGATAGCGCACCCGGGCCGGCGGCACGATGGGTGTCTGCTGCGTGCTGTGACGAGTGCTGACTGCGGGCAGCCGCCCTTCGGCCAGCGGCAACCCCAGGCCAGCGAGCCTGGCCTTCAGCGTCTGGTAGAGCGCGGTCACGCCGTCGTCGTTGAAGCGGCTGGCCATGGTGCCGAAGACGGGCATCTCCTCGGGCCGCAGGTTCCAGGCCTCCTGGTTGCGCTGAACCTGCTTGGCCACGTCGCGCAGCGCATCGGCGGCGCCCTTGCGATCGAACTTGTTGATGGCGATGAACTCGGCGAAGTCCAGCATGTCGATCTTCTCGAGCTGGCTCGCGGCGCCGAACTCCGGCGTCATCACGTACATCGGCACATCCACCAGCGGCACGATGGCGGCATCGCCCTGGCCGATACCCGAGGTCTCGACGACGATGAGGTCGAAGCCGGCGGTCTTGCAGGCGGCGATCACATCGGGCAGGGCCTGGCTGATCTCGCTGCCGAAGTCCCGTGTGGCCAGGCTGCGCATGAACACCCGGGCCCCCTGCTGCCACGGCCCGATGGCGTTCATGCGGATGCGGTCGCCCAGCAGCGCACCGCCGCTCTTGCGGCGGCTCGGGTCGATGGAGATGACGGCGATGCGCAGCGCATCGTCCTGATCCAGGCGCATGCGCCGTACCAGTTCGTCAGTCAGGCTGGACTTGCCCGCACCGCCAGTGCCGGTGATGCCCAGCACCGGAATGCGTACGGCCGCCGCTGCCTCGTGCAGCGCCGCCTTCAGCGCGGGGCTGGCCTTGCCGTTTTCCAGCGCGGTGATCGCCTGTGACAGCGCGCGCCAGGCGGCATCCGTGTGACCCTGCAGCGCCGACACACCCTGCGGCGCGTGCACCGACAGGTCGGCGTCGCAGCGCATGAGCATCTCGCCGATCATGCCCTGCAGGCCCATGCGCTGGCCGTCCTCGGGGCTGTAGATGCGGGTGACGCCGTAGGCCTGCAACTCGCGGATCTCGGCTGGCACGATGACCCCGCCGCCGCCGCCGAAGACCTGGATGTGGGCGCCGCCTCGCGCGCGCAGCTGGTCGACCATGTACTTGAAGTACTCGACATGACCGCCCTGGTAGCTGCTCACGGCCACGCCCTGCACGTCCTCCTGCAGCGCGGCGGTCACCACCTCGTCCACCGAGCGGTTGTGTCCGAGGTGGATCACCTCGGCTCCCATGCCTTGCAGGATGCGCCGCATGATGTTGATGGCTGCGTCGTGGCCGTCGAAGAGGCTGGCCGCGGTGACGAAGCGCACCTTGTGCGTGGGGCGGTAGTCGGCGAGCGCCTTGTATTCGGCGGAAAGGTCGGTCATGCGAGGTTCTCCGGAGACCGGGCCCGCTGTCTGTGCGAGCCCGTGCCGTCGCGTGGCGTCGGCGGTCAAGGGATGATGCCACCGCCCACTGACGCCTGTCTTCCTGTCCCGGGCCCGTTACCATCCCCCACCGCCCTACACGTCCGGGCCGGAGCACCCCCTTGAGCACGCTCGCCATCGATATCGGCAACACGCGCCTGAAGTGGGCGCTGTACGAGGCCTCCCAGCCCGGATCGCGACCACTCGCCCAGGGGGCCGTCTTCCTCGAGAACGTCGAGACCCTGGCCGAGGCCGAGTGGAGAGGCCTGCCGGCGCCTTCGGCGGTCATCGGTTCCAACGTCGCAGGGGACGCCGTGCGGCGTCGCGTTGAGGAGCAGCTGGAACTGTGGGACCTGCCCGTGCGCTGGGTTGCGTCCAGCGCTTCAGCCGGTGGCGTGGCCAATGGCTACGACTACCCCGGACGGCTGGGCGTGGACCGTTTCGTCGCCCAGATCGGGGCCCGCTGGCATGTGTTGTCCTCGGGGGCGGCAACGCCGGCCCTGGTGGTGATGGTGGGCACGGCGGTCACCGCCGACGCGCTGGACGCCGAGGGGCGCTTCCTGGGCGGCCTGATCCTGCCCGGCCACGGCATCATGCTGCGCGCTCTCGAGGGTGGCACTGCGGGTCTGCGGGTGCCCACGGGCGAGGTGGTGGGATTTCCCACCAACACCAGCGATGCCCTCACCAGCGGCGGCACCTACGCCATCACCGGAGCCATAGAGCGCATCCACCGGCACCTTCACCAGCGCTGCGGCGGCACGCTGCAGACCCTGGTCACGGGGGGGGCGGGCTGGAAGGTGTCGCCCTACCTGGATGTCGAGCACCGCATGGTGGATTCGCTGATCTTCGACGGCCTGCTGGTGCTGCAGCAGGGCCGAGAGCAGCAGGGCTGGGCAGCCACGCCGCGCTGAGGGCGGGCCGTACCGGCGTGCCGGTCTACAGGACGAACCGCGACAGGTCCTCGTTGCGCGACAGCTCGCCCAGGCGCTTGTCCACGTCGGCGGCATCAATGGCCACCGTCTGCCCGCCCCGGTTGGGCGCGTCGAAGCTGACTTCGTCGAGCAGGTGCTCCATCACGGTGGCCAGGCGCCGTGCGCCGATGTTCTCGGTGCTCTCGTTCACCGCGCAGGCGATCTCGGCGATGCGCCGCACCGCCGCGGGCGTGACCTCCAGCGCCACCCCCTCGGTGGCCAGCAGGGCCTGGTACTGCCGTATCAGACTGGCATGGGTACGGGTGAGGATGGCCTCGAAGTCCTCCACGGTCAGAGAGGCCAGCTCCACCCGGATCGGGAAACGCCCCTGCAATTCGGGGATGAGGTCGCTCGGGCGCGACAGGTGGAAGGCGCCCGAGGCGATGAACAGGATGTGGTCGGTGCGCACGATCCCGTACTTGGTGCTGACCGCGGTGCCCTCCACCAGCGGCAGCAGGTCGCGCTGCACGCCCTGGCGGCTGACATCGGCGCCGCCGTGCTCGCTGCGCGTGGCCACCTTGTCGATCTCGTCGATGAAGACGATGCCGCTGGACTCGGCCTGGGCCACCGCGGTGGCACGGATCTCGTCGTCGTTGACCTGTCGGCCGGCCTCTTCCTCGGTCAACACCCGAAGCGCCTCGCGCACGCTCATGCGCCGAGTCTTGCGTCGGCCCTGGCCCAGCTGCGAGAACAGGCCCTTGAGCTGCTCGGCCATCTCCTCCATGCCCTGCGGGCCCATCACCTCCAGCGCCGGCCGCGACTCGGCGACCTCGATCTCGATCTCCTTGTCGTCCAGCGCGCCCTCTCGCAGCCGCTTGCGCATCACCTGGCGCGCGGTGCTGTCCGACGCGGCGGTGCCGAAGTCAGACCGCGGCGGGGGCACCAGCACGTCCAGCACGCGGTCCTCCGCAGCGTCCTCGGCCAGGGCCCGCTTGCCACGCATCTGGCGCTCGCGCTCCTGCTTGACGGCCACCTCCACCAGGTCGCGCACGATGGTGTCGACGTCCTTGCCGACATAGCCCACCTCGGTGAACTTGGTCGCCTCCACCTTGATGAAGGGGGCATCGGCCAGGCGGGCGAGCCGCCGCGCGATCTCGGTCTTGCCCACGCCGGTGGGGCCGATCATGAGGATGTTCTTCGGCGTGATCTCGCCGCGCAGCTTCTCCTCCACCTGCTGCCGGCGCCAGCGGTTGCGCAGCGCAATGGCCACCGCGCGTTTGGCCGCTGCCTGGCCCACGATGTGGCGGTCGAGCTCGGAGACGATCTCCTGCGGTGTCATGCCTTACTCCAGCACCTCGATCACGTGCTGCTGGTTGGTGTAGATGCACAGTTCGCCAGCGATGCGCAGCGACTTCTCGACGATGCCGCGCGGGTCGTCCTGGGTGTGCTCGACCAGGGCGCGCGCCGCGGCCTGGGCATAGGCGCCCCCCGAGCCGATGGCCACGATGCCGCCCTCGGGCTCGAGCACGTCGCCGTTGCCGGTGATGATCAGCGAGGCCTCTCGGTCGGCCACCGCCAGCATGGCCTCCAGGCGGCGCAGAACACGGTCGGTGCGCCAGTCGCGAGTGAGCTCGACGGCCGCCCGCACGAGGTGCCCCTGGTGCTTCTCGAGCTTGGCCTCGAAGCGCTCGAAGAGGGTGAAGGCGTCGGCAGTGGCGCCGGCGAACCCGGCGAGCACCTGCTCGCGGTGCAGGCGGCGCACCTTGCGGGCGGTGGACTTCACGACGATCTGGCCCAGCGTCACCTGGCCGTCGCCGCCCATGGCCACGCGCGCGCCACGGCGCACGCTCAGGATGGTGGTGCCGTGGAAGACCTCGGCCGACCGCTCGCTCACACCGTTCTCACGCGCACCTTGGCGTGCTCGGAGATTCCCATGGCGCCGAAGAAGAGGGCGACCAGGCGGTGGGCGTCGATGAACTGCACCACCCGGCCCTGCCGGTGCTTGCTGATGACCCAGTTCAGCAGGTCACCCGCGGCCACGAAGTCGACTCGGATCAGGCGCGAGCAGGACACGTTCACCACCGAAGCCGAGGCCAGTTCAGCGTCGAGTTCACGCAGCGCCGCAGACTGGTCGCCCACCATCTGCCCCGACAGATCGACCGAGCCCACCTGCACCGGGCCGGCCTCATCGACCAGGCCGGACTCGACAAAACTCGTCGACAACCCGCTCATCCGCGACAGCGAGGGCCCCCGGGTCGACAACTCCGAGTCGAAGAGCTTGAGCGAGCAGCGCGCTGGCTCCCAGGCCGGTGGCGAGACCTCGTAGGTCACGCAGTAGTCGATGGCGACATCATCGAAGTGGTCCGCGCGGTTGGCCAGGCGCAACGCTTCCAGTCGAGCGAGCCAGAACGCCGGGTCTGCGCTGCCATCGCCAGTCGGCCCTGCCAGGGTGAGCACTGACAGCAACTGGTCTCCTGCCAGCCACTGCATGTCCACCCTTTGACCCGCCCAGCTGCGGAAAAGGGCGACAAGGGACCGCGCGGCTTCGTGCTCCACCCGCCTGAGGTCGCTCCAGTCGATCACCCAGGGCAGCGGCATCTGCAGGACGGCGTCGCGCAGCTGCGCCACTGCCGCAGGCTCCATCACCTGCGGGCAGAACCAGCCGGCGTCGCCGGCCTGGCGCGACGCTTTCGGCCGGTCCTCGGCCAGCGAGTCGGCCACCAGCTTGGGAAGCGACATCCACTGCGGGGCCGAGCTGCCGAACTGCAAGGCGTAGTCGTTGGCGAGGCTCTCGAAGCGTTGCTGCTGGCCAATGGCCCGGTACAGGTCGAACAGCACCAGCCAGGTCTCGGCGTGTCGCGCACGCGGGCCGGTGGGTGTGGTCAGCTGCAACAGCGCCGTCTCGGCCTGGGCGTAGTCGGCGTTGGCGAAGGCCATGACAGCCTCGTCGAGCTCAGGATCGTGCACGATCTCGTTGACCTGGACATCGACGTCGATGTCCACCCCCAGCCCCAGCCCCGACAAGGGGCTGGCCGCAGTGGGCGGCGGTGGCGGAGCCGAGGCGGGCTGCATCAGCGGGGCCGGGGCCGATGCTGGCAAAGCGGTTTGCGCCGACAGCGGGGCCAGGCCGGGGCTGGCGGGCGCCGGAATGGGCGGCAGCAGGGGCGAAGGCAGCGTGGCAGCGGGGTCGAACAGATGCGAAGCCCCGCCGCCTTGCCCGGATCGCTCCCGGTCGGCCGCCAGACCTGCGGCCAACGCAGGCGGCAGCGGCGGCAACACGGCGGGCTTGGAGTGCGGCGCCGCAGGGAAACCGCTGGCCGGCCGCTGCAGCGTGGAGTTCGGCGCGAAGGGCACCGAGGGGCGGTGGTCCCGGCGGGCCTCGCTGTTGCCCACCATCTCGCGCTCGATGTCGTCGATCTTGGCCTTGACGGTGGCGTCCTGCCGCTGCGGCGACAGGTCGGAGTTGCGAAGATCGGAGTCCTCCAGGCGGGAGTTGCCCCCCAGTGCCGCCAGCTGCTCGGAGGTGAGCCCGTCCCGCCGTACCTTGCGCAGCATGTCGAACTCGCGCTTGCGCACGAAGTCGTTGCGCCGCTTGCGCTCCACCATCGCCTTGAGCTCGGACAGCTCGGCGTTCTGTTCGCGGTTGTCCAGGGGACGCGAGTTGAGATCGGCCCAATCCGTGGTCGGATTGGAGACGAAGCGCACGACCTTGCGGAAAAAGCTCGGGTCGGAGTCCTTGGCGTCAGCCATGGGGGTCAGGCCGTGCGTGGGTGTGTCGGGAGAGTCAGTCCCCGAACATCTTCTGCTTCAGCTCGCGGCGCTGCTGGGCTTCCAGGGACAGCGTGGCCGTGGGCCGGGCGAGCAGTCGCGCCAGACCGATGGGCTCGCCGGTCTCGTCGCAGTAGCCGTATTCGCCGCTTTCCAGGCGCGAGAGGGCCTGGCTGATCTTCTTCAGCAGCTTGCGCTCGCGGTCGCGGGTGCGCAACTCCAGTGCGTGCTCCTCCTCGATCGTGGCGCGATCGGCCGGGTCGGGCACGATGGTGGTGTCCTCGCGCAGGTGCTCGGTGGTCTCGCCGGCGTTGGACAGCAGGTCGTCCTTCTGCGCCTGCAGCTGCAGCCGGAAGTACTCGATCTGCTTGTCGTTCATGTATTCGCTGTCGGGCATGGCCAGCAGCTCAGCCTCGGTCAGGTCGCGGCCGGCCTTCGTCTTCCATGCGTTGGCCAGGCGGGGATCCACCTGGGCAGCCGGCTTGGGAGGCGGCTCGCGCAGCGCGGGCGGGTTGGCCTTGGCCGGCCCGAAACGGTCGGCAAAGGAGTGCCCCGCCGAAGCGCTGGCCGGCGCGGGCGCAGCGGCCACCTTGGGCGAAGGGGACTTGGCAGGCGTCGCGGGGGCGGGCGTGGGCTTCAGCGCCTTGGCCGCCGCCGGGGGCGGGGGAGCCTTCGCGGGCACCTTGGCCGCTGGCGCGGGCGCCCCCTTCTTCGCGGCGGGGGCCGGGGCCGCTGCCTTGGCGGCGGGGGAAGACTTCGGGGGGGCTGACTTGCCTGCAGGCTTGCTCAATTGGGGGCTCCTGGCCTCGCCCTGGGGCGAAGCGTGCGCCGGCAGCCGCACCGGGTGGCAAGGAGTTGCGCTGGCCTGTTAGGCGCAGCGCCGCCGGACCGGGGGGCTTTTCGGGCGCGCGGATTGTAGCCACGGGTCGCCTGCCCGGCGGGGCCCCGTGGCCGGGGGTTCTCGACAGAGTTGCCGGGGCTCAGGCCAGGCACTGCTCGAGCCCCTGCATGAGGACGTCCCGCGGCAGGTCGATGCCGATGAAGACCATCTTGCTCTGCTTCTTCTCGCCCGGCTCCCACTTGGGCCCAAGGTCGCTGCCCATGAGCTGGTGCACGCCCTGGAAGACCACCTTGCGGTCGCTGCC
>Ga0315902_10011748_pt1 | contig 11470 bp, 10 predicted proteins | sample LakEriMetagenome_9_FD_203523 | JGI IMG/M metagenome (GOLD analysis project Ga0315902, IMG submission 203523) | Freshwater fungal communities from buoy surface, Lake Erie, Ohio, United States - Buoy 12 MA117 | ecosystem: Environmental > Aquatic > Freshwater > Lake > Lake biofilm | place: USA... | reverse complement strand
ACCATGTGTATTCACTCATCCGCCCAGCGCTGGAGCGCGGAGATGTTGTCATTACCGACCGATACTTTGACTCCTCCATCGCATATCAAGGAGCGGGACGAGTGCTGGCATCTTCTGAAGTGGCGCGAATCAATCGCTGGGCCACTGAATCACTATTTCCTACCATCACGATAATTCTTGACCAGCCAGCCGAAATTGGTCTCTCCAGAATCAAGAACGCTGATCGCCTAGAGAGTGAATCCACTGAATTCCATAACCGAGTTCGCCAGGAATATCTCCAACTCGCGAGCATGGATCCCGAGCGATACCTTGTAATCGACGCACAGAAACCAATTATTGAAATTCACCAAGAGATCACCTCTCGAATTTCCGCCTTAGTTTCCAAGAAGTCATGAACGTCTTCTCGTCATTAATTGGACAAGACCACATTGTCGAACAACTAAACCATGTCGTTCAGGTGACGAAAAGTGGCGAGAGTTCTCAAGCAATGACCCATTCTTGGTTATTCGTCGGGCCTCCAGGCTCGGGAAGATCAAATGCCGCAATCGCTTTTGCGGCTTCATTGGTGTGCAAGGAGAGTGGTTGCGGCCGATGTGTAGATTGTAAGACAGTGCTCTCATCCACCCATGTTGATGTTGAAAGGTTCAATCCTACTGGTCTATCTATTAAAGCTGATGAGGTTCGCGAATTGATTTCGCGATCATCCTGGTCACCATCGGTAGGTGGTTGGCGAATTGTGATTATCGAAGATGCCGACCGCCTTACTGAAACTGCAGCAAATGCTCTTTTAAAGACTATCGAGGAACCAGAATCTCACACTGTTTGGATGTTATGTGCCCCAACTTTAACTGATGTACCCGTAACTATCCGCTCGAGATGTCGCCATGTTCAACTTAGAACGCCATCAACAAGGAGCGTTGAAGAATTTCTTCTTAACGCAACCAAAGTTGATCCCGAAACCGCTGCATTTTCTGCAAGAGTCTCACAAGGTCACATCGGACGTGCTCGATTCATCGCCACTAATCTCGATGCTCAAAAACGCCGTAAGGAAGTTTTGGCACTACCACTTACATTGAAAGATATTGATTCGTGTTTTAAGGCTGCGCAGAAGCTACTTGATATTGCAGAAGAGCAAGCTGAGAACGAAAATGCAGAACGAGATGCCCTTGAATTGAAAGAACTTCAAGATGCATATCAAGGGACGGCAAGGGGTCTTATTTCTGGTGGTGCAAAAGCGATCAAAGATCTTGAGAAAGAGCAAAAATCCAGCGCCACTCGTTCAATCCGAGACAACATCGATGCATCTTTGTTGGATACTGCAACGTTTTACAGAGACGTCTTGGTTTTACAGAGCCAGAGCACCGAGATTCTCAACATCGACCTACTTGAGGGAATTGCGAACTATGCACGAACAACTTCTGGCCGCCGCACTCTTGAACAGATTGATCTAGTTTTGACTGCTCGTACGAATCTCTCGCGTAATGCAGCACCGCTGGCCACGCTCGAGGCTCTGTTTTGCGCTTTGAAGTAGCTTTCGGCATTATCCGCACATGCGCTTGGACCATATCTCTTATGCAGCAACCCATGACCAACTCGTTGATGTAGTCCAAAGAATCGGTTCGCGAATCGGTTCGGCCTTCACGGATGGTGGGATCCATCCACGTTTTGGAACTCGGAATTTCACTCTCGCTCTCAAGAATGGTCATTATTTAGAAGTTGTTTGTCCACTCGAGCATCCAGCTGCGGATTCATCACCATTCGGTCGCGTCGTTTCACAACGCGCAAACGAAGGGGGCGGTTGGTTGACCTGGGTCGTGTCAACAGAGGATTTGTCTCCGATTGAAAGTCGACTTGGACGTCAAGCAGTTGATGGCTCTCGCAAACGTCCTGATGGTTCTGAACTTAAGTGGAAGCAACTTGGTGTTCTTGGAACTCTCGATGACTCGCAACTTCCTTTCTTTATTCAATGGCTATCACAAGATCATCCTTCGACTGATGGGAAAGCGGTCGCTGAAATCGTCAAGATTGAAATTGCCGGCAATGAGAAGACAATCGAAGAATGGCTTGGATCAGATCTCTCTAAAGCATTCGACGGAGTAGCAATTGAATGGGTCGATCCATCCACCAATGACGGTCAAACAGGATTAGTAGCAGTTCATCTTTCGACGCCTAACGGCGTTGTACGCTTGGATTAATTACTGAGGATAACGCCGCCCTAGCTCAGTCGGTAGAGCGACGCTCTCGTAAAGCGTAGGTCGCGGGTTCGATTCCCGCGGGTGGCTCAGAATTTTAGTTTCTTTGCATTGATTTGCACACAAGTTCGTGGATTTCTTTTGCTCTTCCGTACAAAATTGAGGTCGCCACGGCATAATTTGAATTCCATTGGCCTTTAGCGCTTGAGTTTGCAGTCGACTGCATTCGAAGTCGACTTCGAGCAAGGCGAGCAAAATAATTGCGAAATACAGTCACCAATGGTGAACATAAGGCGGCGTGAATCAGAGCAAAGAACAATACTTTATGATGATCGATCTTCAACAATTTCCACTTTAGGCAGTGGAAAAATCATTGCTCCCCCCTTTCCAATGTAGTCCTTTTCCCTATCGATAAACGAATCGCGAAGGAACCAAGGACCAATCAACAAGTAATTTGGTGGAGTTTCTCTCATTTGTTTCTCCGAAATTATGAGTTTTCCTATTACAGAGTAGTACTTTCCGACTTTCTCCATTTGTCTTTCTACCGCCACATCAACTGCATCAATATGCTTTCCCAAGCATTGCCAAATCGTCCCCCCTCGCGTTGAGGCCCCATAAATTTGAACCGTTTCATTTTTTTTAGAAATATCATCTAATAAGTTACATAATATCTGAATATTTTGGTCTACCTCGAAGGCAAATTTCGTAAAGCCGTTCCTATTGGTTAAATTCATAGCAGCTTCATATGTTAGATGTTCATGCACTTTTGATGACTGAGTGAAATCCCCTTTGTGAGCGACTATGGTCAAAATCGAACCACCATTTATTGCAGGAAATTCTAAATCTACGATTTCCAAACCGTTTTGTTCAAAGAGGTAATTCAATGCGGATAACGAGAAGTATGTTATGTGCTCATGACAAATGTTGTCGAAAGAGACGTTATCAAGCATTGATGCCAAATAATTCTGTTGGATTATCCAAACTCCACCAACTTCAAGCTTGTTTGCGACGTCTTTTACAAACTCATTTGGATCATCTAAATCATAAAACATCGAAATTGAGGTGATTATGTCGAATTTTTCTGAGACAATATCACTAGAAAAAAAATCAGAAATGATAACGTCTGCGTGTAGTTTAGATTCCTTCGCAAATTTCTCAACAGGATCTACTCCTACCTTATAAAGTTGCGGATCAACAAAACTTAGTAAAGTTCCATCATTACATGCGATGTCTAACCATGACTTGGCGGATGGAACAAAAGACAGCCCTTTACTTACTATCCAACTCAAATTCTCACGAATTAACTCATTTGTTCCAGACCTATATCCGTATCCATCGTGGTACATTAAATTCCTATCGACGGTCACACTAAGCTGCACAAGTGAACAATTTTCACACAAAAGTAAATTTAGCGGAAATTTTGGAGGCTTGCTTAAGTCATTCCTAAAATCGGACAAGTAATGTTCGCCGAGGTCGAGAATCGAAATCAAGTTCATACCTTTACAAATTCTGCACAAAATCTTCATACTCGAGCTCTCCAATAATTCAGTGTTTCTTCGAGACTAACCTCTAATGGTATCTCGGTTTTCCAACCAATTTCGAGAAGTACTTTGTCGGTAGACGGGGAAGGAAATCTACTTGATTGCGGACGAAACAAATTTGGATTTCCCTGAGTTTTAATTTTAGAACCTGACATATTTAGTAGCAAATCTAAAATTTCGCGGATTGATGCGTTTCGACTTGATGCTAGATTGTATAAGCCAGTTTTCCCAATTAGTGATATGTATGCTTTGACGATATCTCTAACGTCAGAATAGTTCCGAATAGATTCTAGATTCCCATGCAAAACGGGTTCGCCGTATTTCTCGGCATGCGCGATTCTCTTTGCAAATGCAGACGTTGCATATGTTGCACTAGTACCAGGTCCAAAATGATTCCAAGCTCGAGTGCAGACCACTTTCATTCCGTACATTCTTGCGTATACCAAACCTAAATTTGTCGCAGCTAATTTGGAGACGCCGTAAGGGGTAGTCGGACAGCAGAGTGAATCCTCTGTCAAGACCAAGTCGTCTCTGTCATATCCATATTCTTCGGAAGTACCAGCAATATGGACAAAACTTGTTTGTCCAGTTTCACGAACCGCATTCAATACATTCAATGTACCTTTAACGTTAATATCTATCCCTCGATGGGGATTAAAACTAGTTTCAGGCACGTAGGCTTGTGCCGCTAAATGAAATATTGCGTCAGGGCTATGTTCATCAACAAAACTTCGGAGAGTTTCATAATCTCGAACATCTTGTCCTAACCTCTGATCAAATCTAATGACTTCGATTCCCAATTCATCAAGAGCAGCACAAAGGTATTTTCCAACCTGTCCTTCGCTACCAGTAACTAGTGCTTTCTTCATGTACAGTTCCTTTTGTTTATATCTCTCCTACTACATAGTTACAATACCATCACTCACATAGAACGTACTGTTGCTCAGTTTTTGGAGTGGCGGAAGGTCGCGCCGAAGTATGAAAATTAGTCCCGAATAATTGAGCTATTTTAAAAAACAATCATTAAGCACGTTTCATTTGAGACCGTTTTACTACCTGCGAGGTAACCAAGATACTTCCTGTTATGTCGGTTGGTTTCAAGTTGTTCCTCAGAAAAATATTCCGCTACACTTTGCCTATGAGCAGCTTGAAACTGTATTTGCCTATATGACTAGAGCTATTCTCAACTTTTCCCAATTAATGTGAGCACCAGATGAATATTTCAGTAATCGGATTAGGAAAAGTCGGAAGTGCCATGGTTGCGGTATTTGCCTCGAAAGGATTCCGAGTATGGGGATTTGATATAGACGAGAAGGCAGTCGCAACATTAAGGGCTGGCAATCCAGTTGTTCCAGAACCGATGGTTTCTGAATTACTCCGGGATCATCAGAACAACACGGTCTTTACAAATTCAATTGAAGAAGTCATAGCGAATACGGATGTTTCATTTATCATTGTTCCAACCCCATCGGATAATCAAGGGTTTTTTGTCACTTCATATGTAGAAGATGCAATAAAAAAATTGGTTGATGCAAGAATTAAGAATAAAAAGCACGTTATTGTTGTATCCAGTACAGTTATGCCTGGATCGATGTCTCGAATGTCCTCGAAATTTTACGAGGAAATGCAAACTGATTGTGAAAGAAGTGATTTTCAGTTTGTCTATAGTCCAGAATTTATTGCACTTGGAAATGTAGTTGGAAACTTACTAGAGCCACAGTTTTGTCTAATTGGCTCAGACGAAAAATTGTTAGATTCAAACAAGTGGGGAGCTAAATTAACAATCAGAATAAAGAGGCATGTAACAAGTAATGCAAAGCCTGTGCACTCAGTAACTTTTGAGAGTGCAGAAATTGCAAAAATTAGTTGTAACACATTCTTAACAACTAAAATTGCGTACGCAAATCTCATTGCTCAAATGGTAAGTAAAATTCCAAGGGCAAAGTCATCTGAAGTGTTCAGCGTGTTGCACTCCGACGATCGTATCGGTCAAAAATTCTTTAACCCAGGGCTTGGTTACGGAGGCCCATGTTTACCGCGCGATAATAAGGCGTTGGGCGGATTATTAGAAACCCTTCAAATTTCAAGTCAAATTCCATTAGCAACGCATGATTTCAACGAGTCGCTTGTGGAGCAATTCTTGAATTCAAGCGAATTGACGGAATTAGTAAGTGGGGAAAAGATATTGATTCTCGGCCTCGCGTACAAAAATGGAACTTCAAGCTTGATTGAAAGTCAAGCACTTAAGATTTCATTGAAATTGTCCAGCATAGGCGTGAAGGTAAGGGCTCACGATTTTGAAGTTGACTTTTCGAGGAACGAACTGAGCTTTTTAGACTATGGAAGTAATATACTTGATTTGGAACTCCTTGAAAATTCAAAAATGGTATTTATTGCTCTTGGAGACGATAGGTATGCAGACTTTGTCCAAAGACACATCAAGGGAAAAATAAAATATTTAGACCCATGGGCTGTAGTAAAAGCCTAGGTAATCGAACCAAAATCACTTTTCGGAGATACCTCAGTAAAGCTCTCATTATTTGGGTTAATGAAAGTAATTGAAGTCAGTACATGAGGCTCTTAACATCTGGGTCTTTGGCCAAAGACATTAATACTTTTCTAATAGTCATTCTAATCAAAATTATTACTGAATGTGAAAATTGTAAGTTCACATCTTGGAAATAAATCTAAAAAAATCCATTTTCTACCTTTTAGTCTCAAGACAACCCCAAGATCTTGAGGTTCGTCCAGCGAAGATTGCATATACAAGAAGTACAATAGTGCTGAATAGGCACTCTGTGCCCTTAGAGATTGCTAGAGCGAACAACTCTTCTAACAGAATTCTGGAGTCTCGGAACATCAGGTTCTGGATTCGGTGGTTTCAGAAGATTTTCTGGTGACGTCAACAACAGTAATAAATCCTGATAAGTTAGATAATAATTGATCCAATTCGGACCAGATGCTTCCTTCATGAAGTGAGGTAGACATAAAGGCTTTTGAAGAAACAGGGCGTCTGCAATCGCTCCTGTTCCTAGGCCGTTCTTGTAACCCCAATCTTCACGTAAGGGAGCAATCACCACGTCAATTTTTGATGCCAATACCAGATAATCTTTTTCGTCAACAAAACCAAAAGAATCATGTATTTTTAGAATTGGGACACGACTAAAACGTTGGATTATCTTTTCTGAATTCGGATGCGAGATTGCTCCAAGAAAAGCTAGTTGTATATTGGGCGATACTTTACTGATTTCCAGTATCACCTTTTCCAGTAAGTCATAATCCCTTCGTTCGGAATTTACGGAACCAAGAACTCCAATAATGAGCGGACGAACAGATTTCTTGCTCATGGATGGATCCTGCCTCAATGCAAGCGCTTTACGATTATAACTTGTATAAGGAAGCCTTCCTGCAAAAACGAAGCTTTCTTTATTTCGAGTTAGCAAACCACTCGAAACGAAGGCAGCTTTTTGTGAGGTAGTTTCAAAGACAAAAGCATTTGATTTGAAAAGCATTAGTTTCCGCAACAGATTCCCAATAGATGATGAAACACGATGCTTAAAAACATCAATAAGACTTGAGCCACTGAAGTCTTTTGCATAGAGGAAACGTTGGTGCTTTAGTACAACTCCATGTTGCCATCTGGCGACACTCCGTATGCACAGAAAATCAATCCGCATCAAACTGACGACTAGAGAACAGATAGCGATACCAACCGATACGCCAAATTCGGGGGCTGTTGAAACTACAACTACTCGGCGAGAAGAGAAAGGATTATTGAAAAAAAATTCCCTTAAGACATTTAGAGGTGCAATAACAAATACGGTTGGGTCTTTACCATGAGCCAGCAAAGATTTCTTTGTCGCCTCCAAATTCTCTCGAATTGTGAAGACACGCGCACCATCCTCCATGAATTGAACCCAAGGGGGAATTACATGAGGGTGATCTGCAAATTCAAAAATCAACTTGCTCTTCATAACTTTACTAGTCTATTCGTTTTTGCAAAATAAAGTAAATATAAAAAGAATTCAAGACAGACCGAGAGTATCTAGCATGTTGCATTATTATACTTTGTACGAGAATACCAGAAATAAGTAAAATTCCGAGTAGAGCACTTATTTCGGAATGACAGCCCTCAAGTCAAGGATTACTCAGATTGCAAGACTTTATCGCAGTTTAAAGAACTTCAGCGGCGCCGTTTCAAAACCTGGCAAGCCATTTTAGGAAGCTACGGCCAAAGTGCCTTCTAAGTTTTGCCATTTGAGGCTAATTTGTTCGTGAGTCCTCTAAATTTGCCCGCAAGCTATGCCGAATACAAAGAGGTGAAATAGTTGTTCAATGTCTGACATGGCTTAGCCTCAGAGGCGCATTAGATACTCTTTCGAGAAGGATCGCTTTAAACACAAAAACTAGTAAAAAGAGCAGTACGCTTCAGCTCGAGCAGAGAAAGAAACAATCCACGCAAGTATCGGTAACGTACAACTGACCCGAAAGTTTCCATAGGTTTACAAACCGAGAATTAATTACGATTACTTTAATGCTGTGCAGAGCACATAAGTTTCTTGCAGTGGGTTATCGCCGCCTACGACACTACGGAGATGACTAGTCAAACTCAGACTTTAATTAGATTTCGAATATACTTTCCATAAGTCGAATGTCCGTATACTTCCGAGTTCGCCAATAATTGCTCATCGGTGAGCCACCCATTTTGCCAAGCAACTTCTTCAAGACAAGCTAGTTTAATTCTATTTTCAAGCTCAAAATTTTGAATGCGCGTTGAGGCAGCAAGGAAAGTTTCAAGGGATCCGACATCCAACCAAGTAATATCTTGGTCGAGTACTTCGATGTTTAGTAGACCTGACTGAAAATAGATTTCATTTACCGATGTAATTTCTAATTCACCCCGAGCACTTGGAGTAATTGATTTCGCAACACCAACAACTGAGTTGTCATATGAATACAATCCAGGAATTGCATAGTTAGATTTCGCAACCTTCGGTTTTTCTTCAAGAGACACTATTTTGCGGCAAGAGTCGAATTCAACAACTCCATAGGAATTGGGATTATTGACCTCATAGGCGAAGATTTGTGCACCACTTACACCGTTCAATGCCTTTAATCGAGACTTTAAGCTCTGACCATAAAAAATGTTATCTCCTAGGGCCAAAGTTACAGACGAGTTCCCAATAAAATGTTTTCCAATCAAGAAGCCTTCAGCGATTCCATTAGGTTCGCTCTGAATAGCAAAAGAAATTGACATACCCAGATTAGTTCCGTCCCCTATTAATCTACTAAAACTTTCATGGTTTTGAGAATCTGAAATGATGAGAACATCTCTAATCTGGGCAAGCATTAAAGTGGAAAGTGCATAGTAAATAAGCGGTTTGTCAAAAACAGGGAGAAGTTGTTTTGAAATCCCGAGCGTTAGAGGGAGTAGCCGAGTACCTTTCCCAGCTGCCATGATTATGCCCTTCACGTGAAGAACAATACTAGATTAAGTATTAGGCCAATAGCGACAAGGGGAAGCAGTGAAGGTTTTGATTACTGGAGGAGCAGGATTTGTTGGGTCAAATCTTGTTGAGTTCTTTGTGGATGGAGATTATTCCTCGAAGATTTCCGAAATAAGAGTTCTCGATAAGTTAACGTACGCGGGTTCAAAATCGAATCTAGACAGCATTACTTGTTTTGGCGAAGTACAATTTATTGAGGGTGATATTTGCGATTTAGAAATAGTAAAAAAAGCAGCAAGTGGAGTCGATTGGATTTTGAATCTCGCCGCGGAATCACATGTCGACAGATCGGTTATCACTCCAGACATTTTCTTTACGACAAATATTTTAGGTACTCAAAATTTACTTGAAGTTGCTTTAAGATCAAATGTACAGAGATTTGTGCAAGTTTCAACAGATGAAGTCTACGGAAGCATTTCTATAGGTTCTTTTGACGAAAGGAGTCAACTTTTCCCCAGTTCTCCTTATTCCGCCTCTAAGGCAAGTGCAGATTTGATTGCATTGTCCTATTTTAAGACGTTTGGGTTAAATGTTTGTATAACAAGAGCAAGTAATAATTTTGGTAAGAAGCAACATCCAGAGAAACTAATACCGCAATCCGTAATAAACTTGATATCGGGAAACAAGATTAAACTTTATGGTAATGGTCTTAATGTGAGGGATTGGCTACATGTAAAAGACCATTGTAAAGGAATAGCTCTGGCTGCAGAATATGGTCGCGCTGGTGAGATATACAACCTTGGAGGAGATTTTGAGCTCACAAATCTTGATCTATCGAGAGAAATATTGAATTTTCTTGGACTCGATGAGGATTGGATAGAATTTGTTGCGGATCGACCCGGACATGACTTTAGATACTCTATTGATTCGTCAAAAGCAAAGAAAGAATTAATGTATGAGCCGAAAAATTCTTTCTTTGAAGTTCTACATGAGACAATAGTATGGTACAGAAATAATCAAGATTGGTGGAAGAACCTGGAAGATTAGCGTCTTTCTCTCCCAAATAACTAGATTAATCTTCTGAGATAGGGGTTTTGCTTGAATGTTAAGTTATCTATTTTTTGTTCGCTAACCTTGCTTCATGACACCTGAGAGCTCATTCGAAGTTGGAATCATCGGTGCTGGAATTATGGGCGAAGCGCTTCTAGTCGCAATTTCTAAAGGCGGAATTGCCTCTTCTTCTATTTCGATTGCCGACAAACGATCTGAGCGGCTTACAGAGCTTCAGAGTAAATTTGGTTGCTCTACTGGTAATGCGACTGATGTGGCACTCAAAGCCAGAGACATTCTTTTAGTTGTAAAACCTCAAGATATGGATGGTCTTCTAGGAGAAGTTGGAAGATCTATTTCAACGTCACAGCGTGTGATTTCTTTTGCTGCCGGAAAAAAGACTTCTCATATTGAAGGATTTCTCCAAGACGGAGTACCGGTATTGCGGGTAATGCCCAATACGCCGATGTCGGTAGGAATCGGGGCATCAGCAATCTCTGCGGGAAAGTATGCGAGTAACGATGATGTGAAGGCTGTTGAAGAATTGTTAAAAGCCTCGGGGAAGACAATTGTGGTGGATGAGTCTTTGCAAGATGCAGTCACAGCTACTAGTGGATCGGGACCCGCCTATTTCTTTAGATTCGTCGAAGCCATGATTAGTGGCGCAAAAGATTTGGGGTTATCCGAGAGCGATGCCAAGACTTTGGTGATTCAAACAATCACTGGTGCTGCAGCCATGTTGAACGTAGAGGGTGCATCGCCCTCGAAGCTACGTGAGAATGTCACGAGTCCGAATGGGACTACATTTGCAGCTCTGCAGGTATTTGAATCCATGGATATCGAGAGGATTATTAAAAAAGCGATGCGGGCGGCGCGAGATAGATCGCAGGAACTTTCCTAGATTTCAGATAGCCTTAGCGAGAGATTAAGTGAGGAGTTGAGAACATGGGTTCAGTAGTCAAGAAGCGCCGCAAGCGCATGGCTAAGAAGAAGCATAAGAAGCTTCTCAAGAAGACTCGTATTCAGCGTCGAAACAAGAAGTAATTAGAGTTTTACTAAGACTAATCTCTTGTTGATTGAGGTCACCGCGTAGCGGACCTTGTTGATAGTCACTATGGCGCCATCTTTGACACCGTCAAGGATGGCGCCATTCATCAATTTCGGGGTGGTTGAAGCGTTGCCAGCCGCACAGAGTCGCTTCTCGCAGCCGAAAAGAATGCTCTTCTCGTCGATTACAAGA